>Ga0209599_10000294_pt1 | contig 35280 bp, 30 predicted proteins | sample Shrwel_input2_FT_FD_187534 | JGI IMG/M metagenome (GOLD analysis project Ga0209599, IMG submission 187534) | Subsurface microbial communities from deep shales in Ohio, USA - Utica-3 well 1 S input2 FT (SPAdes) (version 2) ...
ATTAAAAACGCATCTGAAGAATCAAAGAAGTCAGTTGGTATCGCGCTTAAGTCTGTTGACATCGAGCAGGTTCTTTTAGATTTCCCTGAGCTTCTTGAGCAACTTGGCTCAGATGACCCAGACATGGAGATCACCTCACCTGGAATGCTAGAGCTAGTATTTGCAGCCTTAGGCTCGGTTGATCCTAATGGACCTAATGCATGGCTGTTAGATTATATGGATGGCCAGACCGCTGAAGGCGTAGTTGGCGATTTAGTGTTTGACCCTCAGCCAACCGATGAGACAGGGAAGAAGTAATATGGATATCGTAGGAAAGAATGGCTCACAGATTCTTTTCTCTAACGAGAGCTCTGGCGTAATCATTGATGTCAATGAAAACACGGTAGTAGACTCTGGCCCTATCTCTACTCTTCTGGCTTCTGCAGCATGGAGCGATAAAGACGTAGAAATCACCGAGACTATCGCAGACTTAGCACAGGCAGCTCTGACTACTCTTGACGTAGCAGTTATCGCCGCAGGCAGTCGCATGTATACCATCCCTAAAGGCGCTCAAGAGGAAGCTAAGCGCGGTCTAGAGTGGCGCAAGGAGCATAATCGTGGTGGAACCTCTGTAGGAGTAAACTCCGCACGCACACTTGCGAAGGGTGGTCAAATTGGTATCGAAAAAGTACGTCATATTGCGAAGTATTTTCCGCGTCATGAGATTGATAAGAAGGCGGAAGGCTATCAGCCAGGCGAAAAGGGCTTTCCTTCTCGTGGGCGTATTGCGTGGGCTCTCTGGGGCGGGGACACCGCGTGGCGTTGGGCACGAGCAATCGTCGAGCGCGAAAACAAAAAAGCTTTAAGAGCTGATGGATACACAGACCAAGGCTACGAAGACGATCTTTATGACTACGCAACCGATACTACGTACAGCGCGGAAGTTGACGCATTTAGGGAGGCTTCTTCGACAGAAATCGGAGCAGTTGAGTTTATTGCCCGTATGCGAATGGATGGCTCAGGGATTGACCGCCTATACAAAATTGATGAAGCCTACAATGTTGCAGTGTGGGACGCGGGCTTCTGGCACACGCTACCAGGTGTCGATGCAGACCTTGTAAGCTATGACCTAGCACTTGACGGAGAGTCATACGGAGTTGAAACAACCCACGTAGAAATTGACGCCGAGACTGCGATGTTCCTTAGCGCTTGCTTCCAGGAAAACCCAGATCACTTTGTTTCTTTATTTGACGTAAACTACGATGAGGCAGAGATGATTCTTGCTGCCGCGTCTGAGCTTGATTACGAAATGATTGACAGAGCAATGATTGCAGCTGTAAATCCGGAAGACGGAGTCTACTCTCCCGAAGAGCGCTCTGAAAACGTTCAAAGGCAAGTACGCGACAAGACAGGCAAGTTTTCAAAGATGGGTTCACGCGTAGTTATTGGCGGAGACACTCAAAAAGGTGCAGGAAACATTATTGCCCTAGACCCTGCAAAGCAAAGCGTGCGTGTTCGTCTTGATTCTGGTAGCGTCGTCGATGTACCAGCTAACGTAACGGAATCAGAAGCTACCGCTGCCCCTACATCTTCAACACAAGCACCTATCGAGTTTGAAGGACTAGATACATCAGGTATCTTAGGAGAACCACGCGTTCCAATTGATCGCCCTAACGCAAAGATTCCTGGAACTCTTCCAGCTCTTACACCTGAAGATCTTGGAAAGATGATGGGAGACTGGCCTGCCTGGGTTAAGTCTCAACGTGATGCGTTTAACGCTTCAAAGACTTCTACTCCAGATGCGCCTAAGCCTATCAAGACAATTACAGGAAAAGATCAAATTCCTAATATTGAAAAGCCAGCGTACCTAACTGAGCTTGAAGAGCTAACAGGCGCTAAGCTAGAGTTTGATCCATACAAGCACCCGTTGCTAGAGCCTTTCTTAAACAAGAAGGTTCAAGGATCTGACGGTAAGTTTTATTACCCAAACAAGTCGTATTACCAACCAATTATTCGCGGTAGCGCGGAAAAAGCTGGCACATCTAAGGAAATGACTCCTGAGACATCAGATGTTCAGCCTTTGTTCTTTGCCATTGTTTCTCAAGATGATCCTAGCGCGGTACTCGAGCTTGTCTCGTTAGTGCCTGCAAGCTCTACATCTGTTGATCCTATGACGTACATCCGTCGTGATAACAAGTGGATGCGCGAAGAGGAAATTCTTGCAGACCTTAGCTCTCCAACACCTCCGCCAGTCATTCCTCTCGACGGAGAATCACTAAAGAGTGTTATCGAACAAGTAGACGGAATCAAGCCAGTTCTTACAGCTAGCGCTGACGCGGAGTTCTTTACAATTCTTTGGGGCGCAGGTGGAAACGTTATGGTTATGACAGCTGCCGGCGGTGCGGACCGTAATCGTGGCAACGCTGAGAACCTACGCCGCTACTGGACAGTTGGTAAGGGTGGACTAAAGATTCGCTGGAACACACCTGGCGATTGGACACGTTGCTATCGACAACTAAAGAAGTACATGGGTCCACGCGCTAAGGGCTACTGCTCTTTGCGTCATCATGAAATGACCGGAATGTGGCCTGGAGACAAGCGCAATCCAGGAATGAAGAAAGGTGCGTTTGCATTGGACGATATTCGCTCATACGATGAAGTCTTAGAGGCTTCAGTTCTTTCTGCTCGTGCAGCAGCTGCTCGAGAAAGAGTTCTTTTAGCTGCAGGGCACACCGAAATGCCTGACGGTTGCGCCTTTACAATTCCTCTTGTTATACCTGAGGATCTTGAGTCTGGTGACGGACGTAAGTTTAAGAAGGGTGCGATTGAAATTCGTGAGCTGCCGCTTCCTTTGATGTGGCAGATCAAGACAGACGAAGGACACAATGGCTCAGTAGTGGTAGGTCGCATCGACACCATGGAGCGCGTTGAAAATGGTATTGGAAACGCAACCGGAGTCTTTGACTCAGGCGCGTACGGGCAGGAGGCAGAGCGTCTAGTGCGCGAAGGCTTTATCCGTGGTGTTTCCGCTGACTTGGATCAATTTGAGGCAAGCCAGCACACAGTTGAATTATCTGAAGATGAAGATGCTGGTAAAATTGGAACAGACAAGCTCATGATTACTCATGCGCGTGTCATGGCGGTAACTCTAGTGCCTAAACCGGCATTTCAAGAGTGCCAAATCTACCTTGTCAATAATGACAAGAAACAGGAGGACATAGTGGTTCCCGACGGAATATACGTCGACGAAATGGATCCAATCGAGGCATCAGCTCTAGTAGCTTGCGGTCTCGTTGCTGGCTCTGTTCCTGTCGTCCCACCAAGCTCGTGGTTCGACAATCCAAAGCTAACACAAGCTACGCCGTTGACTGTTGACGACGATGGCCGAGTGTTTGGTCACATTGCTGCATGGCATGTAGATCACATTGGAATGTCATTTGGTACCCGCCCACCTCGCTCGAAGAGCAAGTATGCCTACTTCCACACAGGCGTTATTCGCACCGATGACGGTAAGGATATGCCAGTAGGTCAATTAACATTAGCTGGTGGCCACGCTTCACTAGAGGCATCTGCGGCTGAAGCTGCTCGTCACTACGACGACACAGCATCTGCAATCGCGGACGTTCACGCAGGAGAGGACGCTTTCGGTATCTGGGTTGCTGGTTCACTTCGCCCAGGCGTTACACCAGAGCAGGTTCGTGCCCTTCGCGCGTCTGCACCTTCTGGTGACTGGCGCCCAATTAAGGGTCAACTTGAGCTCGTCGCGGTTTGCCAGGTAAACGTACCAGGCTTCCCTATCGCACGCGCTCGTGTAGCCTCAGGCGCGGTTATGGCATTGGTTGCCGCAGGTGCCCAGGTACTTGCACGCATGAAGTCAGACCCTGTTGCAGAATTAAGCTCTAGAATTGAAAAACTGGAGCAGTTAGAAAACGCGCAGCTTTCTGTAAAAGCGGATGTCGCAAAGGCAAAGTTTGATGAAGTTCGTGAAGAGCGTTTAGCTCAGCTTTCAGCTGTTGCAGATGCAGCCTACGAGCGTATCCACGGTGAGCCTCGCTACGACGACAACTTTGGCTACATCTCCCGCGAGAAGCGCCAGAAGCTAGCTAAGGAAGGCAAGGCTCTTCCAGACGGTTCTTACCCAATTACCAACCTTGATTCACTAAAGGATTCTATCCAAGCATACGGTCGCTCTAAGCCAGGCAAGCGAGCAGCCGTTCGCCGCCACATCTCAAAGATGGCTCGTAAGTTTGATCGCCCAGATCTCATCCCAGAAAACTGGAAATCACTATCTACCGTAGACGAGGACGTAGACGATCTACGCGCTCGTCTAGCGACGTTTTCCGCTAAGCTAGGCGATGATATGGGAAAAACATTAGCGGTTGAGGCTGAAGAGCAGGGTAAATACAACCCTGACACTCAACCGCGTGATGCAAAAGGTAAGTTTCGTCAGGTTTTAGCCCGCATTAAGCAGGACGCAGGCGTTTCTGGTCTTCAAAACGTTATTGAAAAAATTGAAGAAGCAGAGAATCTTGACGATGCTGGGAACTACGCAGAGGCAACTAAGTCGGCTGGAGACGTTATCTCCATAGTTGACCGTATTGACGAAGGCGCACTTAACCCAGACGCATTAGAGAATATTCGTTCCTCGGCAAAAGCCCTAGGTGAGGTTATTGCTAACCTTCCTTTGCCTTTCGGGAGCGATACGGAGAAGGTACGCTACAGCGATATTCCTCCAGCCCTTCAAAATCTTATTAAAGAGATGATGTCAAGGGTAGAAGAAAAGATCGGTGCTGATGACACCGAAGAGGCGACCACGGGACTTAGGTCGTTTATGTCTGGTGGAGATTACTTTACTCAGCAGGAGATTTCCTCGGAGTTAAGCAAGCTTCTCAGACTATTAACCTAAGAAATATAATGTATTATTCAATTTAGGTGGAGTGCCTTAATGCGCCGCATTAAGTCCCTCGGCCTTGACTGATTAGCGAATGAACAACTCGTTCATCATGACTGGCCCGGAGGAGGGACAGTGGACCAAATTAAACTAATGATTGACCAGCTCTCTGAGCTCAGCGAGGAACAACTCGCCGAGTTACAGACATCTATCGTCAACGAGTTTGAAACGGTTGAGAAGGAAGATCCAACTCCCCAGACAGTAGACGCCATGACATCTCTAGCCGATATGCTTGACACCGTTCGCGGTGAAATCAAGGGTCGCGCTGCTGCAGCTGAAGAGCTTACAGCACGTGCTGCGGAAGCAGCAATGCGCGTTAAAGGTGAAGAAGATGCCCCTGCAGAAGAAACTCCAGAAGGCGAAATGCCAATGGAAGCTCCTGCCAAAACTGAAGAGAAGCCTGAAGAGGCTCCTGAAGAAGAGAAGAAGGAAATGCCAATGGCAGCGTCAACATCTGTGGAAACAGGATCTGAGCTTTCAACCTCAGTAGAACCAACCGAAACAACAGAGGCAACAGAGCCTGCAGCTGAACTTTCAGCTACAGAAGAAGTTGCTGCAACTGAGACTGAGACAGTAGCGGAAGCTGCTGTAGAAGAAGTTTCAACAGAAGCCGCGGTAGAGGCAACTCCACAAACCGAGCTTTCAACAGAACCAACAGAACCAGCCGAGGCTGAAGTTGTTGCAGAGACACCTGCTGAAGAAGCAGTTGTTGCAGCCGCTGAAGTTGAGGATTCAACAGAAACAATCGAAACAACCGAAGCGCCTACAGCGCAGGAAGATCAGGAGGCACCAGTGACCGCCGCCGCAAACGAGCCGGACGCTTTAATTGAAGCTCCAGCAGATCGCCGCCCAGTAGCACAGGCTTCAGTAGCTCCAGTGGCAATCACTGCAGGCGCTGATATCCCTGGTTACACAGCCGGATCTGCAATTACAGACATGTCAGAAGTTGCACAAGCAATGTCAAAGCGCTTGCACACACTTCGTCGTGTAAACGGTGGAGACGGAGAGCAGCACATTGTTGCTTCTATCACCACACAATACCCAGAAGATCGCACTCTTTCAACAGATGCAGAATCTAACTGGGGCAAGATTCAGAAGGTAGTCGGTCCTGAGGCACTTGTTGCTTCTGGCGGACACCAAGCTCCATTCGAAGTTAAGTACGACATCTTCGGACTTGGCACAGCAGTACGCCCAGTTCGCGATTGCCTACCTCGCTTCCAAGCAGATCGTGGCGGTATCCGCTACATCGTTCCACCAGTTCTATCTGACTACGCTAACGCTGTAGGCATCTGGACTGCTGCAAACGATTCAGCAGAAACACCATCACCATCAGCTAAGCTAAGCTTGACTGTAACAGCAGCATCTGAGACAACAGTCGCAACTGACGCTGTAACACTACAGCTACAGTTCGGTAACCTACTAACTCGCGCGTACCCTGAGTTGATCGCTCGTCACAACGAGCTTGGTCTAATCCAGCACGCACGTGAGGCTGAAGGCAACCTACTTACAAAGATCGGCGATGCTTCAACAGCAGTTACTTCAACATCAATCATTGGTGTTGCTCGTGACTTCCTAGTACAGATCGGCCGCGCTGCAGCAGCTTACCGTTCACGTCACCGTCTAGAGGCTGATGCACCACTTCGTGCAATCATGCCAGCATGGATCAAGGACGCAATGGCAGCTGACCTCGCTCTATCAGCACCTGGAGATAACCTCCTAAACGCATACGGCGAGATCGACGGCCTACTTGCATCACGTGGCATCAACGTATGCTACACAATCGACGGTTCAGCGCTCACAACCTCACAAGGTGCGAACGCAATGAACGAGTTCACAGATACATTCGTCTGGTACTTGTTCGCTGAAGGAACATTCTTGTTCCTAGACGGCGGCACACTGGATCTAGGTATCATCCGTGACTCCACCCTCGTTGGCACAAACGACTACAAGATGTTCGTAGAAACATTTGAAGGCGTTGCTAAGGTAGGCGTTGAATCACTTAAGGTAACATCAACCATCTCTGTAAACGGTGCAGCAGCAGCTCTCCGCGACACACTAGGTGGCGTTACAGCAGCAGTAATCGAATACTAAGCCGTAACCTATTTGTTGAAGGGGAGCCTAGAAATAGGCTCCCCCGATACAATAAACAAAAACTAGATTTAAGTTAGGAACAGAGAACATGGCGTTCACCGGAATATTTGAAGCTCCGAAAGCCAAACCATCAGCGTTTGGTCTATTCGTTGTAGCTAAGCCAGAAAATGGTCCTGATGAGGATCAGTGGGTCCGTGGATTCTCCCAAGAATGGGAAACAGAAGTAAGTAACCTTGTAAATTTTGACGATACTGACACTACCTATGATGTTGTTGGAACTAGAACTGACTTAGTTCGTCATAGACTAATTAAACCTTTCTTTATTGAAATGACTGAAGATATTTCTACCTTTGGTTTTTTAGGTCTTGACCGAAATGCAAGAATCACTAGACAGATTGAAGCTGGATCTCAGAAAGCAATTGAGCAAGAACTTTGGGATGGGTATATCCGCAAGAACGAGACTCATGAAAATTTAGCTCTTTCTGACGCCAATGCTACTATTCTTGGCGGTGGAAGCGCATACTCCGCTAAGCGTGCACTAGCAATACTAGAGCAGGGTATCGCAGAGGCATCTCAATTCGGCGAGCAAGGCATCATTCACATGACACGCGACGTTGCCGCCTTACTCTCAAGTAACAGCCAAATGCTTTTTCATGAAAAAGGAAAGGAGCACCTACAAACACTTGCAGGTACTCCAGTCGTAGTTGGATCAGGCTACTCAGGGACAGGTCCAGACGACGCAGCAGGTAGCACAGAAACACCTTCTGACACAAACAAATGGATGTACGCCACCGGACTAGTCAAGGTATTTCTCGGCAAGCCGGATGTCGTAGCCGACAATCTAGCTCAAAGCTATGATGTGGCAGGAAATCAGAACGATATGCGTATTAAGGCAATTCGCCCAGCGGCGGTTTACTTTGACCCGTCTATCCATCTCGCAGTCAGAGTTGATCTGACGGCATAGAATAAGCTCTATAACAACCTATAACTACCGCCTCTAAATAAGGAGAAACAAAAAACAATGGCAACTCAAGAATACGCCGCCAGTATTCAGGGCGTCTCAATTCGAGTAACTCGACTTGACGCGTCTGGCAACCTCCTGAATGAGCCTGGCGACAGCTACACAACATCTGCGTTCATGCGTCTTTCATTCACACCTGAATACGAAGAAGGCGATGAAATTACAGAAAAGGGCGCTAACGGCGCTGTCTGCGTAACATACAAGTCTCCAGATACTCTAAAGCGTATCACAATGGAACTTGCTATCTGTGAGCCAGACCCAGAATTAACACAGCTTCTTTCAGGCGGTCTACTGCTTCGTAAGAACCTTGGCACATACGCTTCACCAGATCGTAAGTCAATCGGTTGGTCTTCTCCTGCAACAGGTGATGATCCTGCTGGTAACGGTGTCGCTATCGAGACATGGTCACACGCAATCATCGACGGTAAGAAGGCTTCAACACTTCCTTACTTCCACTGGGTATTCCCATACGCAAAGCTTCGCCTTTCAGGCGACCGCGTAATTGAGAATGGTTTGCTTGCAAACACATTCGAAGGTTACGGCCTTGGAAACACAGCATTCTCTATGGGCCTTGATGACCGCTGGGAGTTCCCAACAGCAACAGAGCGTCCATACTCATACGCTCGTTCATACTGGGCTCCAACAGGACGCAAGGGCTTCTACAGCTGGCACGGAGATATCTCAAAGACTATCTCTAACACACAGCGTACTGGTTCAACTGCTACAATCACTACTTCAACGGCTCATACTTTTGAAGTTGGCGATTCAGTAACAATCTCCGGTACAAACGGTAATGCTGCATTGCACGGTACATACACAATCGCAACTGTGCCAACAACAACAACATTTACATACACAACAGCAACAAGTGGCACAATCACTTCTGCTGCAGATACAGGCACTGCTCTAGTACCTGCTAACTCACGCGCGGTCACAGACTTCGCGTCACAAGGTTCAACAACCTCATACAACGTTCCAGGTAATGAAGTATACAACGCAGATCTTCCTGTAGACTTCATCATTGCTTCAACAGAGGATCCAACCTCTTAATAATAGAATGTGAGCGGCATGCCGATGTGTTACCACCAACACAGGCATGCCGCTCCTCTATTAAGATATGAATTAACGACGATTAGACAGGACAAATAAGTGTCAAACCTTTGGGTTTCCGTAGATGAGCTTGACTCATACGCGAATAGCGAATACGCATATGAAGCGGTTAAAACTGCATCACAGCTTCTATGGTCTATGTCTGGCCGAAAGTTTAACGGCGTAACTACTGTAACAGAAAAGTATGTTTGCTCTTCTCGTGCGTATCGTTTAGGCGCTTCTTCTAGCAACTACACTCCTGAGCTAGTTGGCGGCGAGCTATACAACATTCCTTTTGATGAATTTGATGACTACGCCGAGCTTACAACAGACGGCATGTCACCTTCAACACGTCTACGCCTTCGTGGAAGGCCAGTAGTAGCTATTCACTCGGTTCGTAACCGTGCAGGATCAATAGTAGACCCTTCAAATTATTATTTAGTAGATCATTCAACACTTCAAGCACGTCAAGGCACATCCTGGGCTCCTTGCAACATTGAGGTAACGTACACCTACGGAGCTCCTCCTACTGCGGCCGGAAAAGCAGCTGCCCGTGTTCTTGCTACAGAATTTATTAAGCTTTGGTCAGGCGATGATGATTGCGCACTGCCACAACGTATTACCGCAATCTCTCGTCAAGGCGTTTCATACACAGTTCTTGATAACCAGGACTTTATTGACGAGCTTCGCACTGGTTTATACATAGTAGACCTTTTCCTTAAGTCTTCAAACCCAGACAAGGCTCGCGCAAAGGCTAAGGTATTTAGCCCAGACGTTCCACGTGCTCGTCGTCACGTTGCTAAGCCTCCAATCTTGCCTAGAACTTCACTAGATATGTTTATTACAGGTTCAGAAGGCGGATCACTTGACGTAAACATCGACTACATCAATGCAGCGTTCCTTGTGACAAACGACGACTGGATTCCAACAATTAAGATCGGAAACTACAGCGGAACTAAGACAAAAGATCTTGGCTCAGGCGCTGTGTCTATTAACTCGATCACTACGGACATCTCTAAGGCTGTTTCCCATAAGCAACTTGCAGATAACATGGCAATTATTACCACGTCTACTGCCCACGGGTTCTCGGTAGGCGACTACGTGACGATCTCAGGCATCAATGCGACCTTTAACGGCTCGTACTACATCAGCGAGGTACCTACGACTACAACGTTTATGTACGCCAAGGTTGCTACCAATGTTGCGTATGGCGCAGACACCGGCACGGCTCTTGTAACTAACGAGTCACGTGACACACTTACACTTTCTGTTACCTACGAGGATGCCTACGGCTACGCTGGATTCTTAGACCCTGGCACGTGGGATCTTTACGCGACAAAGGGCGACGAAACTGTGTATATTGCGTCCGGTAACCTGATTCTTCAATTAGGTAAAGCTACCACACCGACGTATACACTAGACAACTAGGAGACGCGACATGCCAATCGTTGATATCTCCACAGTTGATTCTAGAGCGCTGCATCTTAAGGATTTTCTTGACGCAGTTCTTGCTAAGGTAATTGCTACCTACGACGAGTATAACGTAGACCTACCTTCACGTCGTTTTTGGCTAATGGGCGAACCTGCGATTGACTGCGAGCAGCTCTCTGTGTCATTCATTCAAATGTATCTAGGTCTTCCTGGAGATCAGGCAAGTCAACCTCAACGCTGCACGCAACCAAGAACCGCTGTGCTGAGCATTGCCGTGTCACGACAGATCCCTGTAGTTGGAAACAACGGCAAGGCTCCTACGGGAGAAAAAATCCAAGAGGGTTCAGAGATCGCGGCGGTTGATTGCTATCTATTTATGGAGCTTATTCGCCGTCTTGACCAATGGGAAGAGAACGAATACGGCATGGGCGTTATTGCAACTGTCGAGGCGGGAAACCCTGAGGGCGGCTTTGAGACCGTTCGTATGCAGGTATCTATGGTGGTCCCATAATGGCAGTAACTAAAACAACAATAATCTTTCGTCCGCGCGCTCTTGACTTTTTACTAAATGATCCGTACGGTCCAGTAGGGCGACACCTTTTTGCTCGTGGTCGTCTTATCATGGCAGCAGCTAAAAATCAGGTTGGCGTAAAGACAGGACGCTTAAAAGCTTCTATACACATGCGACAAGAGCGTGATCCTTTGGGTCAGCAGATACGTATAGGCTCGCCTTTAAGCTATGCGCTTATGCACCATGAAGGTACACGACCACACATCATTACGCCTAATCGCGCTCAAGTTTTAAGGTTTAGCTCGGGCGGAAGAGTTATCTATACGCACGCGGTGAAACACCCTGGAACAAGGCCAAATAGGTACCTCACCGATAACCTTTATTTGATAAGATAACCTAGAATTAAAGCACGTGCTTTAATAAAGACACCAACACAATACGGAGGAAGAAATAATGACCAAGTTCAAAGATTTTGGTTCTGACGATGCAGGCGAAAAAGAGTCGGTATCGTTTAAGATTCACGGTGAAGAGTTTTTTTGCCGTCCAGAGCTGCAAGGCAAGGTTCTTTTAGACCTAGTTGCCAAATCAAGTTCTGATGATCCGGCTGAAGCTGCCAACGCAATTAACTTTTTCTTTAAGCATGCGCTTATTGAAGAAAGCTACGAGCGCTTTAACACACTTCTAGTGCACCCAGAAAAGATTGTTCAAATGGAAAAACTAGGAGAGATTAGCGGGTGGCTCGTTGAAGTGTACTCTTCGCGCCCGAACGAGGGGCCAGAAGTCTCCTCTCCTGGGGAATAGATCTCTGGCCCTATATTAACGGAAAAGCACTCGTGAACGGATTAAACTTAAAAGAAATGGAGGCAAGCGATATGCTAGATGTCTTGCACTACTTCTTTGAAGATGATCTCTTCTACTCTTCCGTTGAGCAAGCAGACGGCAGAGACCGTTCGCGTGAGGCTATCTACAGGGACTTCTACAACTCTTCATATGCTTACTCTACTAAGGCAGGCTCTAATACAGCAGGCGGAGGCGTTAGTAAGAACTTTGATAACTTTGAGTTTATGTCTGAAGAGGAAGAAGAAAAGATAGTTCCTTTTGATCCTTTGCAGAAGCAAAAAGCAGTAAAACCTTTTATGAAACCAACTAACGTAAACGCGGCAGCAGATCAGCCTTTTGGCGACATGCTCGATGGTCCGATTACTCGATAAGAATATTAAAAAAGAAATAGGAAGGAGGTGACCAAGTGGCAGTAATTGGCGATGCGTATATAGTTGTAAGAGCTATAACAACTGGCTTTGAAAATGAAGTTAAAAGAGCAGCAGGTGGCATCAATCTAGAGCGTGATGGAAAAAGTGTAGGAAAAAGTTTTTCTAAGGGATTTAACTCTGGAGTTGGAGACAGTCTAGCAAACTCTTTTGGCTCTTTTGGCAGAGAAGCTTTGAAAGCTCGTGCGGATTTCCAATCCTTAGTAAGAACTGGATACACGCTTGGTCCCTTACTTTCTATTCTTCTTTCTGGTATTGGATCTCTTGCTGGAGGCTTTGTAGCTCTTGCAGGAACCGTTGCGGGAGCTATTCCGTCTCTTGTAGTCTTACCAGGCATATTCACGGCAATTGGGCTATCAGCTGTAACGGCATTTGCAGCGTTTTCTGGAGTTTCTAAAGCTATATCAGCTGGCCTTAAGGCTTCAAAGAAAGCTACTACTGATAACACCGCTGCAAAGATCGCAGCTGCCCGTCGAATTGAAGATATCGAAAAGCGCATTGAGAAGCTAGTCATAGACGGTCGTCGTCTTGAACGTGACCGAATTGCAGCCATGATCGAGGCAGAGCAAGACAAAGTTGATGCCATCGCTGACGCTGCTGCCGAAGAAGAAGAAGCCTACGCCAAACTAGCTTCAGTAAAAGAAAAAAATACCGAGTCAATGATCGAGGCGAATAATCGCCTCAAGGACGCGCAACTTGAACTTACAAAAGCATTGGAAGATGGCCGTGAAGAAATTCAGCAGATTGGCTTTGACGCAGAAGATGCGGCGCTTTCAGAGAAGCGCGCATCTATTACTCTTGAAAAGGCTCGTGAGACATTACAGCGTACTCAAGATCTACCTCCAAATTCCCGTGCTCGTCGTGAAGCACAACTTGCGTTTGCTGAGGCTGAACTTGGTTTACGCCGTGCTAAGGATAAGAATCAAGATCTTCAAAAAGAGCAAGACAAGTTAGCAGGAGACCCTAAAAATACTGCTGGGTACATCAATGCACTAGAGCGCCAAGAAGAGGCACAAGCCAACGTCGCTCAAACTGCGCGTGACGCACTGCGTAGCCAGCAAGAGGCTGAAGCAAACATTACAGCTGTTAAGCTTGAAAACACTCAAAAGATTCTTGACGCAGAAAAGAAAATTGAAGAAACTAGACAGAAGTACGCAGACCGACAAGAAGACATTATTCGTCAAATTCAAGATGCGTACGATGATCTTGAAAGAGCACTAGAAGACCAGGCAAAAGCAAATAAAAGTGCTGCTGCCGGCGTTGACGCATACGCAGATGCTTTAGCGGGTCTTTCTCCAGCTGCCCGTGAATTTGTAAAGTATATGGTTGGTACATTTATACCAGCACTTAAGAAAATTAGAGACGCCGTAGCCGAGACGCTACTGCCAGCAGTGCAAGAAGGTTTAGAAAAACTTCGCACTAAGCTGTTCCCCGCGCTTGCTCCTATGATGGCTCAATTAGGAACTTCTCTAGGAAAAGCATTTAACTCTGTTATCGATGTGATTGTTGATCCAAAGAATATCAAAGACCTTGGTAAAGTTTTTGAGCAATCAGGGTATGTTGTCGAAGGTCTTGGTAAGACAATCGGCAATGTGTATGATTCTATTCTTTCTACTCTTGTAGGCGCTGATCCTCTTATTCGCAAATTTACTGATTTTCTTTCTAAGAAAACAGGCGACTTTGCTAAGTTCTTAGACACAAAGCAAGCCTCTGGCGAGCTTGAAGCGTTCTTTAATAAGGCAGGAGATATTGCCGCCAAGTGGGGCGAAATTTTTGGTAACGTATTTAGCGGTGCGGTAAATATCGTAAAGTCAATCTTTGCTCCAGGCGGCGCAGGAGACTTTATCCTTACGTGGTTTAGAGATGCTACCGCAGAGTTTGAAAAGTTTTCTGGATCTGCTGCAGGACAAAATGAACTTGCAACATACTTTAAAGACGTTGCTGTCAACTCTCGCGCGGTTCTTGGCTCGCTAGGCGCTTTTGTTAAAGAAATTCTAAAGGCGGGCGCTGACCCTAACGTTAAATCCTTTTTTGACATACTAAAAGAAGCAGCACCATCTTTTGGTGAAATTTTAAGGCAAGCAAACGCGGCTGCACCTTCACTTGCAAAGTTCGTTGTTTCGCTTACTAAATTTGCTGCCGTAACTCTTTCTACTGGCGCTATTCAAACCTTTTTTGGCATCTTAACAAAGGCCATGGACGCTTTAACTAAGGTTATGGAAAATCCCACTGTTAAAAAAATATTTGATGTTACAGCAAGAATATTTGCAGCATTTTCTGCTATTGGACTTATCGGCACCGTAGTTGGAATAGGCATAAAAGTTGTTGTTGGAAGTTTTCTTGCATTTATTGGCGTAGTAGCTAGGGTTATTAAATTCGGAGGATTTTTGCTAAAAACACTAGGACTTTTACTAAAAGGACTAGGATTTTTAGCAAAGCTTATAGCCGGAGTAATAGTAAAGGCAGTAGTAGCTTTTATAAAAGTCCTTAATCTTTTAAGAATAGCATTACTCGCAAATCCCATTGGAGCAGTGGTTATAGCAATAGCTGCGTTAGTTGCAGCTTTTGTAATTCTTTATAAGAAAAACGAAGCGTTTAGAGAATTAGTGCAGAAAGTTTGGGCGGCAATAAAAGACGCGATAGGATCAGTAATTGATTTTCTTATCCCTATATTTAAGACCCTCTGGGACGGACTAAGTAAGGGACTTGAACTCGCATGGGCAGGAATACAAAAAGTCTGGGATTTAATAGTTGCAGGAGTTAAGATCTATATAGGTCTTATAACGACTGTAATTAAATTTGTATGGGACATCCTTAAAAAGGGACTTGAACTTGTCTGGGCCGGAATAAAAATTGTTTGGGATTTAATTGTTGCTGGAGTTAAGATCTATATAGGTCTCATAACAACCGCAATTAAGTTTGTATGGGATATCCTTAAAACGGGACTTGAACTAGCCTGGACAGGAATACAAAAAGTCTGGGACACAATTGTTTCAGGAGTTAAGGGCCTAGCAACAAGAATTAAAGACGCTGGCGTTGCCATGTGGACGTGGCTAACTACCGGTCTAGGAACCGCATGGACCTCTGTGCAAGCTAAGTTCACTGAAATTGTTACAGGTGTTAAAGCACTGCCTGGAAAAATCACAAGCGGCCTTAGCAGCTTATGGGACGGTCTAACTGAAGGCTTACAGACTGCATGGAAAAATGCAAAGGCTTGGTGGAACGCAAACGTAGCAAGTAAGACATTAAAAATTGGTGGAGCAACTGTTCTTGGGAAAACTCTTCCAAGTTTCACATTAGGATTTCCTAAGCTAGCAGAAGGCGGAATTATTTCTCCTTCGCGCGGTGGCACCCTGGCGGTTATTGGAGAAGCTGGACGCTCAGAGCGCGTTGAGCCTCTTGATCCACAAGGCTTGTCTAATCGAGATCGCGCTATGATTCAAATGCTAGCTGGCAGCTCTACTAGCGGCTCTAGCAATGTTATTAACGTCTACCCATCGCAGGGTATGAATGAGGCAGAGCTTGCATCTATGATTTCACGTCAAATCGCATTCCAACTTCGTCGCGGAGGAGCATAATATGGCGAGAAATAACCTAATCGTCAACCCTTCGTTTAAGACAAATACGACAGGTTGGTCTGTTACAGGATCTTCAACTATCGCGCGTATTACTACCGACGCATTCTTTGGTTCTTCCTGCCTTGAGGTTACAAAGGCAGCAAGCGCAAACTCAGGCGTGTCCATTGCGTCTCGTATTTCTGTAACCGCCGCAACATCGTACGCGGTTGCTGCATACGTAAAGGTGCCTGCGGGAGAAGAAACTGGCACCTTCCAAATTAACGTTAGCTGGTATACCGCCTTGACAGGCGGTAGCCTTATCTCCACAACGTCCACGATCGGTTTAGAGACCACTCCAGGCGATGACTGGATAAGACTAATGGGCGTAATGACAGCCCCTTCTTTAGCCCTTGGAGCGTTAATTTCAGTTGTTCAGCCAGTGGCTGGAACAACAGGTAAAAAATTCTACGTAGATGCGACCATGTTCGAGGCTGCAACGTACGTAGGCGAGTATTTTGACGACGTAACACAGGCAGCCGAGAACAAGTTCGTTAACCTAGGGCTTACACCTTTACCTTTCCCTAAGATCACAGGAATGCAGCTTAATGCTGACGTTTCTATCGGAAGCCTTATTCTTAACACGGTAGATGAAAACGGCGTTGTTTGGGTGTGCACGGACATTGAAGGCTGGTGGGTTCATCCTGAGCCTGAGGTACGTGATATTCCTCGCGGTTGGGGAGACGGATCCTACGACGTGCGCGGACGCTATCAAGCTCGTCAAATTACGCTTAACGGAGTCTTCCTTACACCAGACCCATCGCTAGTTCCGGTGTCACGCGATAAACTTATTCAAGAGACAGATCTTGTATACGTTGGCGGTTGGCTAAAGACAAACGAAAATCCTACCAAGGCTTCCTTTGTTCGCCTATCTGGTCAGCCAGATATTCAAACTGTAAACGCTCGTGGGCGCACAGAGTTTTCTATCGGGCTACGTGCACCAGACCCTCTCAAGTACGAGTGGTACGAAGGACATGAACTAGGTTTCCGCGCGGTGACGATTGCAGGAGAAGATTCAGGAACTCCCGGATCTGGCACAGGTACGGTTGTAAATACAGGAAACGCATACGCACCTGTTGTGTTTGAAGTTACAGGGCCTATCGTTGGCCCCGCGACTATTCTTAACGAGACAACTAACGAGTCTATTACTATCATCGGCGCGTTGCGTGGAGTCTTAACACCTACCGTTTCTAACAAGGCTTTAACAGGAAACATTGCTACGCTAACTACGTCGGCAGCGCATGGGCTTCTCGAAGGCGATGTGGTAGTCGTATCAGGTGTTGACTCTACATTTAACGGTACCTTTACAATATTAACTGTTCCGACAACTACGACGCTTACCTATGCTAAAACCGCTACCAACGTAGCGTCTGAAGCTTCCTCTGGCACAATTACGTCTACAGCAGATATTCTTGAAATTGATACACGAGATCATGAGGTTGCTCTTAACGGAGACGCGGTCGGTAAGCGTAGTCTTATCGATGTTCTTGCAGAGTGGACATTGCTAGCTCCTGGCGCAAACGTATTTAGTTTCTATGATGAAGGAGATCTAACAAGCTCTGCTTCTTTGACTGTATATTACCGCTCTGCATGGCTTGGATAGTATACAATGTATTCAACGACGAATCTACTTAGTGAGGTATAACCAATGGCACTGTATCCATCAGACGCAGCCGTATATAGGTACTTTACTACCGATCTTTTAACTAACCAGGTACTTGCAGAAATTCCTTTTAAGGGTGTTTCTTTCGAGCGCTCCATCAAGGCAGCAGGGAGCTTTAACGGTAACATACCAGTTATCCCAGAGACAGCCTCAATGGATCTTTACAACAGTACCATGCCAGGAAAAACAGGACTATACGTTGTGCGCGATAGCGAGTGCGTATGGGGCGGAATTATCTGGAACCGTAACTACAACGTCGTTGAGCGTGAACTAAGTGTTAGCGCGTCAGAGTTTACTAGCTACTTCTACCACCGCAACATCTGGAAGACATGGACACATGATTTTGGCGCGACCATTGTTGCGTCTGGCGGGACATTGACTGGAACCTTAGAAGCCTTAGAGTACGACTTCCCTGTCGGCTCATCAGTGCGCCTTATATTCCCAGAGGTTTCTGACTTTCAATACAACGCGTACTACACAATTGCGTCATCTCCTACAAACACAACATTTACGATTACTGGAACCTCAGTGCCTAACGGTACATATGTCGGTGTAACAGTCTATGCTCGCGTAGATACGTATGACTACGTGCGCCAGCTACTCGATGAGATCCTCGTTGACTTTAGCGGAATAACATTTCCTAACACGGACATCGAGCCTGCACTTACTAATAGTTTACGTATTACATCTATTACCGCGCCGTCAAGTATTACTACAATCACTACTGCAACCCCACACGGGCTGATACCTACTCAAACAACAGAGATCTATAACGTATCCGAGGCTCTTAACGGCTTGTGGGATGTTACCGCAGTGCCAAGCGACACTACGTTTACTATTGCGTCTGCCTTAACAGCGTCTGTTAAAAACCTAACAAGAACTGTTACCTCTAAGTCTATTGCCGACTTTACCGCAACGATTACTACGAGCAGCGCTCACGGTTTCGCGCAATATGACACGGTTGTTCTTTCTGGTGTAGATGACCCTGCCTCTCTTGTTATCGTGTTTGACGGCGAGTACCAAATCGTTGATGTGCCAAGCGCTACTACGTTTAGGGTGTACGTTGCGGATAGCGACATGGTTGCAACAGCGGTAAACGGCGGAACGGCAGTCGTTCAATCAACTGCTAACGTTGGAACATACGGACCGTTTCCTGGAAACTCTGACATTGACATCGCGTACTCCACAGAAGCGTACAGTGGTAAGAACGTGCCTAACAACTCTTACCGTGGTTTTGAGCTGCGCTCCGTAGGCGAAGAGCTTGACGAGTATTCTGACACTGTAGACGGTTTCGAGTATCGTGTTGACTGCGAGCTTGTTTATATCGGAGACATTCCTACGTTTACACGTACGTTTGTTCTTATACCTATTGACTACCCGAATCCTCCAGCAGAAGGAGAAGTTTCGCCACCAAGTCGCTACGGTGCAGATCAACTTGTATTCGAGTACCCTGGGAGTATTATTGACGTGACGATGGAAGAGTCTGCCGAGGACGCGGCAACGCGTTTCTTTGTAGTTGGAAATATCCCAGATCTTGGCGAGGATATTAGCCAGCCATACGCGGTTGCGTCTGCGACTGATCTTTTACTAGCAGGTTGGCCTATCCTTGATGGAGAAGAAACTCGCAGTGAAGAGTCTGAAGAGTCTGCCTTGTATGGTCATGCGCAACGCTATCTTGCGGAGTCACGTCCACCTATCTCAGACATTAAGGTAAAGGTTAATGGATCTCTATCTCCAAAGATCGGCGAGTTTGTCCCAGGAGACTGGTGCTCAATTATCGTTGAAGACGAATTTGTAAGAATGCGTCTTGCAAGTGATCTTGAAGTTCGCGACACTGTAATCGTTCGTAAGATCGAAGGATTTAAGGTTTCAGTCCCAGATACACCAAGTTTCCCAGAGGAGACTGAGCTTCTACTAGTTACAGAGCCGGAGGTTGACAAGATTGGCCAGTAGACGTAGACGCCGTAAGAGTATCGGCAAGGTAATTGTTGACGTTGAGCGTCGCGTTCGTCGTGTAGAAAAACGACCTGGTGCAAAGCGTCTTAAGACTAACGTTGTAACAACTGAGAAGCTCGGCTATCGCGCAGTTACTACAAAGGTAATCCAAGTCGATGCTGTTGCTACAGAAAACATCGCAACAGATGCGGTAACTGCAAACGAAGCAGCATTCGGAGTTACGGTAGTCTCTGACACAGATCCAGCCATTACAAAAGAAGGTACAACTGTTGTTGATCCAACTACAGGTTCTACAAAAGTCTATAGTACAGATATAGACGACTTCGTAACACTTACAGACCCGGCCGCGCAAGCATCTGCAGATAGTAAAAACGCAACGTACTACCAAGATAACGAGCCAACAGGCGGAACGTACGAAGTTGGCGACATGTGGGTTGACACTAACGATAATAATAAGTTATACACCTGGGACGGCACGGATTGGGTTTTAACGCAGGACTCTGCGACTGCGCAGGCAACTGCTGACGGTAAGGCAAAAACATATGTGCAGGATAATGAGCCTACCGGCGGTGCGTACAATATTGGTGATCTTTGGATAGATACTAATGACGGAAATAAGCTATATAGGTACAATGGCACCGCGTGGGTTTCTGCACAAGATGGCGCAATTTCTACCGCGCAGGCAACAGCGAACGGAAAAAATAAAGTTTACTATGACACTGCCGCACCAGGCAGCACACCTAACACCGCTGGAGATATCTGGTGGCAATACTCTAGCGGAGTTGTAGTAGGGCAGTTCGTAGGCGGCGGTGGTACTACGTGGACTTCTGCGCCTATAGGCAACGCAGTAATTGCAAACCTTGACGCTGGAAAGATTACAACTGGCTTTTTAGACGTGGCAGGTACTGTTGCAATTACCACTGACAAGACGAAATCAGGTAATCAGGCTCGTATTGAGATAAACTCTTTAGGATTCTTTGCGTATAACGGTACTACAACAACCGTATCTATCACTAACAGCGGAACAGCTGTGTTTACTGGATCTATCACTAGTTCTACTATCACTGGTGGAACTATTAGAACTTCTGCAACCGGAAGAAGAATTGAAATAACAACTGCTAGCTCTGGAGCTATATATTTTTATGACGGAAATTCTACATATAATGGCATTATCAGCGCTACAGACTACGGTATGTACTTTTATGGACCTGGCAGTGATCTAGGCCTGGGCGCAAGAATGCAGCTGTACTCTGACCAAAACCCTTTATCTTCTTTGGCGGGGTTGGCAGCTATACAAGCTGGCGGAACAGGTGATGTGACGCTTACAACAACTACAAACGTTTTTAGAATTGATGGAGCTAGCACTACCGTATCGTTAACTGCATCTACACCTATAGGTACTTATGGTTTGCGAAACATCAGAGGGTTTACTATATTTGACCCGGCGACTAACTCGTCAGGAGTTGACGGCGACATAGCGGTTGTGTACTCGTAATGCCAGCGTACATTAAGAAGACAGGTGGAACCTGGAGCAGCGCTATATCTGCTTTTTATATAAAAAGTAGTACCTGGAGAACTATAAGTGCTGGATATATAAAGGTTGCAGGAGTATGGAGACCGTTTTTTACAAGCTCACTTACACCTTCTATTCAATTTCCCGTAGAGATTTCTCGCAATAACGCAACATACCCTTCAACTCTTACAGGCACTAACTATTTCTGGAGCAACTCTACATCATTAACATATGTCTTTCAAAAATCTTCTGATAACGTTAACTTTACAGACATAGGCTCTGCAGCATCTATTAACAACCCCTCTTCAGGTTCTTCAAACACTGTAACCTACGCGCTCACACTTTCAGACTTTCCTGCGTTTACATCCTACTTCCGCTTTGTAGTAACTGCGGTGAACTCTACGTTTTCTACCTCAGCTACATCAACTAGCGCATCTGTATCGGTAAATCGCCCTGCGCCAATTAACACTGTAGCTCCTGTAATTTCTCCTACCTCTGGCACAGAAGGCGTCACACAATACAGCGTGACAAGTAACGGCACTTGGGACCCTGTTGATGCAGACGGTACGTATCAATATTTATGGCAGTCCTTTGACACTCCAACGTACGTTAGCGCTCCTGGTACTAATACCTTATCTACTTATACTCCGCCAGCTAACTTTTTAGCTTCAGGCTACCTAAGCCCAATCCGTTGTCGTGTTACTGCAGTAAATGCTAGCGGATCTACAGATGCGTTCTCTAACACGGCTACTGTAGCTTCTGCCGCGCCTACGGGTGGATCAGTTACACTGTCTCCTTCAGGCTCTCAGTTTCAAGGAACTACTCTTACCGCGAGCACGACTGGCTGGTCTGGATCTCCTAGCTCTTTCAATGTGCGTATTTTTGCTTCAGCCTCTAATCCGCCTACAACTTCAAGCACTCTTAAGGCAAGCTCCGGCGGATCAAGCTCCGTGACATACACTATTTCACCTTCAGACGCTTCGTCGGGATTATTTTTTAGAGCGTTTGCCACGGCAACCAATGGATCAGGAGCTTCCGCGGAGGTTGCATCTAACGTAGTTACATCGGTGGCGTTTACCGCACCGTCTGCTCCACAAAACCTTTCTCGCACTACAGGCAACGGCGGTTCAAAGACGTTTACATGGTCCGCGCCAGCGTCTAACGGCGGTGCGGCGATTACGTCTTATCAATACAACCTCAACAACACTGGATGGTTTACAACGTCATCAAGCACTAGCCAGTCTCTTACGTTGGCAGCAGGCTCTAATGTGTTTCAAGTCCGTGCAGTTAACTCTGTAGGCGGTGGAACAGCGGCGTCTACAGGCATATTTGTTGTTCCTACGATTAACTCTGGGCCTTCTGCTTCTTCTATCACTACGACAAGCGCAACTATCTCATGGTCATCGTCTAACCAAGAGTCGTATTCTTTGTCTATTCCAGGAGCACCTGCAACACCTTACGGTGGGTCTACTACCACAAGTAGATCTATTACAAGTTTATCTTCTGGCACTAGCTACACTCCTACTCTTACAATTACATCTTCTACTGGAGATACAGCAACAACTACAGGCGCTGCCTTTACTACTTCTACCGCCCCTCCAGTTAACATTTCTGCACCGACTATCTCTCCGACGTCTGGAACTGCAGGTGTAACTACTTACAGTGTTACTAGTAATGGATCTTGGAGCCCAGCAGACTCTGATGGAATCTATGAGTATCAGTGGCAGTACAACGACCAGGGCGCGACGTTCTTAAATATATCTGGTGCTACTAGCTCTTCCTACTTTGCGCCATCAAACTTTTTCTCTTTCTATGTAAGCCCTATTCGCTGCCGCGTGACTGCGACAAATGGCGGAGGGTCAGTTGCCGCGTTCTCTAACACGGCTACAGTCTCAGCGCCTGTCCTAACTGTCCCCGGTACTGTTAACTCACTTACAGCTAGCTCTGCACTTAGTGGCACGAACTTAAACTGGTCTGCGTCATGGTCTGCGCCTTCAAGCGATGGCGGCTCAGCTATTACTGGATATAGAATTTACGTAGAAAGAGCCGGATCTAGCTCTGGCCCTTGGTTAGCGACAACTACGCAGAGCCCAGCGGGAACAGGAGCTTTTACCCAGGCTTCACCACGCCTTGTATCTTCTGCTACAACAAGTGTCACCGGGCGTGTTACAGGCACATCCGCTACGTGGATTCGTGTCTGGGTTGCAGCGGTCAACTCTGTCGGCACTGGTACGTACACATCGGCAGTAGGCTAAAACATGTCAAACGAATTAACGCGGGAAGAAAAGATTGCTCAAGTTGAAAGCAAAATTCGCACCTGCGCTTCTATGCAAGAAAGCATGGAAGTCTACGCGCTAGAAGAAACTGACCTAGAGATTGCGCAGCAATACAGAGACAAAGTAGAAGACTATAAAAATATAATAAATGTTCTTAAAGTATTTAAAGAAACATGTTAGAATAGCACGCAATACAGCAGTAAATGTTATACAATTTAGCGTTACAAGGACGCTAAATGGACGCAAGGAGACACAATGGCTGACTACGATCTAACCGCGGCTGAAAAAATCGCGGTTATCAACTCACACATCAAGAACATCAACTACAATAAGTTTAATGCCGAGTTGGTTATTATTGAAGAAAACGCTTCATCTTCACCAGACGCTACAAAGATCTCAGACGCTAACGCGAACATAGCAGAGGCTGACGCGCAGGTTGCGGCACTAGAAGCACAAATCGAAGCCCTTTCATAATAACTAATAACTAAAGGACACTTACTTAATGGACAAGCCAAAGACTAAAGACGAGCTGATTATCATTGCGCTTCAACAGCGCATTGGTGAGATGGCTATGCAGTACGAAGGCGCTATCGCGTCTCTTCGTGCAGATCTAACTCAGCTCCAAGATGTCCTTGATATAGTCAATGGCGATAACATCAAGAAGATCGAGGGAGAGACGCCAAGTGCATGAAGTAAAAGATGGCTCGCGAACTCTACAGTTTAGCGGAAAACTTCTTGCTGAGTCTTCATCCTGGCGTAGAGGAACATACCGTTGGATCGAGTTTAAGCTCTACAAAACGGATAATGGCTCTTATATTCTTTCCCGCGTCGGTGTGTCTTTAATTTTCCACGGCGCAGCCTGTCCTCTAGTAAAAAGATATGGTCTTACAGAGATGCCAACCACTTCGCTAGTAGATGACGCGCTGCCTTGTGAAGAGTGCAGACCTACACGCACCGTTGCAATTATCTTCCCCGAGAAACATCGTCATTGGGCACAGGTATCCGAGGAACCAACTCCGGTGCTTGAGGCTTTATATAAATACGATCAGTCTGGCGCACGATACCTCACAAACGTTGCTCAGAGACTGTTAGAGGATGCTTCGGAAGTAGATAAGGGTATTGAGTCGGTATACAGAATAGAGCTTATTCCGTAAATTAGGTTTTGATGTTATAATTTTCTTAGAGACAAAGGACGCAAAAGATGTTTATAGTAATTGAAGGTACAGACGCCTCAGGTAAATCTACTCTTGTGTCTGAAGTTCAAAAGCAACTTGCTGATAAGTTTCCTAATAAGGAAATCGAGTTCTACCACAAATCTAAGCCAGAAGAGATGTCTCGTCGTTGGGTTCTATACGACTATGTTACATCTATTGAAAAAGCTGACTGGTCTCAACGTGTTGCTATCGCAGACCGTTGGCACTGGGGCGAGGTAACATACGCCGCCATCAAACGTCCTGAGACTGGCACAGGCGACGGATACGGTCTCCTTGGTAAAGCTGGTTGGCGTTGGACAGAGCTCTTCCTTCAATCACGCGGTGTTGCTCAATTTTGGCTCTATCAACCTCTTGATGTTATCACCCGTCGTCTTAATGCTCGCGGTGACGATTACATACAGGCAAGCGAGCTTGAAGAAATCCTAGAGATGTACCATCTTGCGGCGGCAAACTCTGCAGGTCTTGCAGGGCGCTTAACTCCAGGCGCAGATTCGCTTGACGCGGTTGGGCACCTTGCGTCTCACATTATCAACGTTGCCGAGGCAATAGAAGATGAAACGCGCGAGCTTGCAAAGTTTCCGGAGTATATAGGTCAACGCTATCCTCGCACGTTACTTGTAGGAGATACACGCAACATTACAAAGAAATACGGCGAGGAAACTATCCTACCTTTCATGCCTGTTGACGGCAACTCCGGCGAGTATCTACTAACCGCGCTTGAATCTGAAAAATGGAAATCTATGGGTGTCGTCAATATAAATGACATGTCGCCAGAGCGTTTTCACGCGCTATGGGCAATGTTGCGTCGTCCTCCTATAGTTGCCCTTGGGCGCTTGGCTGAAAAAGGACTTATACGCGCAGGAATACCTGAGTATCAATACACGGTAACCTCTCATCCGCAACATGTGCGTCGATTTTTTAATTCTAAGAAAGAAGAGTATGGTCAAGCCATATCTCGCTTTGCCACTACAAAAGATAGGACAGACCCATGGATACTGCGATAATCAACTTACCTGACGCGGTTAACGGCTACGTTAATCTTGTGCAGCACGTACTCAAGTACGGTAAGGAGGCAGCTCCTCGCGGTATGAAGACGCGCGAGATCGAGGATGCAATTATTCGCATTAACGATGTGCGACATACGCTTCCTTTAGGCGTTGGGCGTGGGACTGTTCCTGGCATCGGTGCGGTTGAAGCTTGCCAACTACTTGCAGGCGCTGCAACTCCTAAGCTTGTTATGGCAGTCGGTCCTATGTTTAAGAACTACGCAGAAGATAACGGAATGTTTCACGGAGCATACGGTGCGCGTACGCAGGATCAATATGGGCCAGTTATCGAGCGTCTTAAGAAAGACCCTGACTCACGACAGGCGGTTGTAACTATCTGGGATCCAGTTTTAGATCTATTGCCGGATAAGCGTGATTACCCTTGTACAGTTTTGCATCAGTTTAGAATTCGCGACAACAAGCTTAACATGAGCGTTTACATGCGCTCAAATGACGTATGGCTTGGAGCAGCATATGACTTCTTCCAGTTTACTCGCGTGCAAATTGCTATGGCGTCTGTTTTAGGAGTTGCTCCCGGATCCTATGCTCATCACGTTGGATCTCTTCACATCTATGAGCAGCACTACGACGCGGCAGAGAACCTAAAGTACACCACCGAGCCGTATGAGGATATTCCTGCTATTACAGGATTTAACTGGCGTCAAGTGCAGGATCGCGCGCTTTCTTCCTTAACCGCTGCAATGCATATCGACGAGCCTATGCTTCTCAATAGCCTTCACCCGTTTGAAGGCTGGTATGCCCGCGCCATGATTACTGCAATCAAAAAGAACGAGGCTAAGAATGTCTGATCTTGAGAAAGAGTTTGGCAACAGCCCTCTACGCGAATCAATGTTGCAGCTTCATGAAATGTATCTAGAGTTGCGCGCGTCTGGCTTTAGCAAGAAACAGTCTTTGTATTTAGTATCTAAGGTCTTAACAACTGCAGTGTCAGGAAGCATGGACGATTTGAATGACTAGTAGACCTTCTTGGGACGAGGTATGGATGCAGGTTGCAGATGCAATCTCGCAAAGATCCCGCTGTAGCCGCGCACAAATTGGCGCTGTTGTTGTGTCTAAGGACCAACGCATTAGCTCCACCGGCTACAACGGTCCTGCTTCCTTATTTCCTACCGAGGAGGAATGTATGTCTTGGTGCCCACGCGCTCAAGGTTTAACTACATTAGATAACACATATGACTCTTGCCCATCAATCCATGCGGAAGCAAATGCGTTGCTATACGTTGACCGTTCTCGCGTAGAAGGTGGTACCATATACATTACAGACGCAGCTTGCTACCAATGCGCAAAGTTAATTTCTAACTCTGGAATTACCCGCGTTGTTATGCGAATTGGTACGCGTGCAGCTCATCGCTTGCCGGATGCTACTGTTGAGTATTTTAAGAAATGCAATATTGATGTAGTAATAACAGAGGACGTGGAAGCTTGAGCTGCGTATATGCGCTAGTCGCAGAATCAGACCAGGGCAACATAAGATATATCGGCCGTGCAAAAAACCCTAACGGACGTCTAAGAAATCATTTACGTTTTGCTGAAAAAGGCAGAAAAGAGCACGTCTATAACTGGATAAATAAAGTAAAAGACAGCGGCGATAAAGTAAAGTTAATTATTGTTGAAGACAATCTTTCGTGGGAAGAGTCTGCCGCGAGAGAAATACATTACATAGCGTATTATAGGTCTTTAGGATTTGATCTAACAAATATGACCTCTGGCGGTGACGGAAGACCAGGATACGTTATTTCTAAAGAAACTAGAGAAAAAATTGGAAAATATCACAAGGGCAAAGTTCTTTCTGAAGAGACAAAGCAGAAGATACGCGATGCAAAGATTGGTAAAAAGGTCTCTGATGAGACAAAGGCAAAAATAAGTAGTTCAACAAGAAATATTAGTCCAAAAGGCAATAGCAGACAGAAACATGCAATGACTGATGAAGTAAAGGCAAAGATCAGCCAAACCCTTACTATCAATAACAAAAAGAGAAGAGAATCTAATGACAAATGACGCTTTAAGTGATGTCAAGCTTCATTTAGTCAATAGCACAGAAGAAGCTACTAAATTTCTACAATGGCTGGGCGAGCGTCGTCCTCACAATGCTGTGGCGATTGACACTGAAACAGGCGAAAAACCTGGAAGAGATCGAAAAGATGCACTATCGCCATGGCACGGACAATTAAGACTTATACAAGTAGGAGACGGGCAGCAAGGCTGGGCTATCCCGTGGGATCAGTGGAAAGGAGTGTTCTATGAAGGAATGGAACGCTTCGATGGACCTATAGTATGTCACAATATTGCGTTTGAAGCGCGCTGGCTTGAACTTCATTCTGAATGGAAAATGCCATGGCACAGAGCGCACGACACTATGATACAAGCGCACATCATTGACCCACTTGGCGTCGGTGCGTTAAAACGTCTTGCAGCTTTGTACGTTGATGGGCGCGCAGTCGCCTTACAAGACACATTAGACGAAGAACTAGTAAAAAATGGTTGGACATGGGGTACCGTTCCAACTAATTTTCAACCCTACTGGGCATACGGCGCGTTAGACTGTGTTCTAACTATGCGCCTGTGGGAACAGTTTAATGTAAAGTGCGGTCCTGATGGTCCATACAACAGAGCATACGAACTAGAAATGGCAACACGTCGCATCGTTACCCGTATGGAAATTAACGGCGCGCGTATTGACCTAGACTACTCCAAGAAAAAGTTCGACGAGCTAACAGAGTACGCAGACTCAGTTAAGACATGGGCTAAGCAAAAGTATGACGGTGTTTCTATTAGTAGTAACATTCAATTGGTTCGTCTGTTTGAGAGCCTTGGCGCAGAGATTAACGAATACACTCCTTCGGGACAAAAATCAGCTTCTAAGGATCAACTTAAGCTTCTTTCTATTGAAGGAAACGACGAGGTAAAGGCTTTAGCAGAAATCGTATTAAAGCAACGCAAGGCAGATAAGCTTGCTAATACGTATTTCTCTAACTTCTTAAATGATAACGTAAACGGATTTGTTCACCCATCTGTAAAAACGCTTGGCGCTCGTACTTCGCGTATGTCAATCCAAAACCCAGCACTGCAAACATTGCCTAAGGGTGATGATGTTGTGCGCCGTGCGTTTATCCCAAAAGATGAAGATCATGTCATCGTTACCTCAGACCTTGACCAGGTCGAGTTTAGAATGTTCGCATCACTCTCACAAGATACAAATCTTATCTCGCTTTTCAACAAAGCTGACGCGACGGGGTCAGATCCGTTCACTGAAATTGGTCGTGAAATCTACAACGACCCGAACATGCAACGGTCGGACAAGCGCCGTAACCTCATTAAGGGAACTATCTACGGTCGTCTCTACGGCGCAGGAGTCTCTAAGCAAGCTCTAACAGCAGGCGTTCCTGAAAACCAGATGCGCACGGTATCGGATTCACTTGATACGCGATTCCCAGGTATGGCTCTATTTCAACGACAGATTGAAGACGTTGGAATGCGTCGCCTAAAGGCAGAAGGGCAAGGATATGTTTACACCTGGACAGGTCGTCGTCTTCCTTGTGATGAAGATCGTGCTTACACATTATTAAATTATTTGATCCAAGGAGGTGCGGCTGAGGTATTTAAGTCTAACCTTGTAAAACTAGATCAGGCAGATTTAACCGAACTGCTAATCGTCCCTGTACACGATGAAATTGTTCTTAACGCACCGCGTAAGGACGTTGAAGAAATTAAACGTACTGTTAAAGAGTGCATGACAACTACCGAAGGCTGGGCTGTGCCTCTTACGTCTGGCATTGACGGTCCTATGGAAAACTGGGGAGAAAAATACTAGTGAAGATGATCTTATCGGTAGACCCAGGCAAGGCAACAGGTATGACCTTGTTCTCATTTGAAAGAGGGCAGGAGCCAGTCCTAGTCTGGGCAGGTGAGTACCAACAAGAAGAATACGCTAAGCCTATTCGTGACACTCTTGTTGAATACCCTGACGTGACTGTTGTCTGCGAGCGCTTTATCATTAACGCTCAGACTGCAAAAAAGAGTCAAGCTCCGTACAGCCTCGAGCAGATTGGAATTCTCAAGCAGTGTCTTATGGACGCAGGAAGAAAGGTAGATGACATCATCTTCCAATCACCTTCTGACGCTAAGGCAATGTTTGATAATCCTAAACTTAAGAAGCTTGAGTATTGGTACGTAGGTGGTGAAGGACACGCACTAGATTCAATACGACACGCCCTCTTACAGTGCGTAAAGCTAGGATGGATCCCTAGAAGGCTCCTACAATAAATAAAGTAGATACTAAGCAGAAACAATAGACAATTTCTGCAAAATCCTGTTAGTATAGCGAAGTAATGACGAAAGGAATGACAAACAGTGCCAGTTGTAGTAGAGCTTGATGAATCAGGCAAGCACGTAGTTATCAATACTGAGTGGCGTCTTAAGGAACTATGCAAAAGTATTCCTGGAGCAAAGTGGGACGCAAAGACTCAGGTTTGGAACGTGCCTACAAGTTGGGCAACATGCTTAGCATTACGCAGTACCTTTAAGACTGACCTGCAAATTGGCCCTAGATTGACCGCCTGGGCAACTAACGAAGTTACCACACGTATTACCCCGGCGAACACATTACGTGACCTAGAAACCCTGGAAGAGGGCAACGAGGACCTGTTCCCACATCAGCGCGCAGGTGTGAAATTCTTATCGGTTGCCCGTAGAGCATTACTAGCAGACGAGCCTGGTCTTGGTAAAACAGCACAGGCAATTAGAGCATTAAAGCAACTTCAAGATAACGGGGAAGATGTATTCCCTGCGCTTATCGTTTGCCCTAACACATTGAAGAAAAACTGGAAGCGCGAGTTTGATATGTGGTGGCCTGGAGTTGATGTTGAGGTTATCAAAGGATCAGCAACTCAACGTAGGAAGATCTTTGAGAACGAAGCTGACGTATACGTTATTAACTGGGAGTCCTTGCGCTCACACTCTCGACTTGCTTCCTACGGGTCTATAGCCCTTGCGCGGTGTCAAGAATGCGGCGGGCATGATGAGAGGGTTACTGTAAACCGCTGCGAGGTTCACAAGCGAGAACTTAACGAGATTGATTTTAAGGCAGTTATTGCTGACGAGATCCACCGCTCTAAGGAGCCAAAATCTAAGCAATCACGTGCCCTGTGGGCTGCAACTGGCAACGCAGATATTAGGTTTGCCCTAACAGGTACGCCTATTGCAAACAACGTTTTAGATCTATGGTCAATCCTTCACTGGTTATCACCTGAAGAGTGGCCAAGCAAGACACGCTGGGTTGACCGTATGGTTAACGTAATGTTGAATGCCTTTGGCGGCATGATGGTGTTAGGTGTAAAGCCTCACATGGAGGAAGAGTTCTACGCAACTATAAATCCACGCATGCGTCGTATGCTCAAGGCAAAGGTATTGCCTTGGCTACCTGAAATGATGTTTGAACGTCGTGATATTGAAATGTCTGCTAAGCAAAAGAAAGCTTATGACCAGATGCGCGACACGATGATTGCAGAGCTAGAATCTGGAGAAGCGATTACCGCACCTTCAGCGTTGACGCAGACAATTCGTCTACTTCAATTTGCAAGCTCATACGCCGAGATGGACGTAAACGAAGAAACTGGTGAGATGCGTGCGATTCTTGCCGAGCCTTCTTGTAAGGTTGATTCTCTTATGGACGACATTCAAAACGGCGACTTTGGAGATGATTCGGTCGCGGTGTGCGCGGTGTCGCGTCAGTTGATTGATTTACTTAGTGCAGAAATGACTAAGGCTAAGATTCCACATGGTCTCATCACTGGTGCTCAGGATGAAGATGAACGTCAACAAGCGGTTGACGATTTTCAATCTGGCAAGATCAAGTGGATACTTTTTACAGCTCAGGCTGGCGGTGTCGGTATTACGCTTACCGCTGCTCGTCGTCTAGTGATGTTGCAACGTCCATGGTCACTTGTAGATCATAAGCAAGCGCTTGACCGTGTACACCGTATCGGATCTGAAATCCATGACTCGATCATCGTTACAGACTACGTTACAGATGGTTCTATCGAGGAAAGAGTTATCCAAGTCTTATCAACTAAGGCTGATAACTTTGAACAAATTGTAAAAGATAAAGACAAGCTTCTCACACTACTCAAAGACGATAAGGCAGGAAAGCTATGACCCAGCCGATAAGAATCTCTAACTCCGAGATCCAAACCTTCAAGGATTGTCGCAGACGATGGTGGCTTAGCTACTACCGTCGCCTACAACCTAGAACTCAACAGATGACGGGTGCACTTGCTCTTGGTTCTCGTGTTCACGAGGCACTTGACATGTACTACGGCAAAGGTATTCCGCTTCTTGACGCTCATGCGGAACTTGTCGTAAAGGATAAGCTCATTCTTGAGGAATCCTTCCGCGATACATACGATTTAGACTCTGAGGCAGAGCTCGGGCGCATCATGCTTGAAGGCTATCTACAGTGGGTTGATGAAAATGGCATTGACGCGGAACTAGAAATGATTTCAACTGAAGAGATCATTGAGATGCCTTTGCTTAATGGCGAGGTTATCCTACAAGGTAAGATTGATATGCGTGTACGTCGCAAGGCAGACGGAGTACGTATGTTTAGAGACTTTAAGACAGTCGGCGGCTCATTTACAGACTTCTCTGCTATGGCGCACATGAACGAACAGATTCTTACCTACATGATGTTAGAGACAGCGCAGAACAAAGAAGGCGAACGCTCTGAAGGCGGAATCTTTACTATGCTCAAGAAGGTAAAGCGCTCTGCAAATGCAAAGCCTCCGTTCTACGAGCAAATTGAAGTTCGTCACAATGTTTTTGCCTTGCGCTCGTTTTGGCAACGTATCCACGGCGTTTTAACAAACATGATGGGTGCACGCAAGGCGCTTGATGAAGGCGGGGATCATCGTTTTATCGCGTACCCTAGTCCTTCGCGTGATTGCAAATGGAAATGCTCATTCTTCTCAATATGTCCGATGTTTGATGACGGGTCTGCGGCTGAGGCTGCACTTGAAGACGCGTTCCAACCGTCAGATCCTTATGCCTATTACGGTGTAGAAGAGAAGAAGGGTAACGCTTAATAATGTTAAACAAACACAAAGAGATGAAAGGAAACAGTGATGTCTGACGTACAACGTTCGTTGACTATCATGGTTTACGGCGAATCAAAGGTTGGTAAATCAACCTTCGCGGTAACCGCACCATATCCACGTCTCATGCTTGACGTTGAGGGTGGGCATCGATTCCTACCTATCACCGTTAAGTACTGGGACCCTATTAGAGAAGAACCTCCAGTTGCTGATGGCACCTGGGACACTGTAGTCGTTAACGTTCGCGACTACGATGTTGTTCTTAAAACATTCCAGTGGCTACAAACTGGAAAGCATCAGTTCAAGTCGCTTATCATTGATTCCATCTCTGAACTTCAAGTGAAGTGCATGGATTCAATCGCAGGCACTGAACAAATGAAGATGCAACAATGGGGCGAGCTGCTTCGTCACATGGGTGCGCTATTGCGTGACCTGCGTGACTTAACAATGCACCCTACACAACCATTAGAAGCTGTTGTATTGACTGCTATGGCGCGTCCTGGAGCAGACGGTCGTTCACGTCCGTACCTACAGGGTCAGCTTGCAATTCAAGCACCATACTTCTATGACATCCTTGGCGCAATTACAGTAGAAACGTTTCCTAATCCGGACCCACTGCAATCACCGTTTAAGGCACGTCGTATGTACGTAGAACGCACAGACGAATACGAAGCAGGCGAGCGAGTACAAGGTCGACTTGGAAAGATCGTTGAACAAGAAAACCTTGGTATCGAACGCATGCTTGACATGATTTTCGGTCCAACTACACCAGCAGTAACACCACCAACAACTAAGTCAGGAGAATAACCAGATGAGTTCACTCAATTGGGGCGATCTTGTAAAAGACGCCGGAGATGTAGGCAGTTATGAACCACTACCAGACGGTGACTATGATCTCGTAGTTCAAGAAATCGTTGCAAAGGTTTCACAATCAGGCAAGACTATGTTCTCGCTTAAAGCACAGGTCCAGGGCGGCGCTCATAACAAGCGTCTTGTTTGGGATAACTTAGTTGTTACTCCAGAATCACCTGCTGCTCTTGGTATGTTTTTCCGCAAGATGGCAGCTCTCGGTTTAGGCCGCGAGTTCTTTGCAACAAGTCCTTCTAACGCTGCAATCGAGCAAGCTGCTAAGGGACGCGCGTTTCGTGCACAGGTTGGCTCGCGCACATGGCAGGGCCAAAAGAAGAACGAAATCAAGATGTACTATGTTGCAACAGGTACAGCTGCTCCAGTGGCAGCAGCGGCAGCGCCTGCACCTGCTCCAGCACCTGCCCCTGCACCAGCGCCCGCGCCTGCAGCAGCTCCAGTAGCAGAAACTCCTGCAGCTCCACCATCAGCACCGTTCTAATCGACTAAGTAAGTCTGGTTTATCATCTATTCCTAGTATAGTGAATAGATGATATTCCAAATCTACTTAGAAGGGTAGTGGGCATGAAGGTATTGATGAGTGGTTTTACCGCGTTGCAAATCAACACGGAAAAACGTACAATACAAAAGATTGACGTACCTGCGTCTATCGCAAAAGCTTTGCGCGAAGCTGGACATGACGTTGACTGGCGTAAAATTACTCCAGGTGAGGATCTTTCTGGCTATGACGTTTTATGGATCAATCTTGCTCCACTCAACTCATTAAATGGTCGTCAAGGTGCGATGGGTGCACTTTATGCTTTGTCCTCAGGCATCCCTTGCGTAGGATTCTTTGATGATTGGCAATTCAATACTGTATTCAACGGAGCACGCGCGCTAATTCGCAAGCCTGCTATGCTTTATAAGCATCTGCTTGTTGGAACAGAGCATCGCGGTGAAGAGGGCGCGACTTACTTTAGTCGTGCAGATATTGAGGCAGCGCTTGAGCGTGTCAGAGAATTGAACCCAGCGGCTGCTAAGAAGTGTTATATCGAACGCTACTACATGATGGATACAGACGAAAACGTTCAGCCTTACGAAAAGCGTCTTGTTGAAGCAGCGCGTGATCTTTTAGCAGATCGTTGGACTGCAGGTATGGTTCCAGTTTGCCCTATGTACTCATTTGGCGACAGAGCTATCGTGCGTAAGCGCATGCCTGATGAGGTAGGACCTATTGAAGCTCTTGACCCAACGTCAACTGTTGTGCCAACACTTCAACCAATAACTGCGCTCGCGCCAGAGCACAAGAAAAAGGCTTGGGTGCTTGGAGCTCTTATGCCACATGATACTTGGCTAGAAAAGAAAAATCCAGACTGGCCAGTTGAGATTGTTGGAAGTCGTAAGCTTATTAAGAAACTTGGCGGACAAAGATTTGATACAGAGCAGGACGTTTTAGAGTTCTACAATCATCACTGGGGAATTCTTTCTCCACCGTATCCACACGCTGGTTCAGGCTGGTGGCGTAGTCGTTTCCTATACGCAGCGCACGTTGGGTCTATCCTTGTTACCGATAAAGGTGAAGGCGATCCGTTAGGTGACGCGTACAAGTTAAAGATCACAGACGTTGAAAAAATGACAGACGCAGAGTTGCATGAAACAGCTATGGCTCAACGCGCAGCTCTTGCTCCTTACTTGCCAGAAT
>Ga0209599_10000295_pt1 | contig 35262 bp, 33 predicted proteins | sample Shrwel_input2_FT_FD_187534 | JGI IMG/M metagenome (GOLD analysis project Ga0209599, IMG submission 187534) | Subsurface microbial communities from deep shales in Ohio, USA - Utica-3 well 1 S input2 FT (SPAdes) (version 2) ...
TGAGTATATTGCGGTTGACTACAACAACCAACGACGGCACAGTTATACGAGCTATTTAAGTCCTGCTGACTTCGAAAAACAGCAAAAATTCGCATAGTCAGGTGTCCGTATTTGTGGGGGCAGATCAGGTTGCCAAGAATATTAAAAATAACACAATAATTAGCTGGGTTGTTATCGTAGTTGAGCGAAAAGTTAGGTAAAACGACCCAAACTGCTACAAAAAACCTGCGGCTGTGAACAGGGACGAGGTGGTGCAACTGTTTGAGCCATGGATGGCGAGTTTTGCACCACGCTGGTTTTGCTGACTTTTGACGAAACAAAAGTCAGGCCAGCGGCAGGCGATTGAAGCCCTACTCCACTTTAACTTTTCACCCGTTGCGTTAGAACCTGTGCCAAAACCGTTTTGCGATGAAAGTAACCAAAACTACCGAAATAGCGATGCTCACAACATTAGCGAGAACAAGAGCCAAAACCTGCGAAATAACGATGCTTCCGATTGGCTATTTGCGATGTGCTAACTTTGGAAAGTCAAAGAACGCAACGCATGAAACACTTTTGCGATGAAAGAAACCTTCACCAGACAAAGAACGCAAGCGCAAAACGGTAAAAACTCGCCTAAAATTTTGCTGTTGTAAATAGCGATAGCAAGATGCACGAGAAAACCGACAGTGTTTTGGTAAATTGACACGCTTTGCAATTTACCTAACTACTCGCGTAAGGCGCAAGCACCCAAAACAAAATTAAAAACTGAGAGTACCTCAGAATCATAAAAAATAACACAATAATTAGCTGGGTGCTTGTCGCACTTGACGCGAAAGTTATACGTGACTTAGCGATGTATGAGTGTCGCCCAACCCGCCAATATCGGAAAAATGAGTAATACGCACCGAACCATCAGCAAAACGCGCAATCACATCAAGTTGTCCACCCATTGCTTCAATATGACTACGCAATGTAGACAAATACATATCTGTGCGCTTTTCAAGTTTGGCAATAGCAGGTTGTTGAACGTGCAATAGCTCAGCCATGACTTTTTGAGATAAACCGCGAGCTTGCCGTAACTCTTGTAACGGCATTTCTTGGATCATAGTTTCAGCAAGCTCATGGGCGCGTTGTTGCGATTCAACAGGCATACGCGCACGAAGTTCAGCGAATTTTTTAGCCATTACAGCAACCCCTCTTGTTTGAGTTGTTCAAGATGCTCGTCATATAACTGGTCTGCGATAGGAACATAGGTATCGTACCAACGACCATCACCTGTTTTATCACCAGCAATAAGCAAAATTGCTGAGCGTCTAGGATCAAACGCATAAAGCGTTCTAAATGGTCTTCCTTGATGTTGCGTTCTCAACTCACGCATATGTCCATGCCGCGAACCATTGACACCGCTACTATGTGGAAATTTTAAGTTTGTGCCGAAGTTCTCAAGTAGCTCAACAGAAGCGGTAACGGATTCCTGCTCTTCAATAGTGAGACAGCTCCACCACGCCTCAAATTCGTCTGTATATTCCACTTCCCATGACATTTAACGTAAACTCGGATATATTCCATAGGAGGAATATATATCCAGTATGGCCAAGTGTCAATGATTTAAAAAATAGAGAAGTTTTGATGATGTGTTGCAATTTATAATTGGCCGAAGCGTACGAAAAAACCACACAGAAACAGACGTATAACTACTCGCTTAACGCGCAAGTACCCACAACAAAATTAAAAACTGAGATTACCTCAGAACCATGCAAAAGTGAACAGTAATTGGCTGGGTACTTGTCGCTGTTGAAGCAAAAGTTAGGGCGTGTCACCAATATATTATTTGATACGGTAATATCCAGATGATTTCTTGCGATAATCACCTTATGGCCAAGGGAATTATCGCAAGAAATACTTAATTGATTATACTACTCATTGCTTTTTATTGAGCAATTGGTCAAGTAGATAACTTTGCTTTTCAATGACTGAGTCTTTGGCACTTCTTAAAAGCCCCAACATTTTATCGTCAATATGAAACGGTGTTGGATTTCCTAACTTTTCGAACTTTAAAACATAATCATTTTGAAGTTCATCTATCAATTTTTGAATTCTAAAAGCACATATGTCTAGAAAATCTTTCTCAAACCTTAAATCGGTCGGTGATCTTTCTTGGGTCATTTTTCATCTCCACAAAATTTAAAAATAACAGCATCAGCACACTTTATTGGGCTATCTCTAATCATAAATAGCAGCCCTAACTACTCGCATAACGCGCAAGTACCCACAACAAAATTAAAAACTGAGATTACCTCAGAACCATAAAAAATAACACAATAATTGGCTGGGTACTTGTCGCAGTTGATGCGCAAGTTAGGTTGTACAAGGCACTGACGAAAAAATGACTAGCCCGAAAAGCTCAATAGACTAAGCTGTCTCATTTTCTTGTTTCCATTTTTTCATTTCTTCAGCAATAAAATGGTTAACTAAATCGCTGTACAGCTTTTCAATAGCATCTGGACTTAAACCTTCTTTTTCTGCCCAAATTCGCCGCTGTTGAAGCATTGCTTGAAAACGCTCAGGTGCTCGAACTGATGTTTCAGAAGTTTTAAACTTCGATGCCGCTTGAACATATTGAAAGCGTTTGCCTAATAATGAAATGATTTCATGGTCAAGGCAATCAATCTCAGTACGAATATCTTCCATATTTTTGCAAGAGGCTGGCTCTACGCAACTTCTAATTTCCATTGTAAATTTCCAAAATATTAAACCTAACTACCCGCTTAACGCGCAAGTACCCACAACAAAATTAAAAACTGAGATTACCTCAGAACCATAAAAAATTACACAATAATCGGCTGGGTACTTGTCGCTGTTGAAGCCGAAGTTAGGTTGTTCACGGCACTGATGAAAAAACAACTAACTCCGACTTTATTTACCTAGCTTAGAAACTCTATTAGCTAAGCAGTATCATTTTCTTGCTTCCATTTTTTCATTTCTTCAGCAATAAAATGGTTAACTAAATCGCTGTAGAGCTTTTCAATGGCATCTGGATTTAAACCTTCTTTTTCAGCCCAAACCCGCCGCTGTTGAAGCATTGCTTTAAAACGCTCAGGTGCGCGAACTGATGTTTCAGAGGTTTTAAACTTCGATGCTGCTTGAACATATTGAAAGCGTTTGCCTAATAATGAAATGATTTTATGGTCAAGGCAATCAATTTCAGCGCGAATATCTTCCATATTTTTGCAAGAGGCTGGCTCTACGCTATCTCTAATTTCCATTGTAAAATTCCAAAATCTTAAAACCTAACTTAGTATTAGACACACATATCACGCGTCTAGTTAACTCAAAACAGGTGTATATCACATATTTTTCATCATATCCAATTGAATTTACACGTATTGGTTTTTTGATACCACCTTTATAAAAAATCAAATAGTTCAACATTTCTAACAATTTTTTCATAAGGTGTCTATTAAATACTGTTAGAGGTGTATATCATTATTTTTTGTGGCGAACTTACTGATTTTACTCAAGTTCTATAAGGATATACACACTAATGCCAACAGATAACACACCTAATGCACCTAAAAAATTGCTTGATCAAGTCCGAGATCGTATTCGAGTAAAAAAATACAGCATCCGCACTGAAACACAGTACGTGCAATGGGTTAAACGTTTCATTCTTTTTCACAACAAAAAGCACCCTACCCTAATGGGTCATGAAGAAGTTGAGGCATACCTCACTTATTTAGCCGTTCAAGGCGATGTATCAGCATCGACGCAAAATCAGGCACTTGCTGCATTGTCATTCTTATATAAAGAAGTGTTGCGGATTAACATTCCTTCATTGAGTAACATAGTACGTGCTAAACGACCTCAACGTTTGCCTATAGTACTGACGCGACACGAAGTAAGAATGATTTTAGATCGTATGTCTGGCACTTATGGACTGATGGCCAACTTGTTATATGGTACGGGCATGCGGTTGATGGAGTGTGTGAGACTGCGAGTTAAAGATATTGATTTTGAAAGAAATGAGATCGTTGTGCGAAGTGGCAAAGGTGAAAAAGATCGGGTGACGATGTTGCCACAATTAGTCATCGTTAGTTTACAGGCACATTTAAGTAAGCGAAAAGCATTGTTTAGGGAAGATACTCTTGCCAATAAAGCAACGGTCTATTTACCTTATTCTTTAGCCAAAAAGTATAAAAATGCGTCCACGGAGTGGGCTTGGCAATATATATTTGCTTCGGGTAGCTTTTCAATTGATCCGCGTTCAGGTACAGAGCAAAGGCATCATGTTGATGATAACGAATACTACAACGGGATCACCAGTACCGATAAATTGGTGTTCGGTATGGGTATTAATGCGGCAGACTTGGGTAAGTTAGCGACACCACACACTTTACGCCATTCTTTCGCTACGCATTTGTTAGAGTCGGGTTGTGATATTCGGACTATCCAAGAGTTGCTGGGACATAAAGATGTGGCAACGACGATGATTTATACCCATGTGCTTAATCGCGGTGGACATGGCATTATTAGTCCACTCGACCGCTAATTTAGCTTACTTAGAACTTACGCAGTTATCGCTTATTTGCTCACATTTCAGCCGATTTAGGTGGCTTTATGTTCGCAAAACGCGCTAATCGCGGTGCGTAAGTCCTATTATTGTAAAAACTTTACCGCTTGCTCTTGATGATCGTGAGGACTGTCACAGCTCTCACCTTCTTTTTTAGCTTTATGGATATAACCCGTACGCTCTTCTTCGGGTAAATGCGTCGTTTCCCACACTAAAACCGCATGAAGACATGTTTCTTTTTGCATATCGGTTAAACGACGACCATCTGGCCATTTGCCCAACTCTATTGCACGCTTTAAATTAGCAACAACATCAGGGTTCAGCGCGGCTAAAATATCTTCATTCATGTTTACTCATCTCCTTTAATGGGATTACTGCCCCAACCCAATTTTGTTCGGCAAGCCGCATAAAAATCGTAGCCAGGGGGATGAATTAATTTTAATTTAAACGGGTGTTTTTTAATATAAACCCAATCACCCGCATTAAGACTAATACCCGAATGGCCATCAGGACTCACCAGTGGGCGCAATGTGGTTTCGGTGATGCGTATTTTAATTTCGCTATCACCATCAACAACAATGGGGCGACTTGATAAGGTATGTGGATGCATGGGAACAAGAACAATCGCATCTAACTTTGGATGCATAATAGGCCCGCCACCCGATAAAGCATAAGCTGTAGAACCTGTTGGCGTCGCGACAATCAAGCCATCGGAACGCTGACGATAAACAAACTGCCCTTCTATGTACAGTTCAAACTCTATCATATGTACCGATTTACCTGCGTGCAAAACGACATCATTGAGTGCCAGAGCTTCGCCGACAGGATTGCCATTTGAACGTACTTCTAAATTCAATAAAAAACGGTAGTCAACGGTATAATCGCCATGTAAGACGGCGGCAACTTTGGTAATCACTTCATCGGGGGAAATATCCGTTAAGAAGCCGAGTCGGCCACGATTAACACCTAAGACGGGAGTTTTATAACGAGCTAAGGCGCGGGCAGCATGTAAGAGTGATCCATCGCCACCAACGACTATCACTAAATCACAGACTTCACCCAATAACGGACGAGAGCAAACTTGTAAGCCTTCACGCTGCATTAATGCCGCTGTGCCTTCATCATAAATAACGGTTAAACCTTCTTGTAGCAAATACTGCTCTAATAAGTTTAATGTGTCCACTACCGATGCCCTGTCTGGGCGACCAATTAATCCTATATTACGAAAACTATCTTTATCTTTGATCATGCCGATTCCAAATACTGCGCTCGCTCCACTGCTGACAGAGACCATAAGCCTCCTGCCAATATTGTTGTATTATAACCTTGTATTCCTAATAAAAAGGCTGCTGCTGCACTGCGCTGACCATTATCACAGCAAATAATATAGTGTTTATTCAGCGGCAACTGTCTTGCTTTCAGGCGAATATCAGGTAATGGCAGATGCAAGGCATTTTTGAGATGAATAAGACAATACTCTTCTGCTAAACGAACATCGAGCCAAACCGCCTCTTCTGATTCTATTTGTGGAATGGCTAAAGCAAAACTAAGGCTTTGTAAACTGGGTGATTTTAGCAAGCGATCAAAATCTTTTTTCACCAATTTCATTAAAATACCGTCATCAAGCATGGTGATATCGGCATTACGCGGTGCATCTTTTAATAAACCTTCTTCACCAAAAAAATCGCCTTTGCTTAAATAAGCGACCGTTAACACTTCATCAGCAATTTTCTGACGTACTGCAACACGTCCTTCTTTAATAAAATAACAACTGTCGGCTTGGTCGCCTGTACGAATAATGTCTTGTCCTTTGTTAACAGGCACTTCGATTAAAACGTTTAATAACTCTAAAATATTCATCGGGGGTAAGCGATAAAAAATGCGTGATTGCAATAAGCGAAGCAACCAATCTTTTTCAATATTGTCAGGCAAGCGGGAAAAAAGTGTTTTTGCTAGGCTACTTAAACTTTGTTGCCATAACAATGCGTCATTTAAGCGTTGTTGATTGACGGCAAGAATATTGACAGTTTTTAATGATTTGATGGTGAATTGACGCGGTTTATTGGGAATTAAGGCATGATTTGCGGCGGGATCAACGGCATTTAAAATCGTTTCTTGGCCTCGATGGTCGATTAAGACGACTTTGCCACTGAGTAAAAATATTGCTTTATCATCACAATCACCATAACGACAAATGACGCTCTCAGGAGCAAGAGACTCTACATGGCAACCCGATAACACGTCTGTTAATCGTTGATTCGATAACGCGTTTAGCGGGGTAAAATTATGCAAAATATCCACATTGAGCGTTTTCATCATCATCATCATCATGCTCATATCTCTTGTATTTTTAGTTAAATTTCAACACATTGATAATCGCGGTATCGACTCCTTGATGGCGAACGCAACGATCTGAATGGCCTGAAACAAAGCGGCTCGGCGAGTCGGTACGAATCAATCGCGAGTTACAGCACTGGCCATCACCAATATCGGCGTTACAACGTGGGCTTTCATAATGTTGTAACCACAATTTATAATGTGATTCGCTCACTAAACATTTAGCGGCGACATAAGCTGTAGTATTTTGAATATATTTGACTAATTCACTGACAGGAACAGACAAATTTCCTACGCCTGCATGAAACGCTACAAAATTCATGCCGATACTCTCAAGTTTTAACAAAAAGCTGTCTGCGCCTGATTCTTGCTGCTGTGCTTGTGCATGTTTTAAGGCTTCTACTTGATTATCCAACTCTTTAATGGCTTCTTCACGCTCGGCAATTTCGGCATTGAGTGATTTCAGACTCAATAAATAACGCGAGGCTTCTTCTTCTAAACGCTGATCTAATGACAACAGATGTTCAGTCTTTAGTCGGCTCATTCGCGTTTGATATTCTTGATCTTTATTCGCTAACAATTTGGCAATTTGTTGTTGTTGCTCACCTGCGGCACTTAATGAAAGCTGTAATTCTTGCAGTTGTTTTTGATGAATCGTGCGCTCTTGACGTAAGCTATCTTCAATGCCCGACAAGCTAATCACTTGGCCACTTAGGGCATCAAAACGCTCTTGTTGAGTGTCATATTGTGCTTTTAGGCCTTTATGTTGCTCAATTAACTTCATGTTTTGCGTTTGCAAAATATCTAACTGTTGTTGATGAACATACGATTGCAGGGTTAAGGTTTCTTCTTTTTCGGTCATTAGCGTGTGTAATTGCAAGGTTAAATCTTGAATTTTTTGCTCTAATTCTAAAGATTGCTGCTCTTTTGATGACGGAGGTGCTGAATAAGACTGTAAAGCAGCTTCGGTGAGTACAGGAATGCCTGTTTCAGTGAAGGTGTAAGATTTTGCTTGACGAATACCCAAACGCTTACAGGCTTCAGGAATCGCGCGTTGAATTTGGGCAAAGGTACTGGACTCCGCCTTCATAACGGGGTCCCACATCTTGGTTGAATGCCAAGAAACAGGACATTGACTGCGACACGCTAAACGAATCGGCCCTTTGCCTAAGTCTGGCCCTAAACCTGCCAGTTCAACTAAATGACTTAAAGGAACATTCCAACCACTTTCTGGATAACCCGCTCGATCAAAGTTGATAATAAATAGCGCAACGCCTTTGACGGTTAACGAGTCATCAACTTGGACGTATGCGCCCATTTTTTTTTGTTTTGAGTACTGTGGCATGGGAGCTACACCGCCAACCACCGCATCAAAATCATCATAGAGCATTGATTTACCGATGTCGTCGTCAGACCACAGCAAAATCAATTCGGCATGAGTAGAGGAAGATGTCTTAAACATATCACGTCCTTATTCCATCGTGGGCAATCAAAGAGCTACGCGCCTTATCAGTTTACAGATTTATTTTTAGTCAACATTGACGTATTCGAGATGACGTAATTTGACATAAAACGACGATTTATGCCTTGTTATACTAGACCATTCCCACAATAGCGAGAGGGAATTATTACCAAAAAGTGAACTGCTTAAAACTCTTTAATAAATATTAAACCATATTAAAAATAAAGGCCGTCTTTTTGAGACAGCCTTCACTTTTTAGCAAGGTCAACATAAAGGATTTTGAGTTATCCCTTCGACTCCGCTCAGGGAGCGTCTATGCGCTGGCTGAGCGGAATCGTGGTGACTGAGCGGAGTCGAAGCCTTGGCTAACCAATTTACTTTTCAATAATTGCAACGACACCTTGACCACCTGCGGCGCAGATCGAGATTAAACCACGACCTGAGCCCTTTTCATTAATCATTTTGGCAAGCGTAGCAATGATACGGCCGCCTGTTGCAGCAAATGGATGACCTGCTGCCAACGAAGAACCATTAATGTTCAACTTGCTACGATCAATAGTACCCAATGCTTTTTTCAAACCTAAACGCTCTTTACAGAATTTTGGATCTTCCCATGCTTTGAGTGTTGATAACACTTGTGCCGCAAAAGCTTCATGGATTTCGTAGAAGTCAAAATCTTGTAGTTTGATACCTGCACGATCCAACATACGTGGAACGGCATAAGCTGGTGCCATTAACAAACCTTCTTTCTTATGGACAAAGTCAACTGCCGCGACTTCGCTAAAAGTGAGATAAGCTAAAACAGGTAAACCACGCTCTTTTGCCCATTCTTCAGAAGCCAACAACACGACAGATGCACCATCGGTTAAGGGTGTCGAATTAGCGGCGGTCATGGTTGCGCCTTCGCCTTTACCAAAACAGGTTTTTAAGGTGGCTAATTTTTCTAAAGTAATGTCTTTTCGCATGTTGTTATCACGGCTTAAACCTTGATACGGCGTGACTAAATCATTAAAGAAACCACGATCATAAGCAGCCGCCATGTTTTTGTGGCTGTTGTAGGCTAATTGATCTTGTTCTGCGCGTGGAATTGCCCATTCTAAGGCAGTAACGGCAGCATGGTCACCCATCGCCATACCTGTGCGTGGCTCGCCATTTTTAGGTTGTTCTGGAGCTAAATGCTTAGGACGAATTTTTAACGCTGCTTTTAAACGATCTTGATTGGTTTTAGCGCGATTGATTTCGAGCAAAATTTTACGCAAGTCATCGTTAATGGCCAATGGTGCATCACTGGTTGTGTCCACACCACCTGCAATACCACTGTCAATTTGACCTAGCGCAATTTTGTTAGCGACAAGAATGGCGGCTTCTAAACCAGTACCACATGCTTGTTGAATATCATACGCGGAGGTTTCTGGCGCGAGTTTAGTGCTTAATACGCATTCACGCGTTAAGTTAAAGTCACGGCTGTGCTTTAATACTGCACCCGCCACCACTTCTCCTATGCGTAAACCTTGTAAACTGTAACGCTCTACCAAACCGTTTAACGCGGCTGTCAACATATCTCCGTTAGAGACATTAGCGTAAGCACCGTTAGAACGGGCGAAAGGAATACGGTTACCACCAATAATAGCGACGCGACGAACAGTCATATCATCCTCCAAGGGTTTTCAATTGTGACAAGCTACCATAATTACCATAAATAACATTGGCATTTGCGCGGACGCTAGTCTGCCACAAGGCGAATGTCATCACGAGTGGCTTTTGCTACTCTGAATGAGTAAAGAGCCGTATTAGGGTAATGTTTTGTAGAAGTTTCGCTTTTGTAAAACAATCAACCTCGCCAAAATAGGGCTTTTGTTTTAGTCTCTCGCCGCGCTCCACGTTTTGTCTGGAGTCCTAGAATTTTTTGTACCTTTTGTTTGAAGGAATTGCTATGAGTGACCGTTATCAATTATTTGCCAACTCACCTGCTGGCCGTCTATTAACCCGTAATTTGGGCTTACCTGCTCCCTTAGTGTTAGACCGTTTTGATGCCAGCAAACCTTTAGTGAATGGTGCGGTATTATTGGGTGCTGCGCCTAATGCGGAGTTGATTGCGCCGATTGCGAAAGTGTTAAAAAATATTCATGCTGAAGTGTATGCAGGCCATTCTGCTTCTATTCATCAAATCGCAGCTTCTGATGCAGGTTTATCATTACGTTCTTTTAGCAGTGATGACCGTATTTTTAAATTTAAAGCCTTTGTCTTTGATGCCACAGGCATTAAAAACAGTGAAGAATTAGTCGAAGTGTATAACTTCTTCCATCCTATTGCCCGTCAATTAGTCAACTGTGGCCGTGTGGTGATTTTGGGTCGTACACCAGAGTCCTGCACCGATCCAAAACAAGCAACTGCTCAACGTGCTTTAGAAGGTTTTACCCGTTCTGTTGGTAAAGAATTCAAAAAAGCATGTACTGCTCAATTGATTTATGTTGCGCCTAATGCGGAAGATCAAATCGAATCGTCTTTACGTTTCTTCTTATCGGCACAATCGGCTTATGTGTCTGGTCAAGTGATTCGTGTTAGTGCTAGTGAGACACAAGTTAATATTGACTGGTCTAAGCCATTAGCAGGCAAAACAGCGTTAGTGACTGGTGCGAGTCGTGGCATTGGCGAAGCGATTGCCGAAGTGTTAGCGCGTGATGGTGCTCATGTCATTTGTTTAGATATTCCTGCGCAAGAAGCGGACTTGCAACGTGTTGCAGGTGCTTTAGGTGGCTCAGTATTAGCATTGGATATTACTGCTGCTGATGCACCACAACAAATTACCGATTACTGCAAAGCCAAAGGCGGCTTGGACATTATAGTTCATAACGCGGGCGTCACGCGTGACAAAACACTAGCCAATATGACTCCTGCGTTGTGGAACTTGGTGATGAACATTAACTTGTCGAGCGAAGAGCGTATTAACGATGCGTTGTTTGCTAACAATGTGATCAATGCTAATGGCCGTGTGATTTGTGTATCGTCGATTAGTGGTATTGCGGGCAACTTAGGCCAAAGCAACTACGGTATGTCTAAAGCGGGTGTGATTGGCATGGTTCAGTCTATGGCGCCGATTTTGAAAGCGCAAGGCATTACCATTAATGCGGTTGCACCAGGCTTTATTGAAACACAAATGACAGCTGCCATTCCTTTCGCGATTCGTGAAGCAGGTCGCCGCATGAACTCCATGTCTCAAGGTGGTCAACCTGTTGATGTTGCTGAAGCGATTGCTTGGTATGCCAGCCCAGCTTCGGCAGGAGTCAATGGCAACGTGGTTCGTGTTTGTGGTCAAAGTTTGATTGGGGCATAACCCCGTAGGGGCGAATAATCATTCGCCCTTTTCCGTAAATAACGTTTGGGCGAATGATTATTCGCCCCTACAGGAGTCATGTTATGTCAACTCGTCAACTTGAAAGTTTACCGTCCAGCTTTTCGATGTATCCTAAGGCGTTATTCAATAGCCTGAAAAAAAAATCATCTTCTTCTACCCTGCCAGACTTAATAATCAACTTAAAAAACAGTGCGATTGATCGCCAACACCTCGCTGCTTACAACACGGTTTGTGGGTTTGGTCAAAGCGATACCTTATCACCCACTTATTTACATATGTTAGTTATGCCTTTACAAATGGCATTAATGATTGAAGATGGCTTTCCTTTTCCATTATTGGGCTTGGTACATATTGCTAATAAAATTACCCAGTATCGCCCTGTCAATGCCAGTGAAAAAGTGGATGTTAGTTGCCGCTTTGGTGCATTAAAAGCACACGACAAAGGTCAACAATTTACCTTATTGGCAGAAGTGCATATTGGCAATGAATTGGTTTGGGCGGAAGAAACCATCTACCTATTCCGTCAAGCAACGGCCAAAACGGGCGACGTGAAAGCTGAAAGCGATAAGCCCAAAGCTACTGCGCCTGTATTTAATGCTTTATGGTCGATTCCTGCGGATATTGGTCGTCGTTATGCAGCCGTTTCGGGTGATAGCAACCCGATTCATTTATACAACATGACGGCTAAATTATTTGGCTTCCCACGTGCTATTGCGCACGGCATGTGGAGCAAAGCTCATTGCTTAAGTATGTATGAAGGTCGCTTACCGAATGCTTTTGTGGTAGATGTACAATTTAAACTTCCCATACTCCTACCCGCCAAAGTAGGTTTCCAAACGGCTGTTAACAGCAAAGTTGAAACACATTTTGCCGTGCTAGATGCCAAATCTGGTAAGCCACATTTGGCTGGGATGATTAAAGCACTTTAAAACCATTGAGAATCTGCTATGCCCTATGCTATCCAAGGCCACTTTGACCTCAAGTTTCAACACGTTATTGATGTTTTTTTGGCACAACTGCCACAAGAACCGAAAGTGGGTGGTGCGGCGTTAACGGTCTATCACCACAATAAAAAAGTGGTGGATGTTTGGGCTGGAGTGTCCACCAAAGAGGGCAAACCGTGGCAAGCAGATAATATGAGCATTAGTTACTCCACCACAAAAGGGGTGTTAAGTACGCTGGCTCATATCTTAGTGGATGAAGGTAAACTGGCTTATGACCGCCCTATTGCTGATTATTGGCCTGCTTTTGCGCAAAATGGTAAACATGGCATTACCCTACGTCATGTATTAACTCACGAAGCAGGCTTATATCACTTACGCAGTATGATTGATGATGCGCGTGAAATGCTCGACTGGCCACACATGTTACAGGTGATTGAAACCTCCACGCCTGTTCATGCTGCGGGTGCGCGTGTTGGCTATCACGCGATTTCTTTTGGTTGGATTGTGGGCGGCTTGATTGAAAAAGTCACTGGCGAACCCTTAGCAAAAACACTGGCAGAAAAAATCACTCAACCTTTGCAATTAGACGGTTGCTACATCGGTGTACCGCCTGCTGAACTTGGGCGTTGTGTTGAAATCATTGGAGCAGCTCGCTACAAAGCCGAAAAATCCAAACCCAGCAAGATCGCTATTTGGCAGCAACAACTGACCGAAAAAGCTTTGCGTTTGACGGGCTTTGAACCCAACACTGCCGCCGAAGCGTTAATTCCTAAAGGCATGAGTCGTTTTTATTTAGATGAAGCCGAAAGTCTGCAAGCCTGTATTCCCGGTGCGGGCGGTGTATTTACTGCGCGTTCTTTGGCCAAGATTTATGCAGCATTCGCAAATCACGGTGAAATTGACGGTGTGCGATTATTATCGGATAAAACCGTTGGTGAATTAGTCAAAGTTCAGAATCGCCAGCGTGGCGATGTTGTGCCGATGGCGATGCACTGGCGTTTAGGTTATCACCGTGTTTTTACCACTTGGCCTAAAACACCTTATGCTTTTGGCCATTTTGGCTATGGCGGTTCGGGCGCCTGGGCTGACCCTTCTCGACATTTGGCAGTCGGCTTCATTGTGAATACGGGTAGCGGTTCACCGTTTGCTGATTTAAGAATTTGGAAAATCAATACGGCGATTATTGAGGCGGTGGGTGGGTAAATTTAAACGGTGCTACTGAAAAATCAATGGCGGACTTAGCCGCCATATTACTCTTGAAATCTACTCTGGCATCGTCAACGCATCAGCCGACACAATGACGCCATTATTATCGGCATAAATATATTCACCATTGGCAATCATGACACCGCCAATTTCCAGCGTCAAACCAACATCGCCCACGCCTTTACGCACACTTTTTAATGGCATAGGAGATAACGCTTGCACACCCAAATCCAACTGAGCTAAGGCATCAACATCTCGTACAGCACCATAAACAATCACGCCTTCCCAACCACATTTAACGGCACTATCACCAATTAAATCGCCCAATAAAGCACAACGTAATGAACCGCCCCCATCAACAACTAACACCTTTCCTGTGCCATCAGTTGCCAATAACTCTTTGACACGTGAATTATCTTCAAAACATTTGACGGTGACTACTTGACCACCAAACGAGGAACGACCACCAAAGTTTTTAAACATCGGCGTTAAGACACGAACATTGGGGTAAGCATCGCATAAATCGGGTGTTATATACGTCATTTTTATTCCTTAAACAGTGACAGTTAACGCTTTCATTTCATCATAATAATAAAAATGAGGATTATCAGCAGGCTGCATTTGTTGCGCTACAGCAAACATTGCTTTGGCAACATCCTCACCTTTAATCGGTTGAATGGCTCGTAAGCCACCGCGCAAAAATGGGCTAATAATGGGAAATAACGCGGCAGAAATATTTTCACCCAAGCGATTTTCTTCCCTCTCACCAATTAATAATGACGGACGGAAAATACTTAACCGAGGATAATCTAGCGCCGTAATGTCTTTTTCTAAAAGCCCTTTAACACGACTATAAAACACCAAGGCTTTGGGTGACGCACCTAATGCCGAAATTAACAAAAAATGCTGACAGCCATTTTGTTTTAAGGTGTGTGCAAATTCAAAATTGTACGTGTAGTCCACTTTATGAAAAGCCGCTTTAGTACCTGCTTGCTTAATGGTTGTTCCTAAACAACAAAATGCATCGTCGGCTTTAACAGTTTTTAATGACTCGGCTAAATGCTCAAAATCAATGACTAAGTTTTTTAACTTAGCGTGTGCGGGTATTGGTTTTCGGGTAACAGCAATCACCTTTTTATAGGCGGAAGAAGCCAATAGACTCGCTAAGACTTGTTTGCCGACCATCCCTGTCGCACCGATAATAATTGCGGTCTTTCCGCTCATAATGCGCCTCAGTCAAAAAGCATAAACAAGAAGCTGAATTATGCCTACTCATCAACAATTAGCAATCATTTCGTCGAGTTTTCACTCTACATGATGCTCACATCATAGTTTTCAGCACAATCAGATTGCGCTATTTTAGACAAATCGCACCCTATCCAAGCAAGCGGTTGCTAGGTTATCATTGGCGTAACTTTTAACCCTTCATCGTCATAGGTGTGCAATGAGCTATACAGGAATGAACTTTGCTTTAGGCGAAACCATCGACCAACTACGCGACATGGTCTATAAATTTGCCCAAACGGAAATTTTGCCGCGCGCGGCTGAAATAGACAAAAACAATGAATTTCCGATGGATTTATGGCGCAAATTTGGCGATTTAGGTTTATTAGGCATGACCGTCAGTGAAGAATATGGCGGTGTGAATATGGGCTACTTGGCGCATACCATTGCTATTGAGGAAATCTCACGCGCTTCGGCTTCAGTGGGTTTGTCTTATGGCGCGCATTCTAATTTGTGTGTCAATCAGATTTATCGTAATGGCAATGATGAACAACGCGCTAAATACTTACCCAAACTGATTAGCGGCGAACACGTTGGCGCATTGGCAATGAGTGAAACAACGGCTGGTTCTGACGTAGTTAGCATGAAATTACGTGCCGATAAAGTCGATGGCGGTTATGTCTTAAATGGCCATAAAATGTGGATTACCAACGGCCCTGATGCCAATACCTATGTGATTTATGCCAAAACCGATTTAACGTGCGCCCCTTCTAAAGGCATGACGGCGTTTATTGTTGAGCGTGATTATGCAGGCTTTAGCCGTTCCCCCAAACTCGATAAATTAGGGATGCGTGGTTCTAATACCTGCGAGTTGGTGTTTGTTGATTGTTTTGTCCCCGAAGAAAATATTCTCGGTAAAGTCGGTGGCGGTACAAAAGTTTTGATGAGCGGTTTGGATTACGAACGGATTATTTTATCGGCGGGTCCTGTTGGTGTGATGCAAGCCTGTATGGACATTGTGATTCCCTACATTCACGAACGTAAACAGTTTGGTCAAGCCATTGGTGAATTTCAATTAATCCAAGGCAAAATTGCCGATATGTACACGAAACTGAATGCCTCGCGTGCGTATTTGTATTCGGTCGCACAGGCGTGTGATCGTGGCCAAGCAGAGCGCAAAGATGCCGCCGCGACGATTTTATATTGTGCCGAGAACGCCACACAAATGGCGTTAGATGCCATTCAATGTTTAGGCGGCAATGGTTATATTAATGACTATGCGACAGGCCGCTTATTGCGCGATGCCAAGTTATACGAAATTGGTGCAGGCACATCCGAAATTCGTCGGATGTTGATTGGCCGCGAGTTGTTTAACGAAACGCGTTGATAACCCCCTCACTCTAACTCTCTCCCTGAGGGAGAGAGGACAAATGCGTTTTGCTCCCTCTCCCCATGGGAGAGGGTTGGGGTGAGGGTTTGTTTATAACACTGAAATACTCCCTTCCCCCTTATCAATGGAAGGAATTTTTCAGTTAAAGCAAAAAATATTTTAATAACCCACTGCCTATTCAAAATATAGGGAGTGTATAAAGGTTCACAGTTATGCCGATATTAAATTCTCAAATCAATCCACACAGTCCTGCCTTTCAAGAAAATGCCGATGCGTTGCGTGTGCAAGTGGCGGAACTGAAAGAATTGCTGACTGAAGTGGTTAAAGGTGGCGGCGAAGTCGCTGTGGCACGTCATAAAGGCCGAGGCAAACTCACGGCACGAGAGCGTATTAATGCTTTACTCGATGAAGGCTCGCCATTTTTAGAACTTGCGCCCCTCGCCGCTTACCAAATGTATGGTGATGAAATTGTGCCTGCTGCGGGTTTAGTGGCAGGTATTGGTCGAGTGGCAGGTGTTGAATGTATTATTGGTGCGAACGATGCGACGGTAAAAGGCGGCTCTTATTACCCCATTACCGTGAAAAAGCATTTACGCGCCCAAACCATTGCCCAAGAAAATCATCTACCGTGTATTTACTTAGTCGATTCAGGTGGCGCGAATTTGCCACGTCAAGATGAAGTATTTCCTGACGAACGTCATTTTGGTCGTATCTTCTTTAATCAAGCCAATATGTCAGCAATGAATATTCCGCAAATTGCTGTGGTCATGGGGTCGTGTACCGCAGGTGGTGCCTATGTGCCATCAATGGCTGATGAAGCGATTATCGTCAAAAACCAAGGCACAATTTTCTTAGCAGGCCCTCCGCTGGTGCGTGCGGCAACAGGTGAAATTGTTTCTGCCGAAGATTTAGGCGGTGCAGAATTACATTGCCGAACTTCAGGTGTTACCGATCAATTAGCCGATAATGATGAACATGCTCTTGCCTTAGCGCGTGCAGCCATTTCACGGTTAAATCGTCCGAAAAAAACTGCCTTAGATATACGTAAGCCGCTACCGCCCAAATACGCCGCCGAAGAAATTTACGGCATCATCCCCAAAGATACCCGTCAACCTTTTGATGTGCGCGAGATTATTGCCCGCTTGGTGGACAACTCCGATTTTGATGAATTTAAGCCGCTATATGGTGCAACTTTAGTTTGTGGTTTTGCCCATTGGTGGGGTTATCCCGTGGGTATTGTGGCCAATAACGGTATTTTGTTTAGTGAGTCAGCACAAAAAGGCGCGCACTTTATTGAACTCTGTTGTCAACGCGGTATTCCTTTGGTGTTTTTGCAAAACATTACTGGCTTTATGGTCGGTAAAAAATACGAAGAAGGCGGCATAGCCAAACATGGCGCAAAAATGGTGACAGCGGTTGCTTGTGCAAAAGTGCCGAAGTTTACGGTGATTATTGGCGGCTCTTATGGCGCAGGAAATTATGGCATGTGTGGTCGGGCTTATAGTCCACGATTTATGTTTAGTTGGCCTAACTCGCGTATTGCGGTGATGGGTGGCGAACAAGCAGCAAGTGTCCTCACTGAGATTCAAAAATCAGCCAACGCTAAACGCGGTGTCCATTGGACAAGTGAACAAGAAGCCGCATTTAAACAACCGTATTTAGCCAAATATCAACGTGAATCACACCCGTTTTATGCCAGTGCGCGCTTATGGGATGATGGCGTGATTGACCCGATTCAAACCCGTGATGTCTTGGGTTTATGTATTTCGGCCACACTCAATGCGCCTAGTGTTGATACCAAATTTGGCGTATTTAGGATGTAAACCCATGCTACAACATAGTATTGACGAGCGTGGCGTTGTCACCCTCACTCTTGACCGCCCACAGTTACATAATGCCTTTGATGACGCCTTGATTGCCGAGTTGATTCGGGTTTTGGGTCTGTATGCCGCTAACAGCGAAGCCCGTTTATTGGTGTTACGCGCGAACGGCAAAAGCTTTTCCGCAGGCGCAGACTTGAATTGGATGCAACGTGTCGCACAATATAGTTTTGATGAAAACAAACTGGATGCAGAACAATTAGCGGAACTGATGGAGCGTTTATATCGCTTTCCTTGCCCAACAATTGCTGTGGTTCAAGGCGCGGCCTTTGGTGGTGGCGTTGGCTTAGTGAGTTGTTGTGATATTGCCCTTGCCAGTGACAAAGCCAGTTTTTGTTTATCCGAAGTCAAACTCGGTTTAGTGCCTGCGGTGATTAGCCCCTATGTCATTAACGCCATTGGCGCGCGGCAAGCACAACGCTACTTTTTAACCGCAGAACGCTTTTCGGCAGAAACCGCGCAGCAATTAGGTTTAGTACAACAATTATGCAGTAGCGAGTCATTGAATGACGAAGCTGATGCACTGATTAATACCTTGCTAACCAACGCACCGCACGCTTTAGCCGCCTGCAAACAACTGATTCAGCGGGTTGATGAAAGCATCAATACTGACTTACGCAGTTACACCACCACTCTTATTGCCAGCTTACGCGCCAGCAGCGAAGGTCGCGAAGGCTTAGCCGCTTTTTTGGGTAAACGCCCTGCGGGATGGATAAAATGATTAAAAAACTACTGATTGCTAATCGTGGCGAAATTGCTTGCCGTATTATTAAAACCGCGCAAAAACTCGGTGTTCGTACCGTTGCCGTGTATTCCACTGCCGATGCCAATGCTCGCCATGTGGCAATGGCCGATGAAGCCTATTGCATTGGTAAACCACCCAGCCGCGAATCGTATTTGTGTGGTGATAAAATTATCGCCACCGCCAAAGCCAGCGGTGCGGATGCAATTCATCCTGCTTATGGCTTTTTGTCGGAAAATGCTGACTTTGCCGCTGCCGTTGCTGACGCAGGATTGATTTTTATTGGCCCTGCCGCCAGTGCGATTTCCGCAATGGGTGGTAAATCGCAAGCCAAAACCTTAATGCAAAAAGCAGGTGTGCCGTTAATTCCAGGCTATCACGGTGAAGCACAAGACGAAGCCACCTTATTGCGTGAAGCGATGAGCATGGGCTTGCCTGTGTTACTGAAAGCGTCCGCAGGTGGCGGCGGCAAAGGCATGCGTGCAGTACATGAAGAAGGCGAGTTAAAAGATGCTATTCAAGCCGCGCAACGTGAAGGCTTAAATGGTTTTGGTGATAGCCGTTTATTGATTGAAAAATTACTGTTAAAACCGCGTCATGTTGAAGTACAAATTTTAGCTGACCAACATGGCCATTGCGTGTATTTATTTGACCGTGATTGTTCACTGCAACGCCGCCACCAAAAAGTGGTTGAAGAAGCGCCTGCGCCTAATTTATCTCCTGAGTTACGGCAAGCCATGGGTCAGGCGGCGGTGCAAGCGGCACAAGCGATTGGCTACAGCAATGCAGGCACGATTGAATTTTTGGTGGATAACGGCCAATTCTATTTTATGGAGATGAATACCCGTTTACAGGTTGAACATCCAGTCACCGAAATGATTAGCGGTTTAGATTTAGTCGAATGGCAATTGCGCGTCGCCAGTGGCGAAGCTCTGACCTTTAGCCAAAGCGACTTAAAAGTAAATGGTCATGCGGTCGAAGTGCGTTTATATGCTGAAGACCCTGCTCACGACTTTTTACCGCAAATTGGCCGTCTAAGCTGTTTTGATTACCCGACGGCACAAGCATGGCAACGGGTTGATACGGGCTTTCAACAAGGGGATGAAATTTCTCCGTATTATGACCCAATGTTAGCGAAAGTCATTGCGTGGGGCGATAACCGCGAATTAGCCATTAGCCGTTTATTACAAACCTTATCGGCGATGCGTGTTAGTGGGCTACGTCATAATTTAAGTTATTTGCAGCGAGTGGTTGGGCATCCTGATTTTATTGCTGGCCAACTGGCAACGGACTTTTTAGTGCTGCGTCACGACGAATTACTGAATATGACTAGCCGCCACCAACAAGCGGCGTTATTGGTCGCCAGTGCCTATTACTTTCAACAACAAACACAAGCGCATCACATTAGCAGTAACGACATTTATTCCCCGTGGCAACAACTCAGCAGCTGGCGCGCCTTTGGTGATAACAGCACTCGCCTACAACTGAGCATCAACGAGCAAAACCATAGCTTACGCCTCAGCCCTACAGCGACAGGCTACCATTGGCACGACGATGAGCAACAAGGTGAGTTCCAATTCTCCGAACAGCAAGGACAACTGATTTATCAGGACAACCAACAAAGACTGGCATTTAGTCTGACCTTAGATGTGCATGGTCTACAATTAAGCCACGATGGTTTTATTTGGCAATGCCGTTTAATTGAGCCGTATCGCCATAGTTTAGGTGCAGATACTAGCCATAGCGGTTATAAAGCCCCAATGACTGGCCGTGTCACCACTGTGTTGGTGGCAGCAAGTCAAGAAGTCAAAACAGGCGACACTTTAGTGGTGATGGAAGCGATGAAAATGGAACACCGCATCAAAGCACAAACTAATTTTACCATTAATGAAATTTGGGTTAGTGCAGGTGATTTGGTGCAGGATGGACAGGTGTTGTTGAATTAACCCCCGTAGGGGCAAATAATCATTTGCCCTTATTGTTTGAACGTATAGGGCAAATGATTATTTGCCCCTACGGCACAATGAAAAAATTATCTCAAAAAATCAATCTTTATTCTCTTAAAACCCTGTAAAATTACCCACACAAGCAATACTGAATTCGTTACCTTCCTTAAAAATAATACTTGGCGTGTTAGCGTCAGTCCTGCTTTACCTTTTTTGACTGACGCGGTTATCGCTTTTTTGCTCACACTTCAGCCGCTTTACGCTGCTTTATGTTCACAAAACGCGCCAATCGCGGGGCGATGTATAAGTCCAATTTTATTAAAAATTTTTTACTTTTCACTTCCTACTTAGGTTCGCTTTTTATGTCTAAAGCCTTTCATATGTCTGATATTGATGTCGAAAATTTCACTCAAGAAATTATGGCATTACGCCGCGCCGCTAACGAACGCATGGGCATGGACGATTTTAAACACCTGAAAAAAATTGAGCGTTGGGGCAAACTGTGTACTGCTGCGGGTTATGGCACGGCATGGATTTTTCCGAATCCTGTCTCTGCATTTTTAATCAGTCAAGGTAATTTTAATCGCTGGACAAACATCGCTCACCCGATTATGCACAAAGGTTACGACAAAATTGCTGGCATTCCTGAACGCTATACCAGTAAAGGCTTTGCGAAAGGTTTTCGTCGTTTCTTAGATTGGGGCGACTGGATTTATCCTGCCGCTTGGGATAATGAACATAACCGCTTGCATCACTACAACTTAGGCGAAGCCGCCGACCCCGATCAAGTCGAATTAAACTTAGAATGGTTACGTGATTCTAAAGTACCCATGCCTTTACGCTATGCCACCGTCGCTTTGTTTGCAGCCGCATGGAAACCGTTGTATTACGCGCCAAACACGCTCAAACACCTACGCAGCACCAAGAAAAACATACTCGGTGAAGAAAGACAATCTGGCGCACTCACCCAATTAGAATTATGGAATCCGCTCAATCCTGCCGCCCGTGAGTTATGGCTGAAAAGTTTATTGCCTTACATCATCGTCCGTTTTGTGCTGATTCCGCTGTTGTTTATTCCTTTAGGCCCGATTGCCGTCATCAGCGTATTGATTAATTCGCTCTTGGCCGAAATTATCACCAATCTCCATACGTTTTTGGTGATCGTGCCGAATCATACAGGCGATGATTTGTTTTTATTTAAAGATGCCGTTAACACCAAAAGTGAATTTTTTCTGCGTCAAATCACAGGATCAACCAACTTTAAAACAGGTGGCGACTTCAATGACTTTTTACACGGTTGGTTAAACTACCAAATTGAACACCATATTTGGCCAGACTTACCCATGAGCGAATACCAACGTTTACAACCGCAAGTACAAGCCCTGTGTGCCAAATATGGTATTCCCTATGTGCAAGAGTCGGTATGGAAACGTCTGAAAAAGACCGTTGATATTATGGTGGGTAATACGTCGATGCCAAGACAAGGCGCGATTAGTAGCAATCAAAAAATGACAAATGTGAAAGATGTAAGTATGGCTTAAGGCTTCGACTCCGCTCAGCCACCACAACTCCGCTCAAGGAACACCTAAACGTTCCCTGAGCGGAGTCGAAGGATTAGCCTAAAATAAACCAACTAACAAATTATTGTTGCTGTGCTTTTAGTGCTGCCATCTTCTTATCGTGCATCCATTTATTGATCTTCTGCTGCTCCATTTCTTCTTTTTTGGCGGCATCCATTTCGTCTGGTGAAGAACTATCAAAGGTCAATGACGCTCCTTTTGCCATTGAAGGCTCACCACGCTTGCTTTTTAGTTTAATATTGAGTCGCAATTCATTGCCAGAGTCAGCATTACGGATCGCTTCTTCATAAGAAATTTGGCCACTGTCATACAGTTCAAATAACGCCCAATCAAAGGTGCGCATTCCCAACTCACGCGACTTATCCATAATCGGTTTAATAGCATGAAATTCACCTTTGAAAATCAACTCCGATACCATTTGCGTGTTGAGCAAAATTTCAATTGCCGCGCGACGACCTTTACCATCAGGTGTTCGGACTAAACGTTGCGAAACAATTGCACGTAAATTGGCTGACAAATCCATCAATAATTGATTACGACGTTCGTCAGGGAAAAAGTTAATAATACGGTCAAAGGTTTGGTTGGTACTATTAGCGTGCAATGTGCCTAAACAAAGATGCCCTGTTTCGGCAAAGGCAATCGCATGTTCCATGGTTTCCGCGTCACGAATTTCACCGATCAGAATCACATCGGGTGCTTGGCGTAAGGTATTTTTCAGCGCGTGATGCCAACTATGGGTATCAACACCGACTTCGCGATGGGTAATTAATGACATCTGTGATCGGTGGACATATTCAACTGGATCTTCAACGGTAATAATATGACCTTTAGAGGTACGGTTACGATGGTCGATCATCGCTGCCAATGAAGTTGATTTGCCTGAACCTGTGCCGCCAACAACAAGCACTAAGCCGCGCTTGTTCATAATGACTTCTTTTAAGACTTCGGGAAGGTCTAGCTTTTCAAAATTCGGAATTTCAGCCGCAATCGTCCGAATCACCATGCCAACCGCTTGCTGTTGCACAAAAACATTGACCCGAAAACGCGAGACATTTGGGATAGAAACCGCAAAGTTACATTCCATTTCTTTGGCGAATTCGGCACGCTGCACTTCATTCATCATGGCATGGGCTAATTTAGCCGTAATCTCTGCTGTAAGCTTCTGTGAGGCCATAGGCTGCATTTCACCATTCGCTTTCATGCTAGGTGGATAGTCATTGGCAATAAATAAATCCGAACCACCCGCCTGACTCATGGCGGTCAGTAATTTAATCATATACGCGTGAGCTTGTTCTTCGGTAAACGCTGACATTGCATTCTCTAAATTCGTGAAGGAGTTGCTTGACCCTGTAATGGATACACCATAAAACAGTGCGCTCTTTTATAGGTGCGGATACTAAACGGAAACGTGCCTACATCACAACTCTGCAACTAAGCCTTGCGGATGGCACATCGGTGACATTCTCAAAAACAGGATGCAGTTCACAAAATTTATTTTCCCCAATCACAAAAACAGCCTAGAAGTCTGCACTCTTGGAGATCATGATATGACAAATCTTGTGAACTTAAGCTCCATGCGTGTCGTCGGTCATTCTCTTGCTTTAAGCAGCTTATTACTGGTAGCTTGCAGTAGCTCACCGCCACCCATCATGCCCAAACAACAGATACTCACACCGTTTGGCACGCATGACACATTGAATGCCGATGACTGGCAAAAAGAAGCTCTCACCGTCGAGCGTGCCGTCACTATCAGCCTACAAAACAGTCCCAAAGTACAACAAATACTGGCTGAGTTTGATAGTGACACCGTCAAAAACCAGCAACTTTCCCGTTGGCCTGAGCTGCAACTCAGTATTGCTCGCTTGGCGAGTGGTGATGGTAGTCAATTGACCAGTCATCTAGAATTGGCATTGGGCAAGTTGTTGTGGCAAAAAAACTACCGCCAACTCCATGATAGTCGCCAGCAACAAGCGACCAGCCTTGCCTATCAACAACTGTTACTATTTGCTCAACAGGTCAGACGGTCATTTTATCAGTATCAAATTTGCCAAGCCCAAGCTGCTACGCTACAGGATATTGATAAAGCCGCCGCCGCGTTAGTCACATTGGCAACACGGCAATATCAAGCAGGCAATATTAATGGTCGTGAACGCGATCAAGCCATGCTCGCTCAGGCAGAAACACAACTGGCTGTCGCTGCCAATCAACGTGAGCAACAACAACTACGCACGGAGCTTAATCAACTACTAGGATTGCGTCACGATGATACTCAATGGCAAGTGAGTGCTGAATTACCGAATTTGCCCGTTAAGCTGCCCTCTTTCAATGGTAATGCTGTTGCGAACTTTGCACTGAAACATCACCCATCTATGATTGTCGCCACACAAACACTCAATGCCAAACAAGCGCAAACAAACATCAGTAACAAAGAACGCTGGTTGCCTGAATCAACCGTTGGTATTGAGCGCGAAAAATCCTCCTCAGAACAAGCAAAAGTAGGAGGAACATTCAGTGTTCAATTGCCATTTTTTGCCTCACAACATCGCCGTCTCACCCAAGCCGAAACACGAATGACGCAAGCGTGGGCGGACAACGAGCGACTAAACCTACATCTACAAAGCCGTTTAGCAGTGCAACAATGGCAGTCCTATTGGCAAGAGGCGCGCGTTTGGCAAGATAAACTATTGCCACTCCATGCCAGTATCCGCCAAAAAACCGCGCTACACTACAATGGTATGCTAGAAGGTATTGAAGAGCTGATTCACAGTCGCCAAAATGAACTTGATGCTCAACATCGCTACTTACAAGCATTGACACAATTTGCCCTCGCTCAAGCCCAACTAGAACAATGGCTCACCATGCCTATTAACCAAGCCGTCAACACCTTGGATGTGACACCATGAATCGCCGTCAATTATTTGGTCTGAGTGCGTTAACGGCACTCGTCAGTAGTTATAGTCAAAAAGCGCACGCCGCCAACGCTACAGCCAAGCAATCTCGTTATACGTCAGTACAAACACTCGGCGTAGCAACAGCAGAATGGCGTTATCACAACGGGGCTAAAGAATTTCATTTGACGGCTGAACCTGTTAAACGACAATTTGCCGAAGGCTTTATGGTCAATGCGTGGGGCTATAATGGCTCAACACCAGGCCCGACGATTGAAGTTGTTGAAGGTGACCGTGTCCGCATTTTGGTGACCAATCATCTGCCCGAAAAAACGTGTGTCCATTGGCATGGCCTGATTATTCCTAATGGCATGGATGGTGTTGGTGGTTTAACCCAAGCGCACATTCCTGTTGGCGAAACCTATGCTTACGAATTCACGGTTAAACACTCAGGTACATTTATGTACCACTCTCACTCAGATGAAATGGTGCAAGTAGCGATGGGGTCAATGGGCTTTTTTATTGTTCACCCAAAAAACTCGGCTTTTCGTCCTGTTGATAAAGACTACGCGTTTATGTTAATGAGTTGGGATATTGATGCGGGAACTTACACCCCCAAGCCACATACCATGACCGAATTTAATACATGGAGTATGAACTCTTTAGTATTTCCTGCTATTCCACACATGGTTGTTAAAACAGGCGAGCGGGTACGTATTCGTTTAGCCAATTTAAGTATGACCAATCACCCTCTTCATTTACACGGCCATCGTTTTACCGTGACAGGTACAGATGGTGGTTGGATTCCTGAACATGCTCAATGGCCAGAAGTCACCACTGATGTCCCTGTAGGTGCAATTAGAGTGCTAGAGTTTGTCGCCGATAATGTTGGTGACTGGTCATTTCATTGTCATAAATCACATCACACCATGGGGGCTATGGGTCATAACATGCGGAATATGCTCGGTGTTAAACACGATGATGTTGCCGAAGCCATTCAAAAAATCATGCCCGATAACATGGTTATGGCCATGGGAGCAACAGGCATGGGGGAAATGTCAACCATGTCGATGCCTCTTCCCGAAAACACGCTACCCATGATGACGGGCGAAGGTTTGTATGGCCCTATTGAAATGGGTGGCATGTTTACCGTCTTGAAAGTACGAGATAATTTGCCTAAACACGGCGAGACAGTAGGTTGGTATGAGCATCCCACAGGAACAATTGCTAAACCATATAAGCTTTAGGGTCGAAAATGCTGCAATAAACTTGGTTAAGCAGAGAAACGAACGAATAGCGTGTTAATTGATGACAGTTCACTGTTGACTACCGTTCTATTCCTGCTATAAAAGCGCATCTTTTTATGTCCTGATATTTTTTATTATGTCTTTTGATTTATACGCCATAGGCAATGCCCTTGTTGATAGTGAATACGTCGTCACTGATCGTTTCTTGACTGAACAGAATATTCATAAAGGTCAAATGACACTCATTGACGGTCAACAACAACAAACATTATTAAACGCACTCAATGCCGAGTTTTCGTGTGCTAAACGTGCCTCGGGTGGTTCAGCCGCTAATAGCGTCATTGCCTTTGCCGCGCTCGGTGGCTCAGCGTTTTATGCCTGTAAAGTCGCCAACGATCATAATGGTGATTTTTATCTACACGACTTACGTGCCGCAAAAGTGAGCGCGCCACACCATGCACAAGTGGATAATGGCGTGACTGGCACATGCGTAGTCATGGTCACGCCCGACTCCGAACGGACGATGCACACATTTCTCGGTATTACCGCCGAACTCAGCGCACAAGAGTTGGACTTAACCGCCCTTACCACAGCACGTTATTTATACATTGAAGGTTATTTAGCCACTTCGCCTTCCGCACGTCATGCGGTCGCAGAAGCACGTAGCCTCGCCAAAGCGCAAGGCATCAAAACAGCATTAACGTTTTCTGACCCTGCAATGGTGCAATATGCGCGTGACGGTTTAACCGAGATGCTCGCAGACGGTGTGGACATTTTGTTCTGTAACGAAACCGAAGCGCAATTGTGGTCAAATAGCGAAAATACCCATGATGCGATTACTGCATTACATCAAGTCAGCCCGCTCGTCGTGGTCACCTGTGGCAGCAAAGGTGCAATCATTAGTGAAAATAGCCAGCAGACGGCTATTGCGCCTTTCCCCGTCACTGCCTTAGACTCCAACGGCGCAGGCGATGCCTTTGCAGGAGCATTTTTGTACGGTTTAAGCCTAAATTGGAGTCTAGCCGAGAGTGGGCGTTTAGCGTCCCGTACCTCTGCACAAGTCGTCAGTCAATTTGGCCCACGTCTGCGTGAAGAACAATACCAAGAACTATTAAAAGAACTTTTTTAGACATTCATCTGTCTCGAAGAAATGAGCCATGTTAAGACTCTGTACCCTTGCTGAGATTCCTGATAATGATGCCAAAGGCTTTCGCTCTGCGCTTGGTGAAGTGATCGTCGCACGTCAAGGTATGAGCGTATATGGTTATATTAACAGCTGCCCTCATTTAGGTATTGGAATAAACTTTCAACCCAATGTCTTTATGGATTTCACACAACAGTATTTATTGTGTGCTAATCATGGCGCGCTTTTTCGGGTTGACGATGGTTTTTGTTTTCGCGGCCCTTGCCGTGGACAATCACTAAAAAAAGTTCAGTTATTGATTGAGCATGGGATTGTTTGGCTAAATAACTAATTTGTATAAATATCTCTAGTTATTTACTCAACCACCCCCATATTGAGGCCGCTATTTGCAGGAAAGAAAACTTCCTGCTATAGCTATAGCATTTATTGTATTGATTTTAGCCCTTGAGGATATTTAGCATGGCAACAACAGCCAAAACACCGACCAGCACATTGATTTATGGCTTTGCTCCCTACCAAGCCAAAACGGGCGAAGAATACATGAATGCCGCGCAAATTGCGCATTTCTCGGGCATTTTACAGGCGTGGAAAAAAGAACTCATGCAAGAGGTTGATCGCACCGTTCACCACATGCAAGATGAATCGGGCAGCTTACCCGACCCTAATGACCGCGCCACTCAAGAAGAAGAGTTCTCAATCGAATTACGCGCCCGTGACCGTGAACGTAAATTAATTCGTAAAATTGACTCCACATTAAAAGCTATTAATGATGGTGATTATGGATTCTGCGAAGAGTGTGGTGTTGAAATCGGTATTCGTCGTTTAGAAGCGCGCCCTACCGCCACCTTGTGTATTGACTGTAAAACATTGGCTGAAATTAAAGAAAAACAAATTGGCGGTTAGCAGTTAGCAGTTAGCAGTTAGCAGTTAGCAGTTAGCAGTTAGCAGTTAGCAGTTAGCAGTTAGCAGTTAGCAGTTAGCAGTTAGCAGTTTTCGTCAAAGCGATGCTTTGTCAAATATTTTACTGATAACTGTTGACTGCTAACTGTAACCACTGGCAATGGATTTTCCATGTCAACGTATATTGGCCGTTTTGCTCCTTCGCCAACGGGGTCTTTACATGTTGGCTCTCTACTCACCGCGGTTGCCAGTTGGTGTGATGCGCGTGCCGCTAACGGTAAATGGTTGTTGCGTATTGAAGATGTCGATACTACACGCTGCCATGCACATGCCGCTGACCATATTATTCGCACCCTCGAACACTATGGTTTATGGTGGGACGATACCATTGTTTATCAACGTCAACGCAACTCGTTCTATCAAGATGCCCTCACTCAACTACAAGACCAAGGCGATATTTTTTGGTGTACTTGCTCGCGTCGAGCGTTAGCCGAAACCAACGCGCTCATTTGCACAGGACATTGCCGAGATCATCGTCAGTATCGACCTCATGCGGCGGCTCGTCTACGTGTTCCGCAAGAGACCACAATTACCTTTCATGATGAAAATTTTGGCCAAGTCAGTGAAAACCTTGCCCAACGGGTCGGTGATTTTGTTATTTTCAGGCGTGATGATGTGTTTGCCTATCAATTAGCCGTCGTCGTCGATGATGCCGAGCAAGGTATCACTCATGTTGTCAGAGGTGCTGATTTACTCGACAATACGGCGCGTCAAATCTATCTACAACAACGACTCGTACTGCCAACACCACAATATGCCCATATTCCCTTCATTGCTAATGACGCGGGTGAAAAACTCTCTAAACAAACGGGCGCAACCGCGTTAACATGGGATAATGCCAATGCACAGTTATGGCAAGCATTGACACAATTAGGTCAACGACCGCCCAATGCTCTACAATCTGAGCCATGTGAGCAGGTGTTACATTGGGCGATTCAACATTGGCAGCGCAACAACATCCCGAAACGGCTCATCTTGTAAAAAGAGTCTTGTGAAGTGAGTCTGCTCTTCTCCGCACCTTAAATTTTCACCGATGGACGAGTAACCACCATGTATATTGACCGATTGGTGTTAGTTTTTTTAGCGGGTGCTTATTTATTATCACCAACAACAATTGAATGGTGGAGTTTAGGCGGCTCAGCATGGGAGCGACCTTTTTTAATTTGGTTTCTTCTTATTTTGTTAAGTTTTTGGATTAGTAAAAGTCGAGACCACCATGATCTTTGATCCCATTGAGTTATTAAGTTTAGGTATCGGTTATTTATTTTTATTATTTCTTGTTGCTCATTTAAGCGAATCTGGATTAATACCGACGAAATGGATTAGAAATCCTATTGTATATGTTTTATCACTCGGTGTTTATATTAGTGCATGGGGTATTTATGGCATTATTGGTTTTGCTTATGAAACAGGTTACAATTTTTTAGCGTTTTATTTAGGTGTTTCAGGAGCATTTTTATTAGCTCCCGTATTATTAAATCCCATACTGAGACTGACTAAAAATCATCAACTGAGTTCTTTAGCCGATTTATTTGCGTTTCGTTATCGCAGTCAATTTGTTGGCTCATTAACCACTATTATGATGGTTTTAGGTTTATTACCGTTATTAGCATTACAAATTCGCGCCGTTGCTGATACCGCCAATATACTAACGCAAACGGTTGATCATAATGGCATTGCTATCGTATTTTGCGTGATTATTACCGTTTTTACACTACTATTTGGTGCAAAGCCGTTAACGCCACAATATAAACATGATGGCTTAGTCATTGCCATTGCGATTGAATCGATTGTTAAATTAGTCATGATGTTATCCGTGGCCGCTTATGCTTTATTTTTTGTCTTTGATGGTAATGCAGGTCTCACCGATTGGCTCTCAAACAATAAAGATGCCGTCGAATTATTATATGTTCCCTTAAAAGAAAGTGGTATTTGGCATACCTTAATTTTTGCATTTTTATTTTCTGCGGTAGTTATGCCATTTATGTATCAAATGGTATTTACTGAGAACTTTCAACCACGGGCATTATTAACGGCCAGTTGGGGATTACCACTCTATTTATTTTTAATGGCCATTTGTGTTCCTGTTATTTTATGGGCAGGTATTAAACTCGAAGTTGGCTACTCTCCTGAATATTTTACCATTGCTATTGCGATGGCCAGTCAAAGTGCTTTTTTACCATTATTAGTCTTTATCGGCGGTATTGCTGCGGCAAGCGGTACGATTGTTGTGACCTCGCTGGCATTATCATCCATGATATTAAATCATTTGGTATTACCTTTAGCTCAACCCTCTCCTGATTATAATTTATATCGTTGGTTGATTTGGGTACGACGATCTTTAATTGTCCTGATCATGGTGCTTTCTTATAGTTTTTATCGGTTATTTACTTATGAACATAGCATGACCGAAATGGCGATTTTAACCTTTGTCGCCACACTACAATTTGCCCCCGGTTTAGTCAGTGTTTTATTTTGGCCTCGCGCAACACGCGCAGGATTTTTATCAGGACTCAGTGTGGGTTTAATCATCTGGTTTAGCGTCTTAGTCTTGCCTTATGTCCTTAACTTACCGAATTTATTCACGCAGTTATTAGCCATTAATCTCGCTTTTTTTGAAGACCCTATTTACTGGCATCATATTGGTTTAGGCAGCACGATTGCGAATGCACTGGTGATGTTTTTGGTCTCATTAATTACCACCCAAACTGCCTCCGAAAAAATGGCCGCTAATAGCTGCGCCGTGGACAATTTACGCCGCCCCTATCGCTGGTTATTAAAAGCCAAATCCGTTGACCATTTTATTAGCTCTTTGGGTGAAGTCTTAGGCCACCTCACCGCCGAGCGCGAAGTCGAACAAGCATTACACGATTTAGGCATGAGCCATGAAGAAGGCCGCCCTTATGCGCTCCGTCGTTTGCGTGATCAAATTGAATCCAACCTTTCAGGATTACTTGGGCCTTCAGTCGCTCATGAAATGTTAGATACGCATCTACCTTACCAAATTCGTCCAGAAAATCCTGCCAGTGAAGATATTCACTATGTCGAGTCGCGTTTAGAAGACTACAAACATCGCCTCTCTGGTTTGGCTGCCGAGCTTGATGCGTTACGACGTTTTCATCGGCAAACCTTGTATGACTTGCCCATTGGTGTGTGCTCACTCGGCCGAGATTTAGAGATTCTCAGTTGGAATCGGGCGTTAATGGAGATGACCAGTATTTGTGATGATGATGTCATTGGTTCACGACTCACCGACTTAGCCGAACCGTGGCAAACCTTACTCAATGATTTTTTACATAGCCCGAATGTTCAATTGTACAACCAAGAAATTGTCAGTAGTGGTCAAAGCCGTTGGGTCAATTTACATCGCGCATTTATTGGTGAGTCGGAAAAAGCCCTTGATATGGGCAGCAGTCAGGTTATCGTGTTAGAAGATGTCACCGAACTTGAACGTTTAGAGTCGCAACTGGCACATAACGAACGTTTAGCGGCATTAGGCCGTTTAGCGGCAGGTGTCGCCCACGAGATTGGCAATCCTGTCACGGGAATTGCCTGCCTCGCCCAAAACCTTAAAGCCGAATACCAAGACCCAGACATCATTGAAGCCAGTTCGTTAATTCTCACGCAAACGCAACGGATTACCAATATTGTCCGCTCCTTGGTTGGCTTTGCCCGTACCGATAGCCACATGACGAGCAGTAGTTATAGCGCGGTACAACTCAAAAGTACCATTGATGAAGCCATTAGCTTGTTAAAACTGTCAGGCGGCAAAGAATATCAATTTGATAACTTCTGCCCCGAAGAGTTGAATGTGCGCGGTAATGCCCAACGACTAATGCAGGTTTTTGTCAATTTATTAAGTAATGCTCGCGATGCTAGCCCAATCGACAGCCAAATTATTATTGAAGCACATCAAAATGGCAGTTTTATTCACATTGAAGTCGAAGATTTTGGCACAGGACTCCCCGAAGGCACGATTCGTGATAACTTGTTTGAACCGTTTGTCACCACCAAAGAAACAGGCAAAGGGACAGGACTCGGCTTAGCCTTAGTACATGGTATTATTGGTGAACATGGCGGCAAAATTCAACTCATGGACAAAGCAGACTACGATCAGGGACGTGGTGTCATTGTACAAATCTCCTTACCTGCATGGGTTAATGATCAAGAGGAAATCGTGGCGTGAAAAACATTTTATTAGTTGAAGATGAACCGCTCATTCGCAGCAGTCTGAAACGCCTACTGGAACGGAATCAATATAAAGTCAGTGAAGCAGGCTCAGTGCATGAAGCGACCGCTAATTTTCGGCTGGATGAGTTTGACTTAGTCATTACCGATGTCCGCTTACCCGGTGAACAAGGGACGAGTTTAATTGAACTGGCCAAACCAACACCCGTCTTAATCATGACTAGCTTTGGTACGATGAAATCCGCCGTTGATGCCATGAAACAAGGTGCGGTTGATTATATTTCCAAGCCCTTTGACCACGACGAAATGTTGATGAGTGTTGCTCGTATTCTGCGTGAACAGCATCTAACCAAAGAAAATGAAGCCCTAAAACATCAACAAAAAAGTACTAATACCACAGGCATTATTGGCAGTTGCCCAGCTATGTTGGAAATGTATAAACGTATTACCCGCGTTGCGCCGATGTCCTCAACGGTATTAATTCGGGGAGAGTCAGGGACGGGGAAAGAATTAGTGGCGAAAGCATTACATCATGAAAGCCCACGTCGAGATCATGCCCTTATCTCAGTCAACTGCGCCGCCATTCCTGAATCACTGATTGAAGCCGAGTTGTTTGGCTATGAAAAAGGGGCGTTTACAGGCGCAAATACCCAACGCAAAGGTTTAGTCGAAGCTGCCGATGGTGGCACGTTGTTTTTAGATGAAATTGGTGAACTACCCTTAGAAGCACAAGCAAGGCTATTACGTTTACTGCAAGAAAAAGAAGTCCGACGTTTGGGTGCAACACAAACGCGCTCTGTTGATGTACGACTCGTTGCAGCAACACATCGCAACTTAAAACAACTGGCTGCCGAAGGTCGCTTTCGTGAAGACTTATATTATCGGTTGAATGTCATTGAATTAAAACTACCACCATTACGGGAACGCGGTAATGACATTATTGAAATCGCCGAGAAACTGTTAGAAAAAACATGCCAACGCTTACACGTCAATAGGTTGAGTTTTCATGACGATGCCAGAGCCGCCATGTTAGCTTACCCTTGGCCAGGTAATGTCCGTGAATTGGAAAACGCCATTGAACGCGCCGTGATTTTGGCCGAACATCCTGAAATCACGCCCGATTTATTAGCCATTGATTTAGATATACCAACCCTCACCAAGCAATTGGAAGTCGAAACGGTCTCCGTTGCGCCCATCATCACCGCCACCGAAGAAGTGATAGTGCCACCTGCGATACTCGCAGCGGTTGAAGACATTACCGTATTTGATGAAACCATCCGTAAAAAACCTGCTTCTGAATTTGATTTTTTAAGTTTTGTGTTATCACTGCAAGACAAACTATCAGAAACAGAATTAGCCAAACGTTTAGGTATTAGTCGTAAATCCTTATGGGAACGTCGGCAAAAACTGGGTATTCCTCGGCGTATGTCGCAGAATAAGCCTGAAAGTTAAGTATCTAAAAGCTAGTTTGTTTGTATTCGTTACAACTGAGCTTGTCGAAGGGTGGTTCGAGCCCCGCAGGAAATCCCCTTGGGGGACAAGCTCACCATGAACGATAAATCTACCTAAACTCAATCAACTGCTGTTGTTGGGTGTTCAACTTAGGCGTTTGAATATGCAAAGTTTGTGTGGCAGCCTCGTAATACCAACCAATAATCGCGGCATCAGGAATGCTTGCCAATGCTGGCAAATTACTCCCTGCAACTATCACTGATGCAGGCTGAGTTGTTGATAAGCACGCTGCGTCAGTTGCTTGTTAAACCGCCCCACGGCTGCCGCGATACGTAATTGTTTCAGGGCATTGTTAAAATTAAAACTTGTCCATGAAAAATTACTTTGCAAATAACCATTACCCGCACCATCGTCTTCATAAAGACTAAACTCTCCATCTTGACCCGTAAAAACGCTTAACTTGAGATTATCAAGCGGTTTTTGATCGCTAAAATCCATATACGGTGCCAATGGTAAAATAGCCCCTGTTTTGGCAAATACAGGCATACGGTCTAAAGGTACTTTTACCGTCGCTTCGGTGCCGCCTGCGTAAACATCTCCCGTAAAAATATCTACCCATTGACTATAGTTAAAGAAAAAATATAAGTGTTACAATTTTGGTATTTATGGCCTACTCACCTGATTACCGAGAACTGATCGTCTCTAAGCTTAACGAAGGCGCAACATATCGCGCCTTAGAAAGGGATTATAAACTTAGCAGAACGA
>Ga0209599_10000296_pt1 | contig 35235 bp, 37 predicted proteins | sample Shrwel_input2_FT_FD_187534 | JGI IMG/M metagenome (GOLD analysis project Ga0209599, IMG submission 187534) | Subsurface microbial communities from deep shales in Ohio, USA - Utica-3 well 1 S input2 FT (SPAdes) (version 2) ...
AAATAATTATTAATTAATAATTTAAATTTGCAGAATGGAACTAAGTTTTGGAGAAATGCTGATGATTGCTTTGGTAATCGTCGTTTTATTTGGACCTAATAAAATCCCTGAAATTGCAAGAGGATTGGGACAAGGAGTGCGTAAAATGAAAGATGCGATGGAAGATGTAAAATCTGAAATCATGAAGGAAACAGATAATCCAGTCTCGGAAATAAAGCGCGAAATAGAAAAAGTAAAAAAAGCAGCTCAAGAATACGATCCTACCGAAAAAATTAAACAAGAATTAGATTTAAGAAAACAAATCGAAGGGAAATATTATGATGAATTGATTCAAGAATCTAAAGAAGAAATCAATAAATTGAGCGACGAATATCAAGGCCCCGTTTCAAGATAATGGAAGAAATTATTTTAGAAGACAAACAAGCCATGATTTTCCTGAATAATTTAGGAAGTTCTACTTTTGATCCGTTCTGGATTTTGGTTTCAGAAAAATGGTTCTGGATTCCACTTTACGTAATTTTTTTATATTTTCTGTATAAAAATTTCAATAAAAAGTCATTGTTCTACATATTGCTTTTTGTAGCATTAGGAATTACAGCTTCTGACCAAATCGCCAATATTTTTAAATTTGGTTTTGAGCGATTAAGACCTTGTCATGATCCATCATTAGAAGGTTTATTGAGAGAAGTAAAATGTGGTGGTAAGTTCGGGTTTTATTCTGCGCACTCATCTAATTCTTTTTTTGTAGCGACTTATCTAACCATGCTTTTAGGCAAAAAAATAAAGCAATTGCCTTACTTTCTATTTGTTTGGGCAGCTATTGTTGCATACAGTAGAGTATATCTCGGAATGCATTTTCCTGGAGATATTATCATAGGCGCAATTATGGGAATTCTTTTGGCTTTATTCTTTGGAATTTTAGCAAAAAAAGTCATCAGAAAATCAGAAGTTACAACTCAAGACTCATAATTTCTAAATCTTAAATCTAAAATCCCAAATCTTAACTCATCAGTCATTATGATACGGTTTTCCTTGTAGGATTTGGTCTGCTCGGTAAATCTGTTCTACAAAAAATAATCGAATCATTTGATGCGTGAAAGTCATTTTAGAAATGGAGATTTTTTCATTTGCTCTTTGATACATTTCTTCTGAAAAGCCATAAGCTCCACCCACTAAAAAACAGATTTTTTTGATGGAATTGTTTTGATAAGAATCTAATTTTTGGGCAAATTCTCTGCTGGTAAATTGTTTTCCTTTTTCGTCTAAAAGTACTACCAAATCTGTATTTTCTATAATATTGAGGAATAATTTAGCTTCTTCTTTTTTAAGTAAATCAGGTGTGAGGTTTCTAGCATTTTTAACATCTGGAATTTCTGTAATTTCAAAATTCCAATGTCTAGGAAGCCTTGTAAGATAGTAATTGATGAGATTTTTAATTTCTTTATCGTCAGTTTTGCCTATGCAGAGTAAATTAATTTTCATTCCTTATCTTTGTACAAATATAAAATAACGATTTTGAAACTTCCTACTTTCCTTAGAAAAATTCATCGTTTTTTAGATGGCATACATTTGCCCATGTTAGGCATTTCTCTTTGGGAAATGTTTGATATTTATGTAAGAGGAGTTTTTAAAAACCGTTTAATCGCGAAAGCGTCTGCCATTTCGTGGAGTTTCTTTTTGAGTTTATTCCCGTTTTTGTTGTTTTTGCTTTCTATTTTGCCTTATTTACCGCATTATGACAAGCTTCAGTTTTATATTTTTGAAGTATTGATGCACAATGTTTTTCCTGCGCACATGCATGCAGATGTTACGAATTACATTACCAAAAGTATCGTTCCGAATATGAAGAGCATCAGCAATTTCACGATTATTTTTGCCTTGATTTTTGCGACGAACGGAACTTTTTCTCTCATTGATGGATTTAATGACCACACCGAAGAAAAACGAACAGACGTTTATGAATATATTTTGTCTTTTTTCATCACGATTGGTTTTATTGCGATTATCTTTTTAGCGCTTTTTGGAGTGTATTATTCTGAGGTCGTTCTCAAACTTTTTACACCACAATATGATATTTCTTGGTTTGTAGATAATTTATCGAAAATCATTGGTTTTGTTTCGTTTCCATTGTTTTATTTCTTGTTGTTGGCTTTGTTTTATTGGGTAGGAACAGCCAAAATTACCAGATTTAGACAAGCGCTTCCTGGTGCATTTTTCACGACTATAGTTTTTGTGATTACTACATATTTCTTTGCGGTTTATGTAAGTAAATTTGCCAGATATAACGTTTTATACGGTTCTATTGGTTCGATTATTTTATTAATGGTTTGGGTGAATTTAAATGTGATTTTACTTCTTTTAGGAAATGAATTGAATATCGCCATCAGAAAACTCAGAATTGAGAAAATTTTGGCAGATGAAATGAAACACGAAATAGAAGAATATCACCAAGAAATCGAAAATTTACCCGAAGCAAGTTCTGAACATACTATCAAATTAGATTCTGAAAAGAAATCATAAAAAAACTTCAGCAAATAAATTGCTGAAGCACGAAACACAAGTGGAATAAAAATTTAATCCTTAAAATTTATATTCTACTCCTAAAGTTATATTTCTAGGTTTTGTGGTAAAACCGATGACATCTGTATAACTGGTATTCAATACGTTTCCTACATTTAAATAAGTATCTAGAGATTTGGTGATTTTCTGATTGATATTGAGGTTAAACAAATGGAACGCTTCTAATTCCACATTTTTTGTACTAAAATTACTGCTATCATAGTACGCATCATTTCTTTTTGAGGTATATTGATAAGAAATATTGATTCTGTTATTTTTAATCGGTAAAATTTCTAAAAAAGCATTTGCTCTTTGTTTTGGCGAACGCAATCTTGTTGCAGGATTGTCTTTTTCGGCGAAAGAGAAATTACCACCTACATTTACTTTTTCATTGAAATGATATTGAACTCCTAATTCTATACCCTTTACTTTATTGCTGTCTACGTTTAAAAATTTCCCAGCATAAGTGTTGAAATCTACAATATTATACACGAAAACATCTTTTTCTTTTCTACTGAAAACACTTGCATTCACCACAAAAGTTCTGTCTTTCTTTCCAAAACTGAAATCCAATTCATGCGAAGCATTGGTTTCTGGTTTTAAATCAAAATTTGGCAAAACATAAGGCAATGAACCATAAGATTGATAGAGAGTAGGTGCGATAAATGCAGTAGCATAAGAATAGCCTATTTTTAAGAATTTGTCATCTAAATCTGTTAAAATAAATGGATTTATGCTGTATACAAAGTGATTATCATATTTAGAATGATTGTTCAATCGTGCTCCTAAATCCAAATGAAAAATTTGATAGGCTAAATTTGCATTGGCAAAAACATCAAAATTACGAATCTCTGTTTCGCCAAGAGTCAATACATTTTGCATAGAAGTTCCGCCCCAAGGTAAAGATTTAGAACCTAAATTCTGAGTTTCATACTGAATTCCCGCCACTAAATTGATATGTTCCGAAAATTGAGTCTGATTGTACAATTCTGCAAAAATATTTTGACCTTGATAGCTGTATTGGTCTTGATAGGTATTATTGTTGAGATTTCTCACGATTCTTTCATTCGCAGAAATTCTAGAATTAAACGTGATGTTTCCTTTGTCGTATGAATATTGTGCATTGAGTCCGCTGAATTTTTGCGTATCATTGCCTTTGTATTTTCCATCTTCAAAAGCGCCATTATCAAAATCATAATAATGATGTTGATACCCAGCGTTTACATTTACATTGAAATTTTGAGTGCTGTAACCTACAGTAGCATTTGCATTTTGCTTTTCAAAACCATCTTTATCGAAATTTTCTCCAAGAGCTGCCGAAATTCCGTCTGATTTTTCATTAGAACCTGAAAATTGATAATTCCATTGATTGATTTTTCCTTGAGCGCTCAAATTTTGTCCGAAAGTTCCGAAACTTCCAATTCTTGCGCCAATTCTTCCTTCTAAAGCTTGTTGAGAAGATTTTTTAGTTTTAATATTAATCACAGAAACAGTAGCATTAGAACCATATAAAACCGAAGATGCTCCATTCAGAATTTCTATAGATTCTATATTTTCTGAAGCAAAAAGTCTAAGGTCTGTTGCGGTATAATCATTTCCGGTAACGTCTTTTAACGGAATTCCATCTACTAGAATTAATACGTTGGCTAGTTTTCCACCTCTAATTTTTAGAGATTTCGGTTCTGGACCATTGTTGAAGTTTCCAGTAATTTGATAACCAGAGACTTGGTTAAGGATTTCTGCTACGTTTTGTCCTTTGAATTTTTCTAAATCTTTAGAAGTAAGGAGTTGAACATTTTTACCTGTTTTGTGAAGTTGTTGTTTAGCTTTTGCTGCGATGGTAACTTCTGGAATTAGTTTTTCTTCTTTTTCTTGAGCTGACAATTGTGAAATTCCCGTCACAAAGAGCATTCCTGCGAAGATTAAGTTTTTCTTCATTGTTAAATTTTAAAGTTAATGACTGCTATCAATAACTTTCTGGAAAAGAAATAAAGAAAAACCACAGAAGAACTGCGTTTTTTACAGGATTTCTCTACTTTTCCTCCGAAAGTATTGATTATGAATGTTTTTGGCAGGTCTCCTGACTTTCGCATTTTTTGCACCTTCTCATCTTTTCAAATAAGATAATGGCTTTTTTGCAAAAAATTCCTTCGATTTTCACCGAAGCACGATTTACAGTTGCGGGGACAGTCTCGGATTTTCACCGAATTCCCATTTTAATTCCGACAAACATCGGAAACCAAAAGCATTGCAAATGTACATTTAAACCAGAAATTGTGAAAATTTTTGGTCTATATATTTCAAAAAAAATAGAAAACCCTAAGATTTTCTATTTAGATTTTATAAAAAAGAAGCATCAAACGAGAACGGAAGTAAATCTTTAATCGAATCACATTTATAAACCGCTCCATCAATTCCAGAAAAATAAATTTCTATCGGCTCATTTTGCTTCGTTTCATATTCTAGTAAGCTCTGTCTGCATGCACCACAAGGTGGAGTAGGAGTAGTAAAAGTCTCTTCTCTAGATGGTCCACCAATAACGTACAATTTTTTAATTTTTACGTTCGGATAATTGGCACCTATATTAAAAACTGTGACTCTTTCTGCACATAAACCAGAAGGATAAGCTGCGTTTTCTTGGTTGTTACCTGTAACAATTTCTCCGTTTTCCAGAAGAACAGCGCAACCTACATTGAAATGAGAATAGGGAGCATAAGCGTTTTTTCTAGCATTGATAGCTGCTTCATGAAGGGTTTTCTCTATGTCTGAAAGTTCGTTTCTTTCTATTTGAGAAAATTTAATTCTTAATTCTTTTTCCATTTTAAAAAAATCGGAGAGTAAAATTACAAAAATTTTGTGAAACCAAAGAATTAATCGTGATTTTCTGCGTAAAAATGATAAATTTGGACTCAAATTAATTTTATAAATATGAAACTTTTTACCACAATTAAGTTTAGAAATTTAGAAATAAAAAACAGAGTAGTCATGGCGCCTATGTGTATGTATTCTGCAGAAAATGGCGTAGTGAATGATTTTCACTTGGTACATTATGCAACTCGCGCTTTTGGTGGAGTAGGATTAATCATTGCAGAAGCTACTGGTGTAGTTCCAGAAGGCAGAATTACGGATAAATGTGCCGGAATTTGGAATGATGAACAAGGTGATGCATGGAAAAAAATCGTAGAATTTATTCATCAAAATACAGAAACCAAAATCGGGATTCAATTAGGTCATGCTGGTAGAAAAGCTTCTACTTGGAATGGTAAACAAACTTCTTTAGAAGAAAACGGATGGATTACGGTTGCGCCTTCAGAAATTCCTTATCTAGAAGGTGAAAGAACACCTCATGCTTTAACAAAATCTGAAATTTCAGAATTGGTAAACGCTTTTAAAAAAGCTGCAGTAAGAAGTGTGAAAGCGGGTTTTGATGTGATTGAAATTCATGCTGCACATGGTTATTTAATTTCTCAGTTTTTATCTCCTTTAAGTAATGTAAGAACAGATGAATACGGCGGAAGTTTAGAAAACCGAGCGAGAATTTTACTAGAAATCGTAGAAGCTGTGAATGAAGTTTTAAATAACAATGTTCCTTTGTTTGTGAGGATTTCTGCAACAGAATACGCTGAAAACGGTTGGAATGTAGAGGATTCTGTAGTGCTTTCTAAAATTTTGAAAGAAAAGGGTGTAGATTTAATTGATGTTTCTAGCGGTGGAAATATTTCTGGTGCTAAAATCAATGTTTTTTCTGGTTATCAAGTCCCTTTTTCTCATCAAATCAAACAAGAAGCAGAAGTGAAAACTGGTGCAGTAGGCTTGATTACCAATGCAATTCAAGCGGAAGAAATTTTGCAAAAAGATGAAGCAGATGTAATTTTGTTAGCAAGAGAACTTCTGAGAAATCCATATTTTGTAGCAAAAAGCTCTTGGGAAAATAATCAAGTAAGTTTCTTCCCTCCACAATACGAAAGAGGTAAACCTTAAAATTAAAAAGGGGTTCTAAATTTTAGAAACCCTTTTTTTATGCTTAAATATTTTCTTTATAATCGGAAACCGAAATTTTCTTTTTAGCTAAAAGTTTCAGTAAAAAATAACCCGAAAATCCAGAAATTGCAGAAGCTACCAGAATCGCAAATTTAGCTTCGTCTTGTATTTCGGTGTGTCCTTTGTAAGAAAGCAACGCAATGAAAATAGACATGGTAAAACCAATTCCTGCCAATAAACCTGCACCAATCATTTGAGACCAATTGCTTTTTTTAGGTAAATCACTTAGTTTTAATTTGATGGCAATGAAGGAAAAAAGATTGATTCCTATTACTTTTCCTAAAACTAAACCTAGAATAATTCCGTAGCCAAAATTGCTAAATAATCCTTCTATCATTCCACTTTTAAACTGAATATTAGTATTTGCTAACGCGAAAATCGGCATGATGAAATAATTAACGGGTAAGTGTAATTTTTCTTCTAATTTTTCTAAAGGCGAGATTTCTGTAGTGCTTTCATTTGTAGGAATGGTAAATGCCAATAAAACCCCTGCAATAGTAGCGTGAATGCCGCTATGATGCATAAAATGCCATAAAAATAATCCTGGAATGATGTAGAAAATATGTTTTTTAACTTTGAAAAAATTTAAAAGAATTAAAAGGAGTAAAATGGCACCACTCAAAGCTAAATAAGTGATTTCTAATTTCTCAGTGTAGAAAATTGCAATCACAACAATTGCTCCCAAATCGTCTACGATAGCTAATGCAGTAAGGAAAATTTTAACAGAAGCGGGAACTCTTTTCCCCAACATAGAAATAATGGCGAGAGAAAAAGCAATATCTGTAGCCATAGGAATTCCCCAACCATTTTGGTATTCTGTTCCGTAATTAAAAAATACGAAGATTAATGCAGGAACCAGCATTCCGCCAATCGCTGCAAAAATAGGAAGAGAAGCGTTTTTAAGACTAGAAAGTTCTCCTTCTATGAGTTCACGTTTAATTTCTAAACCTACCAATAAAAAGAAAATTGCCATTAAACCATCATTAATCCAAAGACTTGTAGAATAAGGTCCAATTGGATAATCTAATACATTTTGAAAATCATCTCCTAAACTAGAGTTGGCAATCATTAATGAAACGATGACACAGATAATCAATAAATTTCCTGAAGATTGTGCTATTTGGAAAAACTTTCTAAAATAATTGGTAATCAGCATATTTACAGTCTTTTTACTTGGGTTACACTCAGTACATTTCTGAGTTGTTTTAGTGTTTCTTCTAGTTGGCTTTTGTTTTTAACTTCTAGCGTGATGGTTCCTAAGAAAATACCGTCATTACTTTCGATAGAAATACTTTTCATGTCAATATTCATGGCATTACTTATCACTTCAGTAATGTCATTAACCAATCCTTTTCTGTCGATTCCTTCGATTTCTATTCTCACTCTGCTGCTGTAACGCTGTTCATTTACCCATTTTGCAGGCATTACTCTGTAATCGTAATTGGCTCTAAGGTTAATCGCATTCGGACAATTATCATTATGAACTTTAATTCCGTCTGAAATCGTGATAAATCCAAAAATTTTATCACCTGGAATTACGTTACAACACTTGGCAAAACTGTAATTCAGTTTTTCTTCATCTTTACCGAAAACGATTAAGTCTAAGTCTGTAGTTGTACTTTCTTCGTAAGCAGTATTGATGTTTGGAGATTTTCTAAATCTCTGGAAGAAGTTTTTCAGAGCGCTTTTAGAATCTGCATATTTTTTTAAATCTGTGGTGTCATAAGTGCCATCGTAGAATTTTAAAAATAAATCTTGAGAGGTTTTATGATTGAAAAATTTCTGAATATTATTCACTTCTTCCTCTGAAAAGGTAAGTTTTGCATGTCTTAATTTTCTTTGGAAAATCTCTTTTCCTTCTGCAACTTGACTGTTTTTTTCGGAATTAAGAGCAGCTTTAATTCTGGATTTAGCTTTAGAAGTGATGACGATATCTAGCCAATCTTGCTTTGGTTTTTGATTTTGAGAAGAAAGAATGTCTATTTGGTCACCGTTTTGTAAAACGTAAGAAATAGGAACCAATTTTCCATTGATTTTTGCTCCTAAACATTTCATTCCCAAATCTGTATGAACTGAAAACGCAAAATCCAGAGCAGTAGAACCAACTGGTAAAATTTTAATTTCTCCTTTTGGTGTGAAAACAAAAACTTCTTTGGAATAAAGGTTAAGTTTGATATTATCCAAAAGTTCAGTGGTAGAAAGGTTTTGCTGTTGTTCGATGACTTCTCTAATCTGAGAAACCCATTGTTCAAAATTCTTATCGTCACTGCTTTGTTTGAAGCCTTCTTTGTATTTATAATGCGCAGCAACACCTTTTTCGGCGATTTCGTCCATTCTTTCAGAACGAATTTGAACTTCAATCCATTTTTTGTCAGGACCTAGAACGGTCAAATGTAAACTTTCGTAACCTGTAGAACGAGGATTGGTAATCCAGTCACGCATTCTTTGCGGATTGCTGTGGTATAAATCGGTAACTATGGAATAGATTTTCCAAGCGATGAATTTTTCGTTTTTAGCGTCTGATTTATAAATAATTCTAATCGCGTAATTATCAAAAACCTCTTCAAAAGGCACGTTTTGCTTCAGCATTTTTCTATAAATAGAATTGATGGCTTTTGCTCGTCCTTTGATGGTAAAATTGAGATGCTCTTCTTTAAGTTGTTCCGAAACTTCTTTTTTGAACTCTTCTACATATTTCTCGCGATTATCTTTGGCAAGTTCTAATTTATTAGCAATGTCATAATAAACATCTGGATTGTTGTATTTTAAAGATAAATCTTCAAGTTCTGATTTTATGTTATAAAGTCCTAATCTATGAGCTAGAGGAGCGTAAATGTAAACCGTTTCTGAGGCAATTTTCTTTTGTTTGTCATCTCTCATGCTTTCAAGAGTTCTCATATTGTGCAGTCTGTCTGCAATTTTGATGAGAATCACGCGGAAATCTTCTGAAAGCGTAAGAAGTAATTTTCTGTAATTTTCAGACTGAACCGAAATGTTTTGATGGTTCATCACTGAAATTTTAGTCAGTCCATTAACGATATCTGCTATTTTTTGACCAAAAATTTTCTTGATGTCTTCATAAGTATATTCAGAATCTTCAATCACGTCATGAAGCAATGCGCAAGCGATAGAAGTGGCTCCTAAACCGATTTCATTGGCAACAATTTTTGCCACTTCGATAGGGTGATAGATGTAAGGCTCGCCCGTTTTTCTTCTTTGGTCTTTGTGAGCGTCTAAAGCAATATCAAATGCTTTCCTGATGAGTTTATTCTGTTCTTCATCAAGAGTTCTGTATGTATTAGAGATTAAATCTTTATAGCGATACTGAATTTCTTTATTTTCTTTTTCTAAATCATAAACCATCTTTGAACCTCTTTAATTATCACGAAAATACAAAAAAAAGCTTTAAAATAAAAGCTTTACTGTAATTCCTAAAAAGAAAACCCGAAAATAAATTTCGGGCTTCGTATGAAAAAATTAATTTGATATGAAGAATTATGTGTTTGAACTTACTTCAGAATTTATTCCTGTGCTCATCTCTGAGCTAGAAGTTTTAATTTCTGGCATTGCGTAAATAAGCGCTTTTGCTTTTAGGGCAACTACTTTTTTAATGTAATCTAAATCTACTGCTTCTGCAAAATCTACTTCGGGTAATTCATAAGTATTGACTACTTTGTTTTCTCTGAAAGCGTCTTTTGCCAATTGTAATTCAGTATCATTATTAATCGCCACACTAGTTATCAAAGAATCTACTGCTGTAGCTTCTTGGTCTATGTCATCAGTGAATAGTTTGCTCCAAAAAGATTTTTCTACTGGTTTACTTTGGTTAATGTAAACAATGTAATCAGAGTCTTTGAAACCTTTTTTTTCTAAACTTTCAGAAACTGCTTTTGCTTGATCTTGGCTTCCGAAGAGCCCTACAATTGTGTATGACATAATTTTAAAAATTTTAGTCGGTTAATTATGATGCAAATATACGATAAAAAAATGATAATAAAATGTTAAAAAATAAAAATTTAATATAAAATTGATAAAAATCATCCTTTATTTTACTAATTAAATAATTGTTTAATAAATTGACATTGCTAATAAATCATTTATTTCTTTGTATTTTTAATTATTTAGGAAGAAGTAATCCATTTTATTTTCTTTATATTTGGAAAAACAATTATTCTTTATGAAGAAATTTTTTGCTTTTATAACGGTTTTTTGCTTGCAAATATTTTATTCACAGTCGGTTACACAGAATTTAGATAAAGCAGTTCAGTCACTTTTGGCGTCTTCTCCTATGTATTCTGGGAATCTTTCTTTTTATGTAGCAGATGAAAGCGGAAACTTTGTTTATGAATATCAAGGAAACAAAGGATTGTCTACCGCTTCTACCATGAAAATTTTTACTGCAGCAGCGGCTTTGGAAACTTTAGGAAAGAATTATCAATATAAAACTCAAATCGCTTTAGATAAAAATCTGTATATTTTTTCAAATGGAGATCCTACTTTGGGAAGTTGGCGTTATGATGGTTATAAACCAGAACATTTTATTTCAAAAATCATAGAAACACTCAAGTCTAGAAATATCAAAGAAATTCCTGGAGATTTAGTGATAGATGACACGTACTTTGATTTTCAAAAAATTCCTGGAGGATGGCCTTATAATGACATTGGAAATTATTACGGAGCTGGAGTTTGGGGCGTAAATTGGCGAGAAAACCAATTTGATATCAATACTTTTGGTAAAGATTTTAAAAATTTCAATATCAATTTAGAAGGTGTACATTTTGTGAATGATGCAAGAACGGAAGGAACTTCGGACAGAAGCATTATTTTTACGACTCCTTATAATGATGTGGCGCATATTACAGGAACGCTTCCTGCAAAAAATATAACGATTTCTGGAGCTACACCTAATCCGCCAAAACAATTGGCGCTAGAAATTGTGGCAGAATTAAAGAAACAAAACATCGCTTTTAACGGAAAAATGATCATCAATTCTGAAAGATTGATTGAAGGGCAAAATCCATTAGCATTTCCTAAAAATAAAGTGATTTTAGAATATCTATCTCCTACTTTAGATAAAATGGTTTTTTGGTTTCTGAAAAAAAGCATCAATTTCTATGGTGAAACTTTCGTGAAAACAATGGCTAAAGAAAAAACAGGAAATTCATCTTTTGAAAGTGGAATGAAATACCTTAAAAATTTCTGGAAACAACGTGGAATAGATGAGAGAATGATTAATTTTGTAGATGGAAGTGGATTGTCTCCGCAAAATTATGCTTCTACAAGAGCTGAAGTTTTAGCTTTGATTTGGGCAAAAAAACAACCTTGGTTTGCTGAATATTTTGAAGGATTCCCGGTGCAAGGAAATGGTATGAAAATGAAAAGCGGTAGCATAAAAGATTGTAGAGCCTTTGCAGGTTATCATACTTCTAAATCTGGTCAAAAATATGTTTTTGCGATTATTATGAATAATTATCAGGCGAATGATTTGAGTGATGCGCTGTACAAAGTTTTGAATCACTTAAAATAATTCAAAAAAATTAGATTTTAAATTATAAATTCTTGAGAAACAACTTTATTTCTAAGATAAACAACTGGTTTGTGTTTGTGCTATTAACCATAATAGTTGCAGGATTGGCTGTTTCTTCTAATTTCTTAATCAATCATCTTAGAAAAAAAGAAACCGACAGGATAAAATCGCTTGCTACTGCGGTAAAATATCTTCAAGACAATAATGTAGATTCTCGATTGAATGACTTGTCACTCAATGTTATCGACGAAAATAAAGACATTCCCATTATTATCACCGATAAAAATAGAAATCTGATTGAAAGTAAAAACATCGACGAAGAAATTTTAAACAATCCCGAAAAGCTGAAACAGAAAATCGCTGAAATGGATGATAAATATCCTCCATTTGAAATTCAATTGCCTAATTTTAATAACCAATTTGTGTTTTATGACAACTCAGATTTACTCAATTATTTGCGTTATTATCCTTATGCATTAGGTTTATTCATCGGTTTGTATCTTCTGTTTTCTTTTTGGTTTTTGCGCACCATCAAAAAATCAGATGAATCCATGTTGTGGGCTGGTTTAGCTAAAGAAACTGCTCATCAAATCGGGACTCCGCTTTCTTCTATGATTGGTTGGGTAGAAGTGATGAAACTTGATGCGAATAGAAATGACGATGGTTTGCTTGAAATTAATAAAGATATCAATCGTTTAAAAACTATTTCTGAGCGTTTTTCGAAAATTGGTTCGGTTCCAGAATTGAATGACTTGAATTTAAAGGAAACGGTTCAGCAAAATTTTGATTATCTGAAATCTAGAATTTCCAGAAAAGTAAATTTTGAACTCAAAGTTCCTTCAAGAGAAATTTTGATTCCACACAATAGAATTTTGATGAGTTGGGTAATCGAAAACCTTGTGAAAAATGCGGTAGATGCGATGAAAGGAGAAGGGAAATTGGAAATTTCTCTTTATTCTAAAAATAATTACGTGTTGATAGACGTAAAAGATTCTGGCTCTGGAATGACCAATACGCAAATGCGAAGTGCTTTCAAGCCAGGTTATTCTACCAAAAAAAGAGGTTGGGGTCTTGGTTTGTCTTTGGCAAAACGTGTCATCAATGAATATCACAATGGCGACATCAAAATTGCTGAATCTGAGGTAGGAAAGGGAACAACGTTTAGAATTGTGCTGAAAGGATAAGGATTTTTGTTTCGAGTTTCGCGTTCCGAGTTTATTGTATTAATTTATAATTCCGTAGGAATTAAAGGTTTGTGGAAAATTTGCAAAAAGAAAATAAGTTCGGCTCCGTTAGGAGCCGAAGGTTTTTTATCTATGAATATAAAATTTAAAATAATATTCTTTACAACTATTATTTTGAATAAATTTCAAAGATTTATTATCAATATAAAATTTTGAATTTTCAAATTTTTTGTAAAATTTAGTTATGCTTTTTGGTTTGCAATTTTTTATTGTTGTTTGTAAATCAATTGCAGGTTTTATTACGATATTTTTGTCAATATTAGATTCTTCTTTACAAGGTTGATTGAATACTGTAACATATATACATTCTTTGTTATATAAAAAAGAATTTAGAATTAACAGATTTTCTTCAATTTGCCATGTTCCTCTCGAAAAACTATTTGTCAAATGATTAGATTCTGAATATCTAAAAGTATTATCTGGAAATATTTCAAGATTAGTTTTCGAATATGGGATTCCATCTATTATCCAATTCCCAATTATTTTATTTTTAAGCTTAAATTCATCATTTTTCTTATTGCAGCTAAAAATTGCAACTACAAATATTAACATTAACAGCTTATTCATAACAAATTATTATTTTTGAATCTTATATCTTCACAAAATTCACATAGTAATTATCATTAAACTTTACGTCTTTTTTGTCTTTCAGTTTAATAGTTTGCCAATCTTTAGTTGGAGTTAGAGTTGTGTTTTCTATTCTGATAGGCAAGTTGAAACCTTCTACAGTATTCGTCCATCTGTATTTTAACGTTTTTCCGTTTTGAGAAAATTCTAAAGTTGGGATTTGCGTGGTTCTTAAATATTGGTCAAAAACAGTAGAGAAATTTATTCCAGATTTTTCAGAAATATAATTTTCAATTTGCTGAGTAGTTACCGTTTGATGATAAAAATCTTTACCGATTCCTCTTAAAATATGTCTGAATTTTTCATCGTCGTTTATAGCAGTTCTAATTGTGTGAAGCATGTTGGCACCTTTGTAATACATGTCACCACTTCCTTCGTTTCTTACGCCGTATTTCCCAATTATAGGTTTGTCGTTTTCAATATTTTGTCTGATTCCTTTAATATATAATTCTGCTTTTTCTTTGTTCAAATAATTTTGAGTAAAAAGTGTTTCTGAGTAACAAGTAAAACCTTCATGAATCCACATGTCAGCTTGATCTTTTGCGGTGATGTTGTTCGCAAACCATTCGTGACCAGATTCATGAATAATGATGAAATCCCAATTTAAACCAACTCCAGTTCCAGATAAATCTCTACCAAGATAACCATTTAAATAATGATTTCCGTAGGCTACATTAGACTGATGTTCCATTCCTAAATAAGGCGTTTCTACCAATTTGTAACCGTCTTCGTAGAAAGGATAAGGTCCAAACCAATATTCAAAAGCTTGAAGCATTGGTTTTACTTGTGTAAATTGTTTTTTGGCTTTATCTAAATTGTAAGAAAGTACATAATAATCGCAATCTAATTTACCTTTTTCGCCATCATAAATTTCAGAAAAATGTTCAAATTTTCCAATGGTAGGAACAATGCTGTAAAGATTGATAGGATTTTTTACTTCCCAAGTGAAAATATTTTTGCCTTTTTCTACGGTTTGAGAGATTAATTTACCATTTCCAACACCAGTTAAATCTTTTGGCGTAATTATTTTCATTTCAATGCCTTCATCTGGCTCATCATTCCAAATATCTTTTGAGGGTAACCAAAGGCTGGTTCCGTCTCCTTCTTGCGCTACAGAAATCCAGGGATTGCCTTGTTCATCTTTGGTGAAAACCCAACCTCCATCCCAAGGTGCTTTTTTGGCAATTCTTGGATTCCCGAAATATTCTAAAATCATGTAAAAACGTTCTCCTTTTTTAAAATTTTGTTGAGTTTCTATAAAAATGAAATCGTCTTCGGTTTTTACTTGGGTATAATTAAAATTTCCCATGAAATTTTTAGAATTCATAGGCTTTTGAAGGTCTAATTGAAACGTAGGATTTTCTACATCTTTGGTAATTTCAAAGAAGATGGTGTTTTTCCCGCTGACTGATTGATCCTGAATATTAGGTTCTACAGTGAGTTCATATTTTTTGACGTCCCAAAAATTTCTAAACGCCGTATCAGAGCCTTTTAAAGTATCTTTTTTGGTAAAAGTTTGTGCAAAGGTGATTTGACTAAAAACTAAAAGAAATAAACCGATTTTTTTCATGAATAAAATATTTTCAGTGTTTAAAAATAACAAAAACCACGCAAAATCGCGTGGTTTAGTGTTTAAATTTATTAAATTTTTCTAGTGTCTAAGATCTAAAATATTGCATCTAACATACTATTTTCTTACAAAAGCTGCTACATCTTCTGCTGTTACAGGATTTCCGCCCAAAATGATTAAACGCTCTACTACGTTTCTCAGTTCACGAATGTTTCCTGTCCAAGAGAAATTTTGAAGTGCTTTTATCGCTTTATCATCAAATTTTCTAACTGCATTTCCTTGTTCATCTGCAATGATTTGAGCAAAATGTTCTACCAAAAGCGGAATGTCTTCCTTTCTAGCATCTAATGGTGGTACATAAATTTCTATCACAGAAAGTCTGTGATATAAATCTTCTCTAAATTTTCCGTCTTCTATTTCTTTTTGTAGATTTTTATTGGTTGCAGCAACCACTCTTACATCTACTTTTATTTCTTTGTCACTTCCCACCGGTGAAACTCTGCTTTCCTGAAGCGCACGAAGAACTTTAGCTTGTGCAACCAAACTCATGTCGCCAATTTCGTCAAGGAAAATAGTTCCTCCGTTTGCTAATTCAAATTTACCTTGTTTGTCTTTTATAGCGCCTGTAAATGAACCTTTCACGTGACCGAAAAGTTCAGATTCTATTAATTCTGATGGAATTGCCGCACAGTTTACCTCAATCATTGGTCCTCTGCTTCTTTCACTTTGTGCATGAATAGAATGGGCTACCAATTCTTTACCAGCACCATTTGGACCAGTAATCAAAACTCTGGCATCTGTAGCAGCTACTTTTTCAATCATATTTTGAATTTTAGAAAGCGCTTCAGAAGTACCAATCATTTGGTATTTTTTGTTGACTTTTTTCTTGAGCTGAGTATTCTCTTTTTGAAGAACTTTAGTCGTTTGAACCAAATTTTTACGGTCAAGAGCATTTCTTACGCTGGTAATCAATCTATTGATATCAATAGGTTTTGAAATAAAATCGTAAGCGCCATCTCTTAAAGAATTTACAGCAGTATCAATATCAGCATGGCCAGAAATCATGACAAAAGTGGTGTCTGGTTTCAATTGAAGTGCTTGTTTCAAAAGTTCTGTACCAGAAAGTTTTGGCATTTTTATATCTGAAATCACCAATGCAAAATCATCTTTTTCGATGAGTTTGTAGGCTTCTAAACCATCTTCTGCAACCAAAACTTCGTAATTGGTTAATTCGTCTGATAAAATACTGTGCAGTACACCAGAAATTGCTTTTTCGTCTTCTACGATTAATACTTTTTGCATAAGGCAAATTTAATGATTTATATTCAGTTTTAGTCTTACAGAATTTGGAAAATATTTTTCAGAAATTTAACTAGAAAATTATATTTAAATTAATAATTTCTCACTCCAAAAATCGCAGAACCTATTCTTACAGAAGTAGAACCACATTCTATTGCAAGTTTAAAATCGTCACTCATTCCCATAGAAAGGGTTTCTAGTTTTTTGAAGGTAGAAAGTTCATCGAATAGAGATTTTAGAACTAAAAACTCAGATTTTACTTGATTTTTATTGTCTGTGAAAGTTGCCATTCCCATCAAGCCTAAAATTTCAATATTTGGGTATTTGTTTTCTAAATAATTGCTGAAAATTTCTTTGGCTTCAGCAATTTCAAGACCATATTTGGTTTCTTCTTCGGCAATTTTTACTTGAAGTAAAACTTTAATTATTCTATTGTTTTTTGCTGCTTCTTTGTTGATTTCTAGTAATAATTTTTCAGAATCTACACTTTGTATGGTATCTATAAAAGGAGCAATGTATTTTACTTTATTGGTTTGTAAATGTCCAATTAAATGCCATTGAATATCAGCAGGAAGTTCGTTTACTTTGGTTAAAAGCTCTTGTACTTTATTTTCTCCGAAAACTTTTTGTCCACAATCATAAACTTCTTTTATTTTTTCAACAGGATGAAATTTAGAAACGGCTACTAATTCTACGTTTGCTGGAATTTGTGATTTAATTTTATGATAATTTTCTTGAATAGACATGATTTTGATTTTCTTTTTCAAATTTATGAAGAAAATTTTGGTTTTAAAAATTTATATCGTAATATTGCAATATGAAAATATAAAAATATGGGAATTTCTAAAACTGAACATTTTACAGAAGAACAAAATGAAGTGGCAAAATTGATGAAAGCGCTTTCTCATCCTGCTAGAATTGCGATTGTAGAATATTTACTTTCTGTAGATTCATGTATTTGTAATGATATTGTAGACGAGATAAAATTGGCTCAACCAACGGTTTCTCAACATTTAAAAGAATTAAAAAACGCAGGAATTATTCAAGGTGATATTGATGGAAAATCCATTTGCTATTGTATTAATCCAGATACATTGAAGAAAATGGAGCATTTTATTTCTGAAATTTTTAGAAAAATAGAAAAGCAGAAATCTTGTTGCTAAAGTTCTTTCAAAAACGAAAACGGAACTAGCCCTGATTGAGCTGCATGTTTGAGCTCTTTTTATTTTGTCATTCTGAGCGGAGTCGAAGAATCTAAAAATAAAAAAGCGAGTAGCGAAAGCAGGAAATAGCTTCAAAAAAATATCTAAAATTTATCATTTAAAATTTAAAATTTAAAAAAATGAATTCTAACGAAGAAATTAAAGAAATGGTAAAGCAAAAATATGCAGAAATCGCTTTACAAAGCCAAGATACTAACGCTTCATCTTGCTGTGGAAGCGGTGGTTGCAGTACAGAAGTGTACAATATTATGACGGATGATTATGACCATTTGGAAGGTTATAATCCTGATGCAGACCTTAAATTAGGTTGCGGTTTGCCAACAGAATTTGCCAAAATAAAAAAAGGCGATTACGTAGTAGATTTAGGAAGTGGAGCAGGGAATGACTGTTTCGTAGCTCGTGCAGAAGCTGGCGAATCTGGAAAAGTGGTGGGAATAGATTTCACTCCTGAAATGATAGAAAAAGCTAGAAATAATGCAGATAAATTAGGTTTCAATAATGTGGAATTCCGTTTGGGAGACATTGAGAATATTCCTTTAATGAGCAATGTTGCCGATGTTGTGGTAAGTAACTGTGTAATGAATTTGGTTCCTAACAAACCAAAAGCTTTTGCAGAAGTTCAAAGAATTTTGAAACCAACTGGTCATTTTTCTATTTCAGATATCGTTTTGGTGGGAGATTTGCCAGAAAAAATTAAAAATGCTGCAGAAATGTACGCTGGTTGTGTAGCTTCGGCCATTCAAATGGAAGATTATTTGAAAATTATCGAAAATTCTGGTTTCAAAAACATTACTTTACAGAAGAAAAAACCGATTATCGTTCCAGATGATATTCTAAAAAATTACTTGAACGAAGAAGAAATTCAGCAGTATAAAGATTCTACCACTAGGATTTACAGCATCACTGTTTACGCAGAAAAAGTAGTGGGTTGTTGTACTCCAAATTCTGGTTGTTGTTAAATTATTTTTTTTAAATCCTTGAAGGATTGCTTACTTTAAACTATGGAAATAAATAAAAAGCAACATTGGGAAAATGTTTTCGCCACAAAAAAAGAAACAGAAGTAAGTTGGTATCAAGAGAAACCTGAAACTTCTCTACAATTTTTTGAAAGAAATAACATTCCAAAAACTGCCAAGATTTTAGAAATTGGTGGTGGAGATAGTTATTTGATTGACAATCTATTAGAGCAAGATTATGAAAGTCTTACTTTACTTGATATTTCTGAAAATGCGATAGAAAGAATCAAGAAAAGATTGGGCGAAAAAGCAGAAAAAGTACGTTTTGTAGTGTCTGATATTTTAGATTTTTCTTCAATAGAAAAGTTTGACGTGATACATGACAGAGCAAGTTTTCATTTTTTGACCAAAGAAGAAGATATTCAAAAATATGCTACTTTGTTGAGTGATATTTTAGGAGAAAACGGACTGTATTTTATTGGAACTTTTTCAGAGTCAGGACCTCTAAAATGTAGCGGTTTAGAAATTACGCAATACAGCAAAGAGAAATTCTTGAAAATTTTCGGAAATGATTTTTCGCTTTTAAATAGTTTTGAAGAAGTACATAAAACACCTTTTGAAACTACTCAAAACTTTATTTTCTGCGAATTCCAAAAGAAAATGTAATTTTATATGATGAAAAAGTCCAAATTCAAAATCCATAAAATGGATTGCCCTTCAGAAGAGCAAATCATCAGAATGAAGCTTCAGAATTTCACATCGATTGAAGCTTTGGATTTTGATATTCCCAATCGAGAATTATTGGTTTTTCATCATGAAAATGAAGAAGAAATTTTCAAACAATTAGAAACACTAAATTTTGATACACAGCATATTTCTACAGAATTTACGCAAGAAAAACTCCAAGAACACAAAAATCAAACACAATTGCTTTGGAGTGTTTTAGGAATTAATTTTTTCTTTTTTTTGCTAGAAATTTTCTATGGTTTTTGGTCTAATTCTATGGGATTAGTTGCCGATAGTCTAGATATGTTGGCAGATAGTTTTGTGTATTTATTGGCTTTATTTGCAGTTGGAAAAGCCATTGAAAGAAAGAAAAATGTTGCCAAAATCAGCGGATATTTTCAGTTGATTTTGGCAATTTTAGGTTTAACAGAAGTTTTGCGAAGATTTTTTGTAAAAACAGAAGTTCCAGAATTTCAATTGATGATGCTTATTTCGTTTTTAGCATTATTAGGAAACGCAGCTTGTCTTTATCTTTTGCAAAAAAGTAAAAGCAAAGAAGCACATATTCAGGCGAGTGTAATCTTTACCAATAATGATGTGATGATCAATCTAGGTGTGATAATTGCTGGGATTTTAGTCTATTTTACACATAGCAAAATGCCAGATTTAGCCATTGGTACTCTTATTTTTATCTTGGTGACAAGAGGCGCTTTTTCGATTTTAAAACTATCAAAATAATCACATGCACATAAAAATTAGAGAAATAATTGCTCAACTTTCCACAGAAAGAATTTCTGAGGAACGAAAAAGAATACTTCAACCTTTAATTGAATTTATCTCTTCTAAAATATCTAAAAATGAAGAAGTTAGATTAAATTTTATTTGTACTCATAATTCCAGAAGGAGCCATCTTTCACAGATTTGGGCACAAACAATGGCGAATTATTATCACATTGAAAATGTTTTTTGTTATTCTGGTGGAACAGAAGCAACAGCGATGTTTCCTAAAGTAGCAGAAACGCTTGCGAATCAAGGTTTTGAAATTTTAAAATTATCAGAAACTGAGAATCCTGTTTATGCTGTAAAATTTGCTGAAAATGAACATGCTGTGATTTGTTTTTCTAAAAAATATGATGATGATTTCAACCCAAAATCAGAATTTTCTGCTATTCTCACATGTGATTCTGCAGATGAAAACTGCCCGATTGTATACGGTGCAGAAGCCAGAATTCCCATAAAATATGAAGATCCTAAAAAATCTGATGGAACGCCTGAAATGGATGAAACGTATTTCAACAGAAGTTTAGAAATCGCTACAGAAATGAAATTTATTTTTGAAAATATTAAATCAAATGAAAAATATTAAAATCTTAGGTACAGGTTGTGCTAAATGCAAAACAACTTATGACAATGTAATGAAAGCGTTACAAGAACTTGGTATAGAAGCCAATGTAGAAAAAGTAGAAGATATTATGAAAATAATGGAATATAATGTCCTTACTACGCCTGTTTTAATGATTGATGAAGTCATGAAAGTGAAAGGTAGAGTTGCTGATGTTAATGAAATAAAAGAACTTTTAAAATAATTTATAAAATGGAACAGAGTTTAGTTACTGAAATTTGCCCTACTACTACCCAGAAATGGATTGCAGAAGGCGCAACTTTAGTAGATGTGCGTGAGAAGGAAGAGGTGGAAAAATTGCGTTTTGTTGCTCCCAAAATCCTTTATATTCCTCTTTCTGAATTTGAAGATTATTTTCAAGAATTGCCAAAAGACGAAAAATTAGTCATTGTTTGTGAAACAGGTAGCCGTAGCCTTCGTGCTGCTGGTTTTCTCATCAATCATGGGTACGAAAATGTGGTTAACATGAAACATGGTCTCAAACGCTGGGTAGAACGTGGTTTTGAGATCAGTGGAGATCCAAATGTGGTTCTCGGTAATGAAGATGACTCCTGCTGTTCTTCTTCGGGATGTTGCTAATTATTAATCTGTATTTCTAAAAATATGTTTGATTGGTTACAAAATATTGCCGATTGGTTGGTTTATCAAATCATTGGTTTATCTCCAGAAAGTCATTTTGGTGCAGCATTGAATTTCTTTTTTTATGACACTATAAAAATCTTGATTTTGCTTTTCCTTATCGTAAATGTTATGGGAATTGTAAACTCTTATTTCCCGGTAGAAAAAATTAGAAATTTTTTGTCCAGAAAAAAACTTTATGGTCTAGAATACCTTTTTGCTTCTACTTTCGGTGCACTTACGCCGTTTTGCTCTTGTAGTTCTGTGCCTTTATTCATTGGATTTGTACGTGGTGGAATTCCTTTGGGAGTAACCTTCGCATTTCTCATTACTTCCCCTTTAGTAAATGAAGTAGCTATCGCTATGTTTGTAGGAATGTTCGGTCTTAAAGCCACGCTTATTTATGCTACTAGCGGAATTTTATTGGGTGTTATAGGTGGATTTGTTCTCGGAAAATTGAAACTAGAAAAATATCTAACTGATTGGGTGCAACAAGTGCTGAATAATGCAAAAACTGAAGAAGAAATGGAAAAAGAAGCTTCACTTTCTTTTTTACAAAGATTTCCTGCCATTTTCAAAGATGCTATTGGGATTATTAAAGGTGTTTTTTGGTACATTATCATCGGAATTGCTATTGGTGCTGCTATGCATGGTTTTGTCCCTGAAGGTTTTTTTGAGAAATACATTAGCCGAGACAATCCTTTTGCTGTTCCACTGGCGGTAATTTTGGGTGTTCCTATGTACAGCAATGCAGCTGGGGTTTTGCCAATTATTCAGGTTTTTGTACAAAAAGGAATTCCTATAGGTACCGCCATTGCTTTTATGATGGCTGTTGTAGGTTTATCAATCCCAGAAGCGACCATGCTCAAAAAAGTAATGACTTGGAAACTTATTGCTATTTTCTTTAGTGTAGTTACTTTGTTCATTATTATTTCTGGATACATTTTTAATATCATTTTATAGTACATCGATTTATGAAACCCAAACTAAAATTTCTCGACAGATATTTAACATTATGGATTTTCTTGGCAATGATTTTTGGAGTTTTGCTCGGGAAATTTGTTCCAGCGATTCCAGAAACCATTAATCAATTTTCTAGTGGAACGACTAATATTCCATTAGCAATTGGTTTGATTCTCATGATGTTTCCGCCGTTAGCTAAAGTAGATTATAGTCTTTTGCCTATGGCTTTTAAAGACCGTAAAACGATGGGAGTTTCTTTGCTTCTCAATTGGATTATTGGTCCGATTTTGATGTTCATTTTGGCTGTTATTTTCCTGAAAGACGAACCCAATTATATGGTTGGATTGATTTTGATTGGTTTAGCAAGATGTATTGCAATGGTGATTGTTTGGAATGATTTGGCTTCTGGAAATCGTGAATATGCTGCAATGTTGGTGGCGTTAAATAGTATTTTTCAAGTGTTTACGTACAGTTTTTACGCTTGGTTGTTTATTAATTTTATACCGCAATATTTAGGTTTTGGAAATTTTGAAATCTCAGTTCCCATGAAAGATGTAGCGATAAGTGTTGCCATTTATTTGGGAATTCCTTTTATTGCAGGTTTTTTGACAAGATATTTCTTGATTCCTCAAAAAGGAAAAGAGTGGTACAATAGAGTTTTCGTTCCGAAAATTTCACCCATTACTTTGTATGCATTGCTGTTTACGATTGTGGTGATGTTTAGTTTAAAAGGCGACAAAATTGTAGAATTGCCTTTTGATGTGCTTAAAATAGCGATTCCATTAGTGATTTATTTTGTTCTGATGTTTTTCACCAGTTTCTTTATCAATCGTAAATTAGGCATTGATTATGATAAAAACGCATCGGTTTCTTTCACCGCCACAGGAAATAATTTTGAACTCGCGATTGCTGTTGCCATTGCCGTTTTTGGGATTCATTCCAAAGAAGCTTTTGCTGGAGTAATTGGTCCACTCATAGAAGTTCCTGTGCTTATTTTACTGGTAAAAGCAAGTCTTTGGTTAAAGAAAAAATGGTATAAATAAAGCGAGAAAAACCTCGCTTTTTATTTTAATAATCGTTCTCTTAAAATCCTCATTCCTTCTGTTGCAGAGGTTTTCAAAAAATTTTCATGTTTGGTGAACTGGTTTTCTAAATGAGGGTCAATGACATAAATTTCACAATTCTTAGGAACGTAATGAATTAATCCAGCAGCGGGATACACTTGCATAGAAGTTCCTATGACAATGAAAACATCCGCTTCCGAGGCAATTTCGGCGGCATGATCTATTTCTGGAACCATTTCGCCAAACCAAACAATATGCGGACGAAGTTGGTTTCCAAATTCATCTAAATCACCTAAATTACAGTCATTTTCCCAGTCGTAAATTTGCGTTTCATTATTCACAGAACGCACTTTTTTCAATTCTCCGTGTAGATGAATGACTTTATTAGAACCCGCTCTTTCGTGCAAATCATCTACATTTTGAGTGATGATGTGTACTTCAAAATGTTGTTCTAAATCTGCAAGAATTTCGTGAGCGAGATTGGGTTTTACTTCTTTCAGTTGTCTTCGTCTCAAATTATAAAAGTCTAAAACCAACTGCGGATTTCTAGCAAAACCTTCTGGCGAAGCTACATCTTCTATTCTGTGATTTTCCCAAAGTCCGTTAGAATCTCTAAACGTAGAAATCCCACTTTCCGCAGAAATTCCTGCGCCAGATAAAACGACGAGTTTCTTTTTCATAATTTATGAACTAAAACCAAAAATTAATGCTAATAAAATGTAACTAAAAAAATTTAGAAAAAATGAAAAAAATGAAAATGTAATAATATAAGTTAGATAATTTTTTACAAATTTTAATCTAGTAGTTATGTAGTGTGAGAAAAAATTTAATAATATCAAACTTATTGATAAAATTGAAAAAAAAGACATGTGAAAAAAATATTCTTTTGAACTATTAGTGTATAATTCATTACTAAATAATATTGGTAAAATTATGGATGTTACAAATGCTATTGTTAATAATATAAATATTACCCTTCTTTGATTTTCTTCTTTAAAGAAAAATAAATAAAAAAAGTTTGCAACTAAAAAAATAAATAAAAAATAAAACACTATCATTTTGATAATTTGATTTACTAAATTATAAAACTGTTATAAAATAAAAAAATTCCTGCGCCAGATAAAACAACTAGTTTCTTTTTCATTAATCAATTTTTTTCTTACTGAATTTCTTTCTAAATTCTAGTTTTTGAAGTTGTCTTTCGATAATTAATTGAGCAATGGTTTTGCCAGAACTGATAGTTTTGTCTTCATTTTGAAGGGCGATTTTTAATTTTTGTTCGCTGATGTCAATTCGGTATAATAAGTTGACTAATTTATTGAAGTCTTTGTCTATCAATTCATTAATATAAACGGCTAGATGATTTTCTAAATCATTTTCGGAATATTTTTCCAAAACTTCAGGAAACTCATGAGAGATGAGTTTGTTCATTAATTCCTCGGGATTATATTTCTGAATATCAGACATTTTCCTAATTTTTAAATTGTGGAACTAATCTCTGTGGATTTTTTTGTTCAAAAGTATAGGCCATGTTGATGAGTTTTCCCTCGCTCCAAGCTTCTGCATAAAACAAAATTCCAACTGGTAATCCATCAATATTTCCCATAGGAACGGTAATGCTAGGATAACCAGCAATCGCGGCAGCGCCAGAACCCTCAAAAATATAATTGTCGCCATTTACCATATCCGTTTTCCAAGCTGGACTTGTAGAAGCAGCGATAAGAGCATCTAATTGATATTTTTTTAGCGTGGCATCAATTCCGTTTTTGCGACTTCCTTCCTGAATTTCTTTTAATAATTTAGCGTAATTTTCATCTTGCATTCCTTTTGTAGCCTGCGTCATTTCTAGAAATTCTTGCTTGAAATATTTCATTTCTTCAGGATTCTTTTTATTGAATTCAATCAATTCTTCTACTGATTTTATTTTTGCATTTGGTCCTAAAGATTTAAAATAGTGGTTCAATCCATCTTTGTATTCCAAAATCATCAAATCAAAAGATTTTCCTTGAATTTCGTTTGAAACAGGATCCTCTGAAATTTCAACTAAAATAGCGCCTTCTTTCTCCAAAAATTTCAAATTTTCTTGGAATATTGCATCTACTTTTACATTTCCGCTTGATTTTTTAGAATAACCAATTCGTTTTCCTTTTAAACCGTCTAGTTTTAAGAAAGAAGTGTAATCTTTTTTTGCGATATTTTTGGAAGCTAAAGTATGCCTGTCTTTTTCGTCAACACCTGTCAAAACACCAAGAGCAATCGCAGCATCTTTTACCGTTCTCGTCATTGGTCCTGCTGTATCTTGCGAAACAGAAATCGGGATAATTCCACTTCGGCTCACTAATCCAACCGTAGGTTTTAAACCTACAATTCCATTCACACTACTCGGACAAATAATAGAACCGTTGGTTTCGGTTCCAATCGCGAAAATTCCCAAATTTGCAGAAATTGCAGCACCAGAACCTGCACTAGAACCACAAGTATTTCTCGTTAAATCATACGGATTTTTAGTTAAACCGCCATTTCCACTCCAACCAGAAACAGACATCATTCCACGGAAATTTGCCCATTCCGAAAGATTGGTTTTCCCAATGATAATAGCGCCAGATTTTCTTAATTTTTCAACCAAAAATGCATCATGCAGCGGAAAAGAATCTTTCATCGCCAAAGAACCTGCTGTATTTGGCATTTTATCTTTGGTATCAATATTATCTTTCAACAAAACTGGAACCCCGAAAAGTGAACCTTTTCTTAGTTGCAAAGGAACTTGGTCTAAACTGTCTGCAATCTTCATTGCATCAGGATTTACCGTAATTACAGCATTGAGTTTTGCTCCGTTTTTGTCCACTTTTTCTATTCTTTCCAAATAAGATTTTACAACCTCTGTAATTTTATACTCTTTGTTTTGATAGCCTTTTTGAAGCTTTTCAATATCATATTCTAAAAATTTAAAATCTTTGTTGTAATCTGTATTTTGAGCATTCATTAAGAAAAATGAAGCCACTGAAAGCATTGATAAAAGTTTTCTTTTCATTCGAGATATTATTTATCTCAAAGATACATTTTTCGTCTAAAAAATCAACTTAAATTTTCAATTTTACATTGTTCAATCTCAGAGAATTAGCAATCACGGAAACGGAAGAAAAACTCATAGCAGCAGCAGCAAACATTGGTGATAATAAAACTCCGAAAATAGGGTAGAGCAAACCTGCTGCAATCGGAATTCCGAGCGTGTTGTAAGCAAAAGCAAAAAACAAGTTTTCTTTTACATTTTTCATCATTTTTTCACTCAAAATTTTAGTTTTTGCCACGCCAGAAATATCGCCTTTCAATAAAGTAATTTCTGCAGAATTCATCGCGATGTCGGTTCCTGTTCCCATTGCAATTCCTACGTTGGCTTGTGCAAGAGCAGGAGCGTCATTGATTCCATCGCCTGTCATAGCAACAATTTTTCCTTGAGTTTGGAGGTTTTTAACCTCGTTTATTTTGTCTTGAGGAAGGCAATTCGCAAAATATTTTTTGATGCCAAGACTTTCTGCAACGTGTTTTGCAGTGGCTTCATTATCGCCCGTCATCATGATAACTTCAATGCCTTTATTTTGTAAAGATTTTATGGCAGATTTTGCATTTTCTTTAATTTGATCTTTAAAACCAAAAACGGCAACTGCTTTTCCATCAATCGTTAAATAAGAAACAGTATTCGCTTCGTTTTCTAAAATTTGTGCTTTTTGAAGTAAATTTTCAGAAATTTCAAAGTTATTTTCTTTCAAATAATGAATATTTCCAAGGAATAGTTTTTTTTCTTCAATTTCTCCTAAAATTCCTCTACCTGAAATGTTTTCAAAGCTTTTAACTGTTTTATTTTGAGGCAAAACAGATTCTTCATTTCGTTTTTGAACTACGTTCGCAGACTTATCGTCTGTATTCAGAATGACAGCATTTAAAACCGCTTGTGAAAGTGGATGTTCAGAGTTTTTATTGAGAGAAGCAGCCAATTGTAATGCTTCATTTTCTAGGATATTTTCTGAGAAAATTTGAGTTAAAGAAGGCTTTCCTTCGGTTAAAGTTCCGGTTTTATCGGTAATTATTACGTTTACTTTCTCCATTTCTTCCAAAGCTTCTGCATTTTTAATTAAAATTCCGTTTCTCGCACCTTTGCCAATTCCTACCATTACAGACATTGGTGTTGCCAAGCCAAGAGCGCAAGGACAAGCTACAATTAAAACCGCTAAAGCATTCACCAAAGCAAAAATCGCACGATTTTCTCCACCGAAAAAGTACCAGAAAATGAAAGTTAATACTGAAATAGCAATCACAACTGGAACAAAAATTTTAGAAACTTTATCCGTTAATTTTTGAATGGGTGCTTTACTTCGGCTTGCAGAATTGACCATTTCTATAATTTGAGAAAGTAGGGTGTCTTTGCCAATTTTCTCTGTTTTCATGAGGAAAACTTGGTTTCCGTTGATGGTTCCAGAAGTGACCTTGTCGCCTAATTTTTTTTCAGCAGGAATTGGTTCTCCTGTAATCATGCTTTCGTCAATCGTGGTATTTCCTTCAATAATTTCGCCGTCAACAGGAATTTTCTCTCCTGGTTTTACTTTTAGAATATCTCCAATCTTAACTTCTGAAATTGGAATATTTTTTTCTACATTATTCTGAATGAGATGCGCTTCTTTTGGCGATAGATTCATCAATTCTTTGATGGCGTTTCCTGTTTTTTGATGGGCTTTTGCTTCTAACATTTGTCCGAAAATGACCAATGTTAAAATCACAGCTACCGCTTCGAAATAGAGTGGAACTTCGTGATGATTTTGCATGAATTCGTGAGGAATTAAACTCGGAAAAAATAATGCGAAAATGCTGTAAACGAAAGCTGCACTTGCTCCTAAACCAATCAGTGAAAACATATTGAGGTTCCAAGACTTAAAAGAATTCCAAGCTCTTTTGAATAAAAACCAGCCTGTAAAAAATACTACAGGAAACGTGAAAATCAATTGTAAAATTCCAGAAATTCTTGAACTAAAAGGAAATTCAAAAAACATTCCGCCCATTGATAATAGGAAAACGGGAAGCGTAAAAGCAACTGAAATCCAAAATTTCTTTTTCAAATTTTTATAGGTATCGTCTTCAGATTCATCATCATTTCCAGTGATTTTCACCAAATCCATACCGCAAACTGGGCAGCCTACATTTTCGGGATAGGTTTTATCTCCTTCACAAAACATAGGGCAATAGTAGCCGCTTTCTGCACTCGGCTTTCTGCTTTCAGCTGATGGCTGATTGCCGAATGCCGATTGCTTTTCCTCTATCGGAACGCAGTACATATTGCAAACTGGGCAACGTTTACCTTGCACGAAATAGACTTTGTCTCCTTCGCATTCCATTGGGCAATAGTAAACAGAACTTGGCGAAACTCTGTCTTGTGGCGGAATAAAAGCCGTAGATTTTGGTTTTTCTGGGTCTTCTAAAACGTAATTTCCCACATTTTTAAGCTCAGAATTAAGTTTTTCTAGGTCGATTTCTTGTTCAGAAGTGATTTCAACGAAATTTCCTGCGAGATTTACGTCGGCTTTTATTCCTTCTAAATCATTTAAAGTAGAAGAAATTTTTTTCTGACAGCCTTCGCAAGACATTCCTAGAACATTATATTTTTTGGTATTCATCTTTCTTAATTTTGATACAAATTTCAAAATTAATCAAATAAAAACCATTATCAAATCATGGCAGAATGTTATGAAATTTAGATTTTTAAGATTTTGGCAAATGAAAATTTTAAATCAAATCAATAGGAAGTCTCTTTTTTTCTTTGAGTTCTTGAAATTGTGATGGCGAAAATCCTGTGATTTTTTTGAATTGTTGAGAAAGATGTTGAACGGTTTTATAACCCAATTTATCAGCAATCTGAGAAAGGGTGAGTTCGCGATAAATCAAAAGTTCCTTTACTTTTTCAATTTTTTGAAGGATGAAATATTGCTCTAAAGTAATGTTTTCTGTTTGCGAAAAAACCTTAGAAATACTGCTGTATTCTTTGTGGAGTTGCTCGGAAAGGTATTTAGAAAGCAAGAAATCTTCATTAATATCAAGATTTTGAACTTTTTCCAAAATCAGTTTTTTGATGGTTTCGATTTGTTTTTGTGATGCATCTTCTAGAATTTCAAAACCTATTTTTTTTAGATTTTCGTTGAGTTTTTCAAGCTGTTTTTTTGAAATTTCTGTAGAAATATCCACCCAACCCAAATTGACCGAAACAAAATCAATTTCAGAATTTCGGAAAACGTTTTCCACTGCAGAAATGCAGCGGTTACAAACCATGTTTTTAATAAAAATTTGCATTTATCCTTTGCCTAATCGGTCTTCTACATATTCCACTTCGGTTTTTCCGTGTGGTTGTGGATTTCCATTTTCATCCAAAGATACAAAAACAATTTTGTCAATTGTAATAATGGTTTGGTGAGTCATTTTGTTTCTCACTTCGCAGCTAAGTGTGATAGAAGTTCTCCCGAAATTGGCTACTTCAATTCCGATTTCTATAATATCTCCTTGTTTTGCAGAATTTACGAAATTAATTTCGGAAATATATTTGGTAACAGTTCTAGGATTTTCTAATTGGATAATGGCGTACAAAGCGGCTTCTTCGTCTATCCATTGTAATAATTTGCCTCCAAAAAGAGTATGGTTGGCGTTTAAATCTTCTGGTTTAATCCATTTTCTTGTGTGATAATTCATCTACATTATTTTTTCAAGACACAAAATTATGCTATAAATATGAACTGAGCGTTAGTTTAAAATACTTTCTTTTCATTGATTTTATTGAAAGAAACTATAATTGTTTTATGGCGAATCTTCTGTTTTTACGAATAATTGCTTCAAAATTGAAGAGATAATTTTAACTTTGATAAAAATTAAAATTATGGATTTTTCAAAAATTATCATTGGGGTAATGCGATGGGGAATTTGGGGAGCCAATCATTCTGAAAGTGGTGTACAAAAATTAATAGAAACGTCTTTAGAAGAAGGTTTGTATACTTTTGACCATGCCGATATTTATGGTGGTTATACTACAGAAGAATTGTTCGGAAATGCTTTTTCGGGAATGAAAATTGAACGTGAAAAAATTCAGTTGATTACCAAATGTGGAATTTGTATGCCTTCTGAAAAGAAAAATTTTCCGCTGAAATACTATAATTATTCTAAAGAATATATTCTGAATCAGGTAGATGAGAGTTTGAAAAATCTAAAAACAGATTATATAGATTTGTTATTGTTACACAGACCATCTCCACTCATGAATCCAGAAGAAATAGCCGCTGCATTTGGGATTCTGAGAAGTTCTGGAAAAGTGAGAGATTTCGGGGTGAGTAATTTTTCTGTGACTCAGTTTGATTTAATTTCTAAATATTTTCCGCAGTTGGTAACCAATCAAGTAGAAGTTTCTTTGACGGAAACCAAAGCTTTTTATGATGGAACGATTGACCAAATGATGATGAAAAAGTTGAAACCTATGGCTTGGAGTGTGATGGGAAGTTATTTCGCTGAAGATTCTGAAAGAACCTCGAGAATAAAGTCGGTTTTGGGTGATTTATCAAAAAAATATAGTGCAGACGAAGCACAACTTTTACTTGCATTTCTCTTAAAACATCCTGCTAAAATTTTACCAATTATAGGAACTTCTAAAACTGAAAGTATAAAATCTCTCAAAAAATCTTTGGAAATAGATTTAACTGTAGAAGATTGGTTTACGCTTTTAGAAGCCAGTTTGGGACATAAAGTGCCTTAGAATTAGGTAGAGGTAAAGGTAAAGGTAAAGGTTGAGTAGTTTTTTTTGAGGTTGAGTGGTGTTTTATAACGTGAGTTTGCTTGAGTGCGAAGCGATTTGTCTGAGCTCTCCCGAAAATTTATTTTCGGGAAGCGAGTGAGCGTAGAACGACCTATTTTACAGGGATTTAGGCTTTGGGAAATAGGGCACGCCAAAATAAAAATTGTTTATGTCATTTATTGTTGTATCTTGCGAAAGATTTCTTATAAATGTTTTTCAAAATAATGTTCATTCGTTTTTTGTCATCTTTTATAATTCAATCATTTAGGACAATTTTAATTTAATTTTTTTTAACAATGAACATTTTTGTTTCAAACATCAATTACGTAACTAAAGATTATCAGTTACAAGATTTATTTTCAGAATTTGGCGAAGTATCTTCGTGCAAAATTATTACAGACAAAGAAACAGGTAGAAGTAGAGGATTCGGATTCGTAGAAATGAGTGATGAAGAAGGTCAACAAGCAGTTGAAGCTCTAAACGGTAAAGAATTTAACGGAAAAGAACTTAACGTTTCTGAAGCGAAACCAAGAGAAGAAAAACCAAGAAGAAGTTTCGATAACAACAGAGGTGGTGGTTACGGAAACAGAGGTGGTTACGGAAATAACAGAGGTGGAAACGATAGAGGTGGAAGCCGTTGGTAAACAATTTTTTTTAAAGAAAAAAATGAAGCGACTCAGTAATGAGTCGCTTTTTTATTGGTGTAAATAGGAATTATTTTTTCTTGACTAAAATGACCATGTCTCTCACAGAAATATTATCTTTTTTATTGACTTTATTGTTGATGATTTCTGAAAAATATACTTTGAAATGATACTGGTGCAAATCAAATTCTGTAGAAATTTCTTCTATTGGAGTATTGAGCTGGTCTGCATTATCTTTTTCTAATTGTTTTTTGAGAAATGGAGTTAAATCATAAGATTGAGTAACTTTGGTAGGAGATTCTAAATCAATGATATATCCTGAAAAAATATAACCATCTTTAATTGGTTTTGTCTTTAGCATATAATCGTCTAATTGTTCTTCATTTTGAATGTCAGTATTGCTGAAAACAATGAGTTTTTCGTAGTTCTGAATATCATAATTTCTTTTGTTAGAAAACACACCTTGATAATTGCTCTGATAATCATTTTTTTCTTTCGATTTAATGATGTTTTGGAAAGAAATTCTCATTTCTGAGTTAACCATATATCTTTCTTGTTCGAATATTTTTTTGAATTTAGAAAAATGAGTTTCTGGAATATAATTGAGGAGAAAAGCTTGTTGTTTTCTTTCGTTCAGAAATTGAAATTTATTGGCAATTTCAATAGCCACTGAATCTTGAATCGCTTTTTCAAAATTAATTTTTCCTTTTTCTAAAAGTTGGTTTTTGGTTAGAATTTGTTGTAATTCTGTTTTTTGACTTCTTTTAGCAGTAGAAAAAGCATTAACATAAGGAAAAATCAATGCAAATACACCGAAGATAAACAGTGAAATAGGTACAAATTTAATGGTCGCTTTTTTGTAAAAAATAAAATAGAAAACGACTGTGGTAAGCCAAATTGCCAATAACAAAACGAAATATCTCGGTTCTGTATAACCATATTCTAAAATTCTGGTAAAAATCGCTACAAACAGTAATACCAATAATGGAATAAGCGTGTAATAGAAAATTTTGGAGAAAACTTTTACCCAAGATTTTGCAGATTCTTCTTTCAGTGGATGAACCAAAAGCAAGGCTAAAATTCCGACCACTGAATAAATTAAAATAAGATAAGAAACCCAACCTCGTGGTAATTCCCAGTTAATCAATATTTTACCTGCGTAAAAATATAAAATAGTTACATAAATTAATAATAACGGAATCAGAACAAACTGTGTGAAAAATTTCAGAATTTGAGGGTAACTTCCATCTTTTTCGAGTTGGAAAATTCCTTTGTCATTAAAAATTAGAAAAATGAAAGTGCTTCCTAAAATGGCTAAAAACAGTATGGTTTTAGGGTAAAGATTATTGTTGAAATTGAAGTCAAATAATTTATCTACCGCTAAAATAGCCAAAACAACTCCCAAAACTAAAACGCCTGTGAAAACGCCGGTTAAAAAAATGTTAATGAATAAATTTTTATTGAATTGCCAAAAATTAAGTTCTGGTTTTTTATTCAAAAATCCTGAAAATGAAACGAATAAGTGTGATAAAATGACCAGCGCAAAAATCACAAAACCATTTACTTCTGTAAATTGTTTTTCTGAGTCTGGCAAATAAAAATAGAACCAAACGAGAAATGCAGCTCCCAAAATTTCTAAAAGAAAACCTTTGCCAATTCTTTGAGAGAGCATTTTAATACCAAACATCAGCGAAATTCCCAAACATCCGGCAAAAGCTAATTTGGTTACCAAAAATTGATTGTCTTGATGGTCAATTTCTATTGCAACAACCGCAGAAATAGCTGCAATAAGCGCCGTGGTAAGAACCATAGGATAGCTTAAAATAATATCATCGGTTTTTCCCCAGATTTCTTTAAATTTTGTAATCATGATGTATACTTTGAAGTTGGAAAAGGGTGTTCTATTTCATAAACTTCTCACCTGTATCATCCATTATCCAACAGAATTATTTTTTCTTTTTCTTTTTCTTCTTTTTGTCTTTGTCCTTTTCTTTTTCAGGTACGGAAAGCTGAACCATTCCTTCATTCATTAAGTCCACTAACAAAGCATTAGGATTATTATCGTAAAAATTCAGAATGAAGTTTTTTAATAGTGTTTTTTTATAATTTTCCTGAGTTACAGAGATTTCATATTTATGAATTCTTCCTTCAGAAACAGGTTTTAGGTAGTTTTTGGTAACCAAATTTTTCAAAAAAGTAGAAACGGTATTTTGGTGTGGCTTTGGCTCGGGAAAAGCAAGCATAATGTCTTTAAGATAAGTAGGACCAAGTTTCCAAATAATTTTCATGACTTGTTCTTCGCCAGAAGTCAAGGATTTAAGATTTTCCATATTCTTGAAATTGAGTTATAAATGTAGTGAAAATTTTAAGATTATAGAAATGTCTGAATATTAAAATATAAGTAAGCTAAAGAAACCACCGTTCCGATAAATGCTCCCATTATCACTTCTTTTGGCGTGTGTCTTTTGAGAATAATTCTAGAGATGGCAACAAATGATGTAAGAACGAACCAAATAATTCCTAAAATAGGATTCAAAGAAAAGAATAGCGCTGTTACAAAAACATTAAAAGCGGTGTGCATAGAACTTTTGATGAAAAAATTACTGATGTGCATAATCAGCATGAGGATAAACAAAAAAACAATAATAAAAAGCAAATCTGTTCGTTGTTTGGTATAATACAAAACCCCAGTATAAATGGCAATGACTATAAAGTTAAATAGATAAAGGCTGTTTCTCTGTTTTCGGTCAGACACATCCATGTTGGTGTAGTTTCCCTTTTTTACATTCCAGCCAATCCATGAGAAAATAGGAATAACTACTAAACCAATCATCAATAAAATATTGATTAAAGATTCTTCCCAAGTCATTTTTACATAAGCAAAACAAACAAAGAAAATTAATAGCGAAAAAAGTGGATTGAGTAGGTTAGAAATTACTTTAGAAAGGATTACAAC
>Ga0209599_10000297_pt1 | contig 35126 bp, 30 predicted proteins | sample Shrwel_input2_FT_FD_187534 | JGI IMG/M metagenome (GOLD analysis project Ga0209599, IMG submission 187534) | Subsurface microbial communities from deep shales in Ohio, USA - Utica-3 well 1 S input2 FT (SPAdes) (version 2) ...
TGTCACTGAATACTCGTCCTAGAAAAGCGTTAGATTGGCTTACACCATTAGAGAAATTTGCTCAGCTTGTTGATTATCATAAGACTTTTCAAACTGTCGCACCTCATGTTTGAATTCGCCCTGGTATCGAAATTATCTACCAGTAATTTTTCAATTTTTATCACTCAGAAAACGGTCTATTTAAATAAATCGAATCTAGTGATCTGAATAAATTAGAATTTTTTAGATTTAAGAATTACATAACTTGTTTAAACATCATCACTAAACTTCGCTATACTTTTTGTCAAGATTAAAAATACGAGCGTCAAATTATGCGTGTACTTGTAGTGATGGACCCAATTGAAACGGTGAATCTCAAGAAAGATTCCACAATGGCAATGTTATGGTCGGCAAGCCGTCGCGGTCATGAATTGGGTTATGCATTACAGCACGATTTATATATAGATCAAGGCAAAGCCTTTGGTTTGATTTCGCCGCTTAAAGTCTTCGAAGATTACAATCATTATTATGAGTTGGGTGAGAAGCGCAAAGAGTCATTGGCTGAATACGATGTGGTGCTGATGCGTAAAGATCCGCCGTTTGACATGAATTTTGTCTATACCACTTATATTTTGGAACAAGCTGAACGTGAAGGTACGTGGATTATTAACAAACCACAATCGCTACGCGACTGTAATGAAAAGCTGTTCGCGACTCAATTTCCAGAGTTACAAGTACCGACTTTGGTGACCTCTCAACAAAGCCTGATTCGTGAGTTCATCAAAGAGCATGGCGATGTGATTGTAAAACCACTCGATGGTATGGGCGGGACTGGGATTTTCCGTTTATACCAAGATGGTGTGAATATTGGTGCAACCTTGGAGATGCTCACTGAATTGGGCACACGTCCCATCATGGCACAACGTTATATTCCCGAAATCGTCGAAGGGGATAAGCGTATCTTGATGGTGAACGGCGAACCTATACCGTATTGTTTGGCGCGCATTCCACAAAATGGAGAAGTACGTGGTAATTTGGCGGCAGGTGGTCTAGGTCAGGCGCGTCCACTGACTGAAAATGACAAAATGATTGCGGCAAAAGTCGGTCCTTTCCTACGTGAAAAAGGTTTGATCTTTGTCGGTCTTGATGTGATTGGTAATTATGTCACTGAAATTAATGTCACCAGTCCAACTTGTATCCGTGAAATTGATGCTCAATATGGAACATCAATTGCAGATGATCTATTTAATGTCTTAGAAGCAGGTCGTACCGTTTAAATAAGCATCTTTTTTGACCGAAATGCCCATTAGTATTTGAAGTTATTTCACTGGCAAATGGGCATTTAGACATAGACAGGATGTTGTTTTTAACTAACAATTAAAAAAAGCATAGCTTTCTGTTGTAAACAGGTGAAATTCGCTTTTCGTGAATGAAGCTTTAGGATTAGAATAACTCCCGAAAACAATAGATGATAACCTTCTTTTTTTGAGTTGAAGAATTAGACCGTGACCAATTCACCACAGAACAAACCTAAACATGTCTTGATGATGGCCGCTGGTACAGGTGGGCATGTTTTTCCTGCGCTTGCCGTTGCCAAACAACTTCAACAAGAAGGCTGTCAAGTCTCATGGTTAGCAACGCCTACGGGAATGGAAAATCGCTTACTCAAAGATCAAAATATTCCAATTTATCAAATTGATATTCAAGGTGTGCGCGGTAATGGTTTATTACGCAAAATCAGTGCACCCTTTAAAATTTTAAAAGCGACCTTAAGCGCGATGCGCTACATGAAGCAGCTTAATATTGATGCTGTTGCTGGATTCGGTGGTTATGTTGCTGGACCCGGTGGTTTGGCGGCTCGGTTGCTCGGTATTCCTGTGTTAATCCATGAGCAAAATGCGATTGCAGGATTTACCAATACACAATTATCACGCATTGCCAAAACCGTGTGTCAGGCTTTTCCAAATACCTTCCCGACTAGTGATAAAGTAGTCACGACAGGGAATCCTGTACGCGCTGAAATTACGGCAATTTTGAATCCGTCATGGCGTTATCAAACCCGTGAACAAGAACAATTACCGATTAATATATTGATTGTCGGTGGGTCATTGGGGGCGCAAGCCTTAAATGAGCGTTTGCCCGAAGCCTTGAAAAAGGTCAATATTCCGTTAAATGTGTTCCATCAATGCGGACAAAATCAGCAAGATGCAACACGTGTGCGATATCAAGGTGCATCGCAAAGTTTAAACATTCAAGTTGAGCCATTTATTCATGATATGGCAAAAGCTTATAGTGAGGCAGACTTAATCATCTGTCGCGCAGGTGCATTAACAGTAACAGAAGTCGCAACGGCAGGTCTTGCTGCTGTTTTTGTACCCCTTCCAATCGCTGTAGATGATCACCAAACTGCAAATGCTAAATTTTTGGCAAATGTAGGTGCTGCCAAAATTTGCCAACAAGCAGGTATGACACCTGCTGTATTAGATGAGCTATTAGCGACTTTGTTGAATCGTCAGCTGCTCTCTGAAATGGCAATCAAAGCACGCCAACAAGCACAACCGAATGCAACGCAGCATGTGGTTGATCTGATTAAAAAATTGTAATTCGAGTTTATCTATGTCCCCGACAAATCCAAGCCAAGCCAAAAAGCTGATTAAAGTGCCAGAAATGCGCCGTATTAAACACATCCACTTTGTTGGGATTGGTGGTGCGGGAATGTGCGGTATTGCAGAGGTTTTAGCCAACCAAGGTTATAAAGTTTCAGGCTCAGATATTAAAGCGTCTAAAACTACTGCTCAGCTCGAAGCAAACGGTATAAAAGTTCATATTGGGCATAGTGCTGACAATATTAAAAATGCTAATGTGTTGGTGGTATCGACTGCGATTGATCCTGAAAATCCAGAGATCAAAGCTGCGATTGAACATCGTACACCGATTGTGCGCCGCGCAGAAATGTTGGGTGAGTTGATGCGTTATCGTCACGGTATTGCAGTTGCAGGCACACATGGTAAAACCACGACCACCAGTTTATTAACCACGATGTTGGCGGAAGAGAATCTTGATCCAACTTATGTTATTGGCGGTTTGTTGAATAGTACGGGTGTTAATGCCGCATTAGGTGAAAGTCGTTTCATTGTGGCAGAAGCCGATGAATCGGATGCATCATTCTTGTATTTGCAGCCGATGGCCGCAATCGTGACCAATATTGATGCAGATCATATGGATACCTATGAAGGTAGCTTTGATAAATTAAAAGATACTTTTATTCAGTTTTTACATAACTTGCCATTTTATGGTTTAGCTGTGGTTTGTGGCGATGATGCCAACATTCGTGAGATTTTGCCTCGCGTGGGTCGTCCAGTCGTGACCTATGGTTTTAATGAAGATAATGATGTGCGTGCAGTCGATGTAGTGCAAGATGGTATGCGTTCGCACTTCACGGTTCTACGTAAAGATCGTGAACCACTCAGTGTTACCATTAATCAGCCAGGTTTACATAATATCTTAAATGCCCTTGCGGCGATTGGCGTGGCAACCGATGAAGGTGTGTCTGATGGCGCAATTTGTCGTGCCTTAGAGGGCTTTAGTGGTGTTGGTCGTCGTTTCCAAGTTCAAGGTGAATTTGAAGTGGGTGAAGGCTTGGTGAAATTGGTCGATGATTACGGTCATCATCCAAAAGAAGTGGAAGCCACCATCAAAGCAGCTCGTGCGAGTCACCCTGATCGCCGTTTGGTGATGCTGTTCCAACCACACCGTTATAGTCGTACCCGTGATTGTTTTGATGATTTCGTCGATGTGCTATCTCAAGTTGATCAATTATTATTGTTGGAAGTATATGCTGCGGGTGAAAAACCAATTGTTGGTGCCGACAGTCGAGCTTTAGCACGTAGTATTCGTTTACGTGGCGAGGTTGAACCGATTTTGGTTGATCCAGTTGAAGGTAATTTACCAAGCGTTTTACAAAAAGTGTTACAAGCGAATGACCTGTTATTAACACAAGGTGCAGGTAACGTGGGTGCAATTTCAGTAGAATTGGCTCAGCATCGCTTGTATGCCGAATCCCCCTAACCCCCTTTAACAAAGGGGGAACTCCTCCCTTTTTAAAGGGAGGTGGGGAGGGATTTAATAGAATAGATGAAGTTTTTTAAGGATATAAACGTGTCAAATGCTGCAAAATTCGGCAAAGTTGCTGTGTTATTGGGTGGGAAATCGGCAGAACGTGCCGTGTCATTGGATAGTGGTCAAGCTGTTTTAGATGCGCTGTTGCGTTCAGGCGTGCAAGCGGAAGCATTTGATCCACAAGATCGCAGCGTAACCGAATTGGTCGGCTATGATCGTGCTTTTATTGTGCTACACGGGCGTGGTGGCGAAGATGGTCAGATCCAAGGTGTGTTGGAGTGGTTAAACCTTCCATATACAGGTACGGGCGTACAAGGTTCTGCAATCGGTATGGATAAAGTTAAAACCAAGCAAATTTGGCAAGGTAGCGACTTACCAACTGCACCTTATCGGATTATCACTAAAGACACTGATTTAAATTCGGTCATTGCTGATCTAGGCTTACCTGTGATTATCAAGCCAGTACACGAAGGTTCAAGTGTTGGCATGAGTAAAGTTGAAAAAGCAGAAGACTTTGCAGCAGCAATTGCAAAAGCAACCGCGCATGATGCGGTGGTGATGGCAGAAAAATGGATTACAGGGCGTGAATTTACGATTTCTTTCCTAAATGGTCAGCCATTACCTGTGATTCGTTTGCAACCACCCGCAGACGTTGCTTTTTATGACTATGAAGCCAAATATCAACGTAATGATGTGGAATATGGTATTCCTTCTGGCTTGAATGCGTCAGAAGAACAAAATCTACAAGCTTTGTGTTTACGTGCTTTCCAAGCAGTTGGTGCAGAGGGTTGGGGGCGTATTGATGCTATGCAGGATGAGCAAGGTAATTTCTGGTTGTTAGAAGTGAATACCGTGCCAGGTATGACCAGCCACTCTTTAGTGCCTAAGGCTGCGCAAGCGGTAGGTTATAGTTTTGATCAGCTCTGTGTTGCAATTTTAGAGCAAACTCTGACGAAGTCGGCTTAATTTTTATGGCTCAACTTCCTGCATCAATGCGTCGTAAAACACGACCAGCCATTAGCTCTATCCATGAGAAACCGCCTTCGCCTAAACAAAAAATGGTGAATGCGGGTGGCTGGGCATTGTTGATGATTGCATTTGTAGTATTGGCAATTGGTCTGTATGGTTTGTATAAAGTCATGACAGATGCACGCGTTGCAGAATTGCAGGTGGTTGGAACCAATTCAGAGATTGAAAATCAACAACTGATTAAACATTTAAATCCAAGTATCAAAGATAATTATTTCACTTCGGATTTAGAGCAGATTCGAGATCAAGCATTAAAAGTGTCTTGGGTTGACCGTGTAGTGGTGTCACGAGCTTGGCCAAATGCAATTCGAGTGCGGGTGATGCCGCGTCATGCAATTGCACGTTGGGGAACAGGGCGCTTGCTGAGTGACAATGGCGATGTGTTTAGTGAGGCTGTATCAACCACACATCCAAATTTGCCACTTTTACATGGACCAATCAGCCAATCCAAAATGATGATGCGTCGCTATAATGAAATTAATCAATTGTTTCATCCAGCGGATTTAAGATTAAAAGAATTGTATTTAACAGAGCGAATGACATGGTTTATGCAGTTTGATTCAGGTTTACGGATTATTGTTGACCAAGATCAAACCATGAATAAGTTACAACGGTTAAGCCATTTGGCACAAACCGATTTAAAACCTGTATGGTCAAATATCTCGGCAATTGATTTGCGTTACCGAAATGGTCTCGCGATTCAATGGAAAAATGCAACACCGCCGAAGATAGTGAACGGTCAGTTAGTTGTAACGATTAATGACACAAGTCTTGCAGGTGCAATTCAGGCGAAGCCATAATACATGGCTTGAAAATATGGGCAGTGGTCCTAAACAACATTAAAGATATGGTAATGAAGTAATGAGTGAAGCTGTTCCCTCAGTTGTTGCGATTGATATTGGGACTCATAAAGTCTCAGTTTTGATTGGTAAGGTCCATGCACCAGATAAGATCCAAGTGATTGGCATGGCAACTGCTCGCAACCGAGGTATGGTTAAAGGCAAAATTGTCAGCTTAGATAAGGTGATTGCTGCAATTAAAAATGCAGTCTCTGAGGCAGAAGATATGGCTGAATGCCGTATCCATAGTGCATGGGTGTCTATTCCAAGTACAGAGCTACAAAGCTTTTATGCTTCAGGACGTACGCCTGTAGCAAACCACGATCATATTATTACGACAAATGAAGTGGTGAGAGCGTTAGAGTTAGCTAAAGCAAGTCATGTTTCTCCAGATTATTATTTAGCCAGTGCTGTGCCTTTAGGTTTTGATTTGGGCGACTCAGGTGAATGGGTACAAAACCCAGTCAATATGTCGGCACATAGTATGACAGGACATTATCAATTGATGATGATGCCAATTAGTACCATGCAAAACCTTGATCGAGCCATGAAAGGTGCGAATATCGGCGTGGAAAAAATGGTGGTTTCATGTTTAGCCACTGCCGAAGCCAGCTTGTTGAAAGACGAGAAAGAATATGGTGTTTGTTTAGTTGATATTGGTGCAGGAATTACCAATCTTGCGGTGTATTTAGATGGTCGATTAGCACTGGCGCGCACTTTACAGCGTGGTGGTGAAAATGTGACTCGAGATATCGCAGCAGTTTTACAAACCACGACTGAAGAAGCCGAGCGCATTAAGATTTTACATGGTTGTGTTGACCTAAGTGTGGTGAAACCAGATCACATGATTCAAGTACAAGGGATTGATGGGCCACAGACCATTAGTCGTATTGAGCTTGCGGAAATTATTATTGCGCGTTATGAAGAAATCTTTACACAAATTCGTGAAGAGTTAGAGCATAGCGGTGCGATTCATGGTTTATATCATGGTGTCGTACTTACAGGTGATGCATGTCAAATTGAAGGTATGGTGAATTTGGCACGTCGTATGCTTGGTGTTTCTGCACACTTGGGTAATCCACCGTTGCAAGTGTATGCCGATGATCAACATTTACCGGCTTTACGTCGCTCAATGTATGCAACAGCTGCGGGCTTATTGATGTTTAGCCAAAGTGACTTGCAAGATACGATTGAAGAACCTGAAGAAGCCAATGATCGTAGTTTTATTGATCGTGTTGCAAATGGTTGGAATGCATTGAATAGCAAACTTAAAGCGATATTTTAAGGTTGTAGGAATTTTGGGGAAAAATTGTTAGGAAGTTGTAATACTAAGTCACTGTACTTGACAAGCTCGGTATTATTGAACAGCATCCTAGACATCAGTAGTTTTAAAAATCAAGGCAGTAACGGGCTGAAGTAACTGCCACTTACATATATTAGGAAATTTAAAGGTCATGGCCTCATTTGAATTTATAGAAGATGAACTAGACGATGGCAACGGTCAAGCCCGTTTCACAGTATTTGGTGTTGGTGGTGGTGGCGGTAATGCTGTGCAGCACATGGTGCAGTCAGATATTCAAGGTGTAAAATTTGTTTGCGCGAATACAGACAAACAAGCACTGGACAGTATGAATGCCCCATTCAAAATTCAATTGGGTGAGCAAAGTACGCGTGGTTTAGGTGCAGGTGCAAACCCAGAAGTCGGGCAAATTGCTGCTGAAGAAAGTCGTGAAGTGATTCGTCAGCACCTAGAAGGCACGGACATGGTCTTCGTGACTGCTGGTATGGGTGGCGGTACAGGTACTGGTGCAGCACCTGTTGTGGCTGAAGTTGCTAAAGAAATGGGCATTTTGACGGTCGGTGTGGTGACTACACCTTTTAATTTTGAAGGTCGTCGCCGTCAAAAATCAGCTGAAAAAGGCATTGATGCATTAGAAGCGCATGTTGATTCCTTGATTATTATCCCAAATCAACGCTTACTGAGCGTGTACGGTGATATTTCAATGAAAGATGCCTATAAAAAGGCAGATGATGTATTGCTGAATGCTGTTCGCAGTATCTTTGATTTGGTTGTCAATCGTGGTCATATTAACCTTGACTTCGCCGACTTGAAAACTGCGATGAGTACTCGTGGTTATGCGATGATGGGTGCAGGTTTAGGTCGCGGTGAAGATCGTGCTCGCCAAGCTGCTGAACAAGCGATTCGTAGTCCATTACTCGATAACGTGAATATTATTAACGCCAAAGGTGTATTAATTAATATCACTGGTGGTGATGATATTACCTTACGTGAAACTGAAATCATTACCGATGTTGTGAATCAGATTGTTGATCTTGATGAAGGTGAAATCTTCTACGGTACGGTATTTGATCCAGATGCGCGTGATGAACTTCGTGTTACGGTGATTGCAACAGGTTTAACACGTAATGCGAGTGAAGTAGAGCATAAAAAACGTGTTGTTCCATCGCACACACCATCGCAGGTTGCTCAACAATCTGTAGACGAAGACGATGTTCCTGCGATTAGTAAACGTGCAAATGCAGATGCTCCAGCGAGCGCTGCACCAAGTTCTACGCCACGTTCTTCGCCAATGAGTATTCAAGATTATTTGAAAAATCAGCAGCGTAAATAACAAAATCATATATTTAGAGAAAGAGGGCGCGAATTCGGGCCCTTTTTTATTTTTTTAAAATGGCAAAATATGCTAACTTATACCGGTTTTTGCAAATCAAGTTGGCATGGCATGGTGAAACAACGGACTCTCAAGCGTGTGGTGAAAGCGAGCGGTATTGGTCTGCACAGTGGTCAAAAGGTGTTGATTAATTTTGTTCCGCATCATATTGATGGAGGTATTGTCTTTCGCCGTATCGATTTAAATCCACCTGTTGATATTACTGCAAATGCATTACTGATCCAAGAAGCGTTCATGTGCTCTAACCTCGTGCGAGATGATATTAAAGTCGGAACCATTGAGCATGTGATGAGTGCAATAGCGGGCTTAGGGATTGATAATCTGATTGTAGAAGTTTCTGCGTCTGAAGTGCCTATTATGGATGGTAGTGCAGGTCCTTTTATTTATTTGTTGATGCAAGGTGAGCTTGCTGAACAAAATGCACCAAAGAAATTTATAAGAATTTTAAAACCTGTTGAAGCACTTGTTGACGATAAACACGCTATTTTTACACCTCATTCAGGCTTTCAGCTGAATTTTACCATTGATTTTGATCACCCAGCATTTGCTAAAGAATATCAGTCGGTCAGTATTGATTTCTCAACTGAAACCTTTGTATATGAAGTCAGTGAAGCACGAACCTTCGGTTTTATGAAAGACTTGGATTATTTAAAAGCCAATAATTTGGCTTTGGGCGCGAGCTTAGATAATGCCATTGGAGTTGATGACACGGGTGTTGTCAATGAAGAGGGTTTGCGTTTTGCTGATGAGTTTGTGCGGCATAAAATTTTAGATGCTGTTGGCGATCTTTATTTATTGGGACATCAAATTATTGCCAAGTTTGATGGCTATAAATCTGGTCATGCGTTGAATAATCAGTTATTGCGCAATGTTCAAAATGATCCAAGCAGCTATGAAATTGTAACATTTAATAACGAGAGTGATTGTCCAATTCCTTATGTAAGTGTGACATAAGTCATTGTCTTTTCTTGCCTATGTTATGTTATAACAAAGTATATTGAGATGTTCATCACATAAATTAATTGTATATTCCGCAACTTAAGAGAAGGGATTTACTTTTTATTGCTTGCCAAACGTAGTAAAGCTTGGCTAAGCTTAGGGTCGCTCACATATTCAGCGGCACTGCGTAATTGCTCTTGAGTCTCTGAAGAAAGTGGTTTAGATGGGGGAGAAGGTTCACGAGGGGCAAGTATTTTGTTTCTTAACCGAACTTGAATTTTTCGTAATTCTTTGAGTCCTTCTAGCTGAGCTAACTGCGCAACATAGTGGCTTTGTAAATAACTCAGTTGACTAATCATTGCTTGATTTTCACCTGTTATGATCAAGATACCATGTTGATAACAAACAACCTGCCATTGCTCTGGTTGGGGTAATAAAGGTTGAATAATTTTCGTAAGTTGTTTCCATTGGGTCACTTGCGTAGTCAGAAACGTTAAGTTTCCAGTTTTTATGTGTTGTCCTTTCTGTTGGAAAACATTGCTGGGTTCAGACATGTCGGCTTCCTTTGAGGTTAGATGTCTATCTTAAGCATTAGGTTCGACTGTTATCAAGGAAGAGATGATAAAGGAACTTTTAAGGACGGTTTCAAGAGGTTTTTTATGCATCATACGCGTCGTATTTTACTCGCATTTTCATTGGCTGCGTCAGCTGCTTCGGTTGCTTTTGCAGATTATCAAAATATCAGTCAAACCACAGATAATGATCGTTTAGAACAATTGTCTAAAACTTTGGCTCAAGGTTCTTACAATCATCCAGATGATATTGATGTTCCAGCTGTTTCAAATGTGTCAGTTAAATTACGTGAAAAAACCATTGAACTGAATAATGCAATGATTGAAAAGAAATATGGTCGTTCGGCTATTTCAACTCAAGACAATGCACCATCGTTCTCTTCTACAGGTTACTCTTGGCTAGTGAGCCATCCCTTACAAGAAGGTCGTGTTAGCTCATCGTGGGGCACACGTACTTTGCTTGGTTCAACCCGTCATCACTCTGGTGTTGATTTAGCTGCACCATCAGGTACTCCTATTTATGCTACAGGCGCTGGTGTTGTAACAAAATCAGGGTGGGGCACTGGTTATGGGCAATATGTTGAAATTGATCATGGCAATGGGTACATCACTCGTTACGCACATGCATCACGTTTGATGGTGAATGCAGGCGATCGTGTAGGTGCGGGTGAGCATATTGCAAACGTTGGTTGTACAGGGCGTTGTACAGGACCACATTTACATTTTGAAGTAGTGAAAGATGGTCAACGTAAAAACCCTTCTACTTATTTAGCTTTGTTGCCTTAATGTAACTACAAAATATTTTAAATAAGAATATTGATTGAAATCGCCTTTATTGGCGATTTTTTACTTTTTTTATTTCAATTAGGTCAATGACTATTTAGTGAGAAAATATTAGGGAGTTTTGTATTCATTTGGGGCAATATCTCTATCAAGCTAAAATATGATAAAAATACTACCGACAAAATAACTCTAGGGAAAAGGTGAATTGTATGGCGTTTTATGGCGACTCTGACGCGCAGGAAACCCAAGAATGGCAAGAAGCATTTGATTCAGTATTACAACATATGGGCACGGAACGCGCTGCTTTCTTACTTGAAAAACTGTATCAACGGGCAATTGCGAAACATGTTCCAATCCAACGCTTAAATACACCTTATCTCAATACGATTTCAGTTGAAGAACAACCAGCAATGCCTGGCGATCAAGATATGGAGCGTCGTATTCGTGCGCTGATTCGCTGGAATGCATTGGCAATGGTACTACGTGCTAATAAAACAGGCGATGATTTAGGTGGTCACCTTGCAAGTTTCGCATCGTCTGCAACCTTATATGATGTTGGTTTTAACCATTTCTTCCGTGCAAACAGCAATAACTTTGGCGGTGACATGATTTATTACCAAGGTCACTGTGCTCCTGGTATTTATGCACGTTCTTTCCTCGAAGGACGTTTAAATGAAGAGCAGTTAAGTAATTTTCGCCGTGAAGTTGGCGGTAACGGTTTACCAAGCTATCCGCATCCATATTTAATGCCAGACTATTGGCAGTTCCCTACTGTATCGATGGGTCTTGGTCCGATCATGTCGATTTATCAGGCGCACATTCAAAAATATTTGATGAATCGTGGCTTGATCAAAGAAGAAGATCGTAAAGTCTGGGCTTATCTAGGCGATGGTGAGATGGATGAGCCAGAAAGTACAGGTGCAATTTCACTTGCTGGTCGTGAAAAGCTTGATAACCTGATTTGGGTGGTGAACTGTAACTTACAGCGCCTAGATGGTCCTGTACGTGGTAACGGTAAAATTATTCAAGAATTAGAATCTTTATTCCGTGGTGCGGGCTGGCGTGTGATTAAAGTGGTGTGGGGTCGTCATTGGGATCCACTTCTTGCAAAAGACAGATCAGGCGCTTTAAAAGCGGTTATGGATGAAACAGTTGATGGTGAGTATCAACGCTATCAAGTGAAAGGCGGTGCATATACACGTGAGAAATTCTTTGGCAAGTACCCAGAAGCTGCGGAACTTGTAAAAGATTTAAGCGATGAAGATATCGACAATCTTAACCGTGGTGGTCATGACCCGTACAAAGTTTTTGCTGCCTATGCAGAAGCAATGAAAGCCAAAGGTCAACCAACCGTTATTCTTGCGAAAACAGTTAAAGGTTATGGTTTATCTGAAGAAATTGAAGCGGTGAACAAAACTCACCAAATCAAAAAAATGCAGATCGACTCTTTGAAATATGTACGTGACCGTTTCAACTTGCCATTTACAGACGATAAGTTAGAAGAACTTCCATTCTACCGCCCAAGTGAAAACTCTCCAGAAATGAAGTACATGAAGGCGCGTCGTGAAGCATTAGGTGGTTACCTACCTGCACGTCGTAAAGAGAGTGAAACTTTAGCGATTCCAGAACTCTCTGTATTTGATGCTGTATTAAATGGTTCTGGTGGTAAAGAGCAATCGACGACAATGCTGATGGTACGTTTAATTGCTGCTTTACTAAAAGAAAAAGCAATTAAAGATCGCGTTGTACCTATCGTTCCAGATGAAGCACGTACTTTTGGTTTAGAAGGGATGTTCCGTCAGCTCGGTATTTATGCTGCTCACGGTCAAAAATATACCCCAGAAGACCAAGAACAGTTAATGCATTACCGTGAGGCAAGTGACGGTCACATGCTTCAAGAAGGCATTAACGAAGCAGGTGCGATGAGCGCATGGGCTGCGTTGGCAACCAGTTATTCAACCAATAACTTGCCAATGATTCCAATGTACATGTACTACTCAATGTTTGGTTTCCAACGTATTGGTGACATTGCATGGGCTGCGGGCGATGCACAAGCTCAAGGTTTCTTGTTAGGTGCAACTGCTGGTCGTACCACATTGAACGGTGAAGGTTTACAGCATCAAGATGGTCATTCCCATATCTTGGCGAACACCATTCCAAACTGTGTTTCATATGATCCATGTTTTGGCTATGAATTGGCTGTAATCGTTCATGACGGTTTACAACGGATGTATGTGAACCAAGAGCGTGTGTTCTATTACCTCACTGTAATGAACGAAAACTACGAGCATCCTGCAATGCCTGAAGGCGCTGAGGAAGGCATTAAACGTGGTATGTACTTGTTCGAAAAAGATGAAAAAGCAACTGTTCAATTGATGGGTTCAGGTGTCATTCTTCGTGAAGTGATCAAAGCTGCGAAAATCTTACGTGATGAATACCAAATTCACTCAAATGTTTGGAGTGTAACCAGCTTCAATGAGTTGTCACGTGATGGTATGGCATGTGAAGAATATAACCGTTTACACCCACTTACTGAAGAAGTGAAAGAATCTTGGGTATCTAAACAATTACGTGGAACAGAAGGTATTGTCGTTTCTGCAACAGACCATATGCGTGCATACAGTGAACAAATCCGTGCATATCTTCCAGATGGTCGTCCATTTGTTGCATTAGGTACCGATGGTTACGGTCGTTCAGATACACGTGCCAACTTACGTAGTTTCTTTGGTGTTGATGCTGCGCATATTGTGGTTGCGACATTGAAAAAATTAGCGGATGAAGGTGAAGTTGAAAATCGTTTGGTTAAAGATGCAATTTCTAACTTTGAGTTAGATACGGATCGTCCAGTGGCATGGGCGCCACAAGCGCATCCAGAAGTTCAGGCCGTTGCTGAATACAATGAAACGCAAACAGGTGAGGGGAAATAATCATGCAAATCCAAGCACCTGATATTGGCGTAGATAAGGCGCTCGTTGCAGAAATTTTGGTGAAAGTTGGAGATCATGTTGCTGTTGATGAGAGCATTTTGGTCTTAGAGTCCGATAAAGCAACCGTTGAAGTTCCAAGTACTGCAGCAGGTATTGTGAAAAGTATTTTAGTTCAACAAGGTGATGAAGTATCCGAAGGGATTGCTTTGGTCGAACTAGAGTCTGAGTCTGCTACTGAAGCCCCTGCGAACGAAGCACCGAAAGCTGAAGCGCCAAAAGTAGAAACACAAGCTGCTAAAGCTGAAACTCAACCAGCATCTGTTGCAAAACCAGCAGCCACTACTTCACAAGTTGTGGATGTCAAAGTTCCAGATATTGGTGTAGAAAAAGCGTTGGTTGCAGAAGTGTTGGTCAAAGTCGGTGATCAGATTGAGCCAGAACAAAGTATTGTCGTGGTTGAGTCAGACAAGGCGACTGTAGAAGTACCAAGCTCGGTTGCGGGGATTGTGGAAGCGATCCAGATTAAAGAAGGCGATAGCATCAAAGAAGGCGTAGTATTGATTCAGGTCAAGACTACGAGCGCTGCAACGTCATCTGAACCGCAAGCAGCCCCAGCTCAAACAGAAGCGCCAGTCGTAACTACAGAAGTACCAGCTGCAAGCAATACCTCAACAGGTAATGTTGAAATTGAAGTACCAGATCTAGGTGTAGAAAAAGCACTTGTTTCAGAAATTTTGGTCAATGTCGGTGATCGCGTTGAAGCTCAACAAAGCCTATGTGTGGTTGAGTCAGATAAGGCGTCTGTTGAAGTGCCAAGTTCAGTATCAGGGATTGTGAAAGCAATCCATGTCTCTGCTAATCAAGAAGTTCGTCAAGGCGTGGCTTTGGCAACGATTGAGGTGAGTGGTCAGGCTGCTGCTCCAGCAGTACCAAAGGCTCAACCAGCTGCTGCGCCTGCTACGCAAGCAGCACCAAGTGCGCCAGCGCAAGCTGAGAAGTTGACTAAACAGCAAGAAGCAGAAAATGCGAAGGTTTATGCAGGCCCTGCCGTGCGTAAACTGGCACGAGAGTTGGGTGTTGTTCTTGGGCAGGTCAAAGCCTCTGGCGAACACGGTCGTGTGATGAAAGACGATGTTTTTGCTTATGTGAAAACGCGTCTGACAGCACCGCAAGCTGCTCCTACACAGGCTGCACCTGTTGCTTCAGGCTTACCAAAGTTGCCAGACTTTAATGCATTTGGTGGTGGTGAAGTGAAAGCGATGACGCGTTTACAGCAAGTGTCTGTACCGCAATTGTCATTGAATAACTTTATTCCACAAGTGACACAGTTTGACTTGGCGGATATCACTGAGCTTGAAGCGTGGCGCGGTGAACTGAAAGATGGCTTTAAAAAGCAAGGAATCAGCTTAACCATTTTGGCATTTATTGCGAAAGCGATTGCTCACTTGTTAAAAGAAGAGCCTTATTTTGCAGGTCATTTGGCAGATGACCAAAAGTCAGTGTTGTTACGTAACGAAATTCATATGGGAATTGCAGTCGCTACACCAGACGGCTTAACGGTTCCTGTGCTGCGTAATCCTGACCAGAAATCCATTAAGCAAATCGCTATTGAGTTGGCTGAGCTGAGTCAAAAAGCGCGTGATCGCAAGTTATCACCGAAAGATCTACAAGGTGCCAACTTTACCATTACCAGCTTAGGTAGTATTGGTGGAACAGCATTTACGCCTTTAGTGAACTGGCCGCAAGTTGCGATTTTAGGTATCTCACCTGCCACGATGCAACCTGTGTGGAATGGTAAAGACTTTGATCCGCGCTTAATGTTGCCGTTGTCATTGTCTTATGACCATCGTGTGATTAATGGGGCTGATGCAGCACGCTTTACCAATAAATTGACCAAGCTATTGAAAGATATTCGTAGCTTATTGCTCTAACGAATAATTGATTGAAGAATACCTCGCTCAGGCGGGGTTTTCTTTTTATTGAATATAGAAAAAAGCTATTTTATTTGCTATCAATCTGAATATGGGCAATGAGGAATCAAACACTGAATTTGAGGTGGAGAAATGTTTGCGATTTATAGAGTCATGTTGCCATTATTGCTGGTAGTTTCTGTGCTTATGGGATTATGGGTGAGCTTTCTGCATTTTCCATCAGAGTGGGTGCTTTATATTGTGATGGGGATTGAACTATTAGTCGCAACCATTGTGATGGCGATGGAATATCAGGCACAAAATTTAAATACGAGCAGTGGCTGGGGTGGTTTTGGTTTTGTTGGTATAAGTGTTTATTTAGCTCTACTATTAGGTCTGGTTCGATTGTTAATGTGGAGTTACCAAAAATTTTGGACTTAAAGATTCAAAAAAATAAAGTTCTTTGATAGAATAAAGACACTTCATTGGGGAGTAGCCGCTCTTTACGCAAAGTAAAGAGGTGATGATCAACATAATTGTTCAACAGAACATGGTCATCATAGCAAAGAACCAAGAACAGCTATTTAGCTGTGCTTTTGTTGGCAAGACCTTTGATTTATCACTCTGCATCAATCTAATTGATTTTGGCTAGCAGGAGGGGTAGATCATCGGTATATATTGCTAGCCAGAGCATTCAATTATGTATGAATTTCTCATCTCTACTTCGATCGTTGCCCTTGCTGAAATGGGTGATAAGACACAATTACTCGCTTTATTGTTAGCAGCACGTTTCCGAAAACCTGTTCCAATCCTCATCGCAATTTTATTAGCAACCACGATTAATCACGGTATTTCTGCTGTTTTTGGTCAATGGATTACTACAGTTCTCAGTCCTGAAATTTTGATTTGGATACTAGCACTTGGTTTTATCGGGATGGCGATCTGGATGTTGATCCCTGATGAACTTGGTGATGAAACAGAAAGCATTAATAAATGGCAGAAATTCGGGGTATTTGGTGCCACCTTCATTTTGTTCTTCTTGGCTGAAATTGGTGATAAAACCCAGATTGCAACTGTCGCTTTAGCGGCACGTTTTGACAGTGTGTTCTGGGTCATGTGTGGTACTACCGTCGGGATGATGCTTGCCAACGCCCCAGCAGTATTTATTGGTAATAAGTTGGCTGATAAATTACCAATCTCTTTAATCCATAAAATTGGTGCTGCGATTTTCTTAGTGGTAGGTATTTCAACTTTAGTTCAGCATTATTATTTTGCTTAATCCTATTCAAACATGCACCTGTTATTGAGCAGGTGCATGTTATGTCGAGAGAAAATTAATAATTAAACTTCACTGTAAAATTAATTTGGCGTGGATTGCCTAAAGTAATTAAGTTCTCGTTGAGCGCACCGGCATAATAATCTTTATCAAACATATTGCGGATTGCCAGTTGAGCACCCCAATGTTCAGCATCGTAACCAGCTTCAGTATCAAACAAAGTGTAGCTTGGAATATCGACTGTTAAACCATTGACACTTTTTTTGCTTTCACCACGAACACCAGCGCCTACATACCAACCTAAATTTGAATTGGGTTCAAAACGATAGCGTGTAGATAAGCTATAACTTTGCTTTGGAATATTATCTATGCTTAATCCAATATTCTCAGCTTGAGTATCTTTGCTAATTTCTGCATCAGGCGTATAGGTATAAGCAGCGGTAATTTTGAGTTGGTCAAATAAATGCGCTGCAAGCTCTGTTTCGATACCACGTGTCAGTTGTTCACCACGTTGTACTTTAAAACTCGTATTGATTGGATCAGTCACGGAAACATTTTGGCGACGTAAATCAAACCAAGCGATACTGCCTTGAATGCGCTGGTCTGGGCTTTGTAGTTTTAAACCCACCTCAATTTGTTTGCCTTTTTCAGGTTTAAATGCATTGTCATAAAAATCCGTACCACTTACAGGGAGGAAGGAGGTTGCATAACTCACATAAGGTGCTGCGATTTCATTGATGCTATAAAGCAATGAGGCATTACCTGTAAATGCATTCTCAGATTGGGTTGTTTCGCTATTTTTAACTAGATTTTGATTGGTTGTTTCCGTCCAATCATGTCGCCCAGCGAGATTCAAAACCAGTTGATCATTCAGTTGAATTCGATCACGTAAATATAACCCTGTATATCTGAGGCGGTTGATATCATGGTTGGTCGGCGTTTCTGGGCAAGTTACCTTGGTATTGTATTGAGGTTGATAGAGATTCAAATTACCCACTGTACAACGATTATTGATGTAATCGCTTTTTTCTTGCATGGCATCAATTCCCACCGTGAATTCATGTGAGGTGCTACCAAAATTAAAAGTTTTTTGTAATTGATTATCGATAGAAAAATTTAAGTTATCGACATCTTGATAACGCCCTTGTCGTTGGATTGTGGTGTAATCAATTTTACCTTCTTTGTTTTTTGCCCAAAAGCTTTTACCTGTTGCTGCAAATACAGCAGGTCCAAGCATTTCCGTTTTCTGCACTGCAAAGTTTTGTTTAAATTGCCAATCATTATCAAAGCGATGTACAAAATTATAACCTACACGATAGACATCGGCTTCATAAGCACCATGCGATGGTTCACTAATCAATAGTTTGGAATTCAACGCACCATTTGGATTATTCAATAAAGTACCTAAGACTGGTAAACCTTGTTGTCGTAAATATTCGCGATGTTGGAAGCTGGCTATTACAGATAAATCGGTTTTATCGCCAAAATCAAAATTATAAGAAGGTGAGATATAGTAGTTTTTAAAATAAACAAAGTCGGTCGGATCATTTTGATCAGAGATGCGACCATTTAAGCGAAAAGCACCTTTATCACTTTCATTCGGACTGTAATTGATATCGAATGTTGCTTGCTTGAGTTGATGTGAGCCGTAGGTAAAAGCGCTACGATAAAAGCTCTCAGCTTGAGGACGTTTGGTAACCATATTTACCATACCACCTGGTTGCACTAAACCAAAATTAACCGATGCAGGTCCTTTTAAAACTTGAACTTGATCCATGCCTGAAATTTCAGTAGCAACAAAGGTACTTTGACCTTGGCGTAACCCATCAATAAAAACCTGATCAGATGAGGTTTGCCCACGAATAATAAAATCATCCCAACCCCGTCTTCCAAGTTGCCCTGAGACGACCCCTGCAACGCCATTTAGTGCATCAGCCAAGTTTTGAGCTTGTTTTTGTTGTAATTGTTCTTGAGTAATCACCGTAACAGATTGCGCTGTCTTAAATAAGGGTGCACTTGATTTCAAAGTGGATGTTGCTTGTGTCGCCACATAATCATTGTTTTTATCTTGTTGAGCCTTGATGGAAATGGTTGGGAGGGTATTACTTTGATCTTCCGTTGCATACGCAGCGTTTGTCATATAACTCAAAATGAAGGCTGTAAGTAACGTTGGGCGAGTGAACAACATAGAAAATTTCCAAAAAGGAGGAGATCAAGACAAAGCAAGATGTTAATGAGAATGGTTATTATTTTAATCGATACGTTATCTAAAACCAAGCAATAAAACTAAAAACGATTACTTGATAAATTATGATAAATATCCAAGATATGATTGAAACCAAAGCTGAATCCCATTATTTTATTATGGAATTAAAATAATTCATATTTAAAGATTTTTTATGGGGTTGCTATGAGCTTGGAACGAACAACATCACAAATATTATTTGATAATGGTACGCATAAATGTATAAGTTTTACCAGTTTAGTGAAAGGTGAGGGAATACAAGCCAATCAGTTTTTAATCATTGATCATGATCGTGCTGCTGTTTTAGATCCAGGTGGTGATTTAACTTATGTACCGCTCACGATGGAACTTAATCGTTATACCAAATTGAAAAACTTAGATTATGTGATGGCATCGCATCAGGATCCCGACATTATTACCTCAATGCCGCGTTGGTTGGTGTACACCGATGCAAAGGTTGTTGCATCAAAATTATGGGCGCGCTTCCTCCCACATCTCAATTCCGCTTTTATGAGTGATCGAATGAAAGGTAATTGGGAAGAACGTTTGATCGAACTGCCAGATACAGGTCAAGTTATTCCTTTGGGTGAATCGACAATTATTGCTGTTCCTGCGCATTTCTTACATTCAGTCGGAAATTTTCAGTTTTATGACCCAACTGCAAAGATTCTTTTCTCAGGTGATATGGGCGCATCAATTGTTGAAGATGCTAGTCTGCCGATTATCGACTTTGAAGCGCATATTAAAAAAATGAAAGGCTTTCACCAACGCTATATGTGTTCCAACAAAGTGATTCGATTATGGGTCAACATGGTACGACAAATGGATTTAGAAATGATTGTTCCACAGCATGGTACAGCTTTTGTCGGTAAGGCAATGATTGATCAATTCTTGGACTGGATCGAAAATTTAGAGTGTGGTGTAGACATTATGAACCAATATGTTTTTAGCATGCCGACAGAAATGAGTTAACTGATTAGGTGTATTAAAATGACTGATTCATCCATAAATTAAAAAGAATAAGCTCTTGTTTTCATAAATGACTTTTCTTAGGATTCAAGTAACAAAAAATGAATTTGATAACGAGAATTTTAAGAAAATGTTGTCTCAAGTTGCAAGCTCAGATGCATGTGTCAGTTGTGGCGCATGCTGTGCGAATTATCGAGTTTCCTTTTATTGGGCTGAAGCGGAGTCTATGCCAGAAGACATGGTAGAACCCCTGACTTCGGTCTATTCATGTATGAAAGGGACTAATCAGCCTGAAGTAAAATGTATTGCGTTACAAGGCGAGGTAGGGCAGCAAGTCAGTTGCTCGATTTATGCTTCACGTAGTTCAACGTGCAAAGAGGTGCAAATTGCAGACGATCATTGTAATAAAGCACGTATTGCACATCATTTGATTCCCTTAATCCAACTCGAGCCGCAACATTCTGAAAATAATGAGAATTACGATCAAGTTTGTTAATACAGTCATTTTTTTAGCTAAAAATTAGATGCCTTGAAGGATGCTAAGCGCAGTTTATTGAATTATTTTCTTCATAGAAAATGAAAATAACATCGAAATTTGTTTATAATAGCTCACGGAAATTACCAGTGAGATTGTTATGCTGACCATCGTTCAAGAAGCCTTGACCTTCGATGATGTCTTATTACTTCCTGCCTACTCTACTGTTCTCCCAAAAGATGTCTCCTTAAAGACACGTTTAACTCGCGGAATTCAACTTAATATTCCTCTCGTTTCTGCTGCAATGGATACGGTGACTGAGTCTCGTATGGCGATTGCGATGGCGCAAAACGGTGGTATTGGTATTTTGCATAAAAATATGGATATTGCAGCACAAGCAGCTGAAGTCCGCCGTGTGAAAAAATTTGAAGCTGGTATGGTGAAAGATCCCATTACGGTGACGCCTGAAACCACGGTGCGTGAGCTGATTGCGATTACCCAAGCGAATAATATTAGTGGCGTACCTGTTGTCAAAGATGGCAAAGTCGTGGGTATCGTCACAGGTCGTGATACACGCTTTGAAACCAATCTTGAGCAGCCTGTAAGCAACATCATGACAGGTCAAGACCGTTTGGTGACTGTGCGTGAAGGTGAGTCGAAAGAAAATATTCAAGCATTGCTACAAAAGCATCGTATTGAAAAAGTTTTAGTTGTTGGTGAAAACAACGAACTTAAAGGCTTAATTACGGTAACTGACTTCCGTAAAGCTGAAAGCTACCCGAATAGCTGTAAAGATGATCTAGGTCGTTTACGTGTAGGTGCAGCAGTTGGTACAGGTGCTGAGACACCAAGCCGCGTAGAAGCATTGGTCGATGCAGGTGTAGACGCGATTGTGGTCGATACTGCACATGGTCACTCTGCTGGCGTGATTGAACGCGTACGTTGGGTAAAAGCCAACTATCCACAAGTTCAAGTGATTGGTGGCAACATCGCAACTGGTGATGCGGCATTGGCATTGCTTGATGCAGGTGCAGATGCGGTAAAAGTAGGTATCGGTCCAGGCTCGATTTGTACGACACGTATCGTAGCTGGTATTGGTATGCCACAAATTTCTGCCATTGATAGTGTTGCAAACGCTTTGAAAGATCAAATCCCTTTGATTGCTGATGGTGGTATTCGTTTCTCTGGTGATATGGCGAAAGCGATTGGTGCAGGCGCAAGCACGATCATGGTAGGTTCACTACTTGCTGGTACTGAAGAAGCACCAGGCGAAGTTGAATTTTTCCAAGGTCGTTACTACAAAGCATACCGTGGTATGGGTTCATTGGGTGCAATGGCAGGTGCGACGGGTTCTGCTGACCGTTATTTCCAAGACTCAAAAGCAAGTGCTGAAAAGTTAGTACCAGAAGGCATCGAAGGTCGTGTTCCTTATAAAGGTCCAATGGGCAACATCGTACATCAAATGATGGGCGGTTTACGTTCATCTATGGGTTATACAGGTTCTGCTGCGATTGAAGATCTTCGTCAAAATGCGAAATTTGTAAAAATTACTTCAGCAGGTATGTCTGAATCACATGTTCATGACGTAACGATTACTAAAGAAGCGCCTAACTATCGTGTTGGTTGATTTTTGGTAATTTTGCCGATAGAAAAACCGTCAGTCCACTGACGGTTTTTTTGTTTTGGTGTAAAGTGAATCAGATGAAAAATGATATGGCTTAAAGTCATATAAAGATAAGAAAGTGAGTAAATAATGAGCTATTTTGGAACTGATGGAATTCGTGGCAAATTTGGACAAATGCCAATTACACCTGAATTTGCATTAAAACTAGGTTTCGCAGCTGGCAAAGTTCTAAAAAGAAACAGTCCGAAAAATAAACCGATTGTGGTATTGGGGAAAGACACTCGTTTATCAGGTTATATTTTAGAAGCTGCTTTACAAGCAGGTCTAAATGCGGCTGGTGTTTATGTTCATTTATTAGGTCCGTTACCTACACCTGCGATTGCACATTTAACACGAGCTTTGCATGCGCATGCTGGAATTGTAATTTCCGCTTCACATAATCCTTATTTCGATAATGGTATTAAATTCTTTTCAAGCGAAGGAAAAAAACTACCAGATTATTTGCAAGATCAAATTAATCAAGAGCTTGAACAAGATTTGCTCATCGAGGACACCGCAAACTTAGGTAAGAGTGTCCGCGTGAAAGACGCGAATGGTCGTTATATTGAATTCTGTAAATCTACATTCCCATATCACTTTGACTTACGTAATTTAAAAATCGTGGTGGATTGTGCCAATGGTGCTGCATATAGCGTGGGACCATCAGTCTTCCGTGAGTTAGGTGCGAAAGTCATCCCATTATTTAACGAGCCAGATGGTTTAAATATCAATGAAAACTGTGGCTCAACTCACCCAGAGTTTTTACAAAAAGCTGTGATTGAGCATCAGGCTGATCTTGGTATTGCTTTTGATGGTGATGCGGATCGTGTAGTGATGGTTGACAAGCACGGCCAGTTGATCGATGGCGATCACATTCTTTATATTCTTGCGACTCAGGCGAATCAAAAACCTACAGGGGTTGTGGGAACCGTCATGAGTAATATGGCACTAGAGTTGGCTCTGGAAAAGGCAAATGTTGGTTTTGTCCGTGCTAAAGTTGGCGATCGCTATGTATTACAAGCACTTGAAGAAAACCATTGGTCTATTGGTGGAGAGCCGTCTGGGCATATTCTCACTTTAGATAAAAGCACGACGGGTGATGCCATTATTGCGGCTCTACAAGTCCTAACCGTGATGGTCGAGCAAGGTAAAGCCTTACATGAATTAGTAGATGGTTTTGTGTTATTCCCGCAAGTGTTGGTGAATGTCCGTTTACAACAAATGATTGATCCATACTCAATTCCTTCTTTAGTTGAAGAGTTTGAAAAAGCAGAACAACAGTTGAAAGGTCGCGGACGCTTATTAATTCGTAAATCAGGCACAGAACCAGTGATTCGTGTAATGGTGGAAGGTGATGACTTATCAGAAGTTGAAGCGTTAGCAAACCGATTGGCTGATGCCGTGCGTTCGCAAGCTCAAGTTGCTTAGGTGAGGATGAATCATGAGTGATGTCATTAAAGACCTAAGTGAATTACGTTTGAGTTATGAACAAGGTGAATTACACGAGGCGCAGGTCAGTGATAATCCACATCTACAATTTTTAGATTGGTTTAACCATGCGCTTGCTGCAAATCTGCATGAACCTTATGCGATGTCTTTAGCCACTGCTAATACACAAGGTCGTCCGCATGTGCGTACGGTTTTACTACGGGGTGCGACAGAAGCTGGATATGATTTTTATACCAACTATGACAGTCAGAAGGGGTTAGATTTACTTCAAAATCCTGTTGCCGAATTGCTATTTTATTGGCCAAGCTTAGAGCGTCAGGTACGTATTGGCGGTCAGGTTGTCAAAATATCAGAACAAGAGTCGACGGATTATTATCATAAACGCCCGCGCGATAGTCAGATTGCGGCACATATTAGTACCCCGCAAAGTGGTGTGATTGAGAGTCGTGAGCTATTGCAACAACGCTTTCAAAATTTGCAAAATCAAGCGCAGGCTGATGAATTAGACAAGCCTGAGTTTTGGGGTGGCTACCGTCTTGAAGCAGATTACTACGAGTTTTGGCAAGGACGACCAAACCGTTTACATGATCGATTGAGCTATGAAAAACAAAATGGACTTTGGTCTATACAACGTTTGATGCCATAAATGACGCAGATACAAATTAAAAAAAAACCATTGCTTACACGCCCTGAACAGTTTCAGGGCGTGCCTATATTTATTGCAGAAATCTTAGCAAGGCGAGGAGTTCAGTCAGAGCAAGAACTGGAGTTAAAGCTTAAAAATTTATTAGCGCCAAACTTGAAAGGAATAGATGTCGCGGTTGAGCTGATTGATCAAGCAATTGATCAACAAAAACAAATCGTGATTATCGGTGATTATGATGCAGATGGAGCTACCAGTACTGCACTGATGATATTAGTCCTAAAAGAAATGGGTGCACGGGTCGAGTATTTAGTTCCTGATCGTTTTAAATATGGATATGGATTAACTCCTGCAATTGCTGATTTGGCAAAACAAACCTATCAGCCTGATCTTTTAATTACAGTCGATAATGGAATTTCTAGCCATGTAGGGGTCGAAACGGCTCATGCTTTAGGTATGCAAGTCATTATTACTGATCATCATTTAACGACAAAATCTACACCCGCTGCTGAAGCTGTGGTGAATCCAAACCAACTGGGTTGTGACTTTCCGAGTAAGGCTTTAGCAGGAGTTGGTGTTGCCTTTTATGTGTTAGCAAAACTCGCTAGTTATCGGAGTCAGCAAGCTAAAAGCACGTGTAAAGTGACGCAATATTTAGATTTAGTCGCTTTAGGAACCTATGCCGATGTTGCAACTTTGGACTATAACAATCGTATTCTGATTGATACGGGTTTAAAACGGATTCAGCAATATCAATGTCGTGCAGGAATCCTCGCATTATTAGACATTGCGAAACGTGATGCAGCAACGCTTCGAGCACAAGACTTAGGGTTTGTGATTGGACCTAGAATTAATGCAGCTGGACGTATGGAAAGCATGCGTATAGGTATCGAGTGTTTGCTTGCTCCAGATTTGGAAACAGCTTACCCCATTGCGCAGCAACTCAATCAGTTGAATATTGAGCGCCGTCAGGTTGAAACGGAGATGAAGCAGCAAGCAATGAGTGCTTTGCAGCATATTCACTTAGAAACAGAGCAATTACCTGCTGCACTGGTGATGTTTGATCAGCAATGGCATCAAGGTGTGATTGGTATTGTGGCTGGTCGTTTAAAAGAACAGTTCCATCGTCCTAGTTTAGTTTTTGCACCTGATGAAGATGGTATACATATTAAGGGTTCGGCACGTTCAATTGAGGGCATTCATATCCGCGACATGATTGAGCAAGTTGCTGAGCAATATCCGCATTTAGTCAGCCATTTTGGTGGACATGCCGCAGCAGCAGGTTTGACGCTCAGAAAAGAACATTTTGATACATTTAAATCTGTTTTTATCGAAGTAATAGCACAAATGGATGAGGATTTATTTCAGCCGATCTTATGGACGGATGGTGAGCTTGTTGCCGCTGATTTGAATTTAAATACGTTAGACTGGATTGAGCAACTTGGTCCGTGGGGGCAAAAATTTCCACTTCCTCAGTTTGAAGGTCGCTTCCAAATAATTGATTATCGGTGGCTTAAAGACCAACATTTAAAACTTAAGCTTGCATCAGGAAATCATTCGATCGATGCGATTGCCTTTAATGCAATAGATCGTTTTGAATTTAATCCAATGTTAGCTTATGTTGATTTGGTTTATATCTTAGAACGTAATGTCTTTAATGGAAATACCAGTTTACAACTACAAATCGCGCATTTAACGCAATAAAAAAAATCCGCTCAGAAGGGCGGATTTTTTTATAAAACTGTATGATTTAGAAGCGAAGTGTGCCATTGATACCATAAGAATCAGCATCATCAAGAGTTGTATATCCCACACCTAAAGCAAATTGTGGAGTAATGAATTTTTGTGCGCGAATATTAAAGATAGTGTCTGAATCATCTGCTGTTGAATCAGCGAATGAGAGACCAATACTCAATGTTGGATCAAGATATAGATCAGCACCTAAACGATAACTCGTTTCATCACCAATATAGGTTTGTGCTTCTAAGTTTGTATAATAGCCAGCAATTTCAGAGACATATTTTGCGCGGAGAGTAACAGCGGTATCATCATTTTCACCTGACACAGCTGCAGCATTTGCTAAATTTGTAATAAAACCATGTTTAGTTACTTGTACTGGGTCTACACTTTCAGATAAATCAGCAACGCCCACTGCTAATAACAAACCATTGATTGGTAAGAAACCTGCTTCAATAGAGTAACCATTACCGTCTGTACTTTCACTGTAAGAATAGCCGAATGCTTCAGCAGTCTCTTTTACGTCAGTTCTATTGATACTACCAGAAACATAGAATTGCGAATTTGGAATAAAGAATTCACCTTGAACACCAATCGCATTAAATTCTTGTTTGTAATTAGCAATTACAGCTGGGCTATTCAAAAATAATTCATCTTCAGAAAAGCCTAGTTTGCCTGATAATTTTGCGTAAGCATAACCCAAACCAATATTTGAAGCTTTGTTTAAAAAAGCTGCTTCAGCAAGTGGTGCACTGCGTGTTTGTACAGGTTCAAAATAATATTTACCATTAATAGTGGCTGAATTTATTTTGCCTTGATCAATATCAGTGTATTCATATGAGCCGTTGATTTCTGTTTGGTACGCATGTGCATTTAAGCCAATGATTGAAGATAACAGAGCAGAGACTAAAGCTAATTTTTTCATTGTGGACCCCTTATTAAAATAAGCTATTTATTAATATTTTGTTACATGGGTAGTGTAATGAAAAAAATAGAAAGGTCAAATGTTAATTAATCAGTAAAATTAATTCATATTTATTAATAAGAAATAATTATTTATAAGATTTTTTAGAATTTAAAATAAAAATACCCTGTAAATATTTACAGGGTATTTTTGAATTATTTCTCTTTTTAGAGAGAGTTTAAATTAGAAGCGGTAAGCACCACGGATACCGTAGGTATTATAGTCATCACCTAAACCAACACGACCTTCTAAGCTCACTTGTTGATTAAGGAATTTCTTCGCAGAAATACCCCATTCATCACGTTTTGTTAAATCGTTGTTGTAATAATCCGCACCAACACTTAGGGTTTTATCAAGATAGTAATCACCTTTCACTCGGTATTCATCAAGATCACCGAAAGCGCCATAAGCTTCTAAGTTGATGTCATTACCACCCACTTGAGTTACGTACTTAGCACGAACTGTTGGATCTGCTCCGTCTTTACCATCTTTCTCATCGTAACCTTTCACACCAAGTGCAAGTAATAAACCAGGTGCTGGTAAATAACCGACTTCTGCACCATAAGTTGTTACTTTTTGATCAACGAAAGATTTATCAACTTCAAGCTCAGTACGGCCTACATTACCACTTAAATAGAAATCACTATTCGGTACGAAGTATTCAACTCCTGCACCATATTTTGTGTCTTTTACACCACTGTTATTGGCATAATTCACATTTGCTTTCACGTTGCTAGCACGATTTAAGAACGCTGCCTCTGCAAGCGGTGCATTACGTGTTTGGACTGGATTGAAATAATAAGTGCCATCTACACCAAAACTATGAGTATTATCATAATGATCCGGATCTGTATAAGTATATGAACCACCTACTTCAGCTTGATAAGCATGAGCAGTTCCAGTTACTGCAAGTGCAGATAAAAGTGCTGATGCAATTGCTAATTTTTTCATGGTTACGCCCCTTTTGAGATAATGAACCAAATGAATGTTGATTACATGTTTTGTTACAACTCTCAGTCTAGTTAAAATATTGTGGTCGTCAATCACAGGAAAGTAATCGGACTGTACGAATGTAATCAACTTGTAAAATATAAATTATATCTATTTGATAAATAAAATTTATTTATAAATGTTTTGATTTATTAAAACATAGGATAGATTGTGTGTTCTGGTATCTTTATGTAATTTATGGACACTTTTGTCGCTAAATGTGTCATTACAAAATTAAAATTTTAATAAGAAATATTGATCATTTGAGAGTTTTTTCATTAGTAAATCTATTGGAAAACAGAAGACTGTGTCACTTAAAACACTTATGTTAAAATAACAAATTGAGTGAAAAAATTGAGAGAAAGTAGGCGTGGAAATTAATCCGTATTTAGTCCAATTAAAAGATTTATCTGATCGTAGTCAAACACTACGGGGGTATCTTTGACTACGATCTAAAGGCAGAGCGTTTAGAAGAAGTTTTAAGAGAACTCGAAGATCCTGCAATTTGGAATGATCAAAGTCGTGCTCAAGCCATCGCTAAAGAAAAAGGCAGTTTAGAAAATACATTGGGTGTATTTGATCGTCTGGCTGAACAGCTCGATGATGCAAAAGCCATGCTAGATTTAGCTGTTGAAGCAGATGATGAAAGTTTGCTTGAAGATGTTCAAGCTGAGTTAGATAGTGCTGAAGAAGCACTTGGAAATCTTGAATTCCGCCGTATGTTTAGCAATCCAATGGACCCGAATCCTTGCTTCCTTGAGATCCAATCTGGTTCTGGTGGTACAGAAGCGCAAGATTGGGCATCAATGCTGTTACGTATGTATTTACGTTGGATTGAACGTCATGGCTTCAAAGGCGAATTGATGGAAGTCTCTGATGGTGATGTTGCTGGTATTAAATCTGCGACGATCCGTGTTGATGGTGAGTTTGCTTATGGTTGGTTACGTACCGAAAGCGGTGTACATCGTCTAGTTCGTAAGTCGCCATTTGATAGTAATAACAACCGTCATACATCATTTTCAGCCGTGTTTATCTCTCCAGAGATTGATGACAATATTGAAATTGATATTAATCCATCCGATGTTCGTACTGATACTTATCGCGCATCAGGTGCAGGTGGTCAGCATATTAACAAAACGGATTCGGCAGTGCGTTTAACGCATGCGCCTACAGGTATTGTGGTCGCGTGTCAGAACCAACGTTCACAACATGCCAACCGTGATCATGCATGGAAGCAATTACGTGCCAAACTCTATGAGTTAGAGATGAGTAAACGTAATGAAGCCGCACAAGCGCTTGAAGATTCGAAGTCAGATATTGGTTGGGGAAGTCAGATTCGATCTTATGTATTAGATGACTCTCGTATCAAAGATTTACGTACAGGTGTTGAAAATTCAAACACTAAAGCAGTCTTAGATGGTGATTTAGATCGCTTCATTGAAGCAAGTTTGAAACAAGGTCTATAACTTTAAAACGGCATTTTCGTTCAGCAATTTTTAGTTAATCGGAAAAATATGATATTAATATCGGAAAAAATAGATATTAATATTTATTAAATTCGATATACTGATTTTAGGTGCTGAACGAAGTTTTGCCTGTTGAAAATGTGGTGAGTCTATGGATATTGATGTTATAAGCAAAGCCTTAGCCAATCCATTACGTCGAGAAATTTTGCAATGGTTAAAACAGCCAGAGCAATTTTTACCGGTACAGGAATGTGGTGGCAGTTTTGAACGAGGCGTATGTGCAGGTCACATTGAACGCTTAGGAAAAGTTGCACAATCGACCATGTCAAATCATTTGTCTGTCTTACAGCAAGCGGGTTTGATTAAGGTTGAAAAATATGGGCAATGGTCATATTTCACCCGTAACGAAGCTTTGATTCAGCAATACATCGAACATTTAAAAAAATCACTTTAGAAAGAGTTTTTTTCAAAACTCATCAAAAAGTGAAGTTGAGGCGATCATGGCTGAATTAAATTCTGCGTTACAAGTAGGTGATTTTACGATTAAAAATCGTTTGGTTTTAGCACCTTTAACCCGTGCGCGTAGTGGCGCGGAGCGTATTCCAAACGATTTAATGGTGGAATATTATCAGCAACGTGCCAATGCAGGTCTGATTATTACTGAAGCCACAGTGATCAGCCCCAAAGCGGCAGGTTATGCGAATACGCCAGGCTTATGGTCACAAGAACAAGCTCAAGCATGGAATAAAATCGTCAAGGCGGTGCATGCGCAAGGCTCAAAAATTGTGGTTCAATTGTGGCATGTAGGTCGTATTTCACATCCTGATCTTTTAGATGGTGATATACCTGTTGCTCCAAGTGCTATTCAACCCGCAGGTGAAGTCAGTTTACTTCGTCCGAAGCGTCCGTTTGTAAAGCCTCGTGCTTTATCTCATGAAGAAATTCAAGAAATCGTAGTACAATATAAAAATGCGGCGGAACAAGCAAAAGCAGCTGGTTTTGATGGCGTTGAACTTCACGCGGCGAATGGTTATTTAATCGATCAATTCTTGCAAAGTAAAACCAATATTCGTGATGATGAATATGGTGGTTCGATTGAAAATCGCGCGCGTTTATTATTGCAAGTGGTCGATGCATTTATCGAAGTGTGGGGCGCAGGTCGCGTTGGTGTACATTTAGCGCCACGTGCTGATTCTCATGATATGGGTGATGACAATCCATTAGCGACCTTTGGTTATGTGGTTGAACAGCTTGATCAACGTAACATTGCTTTTATTTTCACACGTGAATATGCAGCAGAAGATAGCTTACAGCCAAAACTACGTCCGAAATTTAAAGGGGCGTGGATTGCCAATGAGAAATTAACTCCCGATTCTGCTAAAACGATTTTAGAGGAAAAACAAGCAGATGCAGTCTCGTTCGGTTTAGCTTATATCGCAAACCCTGACCTATTAGAGCGTTTAGAACATGATTTACCTTTAAATCAGGTAAATTTTCAAACTTTATATGCTGATGGTGCAGAGGGATATACGGATTACCCTGTATTTGAAAAGTTAGAAGCATAATCAATATTTAACATTCAGAATCACTCATGCGATTTACTAAAATGGCATGAGTTTTTTTTTGAAATTGCGCATAATGAGCTTAAATTGAATTCTGAAATATGGTCTAGGATGGCGCAAAGCAACGCAGTACGACAAACGCCCTTTTGGTATAACTTTTTACTGAAATGTATCAAGCCTTTATACCGTTGGAAAATTAAACAACGGGCTGAAAGTGAAGCGCTATTTCAACAAGAATGTCTAGAACGTTTTGGACCGTTTCAAGCGCCTAAAAATTTAAATACAATTTGGTTTCATGTGGTATCGGTCGGAGAAACCAATGCTGCGCAACCTCTAATCGAACATTATTTAAAATTAGGGCATCCTGTTTTAGTGACCAATACTACCAAGACAGGTCAAGCACGTGCAAAGTCGTTATTTCTAAAAGAACCATATTTGAATTTATTTCAGGCTGTGTATTTGCCTGTTGATCAAAAACCTTTACTCAAGCAATTTTTTGATCTTTATCAGCCTAAGCTTCTTGCACTTGTTGAAACTGAAATTTGGCCAAATTTAATTGCAGAGACCAAGCAGCAACAAATTCCATGTATCTTATTGAATGCTCGTCTTTCAGAAAAATCTGCTAAAGGTTATGGCAAAGTTCGCCGTTTAACTCAGCCGATGTTGCAGCAACTCACATGGTTATTGGCGCAAGATGTCGCAACTGAACAGCGTTATATTGATTTAGGTCTCGATCCAAACAGGAGTATGGTGGTTGGTAATATTAAATTTGATATTAAGGCACCGATCTCTTTCATCGAACAAGCACAACAATTAAAACAAGATTGGCAATTAGCAGATCGACAGATCATCGTACTTGCAAGTACCCATTCGCCAGAAGAAGAAAGTTTGCTGAAACAATTACAGTCACATTTAAATTCAAATCCAAAGCTACTGTGTATCGTTGTGCCACGCCATCCTGAACGTTTTGATGAGGTCTATAAAGTCTGCCAAAATTTAAATTTAAATACGCAACGCCGCAGCCTTAATCAGTCGATTCAAGTCGATACACAGGTTTTTCTTGCAGATAGTATGGGGGAGATGTGGTTGTGGTATGCGCTTAGTCAAGCTTGTTTTGTCGGTGGTTCACTCAATGAACCGGGTGGGGGGCACAATATTTTAGAGCCGATGGTTTTAGATGTGCCAACTGTCATTGGTCCACGTTATTTTAATTTTCAAAGTATTGTAGACGAGTTCGTGTCTGAGAAAGGAATACTTGTGGGTGAAAATGCTGAGCAGGTGTTGCAGCAACTTTTAAGCTGCTTAGATGATCTAAGCCAGAGTCAGCAATTGATTAGACAAGCGGAATTGGTTCTACAACGGAATAAAGGCTCACTACAAAAGCATATTCAATTGATTGATCATTATTTAGAACAAAAAAATTTATCATGAATATTGTTTTACTTGAATCTGATCCAAATATTGCATTGGACGTATGGTCAATTGAGGATGCTCGTCAAATTCAACATTTAAAACAACATCTTCAATTAAATGTTGGTGATACTTTAAAAGTTGGTATTCGTCATGGTCAGCGTTATCTGACAGAAGTTTTAAGTATTTCAGAGCAACAAATCAAGCTTAAATCCATTCAGACTGAAACTGTGCCTGAAAAGTTACCTGTGCATTTAATTTTAGCGTTGCCTCGTCCAAAAGTATTGCGTCGTATGATCATGGACGCAGTGACGCTTGGCGTGGAGCAGATCAGTTTAATACATAGTTATCGCGTAGATAAAAGCTATTGGCAAAGTCCTTTTTTACAACAGCTTGAGAGTTATGTGACGCTTGGTTTAGAGCAAGCAGGCGATACTATTCCACCCAAAATTCAACTGTACAAGCGTTTTAAACCTTTTGTAGAAGATGTTTTACCAACCTTGATTACTAAGGAAAAACCCGCTTATGTTGCGCATCCTTATGCTGAGCTAAAGATGCCATCTGCGATACAAAATGGATGTAATTTAGTGGTGGGACCAGAAGGTGGTTTTATTCCTTATGAGATTGAGTTACTCAAAAAAAATGGCTGCCAAGCAATGAGCTTAGGCAACCGAATTTTAAGAACTGAAACAGCCCTATCGCATATTTTAGGTCGATTGTTTGTCTGAAGTCTTTATTGCAGTAGGAAGTTGAGCAATAGGAGTAGACTGCATTTTAAGCTCTTGGATTGGGTAGGGAATATTAATTTCTTGAGCGTTAAATGCTTGCTTCACTTGAGCTTGAATTGAACTGGTGGAAGATAAAATATCAGTCTCTGTGGTGTTGATCCACCAACGTACCGTTAGATTAACTGAGAAATCAGCTAAAGCTGTGACATTGACTGAGAAAGCTGGTTGACTTAATACATTACGATCATTATTTAAAATATCTAAGACAATTTGCTTGGCTTTTTGCTCATCATCATCATATCCAATACCGACAATGAATTCACAGCGGCGTTGTTGGTAAGCTGTGTTAACCGTAATTGGACTGGTATAAACAGTTGCATTAGGAATGACGATACGACGACCATCATATGAGCGTAAGAATGTTGCACGAATTTGAATATCTTCCACAACACCTTCCATACCATTGACAATAATGGCATCGCCAATACGGAATGGTTCACCTAATAAAATGAGTACACCTGAAAGTAAGTTTTGAAAAATATCTTTGAATGCAAAACCAATGGCAACTGAACCAATTCCCAATGCACCGATTAATTGACTAGGGGTAAAACCTGGAATTGCAATAACTAATGCGATTAGGAAGCCAAAAAATAAAATAAAAGTACCACCGACACGATGGAGCACTAAAACTAAGTTTTGTCGTGTATAAGAACGATTACTCAATGTTTTATTGACAAAAACTTTAAATAATTTAGTAAGTAACCAGAAGATTACAAAGACAATAAGAGCTAGACCAATATAGGGAAGACGATCCCAGAACGCATTCACCATTTTATCAATTGCAGTATATGCGTCTTGGTATTTCTCTGTATGGGTAATCACCGTTTGCGTTGTTTTTGCACCCGCTTGATGAATAAGCTCACCAGTATCTTTCGCTATATTTGTTAACGTTGTCTGTTCGTCTGCCACAGGAAAATCTCTATTTCGCAAAGTAATGTATTGTGAGGAACGCAATCATAATAAATTTATGATGATTGCGCATGCTAAATTCAGTAACGACATATCCTCTATCTATAGAGCATAGAACATTAAAAATATTCTGTCGTGTTTTGAATAATTTGAGTTGGTGTGTCCCAAAATTCAGGGCTTGCAAAATAATACGCAAAAATAAACACACCAAATATCATGAATAAACTGAGCATGATCATGATCCATGCGATGATTTTTTCCCATGTGCTTGAAGGGCGGATATCACCATAATCATTACGATGAGGTGTACCTGGTGCAAGTAAGACATATAAAGTAAAAAAGATTTGAATGAATGGAACCAGCAGTAGCAAACTGAGCCATCCTGTTTTATTTAAGTCATGTAAACGACGAATTAGAAATACAATTTGAAAATAAAAAGCAGCAAACCATATTGCAAACATGCCGAAACCCCCAATCCCTGAAAATGTCGAAAAAAATGGCTCATGCACATTTACATTATTGACACTAAAACTGCCAGCAAGCGTAATGATTAATATAAAAGCCAATATACAACTGATACTGAGCAGACCATACCAACCCAAATAACTCAGACGATTAAAACGACCTTGAGCAAATAAAGGATGATCTTTGCGTGGTGTTTGGAAGGCAGTTTCGGGATTAAACATAATTTTTCCTGTTGTTCTGTTTATTAAATCTTTTAAGCTTTACAGATTGATCAAAATATTCACTTATTTTAAAAACAAAAAGCATAGACAAGCTGTTAAATTTT
>Ga0209599_10000300_pt1 | contig 34849 bp, 29 predicted proteins | sample Shrwel_input2_FT_FD_187534 | JGI IMG/M metagenome (GOLD analysis project Ga0209599, IMG submission 187534) | Subsurface microbial communities from deep shales in Ohio, USA - Utica-3 well 1 S input2 FT (SPAdes) (version 2) ...
CTCATGCGCACATGGAACAGATTATTAGGAGTAGGATTTAGTTATTCTTTTAACTAATCAAAATAATAGAGAACAACAAGGCACAGTATTCACCATACTGTGCTTTTTGCATAAAGTTAAAGCGCCTAAAATGGTTGTTTATCATAAAATTATATTATTTTTGTTTTATAAATTGCCCACGTGAAGAAGATACTAAGATTTTTAATACTGCTCATTTCCTTGGCTGTAATTTCTTGCGGTCCTAAAAAGAATATGATTTACATGGATAAAGTAGATTATAACCAAGAAATAAAACAAGCACAATATAACGGCAGTCTTATACAAACAGGAGACGAACTCAATATCCAAATCACGGGATATGATGAGCTAGCCATCAAACCTTTTAACATCAATACCATTTCAAATACGAATGTGAAAGATGCTTCTGATGCTTCTGCGGTACAATCTTATATCGTAAACAAACAAGGCGAAATTACCATGCCTGTTTTAGGAAATATTCCCGTGACAGGCAAAACCATAGACGAGGTAAAAGTAGACCTAGAAGAACTCCTGAAAAAATACTTAGTAGAGCCTATAGTGATTATAAAACCCATGAACCTTAAAATTATTTTCTTAGGAAAATTCGGAGCAGCGGGAATGAAAGTACACGATAATGAGAAACTCAATATTTTACAAGCCATCGCATTAGGAGGAGGAACTTCTGAAGATGCAGACCTTAAAAACATCAGACTCATCAGAAATGTAAATGGGGTAGACGAAACCTATGTCTTAGATGTTACAGATTATGCCATCACTACTTCTCCATACTACTACTTGCAGAATAACGATATTCTCTATGCAGTTCCAGACAAAAATGCACAAATTGCAGCCAATAAAAATGCGTATTGGGCAAAAGGAATGGCTGGTTTTGGCTTCTTACTCACAATTTATACCTTGTTTTTTAGATAAAATAAATGGAACAATTACAACCCATACAATCCATCCCCCAAAAAGTTAGAAAAATAGAATTTAAAAAAGAAATTTTTAAATATCTAAGAGTTTGGTATTGGTTTGTACTTTCTAGCGCTTTTTTTTATGCTTGTGCCAAGATTTATTTGAGATACACTATCCCTGTTTATAACTCTCAAGCTTCCGTTTATTTTAATACCTCTTTGAAGAAAAATACAGGCGTAATTGGGCTTAATGATTTACAGAGTTTAGGTTCTGGAGGAGTTTCTAAAAATTCTATTGCAGACGAAATTGTGCTCTTCAAAGCAAAACCATTGCTTAATAACGTGGTGAAAGAACTGAACCTGGATGTAGAATTTGTAAACAAAGGAAAACTGAAAGACGATGCTTTATATGGTTCCGAAGCACCTTTTTATGGTAAAATTATAAGACTGAAAGACGAAAAAAAATTCGGAGGTGCCAGTTACAAAATAAAATCACAGAATTATAAATCATACATTCTCACAGATTTTAATGGCAATAATCCTAAAAGCTATTACTATGACCAGCCTTATGATTTAGGATTCGGGATTGTCACCATTTCTAAAAATCCAAACATTAATTTCGATTATCCTGTTGATTTATATTTTAAAAATTATAAAAACGTAGCGGCGGGAATTGAAGGCGGAATTATTGTCAATTACTCCAGCCAAGATACCAATATCTTAGACCTCATTTACAGAGGAACCACTCCAGAAAAGTCAGAAGATATTATTGATGAATTAATCGTTCAGTACAATAAAGATGCAGACAATGATAAAAAATTAGAAGCCAGAAATTCTGAAAAATTCATCAATGACCGTCTGAGAATTATCTCTAGAGAACTTTCTAATATTGAAGGCCAAAAAACCAGTTTCAAAAAAGAAAATAATATTTTCGACATTGAAACGCAGGCACAATCGAACATCAGCGGTCTAGACCAAGGAACCCAAAAAATACTAGAACTTACCTCTCAGTTAGAGATGGTAAACTCTGTTTTGGCATTGGCTAATGCTTCTTCAGAGCAGTTGCTCCCTACCAATATTGGCGTACCCACTTCTGCAGAAAGCCTCATCAGCCAATACAATGATTTAATCATTCTAAGAAATAAAACACTGAGACAAGCCACTCCTGCAAACCCAGTGATTATTCAGTTCAATAAAGAAATAGCAGACCTTAAAAAACTCATCAGAGAAAATTTATACAAATCGAGAGATGTCTTAGCCAATAATTTAAATTATCAGCAGTCGAAAATCGCTCAGTATAAACAGGAAATGAACATGTTCCCAGAACAAGAAAATTTCTTTAAAAATATAGACCGCCAACAGAAAATTAAAGAGTCACTCTACTTATATCTTCTTCAAAAAAACGAAGAAATCTCTATGGCGCTTGCCGTAACTACACCTAAGGTAAAAGTTCTGAATCCTGCTTTCACTACAGGAGTAATCACTCCTAATGTGAGCAAAATTATGATGTATGCCTATGGTTTAGGATTTTTCCTTCCATTGATATTTTTCTTCCTCAAAAATTCTTTCGATACCTATGTGCATTCTAAATATGATGTGATGGAAATTGCCAAAGAAATTCCAGTGGTAGCAGAAATCCCAAGCATAGAAAAAGGAGACAAAGATACAGTAGGAGTAAATGACCTTTCCTCGTTTGCAGAATCCTTTAGAATCCTGAATTCTAATATCAAGTATTTCTTCAATAAAAATGAGAAATGCCCAGTTATCCTCATTTCCTCATCCATCAAAGGAGAAGGAAAAACCACCATTTCGGTGAATACAGCCCTTACTTTGGCGTTAACCAAAAAAGTCCTAATGATTGGCGCAGACATCAGAAATCCTCAGCTCAAAAGATTCATGAAACTACACGGACAAGGTTTATCCGAGTTCTTAAGTGACTACAATGCAAAACCACAAGATTTTGTACAAGAGACCAATATCAGCAAGAATCTTAAACTTATCCATTCTGGAGCCATCGCTCCGAATCCTAATGAGTTGCTTGAAAGCGAAAAATTTGAAGAACTCTTGCAATATGGGAAACAAAATTATGATTACATCGTCATAGATTCTGCGCCGTTATTGATGGTGGGAGATACCTACAACTTAATCAACTATGCAGATGTAATGCTATTCTTGGTAAGATCTGAGTATACCGACAAAGAAATGCTGGAGTTTGCCAACCAAATCTACCGTGACCATGCCAAAGGAAAAATGGCCATTGTGCTGAATGATGTAAGCTACCTTAACCTTACCTACAGCAATAAATATGGCTACGGTTATAAATACGGTTACGGATATTCTTACACCGCAGACACGGATAAGAAACCTTGGTACAAAAAGATATTTTCTTAAAATAATTTTCTGAAAGATGAAGGAACCCAAACAAATGTGGACTGAAGAAATAAAAGCAGAGTCCTCTCTTTTTTCAATTAATTTCAGGGAAATATGGCATTACAGAGATTTGCTCTTCATGCTCGTGAAAAGAGATTTCATCACTTTCTATAAGCAAACCATTCTTGGACCGTTATGGTTCATCGTGCAGCCACTGCTCACCACGCTTATTTTTGTTATCCTTTTCGGGAATATTGCCAAGCTCTCTACAGACGGGATTCCGCAATTGGCTTTTTATTTGGCGGGCATCACCATCTGGAATTATTTTTCAGAAAGCCTCACCAAAACATCATCCGTTTTCACGGCCAATGCTTCGATTTTTGGGAAAGTTTATTTTCCTAGACTTATTATGCCACTGTCTATAGTCGCTTCTAGTTTATTGAAATTTGCAGTGCAGTTTGCCCTTTTTATTTTGGTAGTTCTCTATTACACCTTTGTAGCACAAAGCATACAACCCAATATTTGGATATTGTTTACCCCTGTATTAATTTTATTGATGGCACTTTTTGCTTTAGGCGTAGGAATGATTTTCTCTTCCCTCACCACCAAGTATAAAGACCTTACCTTTTTATTGGCCTTTGGCATACAGTTATTCATGTACATTACACCCGTAGTTTACCCAAGTTCTGCTTTGCCAGAAAAATTCCAAATGTTAGCAAAAATCAATCCTTTATCCAGCATTTTTGAGTGTTTCAGATATGCCTATTTAGGAACAGGAACCTTCACCATAACAGACCTGCTCATCTCCACACTCGTAATCGTATTTCTATTTTTCGCAGGCGTGCTCGTCTTCAACAAAGTAGAAAAATCATTCATGGACACCGTGTAAAATGGGGATGTGATAATTTGAAAATGTGATAATTTGAAGATTTGAAAATGTGATAATTTGATAATTTGATGATGAAGTAAAAGAATTAAAAAAAACAAAGAATAAAAAAACAAAGAATTAAGAAATACCAATCACCAACTACCAACTACTAATTACCAATCACCAATTACTAACTACCAATCACTAACTACCAATCACTAACTACCAATTACCAATCACCAATTACCAACTTCCCATAATGAAACATTCTCTAGCCATAAAAGCCGAAAACATCTCCAAGCAATATAGACTAGGAGAAGTAGGAACGGGTACCATCACCCATGACTTAAATAGATTTTGGGCAAAAATTCGTGGGAAAGAAGACCCGTATCTTAAAATTGGCGAAGCCAATGACCGAAGTAGAAAAGGAGACAGCGAATATGTATGGTCGCTGCGAGACATCAATTTCGAAATTGAACAGGGAGATGCAGTAGGTATCATTGGGAGAAATGGTGCGGGGAAATCTACCTTGCTGAAACTATTAAGCAAAGTTACCAAACCCACCACTGGAAGCTTCAAAGTAAACGGAAGAATTGCTTCTCTGCTAGAAGTAGGAACAGGTTTCAATCCCGAAATGACGGGCAGAGAAAATATCTACCTCAATGGAGCCATTCTAGGCATGAGAAAACACGAAATCGATAGGAAATTTGACGAAATTGTAGATTTCTCAGGCGTAGAAAGATATATAGATACTCCCGTAAAACGCTATTCTTCTGGGATGTATGTGCGTTTGGCTTTTGCAGTAGCAGCGCATTTAGAATCTGAAATCCTGATAGTAGATGAGGTGTTAGCAGTAGGTGATGCAGAATTTCAAAAAAAATGCCTCGGCAAAATGGGCGACGTTTCCAAAGGTGAAGGCAGAACCGTACTTTTTGTGAGCCATAATATGGCAGCGGTGAAAAAATTATGCAATAAAGGGATGCTTCTTCATAATGGTTATTTGAATTCTTTTGATGAGATTGAAAAAATTACAACACTTTACAATCAGTTGAATATTTCACAGAAAGAAAATCATTATTTCAATGAAAAAGGAGTTTTACAGAGTATAAATGTTTTAAATAGTAGTTTTCAGAAAATAGGAACTGTTCAAAATGATGATGTACATTATTTAGAGTTTGTTTTTAATATAGATAATCCCAAATCATTAAATTTTGGATTTACTTTATATAATATGGATGAAATCCCAATTATATCTTCACCAGTAACAGAAGGATTTACTTCTGGAATTAATAAAAAAAGAATACAGTTGCCTACAAATATATTAAAAGCAGGTTCTTATTATATAGAAGGAGCTATATGGAGAGATGGCGGTGAGGTGCTTGATAAAAATGATTGCTATATGGTTTTTGAAATAGAACCTAGAACTAAAATTGAAATGATAAGTGGTATAAAAGGTTTAGTTAATAATCCTTATTTGTGGTTAGATAATAAATAGTATAATGATTGATAATAAAATATTAATTTTTTCACTTTTTAATTTTAATATAAATTCAGGAGGGCCATCAGGTTTTCTTGCTCAGAATCTTATAGATAAACCAAGAGATTTTTTTGTTTTTCCTCAAGATTTAATTTTTCCAAATAGATTTAGAAATATCCTTAAAAATTATATCAATGATAAATTTTTGAAAAAGGAAAAAAACTATTTGATAGATATTTTTAAAGAAAGTAATGCAAAAAACTACAAGTATATTTTTTTTCATGATTGTGCTACTCTCTTTAAGTGTAGAGATCTTATTCAAGACCATCAAATCGTAATTCTACAATCTCATTCTCCTGAATTACCTTCAAAGGAAAGTAAAGAAGCTGGTGCTTCATCAGATTATATTGCGTTTTTACAACAAGCTGAGCAATATTCTTTTCAAAGGGCTAATTATATTGTTTTTCCGAGTGAAGGAGCTGTAAATATATATAGGACATTAAATTTTGATGAGAAGAAAGTTAGATTGATTTTATCGGGTTGCAAAAACATAGACTTAGTAAGAAAAGATTATCCATTAGAAAATAAAATTAATTTATTTTTTATTGGAAGGAGAAATAAAGTGAAAGGTTTTGATATTGTATTAGAGAGTTTCAAAAGAGCAGTAGAAGTAAGAGATGATATTAATCTCATTATTGCAGGTGGAGGAGACGAAATAAAATACAAAAATGTATATGATTTAGGATTTATAAATAATCCTTTAGATTGGTATCATAATGCAGACTATGTTATTAATGCGAATAGACAAAGTTATTTTGATTTATCAATTTTAGAAGCATTATCTGTTGGAGCTCGATTAATCATGACCACTAATTTTGGACATAGTTTTTTTAAGGGTACTTCAGAAGATATATTAGAATTTGATGCGGAAGATGCAAACGGACTTTATAATGTTTTAACTTCCGAAAAATTGACTAAAAAGATATTACCAAGCAATCTTAATAAGGAGTTATATCAAAAACATTTTACAGACCAATTGTATTATGAAAGACTTAAATCTTTTTTCCAAAAATTAAGAAATGAATAAACCAAAATTAGGAATTATCGCATACAAAGCACTTTCTGGTGGAGTGATTGTGATTTTTGAGCATGCGTATTACCTTACGCTCAGAAATCAATATGAGGTATTTCTAATTTTTGATACAGAAGTTACAGACGAAGACATCAGTTGGTTTGATAGAGCTACGACATTAAATAAAATTTCTTTTGAAGAAGCAAAAAACATTCACTTTGATGTAGTAATAGCTACTTTTTGGAAAAGTTGTTATGAAATAGCAGAATTGAAATCTAATTCTTACCTCTACTTTAATCAATCAGTAGAATCTAAATTCTATAAAGATAATCCACATAAAGCAGCATTAGCAGAAGCCACTTATTTACTGGGGCTTCCCATCATTACTGAAGCCACTTGGATAAAAAATTATCTTAACGAGCAATATCACATTGATGCAGAATTGGCAAAAAACGGAATCAATAAAGAGGTTTTCTTTGTACAGCAAGAAAAAGAAAAAAATCGTCCTTTTCGGGTGTTAGTGGAAGGACCTTTAGACGTTGATTTTAAAAATGTAAATAGAACCCTAGAAATTTGCAAAAAATCGAAAGCAGATGAGATTTGGTTACTCACCAGTACAGAGGTAGACCAAATAGAAGGAGTGCATCAAGTTTTTTCTAAAATCCCAATTCACAAAGTACAAGAGGTGTATAATTCTTGTGATGTTTTAGTTAAACTGAGTAAAGTAGAAGGAATGTTCGGGCCACCTTTAGAAATGTTTCACTGTGGAGGTACTGCAATTACGTATAACGTTTCAGGGTTTGATGAGTACATGAAACACAATCATAACGCGCTGATTGCAGACATGGATGACGAGGAAAAAGTATTAGAATACATAAATTTCTTAAAAGACCATCCAGAAGAATTAGAAAGATTAAAACAAAATGCTCTTATTACTGCCAATGAATGGCCAAATTGGGAACAAGCTTCAAGAGGTTTTGAACAAGCTATAGAAAAATCATTAGCCAAAGAACAAGTAATACAAGAGCAATTAAAATATAAAATAAAAACCATAGAAACGCTTTACTCTAGTCATAATGTTCAAGAACAAAATACTGTTCAAGAACATATTTTGGTAAGAGTTTATAGAAAACTGAAATATTTATATAAAAAGCATGTTTTGTAATCTTGCCATCATCATTCCATATTTCAAAATCGATTTTTTTGAAAAAACCTTGTCATCTCTTGCGCAGCAAACAGACCAGAGATTTCAGGTATATATTGGTGATGATGCAAGTCCTGTTTCACCTAAAGAATTATTAGAAAAATACCAAGGGAAATGTAGTTTTACTTACAAAAGATTTAAGGATAATCTGGGAAGAGTTTCCCTCGCTAAACAATGGGAGCGTTGCATAGAAATGTCTCAAAACGAAGAATGGTTTATAATTCTTGGCGATGATGATTATTTATCTGCTAACTACGTAGAAGAATTTTATAAACATCTGGAACTCGTTGAAAAAAACAACATCAATGTCATAAAATATGCTTCTTTAGAAATTGATGAAAAAGGAGATGTTCAAAAAATTAAAAAAGAAGAGCCTCTGATAAAATCTTCTATAGAGCATTTTTTTGATAAATTTGTTCACGAAGGAAGAAGCAGCTTGTCCGAACATATTTTTAGAAAATCAGCCTACAAAAAATATTGTTTTTTGGAGATGCCCTTAGCTTGGCATTCAGATGATTGGGCACAGCTAAGATTTTCAGATTTTGGAAATATTCTTTTTATCAAAGAAGCCCAATGTTACATTAGTGTTTCCAGTGCCAGTATTTCGGGGAGTGTAGATAATATTAGAACCAAACAGCTTTCTTCGAAAATATTTTTTGAAGCATTGAGTAAAAATATGCAGGAGTTTAAAGGAGAGCATTTGAAACAATTGATAGACCTGATAGAATGGGCAGAACAGCAAAAAAATATTCACATACAAATTAAAAATAAAGCAAGGTGGTACTATAAAGCTTTTGGTCTCAAGGGAATTTACCGCTATCTAAATGCTAAAAAAAATTGAAACAGATGAAACAAAAAATCATCCAATCTCTTTATTATTACTATTGGCTCATCAGAACTTGGCATCTTAGAAAAGATTTTCCTAAGTATAAGATTATGTCTATAGAAGAGACCATAGACCAAATCGTAACACAGCAGAAATCCATCAGCAGATTAGGGGATGCAGATTTTTTATTGTTGCTAGAAGAAAGAGATGTTTCCTACCAAATCCTTACTCCAGAAATAGCACAGAAATTAAAAGAAGTTTTAGCATGTAGAGATTCCCGTTTTCTAATTGGTTTGCCAGATACTATTGTAAGTCAAAGAAGATGCAATAGATTTTCAAAAGTACATTGGAAAAAATTTATCAATACCTATGGCAAAAAACTTCAATTGTATTTTGACCAAAACTATCATTATGGCAATTCTAACATGACTAGGATTTACATAGATTATACAGATAAAAGCAAATCACCCAGTATTTTTGAAAAATTAAAAACCATCTGGCAAGATAAAGAGGTGGTGATTATAGAAGGTGAATTTACACGATTAGGAGTAGGCAATGATTTGCTTGAGAATGCGAAATCCATAAAAAGAATTATTGCCCCACATAAAAATGCGTTTCAGAAATATACAGAACTCAAAGAGTATTTGCTTACATTTCCTAAAGAAAACACCTTGTTTCTTTTTTCACTGGGACCTACTGCTACCATATTATGCCATGAGTTAAGTCTACAAGACTATTGGGCAGTAGATATTGGAAACATAGATTTAGAATACATGTGGATGAAAATGGGCGCTACAGAAAAAATATCAGTTCCCGGAAGATACAGCGTAGAAACAGAAGCACAGAAGCAAATATTGGAATTATCTTCTGAAGACCAAAAAAAATATTTAGATAGCGTCATTTTTAGAATTGAGTAAAATGAATAAGGTAAACAAATTAATTTTTTACTTTTTATTAGTATTGTTTTTTGTTTACAATACCTTTTATCTGTATCACAATATCATTATTTCTAAAGACCCATGGAATCTAGGAGATTGGCTCATTAATTACCAAGATGGTGGTTTTAAGCGTCGAGGTTTATTGGGGAGTTTAATATTGTTGATACATGATAGTATAGGGGTAAAATTAGAAGTGATAGTTTTTGTCATTGTTGAATTTTTACTAATAACGTTTTATTATTTTTTAGGGAGACTGTTAAAAGATAATAATAACATAGCAATATTAAGTTTATTACTTTCCCCACTTGTTTTACAATGCTCATTGGTAGACCCTAATATAATTGGGAAAAAAGATGTGTTGGTTTTTGCTACGTTTGCTTATTTTGTTTATACCATAAACCGAAATGTAAAAAGGAATTATTTTCTATATATCCTGCTTTTTGCAGTTACTTTAATTCACGAATATTTTATTTTTTTTGTAGGATATTTCATATGGATTTTAATCCTTTCAAAAAAATACTCTTATAAAGACTATATTTTTACCTTTTTGAGTGTATTAGTGCCAGTGATTTTAATATTTTTTCTTGGCGGAAATATAAATGAAGGAGCATCATTTCAATTGCTGAAAGAAAGAGGGTTAGATTTACATAATAGCGGAATCTTAGCTTGGAAATATGATGAAAAAGTGCCTACAGATATTTGGAATGCATGGTATTTCTATTCATTATATTTTATAAGTTTAGCAATAGGAATTCTTCATTTTTCATACTACCTAAAAGTATTTTTCTTGAAGAGCTATATCAGAAAGATTTTGGTATTTATGATTTTGTTATTAGCATCATCTCCGTTATTTTATTTGGGTACAGATTGGGGTAGATGGTTAAATATACATTTTACATTATTTTTGATAACACTATTGCCTTTGAAGAAAGAAAGTGTATCTCATCAAAAAAATGATATTATTTTTATATTAATTTGTTGCACTACCTTTTTGTGGGGATTCAATCATTTTGGAAATGGTTTTCATTTTTACACAAAGTTTAATATTTTCATTAATAAGTTATTTTTATCATGAAATTAATCAATAAAAATATTCTTGTAAAGATATTCTTAATACTTCTATTAGTTTTATTTCTTGTCTATAATCTCTACTATATCTACAATTCTTACATAGTAGAAAAATCATGGCAACTAAGTGATTGGTTAATTAATTATCAAGATGGGGGATTCAAAAGAAGAGGTTTAGGTGGAAGTTTCTTTTTTTTATTACAAGATATTACAAGAATTCCTTTAGAGAACTTAGTTTTTTATTTTGTTGCAATTCTACAAATTCTATTTTTTTATTTTTTCTATTTATTATCAAAAAATAAAGTTAATATAGGAGTTTTAACTTTATTACTTTCTCCTCTAGTTTTTGGTTTTTGGTTAGTAGATAAAGAATCTGTTGATAGAAAAGAAATACTATTATTTGTTATATTTACTTCATTTGCATATTTCACAAGTGTTAAACAAAACAAATTTGTAATTAATATTCTAATTCCCTTATCTATTTTTATAGGAACATTTATACATGAATTTTTTATTTTCTTTATAAGTTATTTTTTTGTGATGCTTTATTTACAAAAAGATAGAAATATTTACAGATATATTTTATATTTTTTGTCTGCATTAGTGCCTGCGGTTTTGATATATTTTTATGGAGGAGCTATTAATGAAGGTCAGTCTTTAAATATAATCTTAAAAAGAGGGTTGTCACTAAAAAACGATGGTATATTTGTATTGGATAGAAATTTTAAATTTGAATTAGCAAGAGAAGATTTTTTTAAACTATATGGTAAATATTTTATTTCAATTTTATTGGGAATATTATATTTTTTCATGTATGTAAAAACATATCTTTTAAATAATAAGAAGATAATCCCTTTAATCACTTTTTCTCTATTATATTCCGTACCATTATTTTACATGGCTGGAGATTGGGGAAGATGGTTAAATATACATTTTACATTAATTCTTATTATTTTTATCTCGCTTACATTAGAAAAAAATAAAGTTAATGATAGAATCTTTTATTATCTTTTTCCGACTATATTTTTGTGGGGATTTAATGTATTAGGTGATGGCTTTCATTTTTACACAAAGTTTAATTTAATTGTAAGTAAAATTTTTAATTATTTATTTTGAGACTTTCCATCATCATACCAGTTTATAATGCAGAACAATATTTGCAAAAATGTTTAGAAAGTGTTTTTAATCAAAACCTTTCTCCACAAGACTATGAAATACTCTGCATCAATGATGGTTCTACGGATGCCTCATTGTCTATTTTAAATAAATTTCAAGAAGAAAACACCAATGTAAAGGTTGTTTCTACAGAAAATAAAGGCCCTGCTCATGCTAGAAATAGAGGTTTAAATAGTGCTAAAGGAAATTATATTACTTTTCTAGATTCTGATGATTTAATATATCCCAATACATTATCTGAAATTCTCAATAAATTAGAAGAAGAAAGGATTGAAATTCTTTATCCTATGATTCATTTTTACGATGAAAAGGATAATCTTTTAGAAAAATCAAAAATAGAAAACAATAGTAAAATAAATATAGGTTTGCGTCAAGAGCGCAGAACTCTTCCTGCTACTTTTTATAAAAGAGAATTGGTGGGAGAGATGCGTTTTCCAGAAGAGGTTTTAGTAGGGGAAGATACAGTTTTTAATGCCAAAGTGCAGAGCAAAGCACAGCGAGTTTCTTTTGAGAAAATACCATATTATAAATATTTAGTCCGTCCCAATTCTCTTTCCAAGAAAGCCATTACCGAAGAAGGATATCAGGGATTTATCAATGCCATTACCATTTTAGACGAATATAAGAATCAACAATTCTCCCCAGAAAATGCAGAAGCTCAAGAGTATTTTGATAAAGTGATTTTGGTGTTTATGACCAGAATCGTAGAACTGCATATTTTGCCCAACCTCTATCAACCTAAATACAAAGAGCTCAAAAAACTGCTTTCAGAAAAAGGATATTGGCATTTAGCAAAAACCATCGCCGAAAAATATCCCTATTTCGATACCTCATTCTCTAAAATGGCAAGACATCAAAAAAAACTAATCTTCAAAACAAAAGTCTACCAACTCTTACAAAAGCTAAAACAGTAATAAATATGGTAGCTTAGATTCCTACGGAATGACAAAGTGACTGTTGATTTTGACATGTGATTAGAAAAGGAAACGCAATAAATATCACACATTATTTTTAACGAAGTTAAAAATCTTTGCGCCTTAAAAACATAAGAATTTTAAAAAAATACATTGCGCCTTTGCGTTAAAAAAAATCCGCGAAAATCTGCGAGAAACAAAATAAAAAATTTATAAAAACTCATCTTCAAAACAAAAGTCTACCAACTCTTACAAAAGCTAAAACCGTAATAAATATGGTAGCTTAGATTCCTACGGAATGACAAAGTGACTGTTGATTTTGAGTTATGATTAAAAAAGGATACTAAATAAATATCACCCCATCATTTTTAACGAAGTTAAAAATCCTTGCGCCTTAAAAACATAAGAATTAAAAAAATAATATTGCACCATTGCGTTAAAAATAAACCATCAATTTTGAAGATTTTCACATCCTTTAGGACTCGAGGCAATGAAAATCTTCAAAAAACAATCATTAAAAATTTTTCCACCCATGTCATCCTGAGCACAGACCCAAGGTCTGCGAACGAAGTTCACGAAGGAAGGGAGGGAAAAGAAAAATTTTAAATCACTCTATCATTTTTAACGAAGTTAAAAATCCTTGCGCCTTAAAAACATAAGAATTAAAAAAATAATATTGCACCATTGCGTTAAAAATAAACCATCAATTTTGAAGATTTTCACATCCTTTAGGACTCGAGGCAATGAAAATCTTCAAAAAACAATCATTAAAAATTTTTCCACCCATGTCATCCTGAGCACAGACCCAAGGTCTGCGAACGAAGTTCACGAAGGAAGGGAGGGGAAAAGAAAAATATTAAATCACCCCATCATTTTTAACGAAGTTAAAAATCTTTGCGCCTTAAAAACATAAGAATTTAAAAAAAATAATATCGCGCCTTTGCGTTAAAAAATATCCGCACGAATTTCAACATCCCACATCCCTCACCTTTACTAAAGATAAAATCCTTAATTTTGCTCTATGCCAAAAATCTCCATCATCATCCCGGTCTACAATGCAGAACAATATCTGGAAGAATGTTTGCTGAGCATCAGTCAACAAACCTTTACGGATTTTGAGATTTGGGCAATCAATGATGGTTCTACCGACTGTTCTTTAGAAATTCTAAAAAAACACCAAGAAAAAGAACCGCGTTTGCATATTCTTTCTCAAGAAAACAAAGGGGTTTCTGCCGCTAGAAATCTTGGATTAGAAAATGCAACTGGAGAATACATCACCTTTGTAGATGCGGATGATATATTAGCAACAGATATATTTATAACGCTAAATCCAGAAATAGAAAATAGCACTCATGATTTAATATTAGGAAACTTCAAGAGTAAAAATGGGAATAGAGAAATTGATTTTAAAAATATTGAAAAGGACTATCAATCTAAAGAAGAATTAATCTCAGATTTTATTACTTGGAAACTTAAAATAAGATTAGGCTCTTTTTTAATTAAAAGAAGCCTTGTCTATGATAATAATTTGAAATTTTTAGAAACTCTAAAATATGCAGAAGATGTGTATTTTATAACAAAATCACTTTATTATTCGACTTCGGTTAAGATTGTAAACAAGTTAATGTATATTTACTTATATAATGACTATTCCACTATAATAAAGGTGGGGTTTGATAGGTTTGACTCTTTTAAAGCAAAAAATGAATTGTATTATTTTTTTAAAAATCAAGAAAATTATAATACGGTTAATAAAATTTATTTAGGATATCAATTGCCGGAAGCCATTATAGATGTCGTGGAACTATTATGTCAAAACGGCTATAATATGCATAGGATTTTAAAATATCTTAAGGAAAATGACTATTTAAAATGGATAGATAATTATTGTTTTAATGATTTTACCCCTAAAAATATAGAAGAAAAAATAAATAAATTTCAGAATAATCCATATTGGTTTTGTTTTAATACTAAATTAAAATTGAATATTGGAAAAATGAAAACAAAAGTTTTTAATTTATATAAAAAATTATGAAAATTACAGTTTTCACTCCTACTTATAATAGGGCTTATATTTTAGAAAACCTTTTTAATTCACTTAAAAGACAAAAATTTTATGATTTTGAGTGGATAATAGTAGATGATGGATCTACAGATAATACAGCTGATTTAGTGTCTTCTTGGTTAAAAGAAAAATTAAGCTTTCCAATTATATATAATTATCAAAAAAATAGCGGGAAACATACTGCAATAAATAAAGGTGTAAAACTGGCATCTGGTAATCTTTTTTTTATAGTAGATTCAGATGATTATATTACAGATGACGCTTTGTTTAAAATTAACCATTGGTACGAAAATCTTACTCCAAAGGATTCCTTTTGGGCAATCTCAGGTAATGTGGGATTTTCAAAAAATGAATTAATAGGAGAAACCTTTCAAAGTGAGTATTTAGACTCTTATTATTTAGATAGAATTCCTAATAATATAATTGGGGATAAAGCTGAAGTTTTTTTCACTGATGTAATTAGAGATTATCAATTTCCTGAATTTAAAGGTGAAAAATTTCTTTTTGAAGGAGCTTTATTCCTAGAGTACGGTCAGAAATATAAAATTAGATATTTTAATGATATTATTTATATTGCAGATTATTTAGAAGATGGTCTTACTAATAATATAAGAAACAGAATACTTCAATCACCAAAAGGTTATGCCTATGTTAAATGTAAGGAGATGGATGTTTTTAAAAGAAACTATAAAGATAGATTGTCTTTTTACTATTATTATTGGAAAGATTTTAATAAAATAATAGGAACCAATAATGTGAGCAGGAATCTAAGAGTAACATTTTTTACTCTTTTTTTGTCAATTGCTATTTTTGGAGTGTTGAATTGGTTTAGAAATTTTAAATAATGAGTCAAAATATCCTTCTTTTTTTTCATGCAGGCTGCCTTAATCGTGGTTGTGAAGCAATAGTTAGAACAGCAATTGCAGAAATTAAATCTCAGTTTCCAAATGCAGATATAGATTTGGCTTCTTTTCGCCCAGAAACAGATGAGGTGATTGCACATTTAGTTCGTGAAATATTTATCCAAAAAAGTGAACCGCTAAAAAAATATTCTTTAGATTGGTTTATGGCTGCCCTTCAAATAAAATTTTTGAAAAATGAATCTTTTGCTTATTGCAGAATGAATAAGAGTATTATATCTAAAATTAAAGACTATGATGTTTTTATTTCTATTGGAGGAGATAACTATTGCTATGGTGAAATTCCTGAAATTTACGAAATCAATCGACTCATCAAAAAAGCAGGCAAAAAACTCATTTTATGGGGAGCTTCCATTGGCGAAGAAGATTTAACGCCTGCCAAAATACAAGATTTACAACGCTTTGATTTGCTCTTGGCTAGAGAAACTTTAACAGAAAAAGTATTGAAAAATGCAGGATGCAAAAACGTGAAGTTGGTAGCAGATGGCGCTTTTTTAATGGAAAAGACAGAACTGCCATTGCCTGAAGGATTCATAGAAAATAAAACACTGGGTTTTAATTTTTCACCATTGATTTTTGGCAGAAACCCACAGTCTAAAGAAGCAGCTTTTCAATTGGTGGAGCACATTTTAGCAACCACAGATTTTAATATCGCTTTGGTTCCGCACGTGACCATAGCAATCAGCAATGATGAGGAAACCCTAAAAGAATTTTTGGAGAAATACAATGAAACCAAAAGAGTTTTTCTTTTACCCAATAACCTCAATGCTACAGAATACAAAGGCTACATTGCTCGAATGAGATTCTTTATAGGCGCCAGAACTCATGCCACCATTGCTGCCTATTCTACAGGAGTGCCAACGATGGTATTGGGCTATTCTGTAAAATCAAAAGGCATTGCCAAAGATATTTTTGGAGAAGAAAAATTAGTGTTGGGCATAGAAGAAATTTCAGATGCAGAAAAATTAATTGCTAAATTTGAAGAAATGAAGCAGGAAGAACTCATGCTGAAAGAAATTCTAAGAAATAAAATCCCCCACATCAAAGAAATGGCACAAAAAGCCAAAGGATATTTAGCAGAAATAATATAAAACTTCCTCCTCTCATCCGGTGGCTGAGCCTGTCGAAGCCACTGAGAACGAAAGAAATTTTCCACCTCGCTGGCTGAGCACAGACCGAAGGTCTGCGAACGAAGTTCACGAAGCCAGAGAAAATGAAAGAAATTTTTCCTCCCTTTAGGGCAGGGGAAAGAAAAATTTTAAAAAGAAAAATTTGCGTTAAAAAAACATTTTCATGAAGAAAAAACTACTTTTTGTAATCCCAAGTTTAGCCTTAGGCGGAGCAGAAAAAAGCTTCGTCAATTTGCTCAATGCTATAGATTTCGAAAAGTATGAAGCAGACATCTTTCTCTTTGTAAAATCTGGCGAATTCCTTTCTTTATTGCCTAAACAAGTAAAACTACTGCCCATTTCAGAAGATTTTGCAACCTTTTCTTTACCTTTCCTAAAATCGGTTTTTACCTTTTGCAAAAAAGGAAGATTAGATTTGGCTTTATACAGATTGCTTTTTGTATTAGCTAACACGAGAGCAAGAAATGCTTCAGTTTCAGAACAAATCACTTGGAAATATTTGAAAAATTTCTTCCCAAAAATTAAAGGGAATTATGACGCTGCTATTGGCTATTTGGAAAAATCTTCGAATTATTTCATCACAGACCGCGTTTCGGCTTCTCAAAAAATAGGTTGGATTCATACCGATTTAAAAGCCTTGGATTTAGACTTTGCTTTTGAAGAAAAATACCTGAAAAAATTAGACAAAATCATTACGGTTTCCGAAAATTTAGTAGATAAATTACAAACCTATTTCCCTGTAATAAAGGATAAATTTTACTGCATAGAAAACATTAATTCAGCGAAAGTCATCAATGAATTGGCTAATCAGACACAAGAAGCAATCCTTGAAGATGATGAGGTGTTCAATATCATTTTTGTAGGGAGATTGGTCAAGGAAAAAGCCCTGCATATAGCCATAGAAGCATTAGAACTGTTGCTGAAAAAAAACATCAATGCGAGACTGTATTTGGTGGGAGAAGGCAATAAAAGACTGGAACTTCAGAAAATGGTTCAAGAAAAAAACATCGGGGAGAAGGTGGAGTTTTTGGGAGTACAGAGCAATCCTTATCCTCTGGTAAAAGCCGCAGATTTGTTTTTAATGACTTCTGTTTTCGAAGGAAAATCTATTGCTTTAGAAGAAGCAAAGATTTTGAAAAAACCGATAGTCATTACTAATTTTTCTACCGCTTCAGAACAGATAACAGACGGAAAAACAGGTCTGATTGCCGAAATGAATGCCCTGTCTGTAGCCGAAAAAATAGAAAAACTCTACCGAGACCAAGATTTCAAAAATGAAATCATCAATCATCTTTCTCAAGAAAAATTAGGAAATGAAGACGAAATTTTAAAATTCTATCAGCTGATTCATGAGTAATTTTATCACTATTTTCACGCCTACCTATAACAGAGCCCATCTTCTAGAGAGGCTTTATAAAAACCTGTGCGAACAGGAATATCAAAATTTTGAATGGCTCATTATAGATGATGGGAGCACAGATAATACCAGAGAAATAATTGAAAATTATAAAAGAGAAGGAAAATTAAATATTCAATATTTCTATAAAGAAAACGGAGGCAAACATACCGCTATAAATTTTGGATTGGAAAAAGCACAATCTGATATTTTTTTTCTGCTAGACAGTGATGATTTTTTAGAGAAATCAGCGACCAAAGTGGTGGCCGAAAAATGGGATATCATCAGAAACACCCCTTCCTTATGCGGAATTGTCGGACTTTCTAAATTTCTAAACAAAGAGGTGCGAACAGATGCCTTTCCTGAAGATGATTGGGTGGTTTCTTTTACAGATATTTATTTCAAATATAAAATTTTGGGTGATAAACCTGTGGCTTTTAAAACCTCAGTGATGAAACAATTTCCTTTTCCCAATAAAAAGGGAATTCATTTTGTTTTCGAGGCGGTTTCTTGGCACGAAATGGCAAAAAAATACAATGTGCTTGCAGTAAATGACTTATTGCAATACAAAGAATATACAGAAGATGGTATCACCCGAAACACCTATAAAAAAGAATATGTAAAAGGCTTAGCGTTTTCTTTTTTTCATTTAGTGAAAAACAGAACCTATCCTTTTGCTAAATATCCGCATCATTTTTTGTGGAACTACATTCACCTGGCGATTAATTCACTTTTATCAGGCGAAAGTTATTTTAATCAACTATCTTTGATAGACAAAATAATTTACTTAATGTTCTATCCAAGAGCGTATTATACATATTCAAAATTGAAAGATAAGGTGGTATGATGAATAGAGTAATCAATAAGATAAAACAAATCATTGCTGGAGTGTCAAACGAAGAACTTTCTGTTCAAGCGAATGTCAAAGAAGGTATGAAAGTGGGCAAAAATGTCTATGGATTAGTCAATTGTACCATAGACCATGGTCATTGTTGGCTCATCGAAATTGGAGATGAGGTAATGTTTGCACCTCAAGTGTATCTTTTAGCGCATGACACCAGCACCAAAAGAAGCACTGGTTATGTAAGAGTAGGCAAAATAAAAATAGGGAAGAACTGTTTCATTGGAGCCAGAGTAATGATTTTACCAGGGGTAGAAATTGGCGAAAATTCTATTGTAGGCGCAGCAAGTGTGGTAACTAAATCTTTTCCAGAAAATTCGGTGATTGCGGGAAATCCCGCACAATATATTTGCAGCGTGGAAGAATATGAAGCAAGGGTAAAAGAAAAATTTCAAAACATACCTCATTTTTCGGAGGACTATGAATTGGGAAGAATTACACCCGAAAAAAAACAAGAAATGCTCGATAAAATAGAAAAATTTGGTTTTGTAAAATGATGACAGTTTTATTTTTGATGACGCTATTTCTGCTGTTGGTACTATCAGTAGACTTTCTTCCTGATTTTTGGACTTGGCAAAGCCGTATTAAAATAGGAAGATTTACCAATGAAAAAGAATGGAAAGATAAAGTACTCCAAAAATCGGTGTCTTGGCTCAATAAAATGCCCAAAACCAAAATAAAAGACGAAAATAGACTCTTGCTAATAGACCTTCTGAGAAATCAGTACACCAATAAAACCTTACAATCGTGGCAAGAAGCCTCTTTGCTTTTGGGGTTAAATCAAGCTTACAAAACTTCTCCCGAATCTCATCTGAAAGCGGAAATCTTAAAATTCGTCCATTCCAAATTAGACCAAAATGGAAATTGGATTTCAGAACCCCAAGAAGTAGATACTGCTTGGTTGGCTTTTGCCCTTTCAGAAATTCCTTTCCTAGATAGAAATATAAAACCAGCATTAGATAAGGTTTATCAATTAATCAAATCTAAACTAGGAGAAGACGGAACGGTGATGTACAGAGCGTCCACTCCCAATTACAGATATGTAGACACCATTGGTTTTACAGCTCCATTTTTAGCCAAATATGGTAGAGATTTTCAAAACGAAGAAGCCATTAATCTGGCCATTGCGCAAATCAAAGCCTTTGAAAAATACGGAATGCTAGAGAATAAAATTCCAGTTCATGCGTATGAAATTCATTCTAAAAATCCTGTGGGGATTTTCGGTTGGGGACGCGGTTGCGCTTGGTTTTTAATCGGTGCTTTAGAAACCTATAAAATACTGCCAGAACTACATTCCGAAAAAGAAGATTTACAAGAAATATTACAACAATTAGTAGAAATCTTAGTGAGTTTTCAAAAAAAAGATGGCAGTTTCTCTTGGAATTTCTTAGATACAGATGCGAGAAGAGATTCCTCTGCAACGGCTGTTTTTGCTTGGTTTTTAAAAGAAATGAATAGAGAGGATTCCGCTCAGAAATCATTACAATATTTACAATCGGTTACCCAAAGAAATGGCGCCGTAGATTTTTCTCAGGGAGATACCAAAACCATTGGCGTATATTCCCAAAAATTTGAAATGTTACCTTTTACACAAGGTTTTGTACTAAGAACTTTGTTTTAGAATGATGAAGAAGAAGATATTATTTGTATTAAATAATTTAAGAGTAGGAGGTGCAGAAAAAGCGTTAATAGCACTCTTGCATGAAATGGATTTTTCTCGATATGAGATAGATGTTTTTTTATTTTCCCATGATGGAAATTTTCTAAAACGACTTCCCGAACAAGTCAATTTACTTCCTGCACCTAAAAATTTTAAATATTTTGACAGGTCTACCAAATCTGCCATTTTTCAAAATCTCAAAAAAGGAAATTTTTCTTTAGCATTAGACCGATGGAAATTTTCTAAATTACTGAACACCGAAAAGAATGATGCCGTAGCAGAACAAAAAGCATGGAAACTTCTAAAAAATCATATCGAAAACGTAAACGAAGAATATGAGGTAGCATTTAGCTTTTTAGAAAAAACGCCTAACTATTTTATCATTGATAAAGTTAAAGCGAAAAAGAAAATCCTTACCGTAATGACGGATTATCAAAGTTTGGGCATGCAAAAAGAAATAGATGTTCCCTACTTTGAAAAAGCAAACCAAATCTTTGTGCTTTCCGAAGAAAATAAGGCATCTTTACAGCAAATTTTCCCAGAATTCAGAGAAAAAATCATCATAATTGAAAACATGATTTCTGAAAAAGAAGTCTGTTCTTTGGCGGAAGAAAAAATAGAAGATTTTCCAGAAAATACCTTTACCATGGTGTCGGTAGGAAGATTGGTAGAAGGCAAACTTCATGAGGTAGGAGTGGAAGTAATGAAGATTTTGAAAGATAAAAATCTTACATTGAATTGGTTGATTTTAGGAGAAGGCAATCGAAGAAAATCGATAGAAGATAAAATCAAAGTCTATCATCTAGAAAAGTACGTCACACTTTTAGGGGAGAGAGACAATCCATATCCTTACATCAAGAAAGCAGATGTTTTTTTACATTTGTCAAAATTTGAGGGTTATGGAATTGCGATTGCAGAAGCGAGAATTCTAAAAAAATGCATCGTGCTGAATGATTTCAATACCGCTTCCAGTCATATTAAAAATGGCTTTGATGGGGTAATAACGTCTTTAAATCCTGTGGAAATTGCATCAGAAATAGAAAAACTGATGTTAGATAAAAATTTGAGAAAAAAATACGAACAAAACGTAAGTTTCGATAAGGATTTTGCCCAGAAAATTTTGAAAAAAATAGAAAACATCATAGAAAACTAAACTCCATTTTTGAAGATTTTCACATCCTTTAGGACAGGAGGCAATGAAAATCTTCAAAAAAATCAATAAAAAATTCCACCCCGCTGGCTGAGCCTGTCGAAGCCAGAGAGAAGAAAGAAATTTTTCCACCTCGGTGGCTGAGCACAGACTGAAGGTCTGCGAACGAAGTTCACGAAGCCAGGGTTGGGGAAAGAAAAATTTAAAAAGGATAATAAAATGAGATTACCCCAGCCCTAAAGGGAGCCCATTTTATTTCCTAAACCTATAAAATTTCCACAATCGGTGGCTGAGCACAGACTGAAGGTCTGCGAACGAAGTTCACGAAGCCAGGACAGGAGGCAATGAAAATCTCACTTCGCTGGCTGAGCCTGTCGAAGCCAGGGTTGGGGGAAAGAAAAATTTAAAAAGGATAATAAAATGAGATTACCCCAGCCCCAAAGGGAGCTCATTTTATTTCTTAAACCTATAAAATTTTCCACAATCGGTGGCTGAGCCTGTCGAAGCCACGGTTGGGGGAAAAGATTTTTTAAGAGAAAAAAAGATGAATTGAAAACGGTTCCCGTCTTTCAGAGGGGTGGCATTCCGAGAACTCGGAATGACGGGGTGTAAAAAAATAAGCGAGTAATTAAAAAAAAGTAAACACACGCTTAGAAGTGAATTGATTCGCTTTCTTTGCTTGCTTAATAAAGGATAAAAAAGAGATAAAACCTTTGCGTTTCAAAAAAATGAGCAATACGGTTTAGAAGCCACGGCTAAAAAAAGAAAAATTTTAGAAAAAAACGAGTAAATAATTAAAAAATACATTTTACTTTGTACTTAGTACAAGGTATACCAAACAAGCACACTTGAAAAAACTACTCTACATCACCAATGCAATAGACGGTTCAGGAGGTCTGGAACGCGTGCTTTCTGTGAAAACAAAAGTGTTGACAGAAGATTTCGGGTATGAAATTCACATCATCACACTCTCGAAGTCTGACCTTTTCGAAAAACAATCTTCAAACAAGGATTCGTTCTTTCACTTTTCAGAAAAAATATTGCAACATAAGATAGACGTTTCAGGAAATCCTTTGCAATACATTTCCAAATACATTTCGGGGATAAAAAAGGTGGTCGCAAAAGTAAAACCTGAAATCATTTTAGTCTGTGATGATGGATTAAAGGCGTTTTTCTTGCCCAAAATACTAGGCAAAAAAATCCCAATCATTTATGAGAGACACGTTTCTAAGCTCATAGAAATTTCAGAAAATCAATCTTTTATAAAAGGGGCTTTCACAAAAGCAAAATTCTTTTTGATGGATATTTTAGCCAAAGATTTTACCCAATTCATCGTCTTAACAGAAGGCAATAAAAACGAATGGAAATCCAAAAATGTAAAAGTCATTCCCAATCCATTGCCATTTTTTCCTTCTGAAATATCTGCTCTTCAAAACAAAAAAGCAATTGCAGTAGGCAAACAATCCTACCAGAAAGGTTTTGATAGATTATTGAATGCTTGGTCGCTATTAGGCGAAGAATTTCAAGATTGGCAACTCCACATCTATGGAAAGTTGGACGAGAGTTTAGGCTTAGAAAAACAAGTGCAAAATTTAAAAATAGGGCACCAAGTATTTTTTCACCCACCAGAAAAAAAGATTGAAGAAAAATATGCAGAATCCAGTATTTTTGTGTTGAGTTCCAGATACGAAGGTTTTGGTATGGTGCTCATAGAAGCCATGAGCTTTGGGATTCCTTGTGTAAGTTTTGATTGCAATTACGGACCTTCAGACATCATTAGAAATAACGAGGATGGTTTTTTAGTAACCAACGGAAATGAAAAAGAATTCGCCGAAAAACTACAATTGCTGATGAAAAATGAAACCCTTCGTCTACAAATGGGAGAAAAAGCCAGAGAACATGTACAACGATTTTCACCCCAAAACGTAGTAAAACAATGGGACGAACTTTTTAAAAAACTGAGCTCATAGAGTAAGATAAATATTTTAAAAAATCTAACTCCGGTGGCTGAGTCTGTCGAAGCCATGGTTGGGGAAAGAAAAATAAAAAAAATCTCACCCTTTAGGGCAGGGGAAAAGATTTTTTAAGAGAAAAAAAATTATAACCACGTTGGCTGAGTACAGACGGAAGGTCTGCGAAAGAAGTACAAGGGGATGTTTTTTGAAGATTTTCACATCCTTTAGGACAAGAGGCAATGAAAATCTTCAAAAAATAAAAAAAACTCCCGTTGGCTGAGCCTGTCGAAGCCAGGACAAAAAAAGCACGCAACCCAATGAGAACTAAAAAGTGCATTCATCATTTTTAACTTTGTTAAAAATTTTAGCGCCTTAAAAACATTAATTAAAGAAAAGTAATTTAGCGCCATTGCGTTAGAATAAACCAACAGATGAAAATTTTTATTTTAATAGACCAACTACATACGCACGGAGGAATAGAAAAATTAGTGGCAGAAAAAGCCAACTATTGGAGCGATGTTTTTGGCTTTGAAGTAAAAATCATCAGTACAGAACAAGAGAACAAACCATGCGTATATAAACTTTCAGAGAAGGTAGCGTTTCAAGATCTTGCCGTCAACTATCACCGGGAAATCAGCTTTTTTCATCCCAAAAATCTGGGAAAATTGACAAAGAATTTCTTCCAAATTCAGAAGTTAGTAAAGCAAGAACAACCAGGGGTGATTTTGGTGGCGTCTCACATTCCCATGACTTACCTTTTGCCTTTGATGAAAACAAAAGCAAAAATCATCAAAGAATTTCACTATTCTAAGTACAATCAACCTGATAATTTCAAAGAAAACCTGTTCAATTTCATTGAAGGGAAATATGATGCCTTGGTCGTTTTAAGCCAAGAGGAAGCAAGTTTTTATAAAACCAAAAATACAGTGGTCATTCCCAATCCTGTAAAAATCCCAGATTTTAAAATCAATACCATTGCAGAAAGAGAAAATAGGGCAGTGGCAGTTTTGCGCATAGCGCCAGTAAAGCAGTTAGAAAAAATGGTGAATGTTTGGGAAAAATTTTCAGTAAAAAATCCAGATTGGCAATTGTATATCTATGGCGCAACCGAAGGAGAATATTTTGAGAAAATTCATCAATTAGTACAAGACAAAAATCTAGAAAATACCATTATTTTCAAAGGAAAAACCAATGAGGTTTACACAGAGCTCAATAAAGCCAAAATTTTTCTGATGACTTCTGAACAAGAATGTTTCCCGATGGTCATTTTAGAAGCGAATGCTTGTGGCGTTCCGGTGCTGTCTTTTGATTGTCCTACAGGTCCTAGAAATATCATTCATCATCAGGAAGATGGGATTTTAGTTCCCCATAATGACGAAGAAAAAATGCTGGAAATGTTGGAGTTTTTAGCCCAAAATCCCGCAGAAATTCAGCGTTTATCTGAGGGTGCAGTACAAAATGCTAAAAATTATGAACTCCAAAAAGTGATGAATCTTTGGAAAAGTCTTATTTTTGATCATTGATGAGAAACTTATTCTATTTTTTCGGACAATTGTTGTGTATTCCGCATGTCTTGTTGTTTCTTTTTTCTAAGGAAAAAGAAGCCATTACCAAAGACCTATATGCGAGAAGAAATTTTAATGCTTCAAAGTGGCATCAAGTATGGGACTTGTCAAAAGAGTTGTGGCTGAATAGATATTTCAGAACGCTCTTCTACCACAGAACACAAGGTCTTTTTTCTAAAATATTGAGAATTTTCTATCCTAAAGCATCTACATTTATCATCGATGTCAATACCAAAATTGGAGGAGGTCTGCAACTCGCACATCCTTATGCCACAATTTTAAACGCCGAAAAAATTGGCGAAAAGGTATATGTCAATCACTTGGTAACCGTCGGCGAAAAAAATGGGAAAAGACCAATCATTGAAGATGGGGTAGAACTTCATGCCAACTGCATCGTCATAGGTGGAATTACCATCGGTAAAAATGCGAAAATAGGAGCAGGAGCTATGGTGACCAAAGATGTTCCCGAAAATGCCATCGCTGTAGGAAATCCCGCTAAAATCATCTTGAAATAGTGTTTGATTTTATATTCATATCAGATTATAATCCCTTGTATTTTCATTTTATAATGATCATTACAAGCTATTCTTTTCTACAATCCAATGTAAAAAAAATAGACGATGTAGATACTGTAAAAATGATGACCTTCTTGGGTTATTTTTTGCTGATTACGGTACTCTTATACATGGGAACTCGGCCCATTGCATTTGTTTTTGGAGACATGATTAATTATGCAGATGGTTTTCAAAAACTACAATTAAACCCCAATGTAGAAATTAATAAAGATTATATTTTTTGGTATTTTACAAAGATTTGTGCACAGATTATTGACGCACGAGAATATTTCTTCTTAATCGCAGTAATCTATATTATACCCAATTATTTTTTTGTGAAAAAATATTTTAATGAATATTGGTACATTCCCTTGCTCATGATTTTTGGTTCCTTCTCTTTTTGGACCTATGGAACCAATGGATTAAGAAATGGCATGGCAACTTCAGTTTTCATAGGGGCGCTATGTTTGTATGACAGGAATAAATGGATCATGTACGGATTGATGGCGTTATCGTATGGAATTCACAATTCTTTAATGATTCCGATAGGGGCTTTTATCGTTTCTGGCTTGTACAAAAACCCTAAAATCTATTTATACATTTGGCTTGCCGCAATTCCTCTATCTATAGTAGGGGGAAGTGCTTGGGAAAATTTCTTTGGTTCATTGGGAATTGGAGATGAGAGGGTAAATAATTACATGACAGGTTCAGTAGAATCTGGAACAACCTTTTCTTCCACAGGGTTTCGTTGGGACTTTGTGGTGTACTCTGGTTTTGCAGTTTTTGCGGGGTATTATTACATCATCAAGAGAGGGTTTCAAGATAAATTTTACACGCATCTTTGGGGAACGTACATGATTGCCAATGCGTTTTGGATTTTAGTAATTAGAGCTAATTTTTCCAATAGATTTGCCTATTTATCTTGGTTTCTCATGGCAGTAGTGATTGCATATCCCATTTTTAAAGTGAAATTTTGGGACGAACATTATAAAATGGTAGGAAGAATTTTCTTTGCCTATTATTTATTCACCTATATCATGTTTTTAAGAAGTTAAAAAAATAAGAAATAATAAATCAACCGCTGGCTGAGCACAGACGGAAGTTCTGCGAACGAAGAAAATGAGGGTGTTTTTTGAAGATTTTCACATCCTTTAGGACAGGAGGCAATGAAAATCTTCAAAAAACACAATTCAAATGCGTTTAAAAAAACGAACGCAATACATTATAGAATAAAGTGTTGAGGAAAAGATTTTTCAAAGCTCAATAGAAAAGTAGGTTTTAGCAAAAAGTATTAAATTTAACAAAAACTTTTAATGAAAAAACTTAAACCTAATCATGATGAAGGAATGTGGAAGGGTGCGCCTTCGGATTTATTTTCAAAAGCTCAGTTTCTTAAAAGAAATGAAACTATAGCGGAAAAATTACTTTGGGAAAAATTAAGAAATAATCAGTTAGAAGGATTAAAATTTAGAAGACAACATCCTGTTAATATTTACATAGCAGATTTTTATTGTCATAAATTCAAATTAATTATTGAACTTGATGGTGACTATCATAATCAAGAAGAGCAAAAACAAAAAGATGAGGTTCGAACGGAAGTATTAGGATTGAATGATTTAAAAATAATTAGATTTAAAAACGAAGAAGTAGAGCAAGATATTAATCAGGTTTTGATAACGATTAAAAATAAAATAGAGCAATTAAAAGAAAAATAAAATGATTTAGCCCCAACCCTAAAGAGAACTCATTTTATTGATAGAAGTAAGAATTTTTCCACCCTTTAGGGTAGGGGAAAGAAAAATTTTTAAACTAAAATAATAAATAAACCGGTGGCTGAGCACAGACCGAAGGTCTGCGAACGAAGTTCACGAAGCCACCCTTAGAGAAAAGTTTTTTGTGTAATGAAATTATCCATCATCATCCCATGCTACAACGTAGAAAATTTTGTGCAAAACTGTACAGAAAGCATTGTGATGCAGCAAGGTTTTGACTTTGAGCTCATAATGATAAATGATGGTTCTAAAGACAATACACAGCAAGTTTTAGAAAATTTAGCAGAAAAAGATTTTAGAATTAAGGCAATCAATCAACAAAACCAAGGACTTTCGGGAGCGAGAAATACAGGAATAGAAAATGCAACAGGAGATTACATTATGTTTGTAGATGCAGATGATACACTAGAACCAGAGGCCTTAAAAACCATTGCAGATTTTTTTCAAGAAGAAGACCTTTTTTGCTTTTCTTACAACAGAGTGTTTGGAACTAAAAAACTTCCAAGAAAATTCAATATTCAAGGGAAATTTCCTGCACGTTTTATCCAAAGAAGAATCGTAGGATTAATAGATGCAGAATTGTCAGACCCTTCTCAAACCGACGCTTTAGTGACTGCTTGGGGAAAAATCTACAAAACAGAAATCATCAGAAAAAACCAAATCCAATTTACAGATACCAAAGAAATAGGAACCGAAGACGCTTTGTTCAATATTCAGTATTTAGAGCATGCGCTAACCGCTCAAGTCTTGGATATGCCTTTGTACAATTATGTAAAAATCAATGCCGATTCATTGACCAAATTACATAAACCCAACCTTTTTGGACAATGGAAAAATCTCTACGCAAAAATATCAGAAATCATCATGGCTAAAGATGCAGAATTTAGAAAAGCCTTGAACAATAGAATAGCACTAAGCATCATCGGGTTAGCATTGAACGAAACCTTTTCAGAAAAGCCTTTTTCCTCAAAAAGACAGAAGATTTCAGAAATATTACACGATGATATATACCAAAAAGCCTATCAAAATCTAGAAATGAAATATTTTCCACTCCATTGGAAAGTGTTTTTCTACGCCGCGAAATACAAATATGCCACTTGGATTTTATTTTTAGCATCAACCATGAATTTTATAATCAATAGAAATAATTCCCCATCAAAAAACCAAGATGCGTAATTTTGTAAACAATAAATAAATTTCATAAAATCATGAACCTGTACCTTCACCATTGACCATTGACCATTCACATTAATAATTCACCATTCACATATAACTATATAACCTCATAACCTCATAACCCATACCTCATACCTCATAACCCATACCTCCAAAAAAATGTCTCCCATCAAAATACTACAAATTTTTACCGTACTCAACAAAGGAGGTGCCGAAACCAACCTGATGAACTACTACCGTAATATGGATAGAAGTCAGTTTCAGATAGATTTTTTGGTACACAGAGAGACGGGTTTTTTTGAAGAAGAATTGATAAAGTCGGGAAGTAAGATTTTCAGATTACCTGCGATTCTTCCTTGGAAATTAAAGGAGTATAAAAAAGCGGTAAAAGCATTTTTTGAGGAACATAATGATTATGATATCGTTCACGGACAATGTTCAGAATTAGGAGTGTTCATTTATGAAGAAGCAAAGAAGAGAGGCATTCCCGTAATCATTGCTCATGCCCATAATGCGAAAATGGACAAAGACAAAAAACTGCTCTTCCGTTTGATGTGGAAGAAAAGAATGAGAAAATCCATCAATGCCTATTTTACCTGTGGCAAAGAAGCAGCAGAAAATCTTTTCGGAAGAAATTTAGCACGTCATTCTTACCAAATGAACAATGCGATAGAAGTAGAAGATTTTCAGTTTAATCAAGAGATCAGAGAGAAAAAACGAAAAGAACTTCAAGCGGAAGAAACCATTAATTTGGTGAATATTGGAAGATTCAATACTCAAAAAAACCAGTCTTTTCTGTTGGAAGTTTTTGCCGAACTCATCAAACGGAACAAAAAGTACAAGTTATTTTTAGTTGGGCAAGGAGAATTAGAGTCTCAACTCAGAGAAAAAGCCAAACAGTTACAAATAGAGCAGGATGTAGAGTTTTTAGGACTAAGAAATGACGTTCCCGAACTCTTACAAGCAATGGATATTTTCCTGTTCCCGAGTTTGCATGAAGGTTTTTCGGTAGCATTTGTAGAAGCGCAAACGACGGACATTAAAGCGGTAATTTCTGATGGTGTTCCACAAGAGTCTATTCTGATTCCTGAAAATGTAACTATCATTCCTTTGAAAAATTCTGCTCAACAATGGGCAGAAAAAATTGCAGAAATTAATAATTTTGAAAGAAAAAATGTTGCAGACCTTATAAAAGAAAAAGGCTACGATATTAAAGAAAACGCCCAAAAACTTGAAAAAAAATACAAAGAACTCATCCAACAATATAAAAAAAATCCCAACGTTATATCATCCTAACCAAAATCAATGAGCCTATTCACCATTAATAATTCACTATTCACCATTCACATTTAACTTTATAACCTCATCACCTCATAACCCATAACTCATACCTCATAACCCATAACCCATAACCCATAACCCATAACTCATAACTCATAACTCGAAACACGAATCTCGCAACTCGCAACTCAACTCATAACTCTTCCCCATGAAACCCCTCACCATTTTCACCCCCACCTTTAACCGAGCATCTTTGCTTCCGAGATTATATGAATCTTTGAAAGCGCAGACCAACCAAGATTTTGTGTGGATGATTATCAACGATGGTTCTTCAGACCATACAGATGAGGTAGTTCAAGGTTTTATAGACGAGAAGGTGTTGGAAATTCAGTACATCAAGCAGAAAAATCAGGGAATGCATGGCGCACACAATACGGCATATGAAAATTGCAAAACCGTGTTGAATACCTGTGTCGATGATGATGATAAAATGCCCGAAAATGCAGTAGAAGTGATTCTAGAAAAATGGAATTCCCTTGGTGAAAAACAAAATAAATACAGCGGCATCATCGCATTGGATGCTCATTTTGATGGCCAACTCATCGGGACAGCGTTTTCTACAGAATCTACTACGCTGGAAGATTTTTATTTGAACGGTGGGAGTGGCGACAAAAAACTGATTTACCGCACGGAAATCATGAATAAATATCCTAAATATCCCATTTTTGAAGGAGAAAAATACGTAGGATTGGGGTATAAATATTTATGGGCAGACCAAGATTATGAATTGGCGACCCTCAATAAAATCGTATGTTTGGTAGATTATCAACCGGAAGGTTCTTCGAACAACATGTGGAGACAGTATTATAAAAATCCAAAAGGGTTTGCTTTCATCCGCAAACAAGGAATGCTGCTTTCTAAGTCTAGAAAAAAAAGACTATTAGACATAATACACTATGTTTCTCATAGTTTTAAATCCAGAAATGGGCGCTTTATTGCAGAATCTCCAAGAAAATTTCTGACGATAGCCATGATTCCATTGGGTTTTGTTTTATACCTTTACACCATCTATCAAAACAAAAAACAAGGCGGATTATACCACAGGTAAATCCATTTTGTGGATGTTCCATGCAGGTCAACCAAAAAACAGATCCAAGTTCTACAAACGAATTCACGATTCACGATTTACGATTTACGATTTAGGATTTACGATATTTAGGATTTACGATATTTAAGATTTACGTACACGATTCACGATTCATCCATCACCCATACTCACATCCTATTAATTTTCAAAAACATCTGCGAAAATCTGCGCAAACAATCCGCGTAAATCCGCGAGAAGTAAAAAGAAAACATTCTGCGAGAAACAAAAAAGAAAGACAATCCACAAGAAACACGAAAGAATAAAAAATACACATACGCTTTGGAGTGAATTTATTCGCTTTCTTTGCTTTCTTAAAAAAGATAAATAAGAGATAAAATCTTTGCGTTTAAAAAAAATAGAGATAATAATCTGCGAAAATCTGCGAGAAACAAAAAAGAAAGACAATCCACAAGAAACACGAAAAAATAAAAAATACACATAGGCTTGGGAGTGAATTTATTCGCTTTCTTTGCTTCCTTAAAAAAGATAAATAAGAGATAAAATCTTTGCGTTAAAAAAAAATAGAGATAATAATCAGCGAAAATCTGCGAGAAATAAAAATAAAGAATCAGCGAGAAACACGAAAAAATAAAAAATACACATAGGCTTGGGAGTGAATTTATTCGCTTTCTTTGCTTCCTTAAAAAAGATAAAGAAGAGATAAAATCTTTGCGTTTAAAAAAAATAGAGATAATAATCTGCGAAAATCTGCTAGAAACAAAAAAGAAAACAATCCACAAGAAATAGCAAAGCCATTGATGAAAAAAATCTGCAATAAACGGTGAGAAATAAATAAGAATAAATAAATTTGTATTTCAAACCATTCATTACCCCGTGAAAAATGAACTCCTCAAAGCCTAAGTTGTTTAGAATCGCTACCGTTCCCATGTCACTGAATCTCTTGTTAAAGGGACAACTAGAATTTCTGAATAAACATTTCCAGGTTACCGCTATTTCAGGGGATGGAGATGATTTGCAAACCGTAGCCGAAAGAGAAGGCGTAAATATACACAAAATAGAGATGCATCGTCCCATCTCTTTTAGACAAGACCTTAAATCCCTCTGGAATCTGTATTGGTATTTTAAAAAAGAAAAGCCCACGATTATTCATTCCATCACTCCAAAAGCAGGTTTACTCTCTATGATGGCAGGAAAATTAGCAGGAGTTCCCGTAAGAATGCACACCTTTACAGGATTAATTTTTCCGCATAAGTATGGCTACATGAAACGTACACTGATTATCATGGATAAAATCTTGTGCAGATGTGCTACACATGTTTATCCAGAAGGAAGAGGAGTAAAAGAAGATTTGCAAAAGCATAACATTACCAATAAACCTTTAAAAGTCATTGCCAATGGCAATATAAACGGTGTAGATGTAAACTATTATCATCCCGAAGCCATTTCTGAGGAAGCAAAGAATCAATTAAGAGATTCCCTTCAAATAAAAGAAGACGATTTTGTGTTCGTATTTGTGGGGAGATTGGTTATCGATAAAGGTTTAAGAGAATTGGTTAAAGCATTTGATGCTCTGAGCAAACATCATCAAAACATAAAACTTATTTTAGTAGGGCCCAAGGAAAATGCACATAATCCTAAAAAAAGAGCGATGTTTCACAGCATACACCAGAATGAAAATATTATTACCGTAGGTTTTCAAGAAGAAGTAAGACCTTACTATGCCATCAGTAATGTGCTCATCTTGCCAAGTTATCGTGAAGGATTTCCCAATGCTGTTTTACAAGCAGGAGCGATGGGTTTGCCGAGTATAGTTTCTGATATTTCTGGGTGTAATGAAATCATTGACCATGAAGTCAATGGACTTTTGGTTCCGAAAAAAAATCATATAGAACTTCAAAAAGCAATGGAAAAAATGCTTTATAATCCTTCGCTTTTAAAAGAATTTTATCAAAATGCCAGAAATAAAGTAGTAAAGTCTTTTGATAAAAATTTCGTTTGGCAAGAACTTAAAAAAGAATACGAAAACGCTTTAGACAAATTAAAACTACAAAAGAAATAGGCTGTTTCAATCTACTGAAACAGCCTATTATATATTTTAGTAAAAAATCTATTTTTTAACAATAAATTTTTCACTCACTTTTTCACCTTTAATTTGAGCATGAAGAATGTACATGCCATTAGAGAAAGAGGAAACGTTAATCATTTGATTGTTTTTTGAACGGTGAACCAATTTACCAGTGCTGTCAAAAATAGAAATATCAAATTCTTTTTCATCAATACCTAAATAAAGATAATCTTGTACAGGATTAGGAAATAAACTGAGGCGAACTTCAGAAGGTTTTATATTTTCTGTTCCAAGAGTAGAAGTAGTAGCTACTGCGAAATGTTGAACAGCTGCTGTTGCTACTTTACCTACATTATATACATATATAGGATCCATATTGGCATAAGTATCAGTAGACTTATGAGGGTGTGAACTTTGATTATATTCATATAACCCAATACTTACATCATTGTTTTTGTCAAATGGCATATAATCAGAACGTTCTATATAAGAAGTTACTGGGCTTACCGCGCCATTATTATACAAAATAAAACAATTCATAAGAATTGTGTTAAAGGTATTAGAGGCAGCATTATTAGTAGAAGGGTAAGTAGCGTAAGTGCTGGCCATAGAGGTAGGTTGAGTAGGAGTGCCATCTTTTTCGCAGTAAATCTTATTATTATTGGCTCCTGCCACACCGCCTACTTCGTCTAAATTAAATACTAATCTTATATTCATTTTAGGAGTAGTCCCATTTACGATATTAGTAACATAGGCTTGACTTCCTAACAACCCTTGTTCCTCTCCTGAAAAATTGATGAATTTAATAGAATACTCCGTAGGAACATTTTTTAATAATCTTGCCATTTCTAGAATAATAGCAACTCCAGAACCATTATCATTTACACCTGGTCCTACTATGGTGTCATAGTGTCCACAAATAATAACATATGTATCAGGATATTTTGTTCCTTTTTTAGTCACAATAATATTTTTGCTGGTTTTACCACTATAGGTAAAACTCTGGGATTCAATTTTTAAATCAGTAGCAGTGGTGCTTGTGGTATATCCATAACTTACATATTTGTTTTGTAACCAAGTAAATGCATTATTATTTTGGGTGCTTCCTGTAGTTTTTACGCCTAGATTGGCAAACTCTGTCAGTAATGTGTTAATATTAGATTGTAAGAGTAAATTTGCTCGGTCTTGATAAAGTTGAGTGTAAGACTGCGAGTAGGAATAGGTAGACAGCAATGCCACCATTAGAATTAATAGTTGTTTTCTCATATATTAGACTTATTTAATGAGTACAAACTTAACAAAAAAT
>Ga0209599_10000301_pt1 | contig 34762 bp, 37 predicted proteins | sample Shrwel_input2_FT_FD_187534 | JGI IMG/M metagenome (GOLD analysis project Ga0209599, IMG submission 187534) | Subsurface microbial communities from deep shales in Ohio, USA - Utica-3 well 1 S input2 FT (SPAdes) (version 2) ...
GGTATTATGTCTTATGCGTTTGCCGAGCGGCATGGCATTTTGGCGGTACAAATTGACAAAGAGCAGGTGATTATTGCCAGCGCACAGCCTTTTCATACCGAGTGGGAAGAAAACTTACAACACACCTTAAAAGATAAACTTATCAAACGGGTCGTGGTGAATCCTGCCCATTTACATCGTTTTACCATTGAGTTTTATAAGTTGGCTCGTGCCATAGAAGGTGCAAACAATAGTGAGTCAGTGACTAGCAACGTCAATCGAGTCAGTAATTTTGAGCAATTATTAGAGTTGGGTAATGTACAAAACCCAGACGCTAACGACCAACATATTGTTAATATCGTCGATTGGTTGTTGCAATATGCTTTTGACCAACGTGCCAGTGATATTCATTTAGAACCACGCCGAGAGTCGGGACGAGTGCGTTTTCGTATTGATGGTGTATTGCACAATATTTACGACTTTCCGGGTTTGATTATGAATGCGGTGGTATCACGCATTAAAATTTTGGGGCGGATGAATGTTGCCGAAAAACGTAAACCGCAAGATGGACGCTTAAAAACACGTAGTCCCAAAGGTCAAGAAATCGAATTGCGTTTAGCTACTTTACCCACCGTATTTGGCGAAAAGTTAGTGATGCGGATTTTTGACCCCGATGTGTTAGTACGCGGTTTTAAAGACTTGGGTTTAGTGGGAGAGGATTTTGAAAAATGGCAAAAAATGGTACAAGAGCCAAACGGCATTATTTTGGTCACAGGGCCAACAGGCTCGGGTAAAACCACCACGCTGTATTCTACGCTCAAACAACTCGCTACCGATGAAGTCAATGTCTGTACAGTTGAAGACCCTATCGAAATGGTCGAACCCAGTTTTAACCAAATGCAAGTACATCAAGGCATAGACTTAAGTTTTGCTGAGGGGGTACGGGCGTTGATGCGGCAAGACCCCGATATTATTATGGTTGGTGAAATTCGTGATTACGATACCGCTGATATGGCGATTCAAGCGGCATTAACAGGCCATTTAGTGTTGTCAACTTTACATACCAATGATGCACCTTCGTCAATTATTCGTTTATTAGATTTAGGTGTTCCCGCATTTTTAATTACATCAACCGTGATTGGTATTATGGCACAACGTCTGGTGCGGACTTTATGCCCACATTGTAAAACCATGACACCCTGTAACGAAAAAGCATGGTTAGAACTGACCCAGCCGTGGTTACTCAATATGCCAGAAAATATTTTTGCCCCAAAAGGTTGTTTAGAGTGCCGAGATACAGGCTATTTAGGCCGTGTCGGTTTGTACGAAATTATGCCTATCAGTCACGAAATTAAACGCTTAGTCAATGATAACGCCGCCATGACCGAGATTAAAAAACAAGTATATCGTGAAGGCTTATTACCATTACGCCTATCAGGCGCGCAAAAAGTCGCTCAAGGTTTAACCACGATTGAAGAAGTGTTAAGAGTTGCGCCTTTAAATTAATTTGATTTCGGTTTTAAAGTTCGAGTTTTAAAGTAGAAGTCCCTTCTCAAGCAGTGATTTAGAGGTGTGTTGAGATTTAAATTAAGGTTTGGTGAGCAAGATTGAACTATATAGTCACTCAAAAAGTGTATTTTGTGATTAGTCCCATTTTTTATAAGGTTATATATCCTTATAATAAGCAGGCCTATTAACACTTAAACTGGAGTGTCTCGAATGACAACTGCCGATCTTTTTCATTGGTCAGACGATTTTAATGTCGATATTCAGGAAGTAGATGAGCAACATAAAGTATTGGTCGATTTGTTAAATCAATTACACCACGCGATTATGTAGCGTAGAGGCAAGGCTGCATCGCGGGAAATTTTAGATCAGTTAGCAGACTATACGCGTACCCACTTTTTGTTAGAAGAAAGTTTAATGCGCGTTTTGCATTATCCAGGTTTAGAAATTCACAAACAACAACACGAAGATTTGATTGTACAAATCCATGAATTGCAACGTAAATTAGACGAGGAAGACGCAACGATTACCTTTGAATTGTTACACTTTTTAAAAATGTGGTTGATTCAACATATTAACGAAAGTGATAAGCGTTTTGGTGATTTTTTTGCAAAATCCTCTAATTTGCAACAATACAGCACATGGAACAAAGAAGTGGAACAAACCATGAAAAAGAAAAAATGGTGGTGGAAATTCTGGTAATAAAAAGGGCGCAATGATTGCGCCCTTTTTATTAGGACTTACGCATTGCCCCGCAATTAGCGCGTTTTCACCCCCCTCAGTCCCCCCTTAATAAGGGGGGATGCCAAAGGCAGGGGGGGTAGGGGGTGAGCAAATAAGCGATAACCGCGTCAGTCCTATTATGTTATTTTTTCTCTGGCGTCCAACCTTTAGGCCGTTCGTAGTCGGCATTGCTCAAAAACTTTTCTCGTTGCTCATCCAAAAACACATGAGTTTCGGGCTGCATCACGTTTAAATGATTTTCGTTAATGAGCATCGTTTGGTGTTTTAACCATTCTTGCCATGCCTGTTTAGATACCGTTTCAAAAATAGCTTGGCCTTTGGCCGCAGGAAATGGTGGAAAAGCCAAACCTTCCATTTCTTGGCCGTATTTACGGCACATTACCATGCGTGTCATATTGTTACTCCGTTAATTCGCGTCCGCGCACGTTGTACGGCGGCTAATACTTGGTTGGGGGCAGTACCACCAATATGATTACGTGCATTGACCGAACCTTCTAAACTGAGTACGGCAAACACATCTTCTTGAATGGTATCCGAAAATTGTTGTAACTCGGCCAAAGTCATGGCACTTAAATCTTTGCTTGTTTGTACGCCATAAGCCACGGCTTTGCCGACAATTTCATGGGCATCTCTAAATGCTGTGCCTTTTTTTACCAAATAATCAGCCAAATCGGTGGCGGTGGCAAAACCACGCAACGCCGCGTCACGCATCGCTTCACGATTCGGTTTGAGAGCAGGAATCATATCGGCAAAAGCGCGTAAACAGGCTTGTAAGGTATCAAGGGCATCAAATAATGGCTCTTTATCCTCTTGATTATCTTTGTTGTATGCCAACGGTTGACCTTTCATCAACATTAACAAACTCACTAAATGACCATTAACCCGTCCCGTTTTGCCACGCACTAATTCAGGCACATCAGGATTTTTCTTTTGCGGCATAATGCTTGAGCCAGTACAAAAACGGTCAGGAATATCCACAAACTTAAATTGTTGCGAATTCCACAAAATAAGTTCTTCGCTCATGCGTGACAAGTGCATCATGGCAATGGAGGCCGCAGCACAAAACTCAATGGCAAAGTCACGGTCAGACACCGCATCTAAGGAGTTTTCGCAGACGGCTTCAAAGCCCAATAATTGAGCAGTGTAAGCACGATCTATGGGGTAAGTTGTCCCTGCCAATGCCGCCGAACCCAAGGGCATCCTATTAACCCGTTTGCGACAATCGGCTAAACGCTCATCATCACGCACCAACATTTCAAACCATGCTAATAAATGATGGCCAAAAGTCACAGGTTGTGCGGTTTGTAAATGCGTAAAGCCTGCCATAATAGTTGAGGCTTCACGTTCGGCTAAATCAAGTAAACCGTGTTGCAAACGCGCCAAAATATGACGAGTCACATCAATTTCATCGCGTAAATACAGGCGTATATCGGTTGCCACTTGGTCGTTGCGGCTACGTCCTGTATGAAGTTTTTTACCCGCAATGCCAATGCGGTCAGTTAAGCGCGATTCAATGTTCATATGTACATCTTCAAGGCTGACTAACCAGTCAAATTGACCTGTTTCAATGTCATGTTTGATGGCATTTAGGCCGTCAATAATCGCCTTGCATTCGTTGTCATTCAATACGCCTACTTTTGCCAACATGGTGGCATGAGCAATAGAACCTTGAATATCATGCTTATATAAGCGTTTATCAAAATTGACAGACGCGGTAAACTCGGCCACAAAGGCATCAGTTGCTTCACTAAAGCGACCGCCCCACATAGTAGAAGAAGGTGTTGTCATACAAATTCTGCTGTGATAATTAAAAAAATCAGGACTTAGGCATTGCACCGTACAGTATCAACTGTAAAAGTCCTTTAGAGTATAACAGTAATTATGCAGCAAACAGTGGCCACAAAAAATACGCTTGTCGTGGATGAGTTTTTTTTACCCGACTTTTGCAATATGAAAGCGGTGTTACGGTTATTGATAGCCACTGAATTATTAGCCATTTTTTTAACACTGGCTAATTTAGAGCAATTATCGCCTTTTCCGTGGACAGATTTAGCCCTTAAATCTTTTTTATTGGCGTGGGTGGGTTTGAGTACCTGCGTTTTGTTGTGCAGTTTGCGTGTACCTTTAAGTCGGCTCAAGCATTCATACGCTGCCTTTGTGGTGTTATTTATCTTTTTGATGTTAGTGGCCTTTTTTACTTTTGCCGCCGAAGGCTTATTGTTGTATTTGCATATTAATCAACGAGGTGAAGTGGATGTCATGGCCGCCTTAGTGCGTAATGTATTAATGGGCGGTATCATTGGCGGTTTAGTGTTGCGTTATTTTTATTTGCAAGAGTTATTGTTGCGTAAACAACGTGCCGAGTTAATGGCGAGAGTACAGGCTTTACAAGCGCGGATTCGTCCACATTTTTTGTTTAACTCAATGAATATTATTGCCAGTTTAATCATGGTTGACCCCGACAAAGCTGAGCGTGTCGTTGAGGACTTGTCCGCCTTATTTAGAGCCAGTTTAAAAGTGGAAGGTGAAGTCCCTTTAAATGATGAAATAGAGTTGTGTCAAAGTTACTTAAATATCGAAAAATTACGTTTAGGTAAACGCCTTGAGGTTGAATGGCGTTTTGAAAATTTGCAGCCCAATTTGCGTATTCCTGCTTTAACCTTACAACCATTATTAGAAAACGCTATTTATCATGGTGTAGAATTGGGCGAAAATGGCGGTAAAGTGACCATTTTGTTGGCATGGACGGGTAAAGAAATCAATATTGTGATTACTAATCCCTACTATGAAAACAAAAAGAGCCAACATAAAGGTAATAATATGGCAGTTGCCAACATTAAAGAACGTTTGCAGGTGTACTATGGTGAAAAGGCCAAATTAAAAACTGTTGCCGTAGGGCAGTTGTTTAGTACACAAATCAGTTATCCCTTACATTAGGGATAAGATGGCTTAAAAATATCATAAAATAATAATTATCAGGAGGGTGATATGCGTATTTTAGTTTGTGATGATGAAGCATTAGCACGAGAGCGTTTAGTCCGTTTGTTACGAGATGTACCCGATTGTGAGGTAGTAGGCGAAGCCGAAAATGGCCGCGAAGCGTTAATCAAAGTTGAGGCATTAGACCCTGACTTGATTTTGCTGGATATTCGTATGCCAATTATGGATGGTATTGCTTGTGCAGAGGCTTTAGCACGTTTAGACAATCCGCCTGCTGTTATTTTTATTACCGCTTTTGATGAACATGCTTTGGCTGCTTTTCAGGTAGAAGCGGTAGGGTATTTATTAAAACCCGTTCGCCGTGAACAACTTAATGAAGCTCTTGCCCGTGCTGCTCGTTTAAATCGCGCGCAATTGCAACAAATTAAAGAAAAAGTTTCGTCAACAGCCAAAGTAGATGCACGGCACCATATTGCAGCACGCACCCATCGTGGTATGGAACTCATACCTATCAGTGATGTGTATTATTTTTTAGCTGACCAAAAATATATTACGGTACGTCATTCCCGCGGCGAAATTTTAATTGACGAAACACTCAAAGATTTAGAGGAAGAGTTTGGCAGCCGTTTTTTACGCGTGCATCGTAATGCCTTGTTAGCACCACAGTTTTTAGATGGTTTAGAAACCAATGCGACAGGTCAAACCTTTGTTCGTTTTAAAGACATTGAAGAAAGGCTGTTAGTGAGTCGCCGTCATTTGTCACATTTACGCGAAATTATGCAAAGTTTGTAAATATATCAGAACATGGCCCGTGATAAGATGACAAATAGGCTTTATCGCTTTAGAATGACGAAGCCTGTATCATTGCAGGCCAATAATAACATTTATATGACTTACGCGGTTATCGCTGATTTGCTCACTAAACAATCGTTTTTAATGATGGTTAGTTCACAAAACGCGCTAATTTCGGTGAAATGTGTCAGTCATAACTTATAAAAAGAGCTTACGCAAAATCATAATGATGTTGTGTTTCGGCAAACAGCGCGTCAGTTCTAATAATAATCACACATTGTCGAGGAATGTTTATGAGTGGCTGGCGTAAAACCTTAATTTCGTCTGTGTGCCTTGCGACAGTAGTCTTAGGGCTGTCGGGTTGTGCCAATAATATGGCCAATGTCAAAACTGAAGAACCCAGTAAATATGTCTTAGGCGAAAATGCCACTGATGCACGTTATTTTTATACGCGTAGCGGTTTGCGTTTGTTTGGCCAATGGTGGCTGCCCAAAGAAAAGCCAAGAGCGATTGTCTTATTGGCGCATGGCACAGTGTTACATTCGGGTTTTTATGCACCTTGGGCGAGTGAGTTGACCAAGCACGGTTATGCGGTATTTGGTATAGATTTGCGTGGTTGGGGACAATCTCAAGGTTATGGTCGGCGTGGTAATGTGTCTAATTATGACGACTATGTTGAAGATTTAACCTTAGCTCGCCGTGAAATTCGCCGTCGCTTCCCCAATATTCCTGTCTATTTGCAAGGTGAGTCTTTGGGTGGTGCTGTGGTGCTGATGTCACACATTATGGATAAAGTCACGGCAGATGGACTGATTCTGAATGCACCTGCGGTCAAAATTAACCCCTTAACCCAGTGGAGTTTGTGGGGTAACGCGCAAGTGGCCAAAGTCATGCCTGAGTTGCCTGTTTTACCCTTATTTAAGTCTTTAACAGGGTTTGTTTTAACCGACCCGCAAGCAAAAGAGCGTTTTTGGTCAGACCCTCTCACTACACAGCAAGCACTTGGTGCAGGTTTTGTGGTTGGCTTACAAGATGCTACTGAGCGTTTGCAGCTTAATGTCAATAATGTTCGTGCGCCAATGCTGATTATTCAAGGTACTAAAGACCATATTATTCCGCAAAGTTCGAGTGAGTTTTTAATGAAAACGGCGCAAAGTAACGACAAAACTTTGCGTATTATTGAAGGCTTACACCATTCCACATTACATGATACGCAAAAACAAAAAGTATGGGACGATACGATTGCATGGTTAGACCAACGTGCTGACCAAGCTCTTGCTGCACGCAAAAAGATGCCTGACGAAACTGAAATTTCGGCTTTAGAAGAGGATTCTAACCTCGAAAAAGCGGCATATCGTCCAAAGTACCCAAAACTTACGATGACAACAACGAGGAACTAATCAATGAAACATTTTTTGTGGCCAGTTTTAGTTGCCACTTTGCTTTCAGGTTGTGCAACCGCCGTTAGCCCAGTAACAGGTGCATTATATACCAATGTCAGAGCACCGTTGTTGGTTACGGAAAGCCCCGAAAAACCCACCAAAGTTGGCAGAGCTACGATGCGCTCAATTTTGGGAATTTATGCCGTAGGTGATGCCAGTGTCGAAGCGGCGGCAAAAAATGCGGGGATTACTCGTATTCATCATGTTGACTATCAATCACAAAATTTGTTTGGTGTGATGTCTGACTTTACGGTGATTGTGTACGGTAATTAAATTTCACAACATCGTCTGTATCAAAACCTCAGATATAGGATTATTTCTGGGGTTTTTTTGTTTAAACTAGATCAGGACTTACGCATTTCACCGAAATTAGCGCGTTTTGTGAACTAACCATCGTTAAAAACGATTGTTTAGTGAACAAATAAGCGATAACCGCGTAAGTCCATAGTTGTGTTTGTTGTCATTGAGAGTTTTGCATGAAAACCTTGCGTATTGCCACCCGTAAAAGTCCTTTAGCCCTTTGGCAAGCTGAGTATGTCAAAGCCAATTTATTGGCACATCATCCTCATCTAAAAATAGAATTAGTCACTTTTACCACTCAAGGTGATAAAATTTTAGACACGCCTTTAGCCAAAATTGGTGGCAAAGGATTGTTTGTTAAAGAATTAGAAACCGCTATTTTAGAGGGAAATGCCGATTTAGCGGTACACTCAATGAAAGATGTACCTATGGATTGCCCCGAAGGGTTGGCAATTACCACCATTTGTGAGCGTGAAGACCCCACCGATGCTTTTGTCTCTCATCGTTTTGAGTGTTTAGAAGACTTACCTCAGGGGGCGATTGTTGGCACGTCAAGTTTACGCCGCCAATGTCAATTACGCGCCTTACGTCCCGATTTAGTGATACATGATTTGCGTGGCAATGTGGGAACACGTTTAGGCCGACTAGACAATAACGAATATGATGCGATTATTTTGGCCAGTGCAGGCTTAAAGCGTTTAGGTTTAGAGGCACGAATTAAACAACGCTTGACCCAATTATTACCCGCCGTAGGGCAGGGTGCGGTTGGCATAGAAACACGGATTAACGATGAGGCATTGCATCAATTATTAGCACCTTTGCACCATCATACTACGGCTTTGTGTGTCCAAGCAGAACGTGCCATGAATCGTTGTTTACAAGGCGGTTGCCAAGTTCCCATCGCAGGTTTTGCCACTTTAGAACAGCAAACACTCACCTTACATGCCTTAGTTGGCAGCATTGATGGTCAGCAGATGATTCGTCAACAGGCACAAAGCCATGATTTGCAGCAAGCTGAGCAATTGGGGCAACAAGTGGCGCAAGCCTTATTAGCACAAGGTGCAGCCCAGATTTTGGCACAGGTTTATGCTTGATTTGCACGGTTTACGGGTTATTAACACTCGTCCTAGTGTTCGCGCCGAAGCCTTAACTCAAGCCTTACATGATGCGGGAGCAGAAGTTTTATCTTTACCTTTATTAGAAACCATCCCCATTACGCTTGATGCCCAAAGTAAAGCCTGTGTACTTAATTTAGACCTGTATCGTGCAGTCTTTGTGGTTAGTCCAACGGCGGCACAATTAGGCATGAGTTTATTGGCCGATTATTGGCCACAGTGGCCTGTTAATATGCAATGGTTTGCGGTGGGACAAGCGACAGCAGATGTCTTACGCAGTTATGGTCTTGAGCCAATAGTCCCTGCTCAAGAAACCAGTGAGGGCTTATTACAACTCAACGCATTACAACAATTAGTACAAGGTGAGCGTTTATTGGTATTGCGTGGTGAAGGTGGCCGAAACTTGGTGCGTGATAGTTTGCAACAACAAGGGGTTAAGGTTGATTACATCAACTTATATCGCCGACAATTGCCGCAAAACAGTCAACAACACTGGTTAACTATTCAGTCACAACAGCCAGATGTGGTCATTTTAAGCAGTGGCGAAACACTCAATCATTGGTGTGAGTTGGCTTTAGAACAGGCAAAAACCATGATAGCACTGGTAATCAGTCCTCGTTTAGCCCATCTTGCCACACAAAAAGGCATTCAAACGGTGTTAGTTGCGGATAGTATGAAACCAAAAGATATTATTTTGACACTCAATCAGTGGCGAAATTCGTCAAGGCATGGTATTGATTAGGCTCACACCCTCACTCTAGCTCTCTCCCCAAGGGAGAGAGAACCCCCCTCGCCCTGTGGGAGAGGGTTGGGGTGAGGGAAAGCAAACGAACTGTAATGTATAAGTCCTCATAGAGTAGATAGATAAACGATGAGCCAAACCCGTCAACCGATTCATGTTTTTCCAAAAATTACCTTAAAACTTGGGTTTTGGGGACGAGTGACAGTGATTTTGGTCATCGTCACCCTAATTGCCAGTTATTTGCTCTATTATCATGGGATTCGTTATAAAAATAGAGAAAAAGCCCACTATGATGAATTGAGTGGTGAGTTACAAATCCTCAAAGAACAAAATATTCAAAGCCATACTAAAAATGTCATTTTGCAACAGCAAGTTGACCAGTTACAAGCACAGCTTGGACAAGTCAAAACGGCCATTCAACCAACACAAAAGCAAACATGGTTAATTAAACAAGTCGCGCACTATATTGACTTGGCCGACCAACAGCTTTGGTTGCAGCATGATAGTCGTAGTGCTTTGTTATTATTAGAAATTGCCGACCAATTATTACAAGACTATGCCAATCAGCCTACGCTCGTATTACGTGAAGCGATTGCTCAAGACAAATTGATGTTAGCCACTAATCAGCAGATAGATTATGCAGGAACTTCTTTACAGCTAGATGCCTTAAAAAAAGTGCTTAATCAAACAGTGACCGTGCAAAAAAATAATCCCGTAACGCAGGCACCTAGTCAGCAACAGCCACAAAGTGCTTGGCAAAAAGGCTGGCAAGCCTTTGAACAGTTAATTAGCATTCAACATTATGGTACTAAAAATACGCCGTTGTTGGCTCAAGACCAACGCTGGTTGATACAGCAAAATGCTTATTTGGCGGTACATCAAGCGCAGTTAGCGTTATGGTTACAACAGCAAATGCGTTATCAGCAGAGTTTGGATGAAGTGATTACGCTGCTCGTACCTTATCAAAGTTTACATCCTCAATACGCCACGGTTGTGCAACAAGTACAACAATTACGCACTGTCAACTTAAGCCTAGCACAAAATAAATTAGTACATACACCGCGCGTTTTGGCAACCTTAGTACAGGCCGAGCCAATCCCCTCAGAGCAGGCCGTGCCGAGTGTTACGCCATGATAAAAGTGCTTATCTCTCTACTATTTTTGGTATTAGGCGCGTTATTGGGTAGTGCTTTTATCAATGATAGTGGTTACGTATTAATTGTTTGGCAAAATACATCGTTAGAAATGAGTTTGTTTTTGGCGGTGTTATTACTGATTGTATTGGCGGTAACAGGCTTAATCGTGTTAGAGCTAGCACTTGGAGTGTTTGGCTTGCGTGCCTTATTGAGTCGTTGGCTTAAACAACGTCGCTATCAGCAGGCACAGCGTTACCTTAGTAAAGGGATGGAATTATTAGCCATCGAAAATTACGCGCCCGCCGAAAAAGCGTTATTACGTTCGGCACAATATGCGGCCGAGCCTTTAGCGGCGTATTTGGCAGCAGCACAAGCCGCACAAGCACAACAGGCGATTGCTCGCGCCGAGGATTATCTAAATTTGGCCGATAATCGTCAGTATCGTTTAACAGTACAGATTGCGCGTATTAGATTATGGTTAGCAACAGGTCAATGGGAAGCGGCGGCAGCACGGTTAAAAAGTATTTATCCCCATGACAAAAAAGAACCCGTTATCAATCAGTTATTATTAGAAACCTTAATTAAACTACAAGCGTGGTCAGATTTACTGGAGTGGTTGCCTGTCTTAGCCAAAGCACCTATGGCAGATACCATACAACAGCAAGCCTTATTAAAAACGGCGTATCAGCAGTGTTTTGCGTTTATTGCCAAAATGACGGGTCGTGTCGATAAAATAAATACTTTTCAGCAGTTACAAAACTTTTGGCAACAATTGCCACGTTCTCATCAACGTGATACGGATATTGTCTTGAGTTATGTGCAAGCCCTGATTAGCGTAGGTTTTTATGAGGAAAGTGACCGTATTTGTTGCCGCGTTTTGGCCGAGCAATGGCACAATGGCTTAGTCACAATCTATGGCCGTATTTTGCATCCTCAACCAGAGTTAGCACTACAACAAGCCCAGCAATGGTTAAAAAAACACCCACAAAGTCCTGCATTATTATTAACTTTAGGCCGTCTAAGTATGCAGTGTCGGCAGTGGTCAGAAGCGAAAGCCTATTTTGAGCAAAGTTTAGTCCTGCATAAAAATCCCGAAACCTTTGCCGAGTTTGTGCGTTTATTACAACATAATAATGACCCCGAAGCAGGACATTATCTGATTGCAGGTTTAAATCAGCTACTCAATCAGCCTTTACCACCTTTACCTTTGCCTTAGGACAAATCACCATGAGTGCCTTACTCAATCTCAATCAATTTCCTATTGTTCAAGCCCAGACTGTGGCTTGGGGTGAAATGGATGCTTTTGCTCACGTTAATAATGTGGTTTATTACCGTTATTTTGAAAGTGTACGCATTAGTTATTTGCAAAATATTGGCGCGTTAGATCAGATACAACAATGTAATCCTGTGGTTGCTGCCAATAGTTGTCGTTATTTAAAATCAGTGAGTTATCCTGACGAATTAGAACTTGGTGCGCGTGTTGTTGAGTTACGAGCCTCGGGCTTTAGAATGGAATATGCAATTGTTAGTCAACAACAAAAACAGATTGTAGCCACAGGTGAAGCGATTGTGGTGATGGTTGACAACAAAGGCCAAAAAGTTGCTTTATCCGATGAACTCAAACAAACGATTATTAATTTAGAACTGACTGTGGGGAATTTATTAGAAGTAGATGGACAAAATCCTCATAAACAACCTGAAACCTTAATTGGTAAAGCCTTATCACGTTTAAATCCCTTGCGCGAGAAATAACAGGGGAGGGCTATTTTTAATGGCTCAGTTTCAGTTCATTAAAAAGTAACAAGCTCTTGCTAATTTAATGAGCAGTCTATACAATTCGCCGCGATTCAAAATTGCAGCTTGTTCTGTTAGCTTGTGTTGTCTATTTGGAGTAAGAGTGAGTAAACCTCAACCGCTCGTGGATAAAACACCCGCCATACGCTTACTGAAAGGACAACTGTTTGCCACCATCGCCATTGCGCTGTTTGCGTTAATTTGGGGTGTTTGGTCGTCGATATCGGCAGGAACGGGCGCAAGTATCGCCCTCATAGGTAGTGCTTATTTTGCATTACAAGCATTTCGCCATGCAGGGGCAGGCTCTGCAAAGCAAATAGTTAAGAATTTTTACAAAGGAGCAGCAGGTCGTTTTGTCATAACGGTGTTGCTCTTTTCGGTTGTGTTTGCAGGACTTAAATCACTGCAAGTCGGCTGGGTATTAACAGGTTTCTTTATCGTGCAGCTTGTTGCTTGGGTGTCTCCGTTGTGGGATGCACTAAAAAACAGGCCTTAATAGGTGCAATATGGCTGGAAGTTCTACGGAATATATCAAGCATCACCTGACTAACCTCACTTTTGGAAATCATCCAGAACATGGCTGGTCCTTTGCTCATACTGCGGAAGAAGCGCAAGAGATGGGTTTTTGGGCATTTCATGTTGACTCCTTGGGTTGGTCAATTGCTTTGGGTTTATTATTTTGCCTCGTGTTTCGTGCTGTGGCCAAAAAAGCCAGTAGTGACGTGCCAAGCGGTGTGCAAAATTTTGTTGAAATGATTGTCGAATTTGTTGATACCAACGTCAAAGATACTTTTCATGGCAAGTCGGCCTTAATTGCGCCTTTAGCTTTGACTATCTTCTGTTGGATTTTCTTGATGAATTTGATGGATTTAATTCCAGTCGATTTTATCCCTGTTTTAGCACAGGCATTAGGTTTGCATTACATGAAAGTAGTGCCATCCACCGACCCTAATATCACATTGGGTATGTCGATTTCTGTGTTCTTTTTAGTTCTGTATTATAGTATCAAGATGAAAGGTGTGGGTGGTTTTGCAGGTGAGTTAGCCTTAAACCCATTCAATCCTGCAAACCCTGTGCTTAAACTGTTTTTTATTCCCATTAACCTTATCCTAGAAGGCGTTACCTTAATTGCGAAGCCTGTTTCTTTAGGATTACGGTTGTTTGGTAATATGTACGCAGGTGAGTTGATTTTCATCTTGATTGCATTGCTACCTTTTGGTGTGCAATGGATGTTATCTGTGCCTTGGGCTATCTTCCATATCTTAGTTATCACATTACAAGCCTTCATCTTTATGATGTTGACCATTGTGTACTTAAGTATGGCCAGCGAACATCACTAATTTAATTCCCTTTTCTTTTGACTACTAACTGAGGTAATACGCAATGGAAACCGTGATTGGCTTGACCGCTATCGCCGCCGCTATCCTGATTGCTTTTGGCGCACTAGGCACTGCTGTAGGTTTTGGTTTGTTGGGTGGTAAATTTTTGGAAGGCGTAGCACGTCAACCAGAATTGGCTCCTCAATTACAAGTTAAAATGTTCATCGTTGCTGGTTTGCTTGACGCTGTACCAATGATTGGTGTTGGTATTGGTTTGTTCTTCGTATTCGCCAACCCGTTCATTGGCTTGGTGCCTGCTTAATTATTAAGCAAAATCCACTGCAAAGCCAAATGAGGTGTTAGCATGAATATTAATGCAACCTTGCTGGGTCAGGCCATTTCCTTTGCAATCTTCGTGTTTTTTTGCATGAAGTTTGTATGGCCACCATTAACAGCAGCGCTTGCTGAACGGCAAAAAAAGATCGCTGATGGTCTAAATGCTGGTAAAGAAGCCGAAATAGCTTTGAAAGCTGCTCAAGAGCAAATTGCTCAAGAGTTAAAAGCTGCAAAAGAGCAAGCCGCTCAATTACTTGAACAAGCCAATCGTCGTGCCAATCAATTGGTCGAAGAAGCAAAAGCGCAAGCTCAAGTAGAAGGTGAACACGTTAAAGCGCGCGCTCGTGATGAAATTCAACAAGAATTTAATCAAGCGCGTGATGTGTTGCGTACACAAGTGGCCGCTTTAGCTATTGCTGGTGCTGAAAAAATCTTGAGAAAAGAAGTTGATGCTACTAAGCACGCTGCCCTTCTCAATGAGTTAGCAACAGAGCTTTAATTCTGTAGAGACAGTGAACATGGCTGAACTAATCACTGTGGCACGTCCGTATGCAAAGGCAGCATTTGAATATGCGAATGCTGAAGGCAAATTAGAGTTGGCCGTATGGTCAACTCAATTAGCCCTCGCAGCAGCGATTGTTCAAGATGAGGCATTTGCCCGTTACCTGTCACGCCCAAGCATGACTGTAGCTGAGCAAGAAACAGCATTGTTTACCGCCTTTGGTGAAGGATTATCCACACCTGTGCGTAACTTTTTAAGTCTTGTTGCAGCAAATAAACGTTTGATGGCATTGCCAGCAATCGCTGAGTTATATGAAGTAGAGAAATCTAAAAGCGAAAAAACGGCTGATATTCTTGTTACCAGTGCTTTTGCCCTGAATGAACAACAACAAGATGCTTTAGCCAAGCAATTAGCGACCAAACTCAATCTTCGTATTAATATCCGTACCGAAATTGATGCCGCCTTAATTGGTGGTGTTGTCATTCGTAGTGGTGACTTAGTGATTGATGCTTCCGTGCGCGGAAAATTGGCAAAATTGAGTGCCACCCTGAATACATAATTTTTGAGGAACAGCGCATCATGCAGCAACTGAATCCTTCTGAGATCAGCTCGCTGATTAAACAGCGTATTAGCGATCTCAACGCCACTGCTGAGGCCCGTAATGAAGGCACAGTGGTTAAAGTATCTGACGGTATCGTCCGCATTCATGGCTTAGCCGATGTAATGTATGGCGAAATGATTGAGTTCGATGGCGGCATCTACGGCATGGCTCTAAACTTAGAGCAAGATTCGGTTGGTGCTGTGGTGTTAGGCGACTACTTAGGCTTGCAAGAAGGCCAAAAAGTACGCTGTACAGGCCGTATCTTAGAAGTGCCCGTTGGCCCAGAATTATTAGGCCGTGTGGTTGACGCTCTAGGTAATCCTATTGATGGTAAAGGCCCAATCAATGCCAAATTAACCGATGCAGTTGAAAAAGTTGCACCAGGCGTTATTTGGCGTAAGTCGGTTGATCAACCTGTGCAAACGGGTTACAAAGCAGTTGATGCGATGATTCCTGTTGGCCGTGGCCAACGTGAGTTAATCATTGGCGACCGTCAAACAGGTAAAACTGCAATGGCAATTGATGCCATCATTGCCCAAAAAACTTCGGGTATTAAGTGTGTGTATGTCGCTATTGGTCAAAAACAATCGACCATTGCTAACGTTGTACGCAAACTCGAAGAAACAGGCGCAATGGCTTATACCACAGTGGTTGCAGCTTCTGCTTCTGAACCTGCCGCGATGTTATTCTTAGCTCCGTACTCTGGTTGTACGATGGGCGAATACTTCCGCGATCGTGGTGAAGATGCGTTAATTATTTATGATGATTTGTCCAAGCAAGCCGTTGCTTATCGTCAAATTTCCTTATTATTACGCCGTCCGCCAGGCCGTGAAGCTTACCCAGGTGACGTGTTCTATCTACATAGCCGTTTATTAGAACGTGCTTCGCGTGTTAGCGAAGAGTATGTAGAAAAGTTCACTAATGGTGCAGTAAAAGGTCAAACAGGTTCTTTAACCGCTTTGCCGATTATTGAAACACAAGCGGGTGACGTGTCTGCTTTCGTACCAACTAACGTGATTTCGATTACTGACGGTCAAATTTTCTTGGAAACAAGTTTATTTAACTCAGGTATTCGTCCTGCGGTCAACGCGGGTATTTCGGTATCGCGTGTGGGTGGTGCTGCACAAACTAAAATCATCAAAAAATTGTCGGGCGGTATTCGTACTGCATTGGCACAATATCGTGAATTGGCCGCTTTTGCTCAGTTTGCTTCTGACTTAGATGAAGCAACCCGTAAGCAATTAGAGCGTGGTCAACGCGTGACTGAATTGATGAAACAAAAGCAATATGCACCTTTAAACATTGCTGATATGTCGGTATCGATTTTTGCTGCTAACGAAGACTATTTGTTAGATGTGCCAGTCGCCAAAATTGGTGCTTTTGAAGCCGCATTACATAGCTATATGAATAGCCAGCACAAAGCCTTGATGGATAACATCAATGCCACTGCTAACTATGACAAAGGCATTGAAGCCGAGCTACGTAAAGGCATTGAAACCTTCAAAGCTACTCAGTCTTGGTAAGTCCTAAGGTGAAGCCGACTGCATAAGTCGGCTTAATCAGTTGGTGACTTGTGTTATGTCAAGATACTGACACAAGGCTAAAAATGATGGTGAGACTATGGCAGGCTTAAAAGAGATTCGTAGCAAGGTTGCTAGTATTAAAAGTACGCAAAAGATTACTAAAGCCATGCAAATGGTGGCTGCATCTAAAATGCGTAGAGCGCAAGAGCGTATGGCACAAGGTCGTCCTTATGCCGATAAAATGCGTCAAGTGATTGCTCATTTAGTACAAGCCAATCCTGAATACAAACATGCTTATATGGTTGATAGACCAGTCAAGCGTGTCGGTTACATTATCGTGTCCTCTGATCGTGGCTTGTGTGGTGGTTTAAACATTAACTTGTTTAAGCGTACTGTGCAGTCGGTCAAATCATGGCGCGAGCAGGGAGTAGAAGCAGAATTTTGCTTAATTGGTCAAAAAGCCACTACTTTCTTTAAATCGGTGGGTGGTAAAGTGGTTGCGGTGAAAACGCAAGTCGGCGATACCCCAACCTTAGAACAATTGATTGGTGCTATCAAAGTGATGTTAGAAGCCTTTGATAAAGGCGAGATTGACCGTATTTATTTGGTCAATAATCAATTTGTTAATACCATGACCCAAAAGCCAGCAGTAAACCAATTGGTGCCGTTAAGCGCAGAGAGTGATGCTAATCTCTTAAAACGCTCGCATAGTTGGGATTACTTGTACGAGCCTGAAGCCGCTCCTTTATTGGATGCTTTGATGGTGCGTTTTGTTGAGTCACAAGTATATCAAGGTGTGATGGAAAACATTGCGTGCGAACAAGCAGCGCGTATGGTCGCCATGAAAGCGGCAACCGACAACGCAGGTGAGTTAATTCGTAGTTTGCAATTGGTGTATAACAAATTACGTCAGGCAGCGATTACTCGTGAAATTTCTGAAATCGTCGGTGGTGCCGCCGCGGTTTAATACAGAGTTTGCCAATTAGCAAATTCTAAAGAATTCAGTATTGCCAGTTTTAAGAGGAAATCCCGATGAGCAGCGGTCAAATCGTTCAGATTATCGGTGCGGTTATTGATGTTGAATTTCCGCGCGACAGCGTGCCAAAAGTGTATGACGCTTTAAAAGTTGATGGCACAGCCACCACTTTAGAAGTACAACAACAGTTAGGTGATGGTATTGTCCGTACTATTGCCATGGGTTCAACCGAAGGCTTAAAGCGCGGTTTACCTGTTAGCAACACCCATGCGCCCATTTCTGTGCCTGTTGGTACAGCAACTCTGGGTCGTATTATGGATGTGTTGGGTAACCCCATTGACGAGGCGGGCCCAATTGGTGAAAAAGAGACATGGTCTATTCACCGTAAAGCTCCCAGTTATGCCGAGCAATCTGGTTCAACTTCATTGTTAGAAACAGGTATTAAAGTGATTGACTTACTTTGCCCCTTTGCTAAAGGTGGTAAAGTAGGTTTGTTCGGTGGTGCGGGCGTTGGTAAAACCGTTAACATGATGGAATTAATCAACAACATCGCTAAAGCACACTCAGGTTTATCTGTGTTTGCTGGTGTAGGTGAGCGTACTCGTGAAGGTAATGACTTTTATCACGAGATGAAAGATTCTGGCGTTGTGGGTAAAGTTGCCATGGTTTACGGCCAAATGAACGAGCCACCAGGAAACCGTTTACGGGTTGCCTTGACTGGTTTGACGATGGCTGAATACTTCCGTGACGAAAAAGACGAAAATGGCAAAGGCCGTGACGTATTGTTGTTCGTTGATAACATCTATCGTTACACTTTGGCAGGTACAGAAGTATCAGCGTTGTTAGGTCGTATGCCTTCTGCGGTAGGTTATCAACCAACCTTGGCCGAAGAAATGGGCGTATTACAAGAGCGTATTACTTCCACTAAAGCGGGTTCGATTACTTCGGTGCAAGCGGTTTATGTTCCAGCCGATGACTTGACTGACCCATCACCTGCAACAACTTTCGCTCACTTAGATGCGACTGTGGTATTGAGCCGTGATATTGCCTCTTTAGGTATTTATCCTGCGGTTGACCCGTTAGATTCTACTAGCCGTCAATTAGACCCGTTAGTTGTGGGTGAAGAGCATTATAATGTAGCGCGTGGTGTACAAACCGTGTTGCAGCGTTATAAAGAGTTGAAAGATATTATCGCCATTTTGGGTATGGATGAATTGTCTGAAGAAGACAAATTAGTCGTATTCCGTGCGCGTAAAATTCAACGATTCTTGTCACAACCGTTCCATGTTGCTGAAGTATTTACAGGTTCACCAGGTAAATATGTCTCGTTAAAAGAAACTATCCGTGGTTTTAAAGGTATTTTGGCAGGTGAGTACGACCACATGCCCGAACAAGCCTTCTACATGGTGGGTGGCATTGACGAAGCGGTAGAAAAAGCCAAGAAAGTTTAAGGTGGTGTCGGACTTAAAGAGGAATCTTTAAGTCCCGAGTTTCTTTAGCTCATTAGAGTGGAGGCCACACAAATGGCAAATAGCTTACACTGCGATATCGTTAGCGTGAAAGAAGCTATCTACTCGGGTAGTGTGCAAATGTTGATTGCACGAAGTGTTGGTGGTGATGTTGGTATTTTACCAGGTCATGCGCCATTATTAACACAACTACATCCGGGAGCAGTACGTGTCATTAAAGAAGGCGGCGTAGAAGAAATGTTTTATGTGTCGGGTGGTATGTTAGAAGTACAACCCCACGTAGTCACGATATTGGCGGATACCGCCGTGCGTGCTGAAAACATTGATGAAGCGGCAGCAGTCGAAGCACGTAATGCAGCAATGGCGGCTTTGCAAAACCAAAAATCCGAAATGGATACAGGTGCAGCTTTGGCTGCTTTGGCAGAGTCGGCAGCACAATTGCGTACCCTGCAAAAGTTAAAAAATCGTGCATAACAAATAGCTTTTGTGTATTGTCTTGGCACAATGCACAAAACAAATTCTAAAAAAGGTAGCATTATGCTACCTTTTTTGTTTTTAAAATTTAAAAGGTCGTTGATTATGGAATTGAGTGTCGTTATTTTGGCGGCGGGCAAAGGCACACGCATGAAGTCTATTTTGCCCAAAGTGATGCAGCCTTTAGCGGGTAAGCCTTTATTAGCTCATGTGTTAGCGACTGCCAAACAAATAGCGGCCAATAATATATTGGTGGTGTATGGACATGGTGGCGAATTAGTACAACAACATTTTGCCCAAGAGGGGATTGCTTGGGCATTACAGGCCGAGCAAAAAGGGACGGGTCATGCCGTACAAATGGCGTTGCCACACTTAGCAGCGACAGGAAAAACCTTGATTTTATATGGCGATGTGCCATTGACTACACCACAAACCTTACAACAATTATTAGATTTAGTGACTGACGATAACAGCGTAGGTTTGCTAACGGTGAATTTAGCGAATCCGACAGGCTATGGTCGGATTGTCCGTGAAGCAGGTTTGGTACAACGTATTGTTGAGCAAAAAGATGCTAACGAAGCCGAAAAACAAATTACCGAAGTCAATACAGGTATTTTGTGTGTGCCGAATCATTATTTACATCACTGTTTACCCCTGTTGCAAAATAATAATGCTCAGGGCGAGTATTATTTAACGGATATTATTGCTTTAGCTGTAGCGCAAGGTTTGAGCATCAAAACCCATCAACCGCAAGCGGCATGGGAAGTTGAAGGTATCAATGATAAATTACAACTTGCTACTTTAGAGCGAGTGTATCAGCGTCTGCAAGCAGATCATCTCATGCGTGCTGGCGCAACTATGATTGACCCTAATCGTTTTGATGTGCGTGGGACAGTTAGCATTGGTATGGATGTCAGTTTTGATATCAATGTGATTTTGGAAGGTGATAACCACTTCGGCAATGGGGTACAGATTGGCGCAAACTGTATTCTTAAAAATTGCACCTTAGCTGATGGTGTGATTATTAAAGCAAACTCGGTGTTGGAAGGTGCCGTGATTGGTAAAAATGCTGATGTGGGTCCTTTTGCACGGATTCGTGCAGGCACACAATTGGCGGCCAATGTGCATATTGGCAATTTTGTCGAAGTAAAAAATACTATCATGCACGAAGGCGCAAAAGCAGGACATCTAAGTTATTTAGGTGATGCGGAGATTGGTGCGCGTAGTAACATCGGTGCAGGAACAATCACTTGTAACTATGATGGTGCTAATAAATCCAAAACCATTATTGGTGCAAATGCCTTTATTGGTTCAAATGCCTCCTTGGTTGCGCCCGTTACGATTGGCGAAGGGGCAACGACAGGCGCAGGTTCAACGATTAGTAAAGATGTACCCGCAGGTCATTTGGCGGTAGCGCGTGGTGTACAACGTAATATTGAAGGTTGGAAACGACCGACTAAACGCAGTGAGCAGTGAGCAGTTTTTGACTATAGTATATATTTTTGATTTTAGAAGTTTTTTTGATAACTGATGACTGTTAACTGTCTGTAAGGAGTAGGTTTATGTGTGGCATTGTAGGTGCAGTCGCCGAACGCAACGTGACCGCGATTTTGATTGAAGGTTTAAAACGTCTGGAATATCGTGGTTATGATTCCGCAGGTTTGGCGGTGATTGATGCTGGCCAAATTCACCGTGAACGGCGTTCAGGTAAAGTTCGTGAATTGGAACTAGCAGCTCAAGCCGCTAAAATTCATGGTCATATTGGCATCGCCCATACTCGTTGGGCAACACATGGCGCACCGACTCAAGATAATGCTCATCCGCACGTTTCGGGTGATGTTGCCGTGGTACATAATGGCATTATCGAAAATTATGAAGAGTTACGCAGTGAATTAACCGCTCAAGGCTATATTTTTGTTTCTCAAACCGATACCGAAGTGGTTGCCCATTTAGTGCATCGTGAGTTAGAACAGACCTCGGATTTATTAGCCGCCGTCAAAGCTGCCATTCCACATTTAACGGGTGCTTATGCTTTAGGCATTATTCATGCGTCTGAACCCAACCGTTTAATTGCCGTGCGTCAAGGCTCACCCTTAGTGGTGGGCTTGGGTATTGGTGAAAACTTTATTGGCTCTGACCAGTTAGCTTTATTGCCCGTCACTAATCGCTTTTTGTATTTAGAAGAAGGCGATATGGTTGAGTTACAGCGCGAATCAGTGTTGATTTATGATAAAAACCATCAGCAAGTGACGCGTGAAGTGAATGAGTTAGATGCTCAATTACATCACAGCGATAAAGGCACGTATCGTCATTATATGCTCAAAGAAATTTATGAGCAGCCACAAGCGATTCAACGTACCTTAGCCGACCGTATTCAAGCCAATCATACCGTGCAGCCTCATGCCTTTGGTACTAATGCCCCTGAAGTTTTTGCTCAAGTCAAACATATTCAAATTATTGCTTGTGGTACGAGTTATCATGCAGGTTATGTCGCACGTTATTGGTTTGAAAGTATTGCAGGGGTATCGTGTAATGTCGAAGTGGCGAGTGAATATCGTTATCGTCAATCGGTATTGCCCGAAAATACTTTGTTTGTGACCATTTCCCAATCAGGGGAAACAGCCGATACCTTAGCTGCCTTACGCGAAGCGAAAAAGAAAGGTATTTTTGCCTCATTGTGCATTTGTAATGTACCAACCTCCACCTTAGTGCGTGAGTCTAACTTGGCGTTTATTACCCATGCGGGGCCAGAAATTGGCGTTGCCTCAACCAAAGCTTTTACGACTCAATTAGTGGCTTTAATGTTATTGGTACTGTCCGTGGGCAAAACACGAACGTTAACGCTCGAAACCGAACGTCATATTGTGCAGCAATTACAAACTTTACCTGTAGTATTAGACAGTGTTTTAGCGATGGATAAAGCCATAGAACGGATTGCTGAGGAATTTGGTGAAAAACATCACACCCTGTTTTTGGGGCGTGGCGCAAATTATCCTGTGGCAATGGAAGGCGCGCTCAAACTTAAAGAAATTTCTTATATTCATGCCGAAGCCTACCCCGCAGGTGAGTTAAAACATGGGCCTTTGGCTTTAGTTGACCACGATATGCCTGTCGTTGCGATTGCTCCCAATAACGAATTGATTGATAAGCTAAAATCTAATTTGCAGGAAGTACGGGCGCGTGCAGGACAGTTATATGTGTTTGCCGATAACAAAGTGCATATTACCCCCGAAGCAGGTTTAACCGTGTTTGCTATGCCGAGTGTGGGTGATGAAATTGCGCCGATTGTTTATACCGTGCCTTTGCAATTGTTGTCATACCATGTGGCAGTGATTAAAGGTACAGACGTTGATCAGCCGCGTAATTTGGCTAAATCGGTCACGGTAGAATAAGCAGTAGGCGCATACTGATGAGTATTTTAGTCACAGGTGGTGCAGGGTTTATTGGTGCTAATTTTGTCCTTGATTGGTTGGCACAATCGGATGAATTGGTCATCAATCTTGATAAACTCACGTATGCAGGTAATTTAGATACTCTAAAAACCTTAGAACACGATGCGCGACATGTTTTTGTGCAGGGCGATATTGCTGATAAAACGTTAGTGAGTCAGTTGCTTGATACCTATCAACCCCGTGCTGTGTTTAATTTTGCCGCCGAAAGCCATGTTGATCGCTCTATTTCTAGTCCAAGTGTATTTATTGAAACCAATATTGTGGGTACTTTTTATTTATTGGAGTCGGTGCGTGGTTATTGGCAGGGATTGCCAGTAGCCGAGAAAGTTGCCTTTCGCTTTTTGCATGTTTCCACTGATGAGGTTTATGGCACGTTGTTATCGACAGATGCACCCTTTGCCGAAAGCAATGCTTACCAGCCTAATAGCCCTTATGCGGCGAGTAAAGCCGCTTCTGACCATCTAGTGCGGGCTTGGCATCATACCTATGGCTTACCTGTACTGACGACTAATTGTAGTAATAACTACGGTTGTTATCATTTTCCCGAAAAGCTCATTCCTTTGGTTATTCTTAATGCCCTAGCAGGCAAGCCTTTACCTATTTATGGCGATGGTCAGCAAATTCGTGATTGGCTCTATGTAAAAGACCATTGTGCAGCCTTGCGTTGTGTTTTAGCTCAAGGACAGATAGGAGAAACCTATAATATTGGCGGATGGAACGAAAAAACCAATTTAGAGGTTGTACAAACCATTTGTCAGATTTTAGATGAGCTAAAACCTAAAGCGACAGGATACTATGCTCAACAAATTACCTTTGTTGCCGACCGTGCAGGGCATGATCGCCGTTATGCGATTGATGCGCGTAAACTAGAGCAAGAGCTAGGTTGGAAACCCGCCGAAACCTTTGCAACAGGCATTCGTAAAACCGTGCAATGGTATTTAAACAACAGTGAATGGACACAAAAAGTCACCAGTGGCGAATATAGACAATGGATGAGCCAACAATACGGAGCGTGAACCATGCACAAAATTTTAGTGACGGGTATCAATGGTCAAGTGGGTTATGAATTGTTGTCGGCATTGGCTGCGTTAGGTGAGGTGATTGGGCTAACACGCCAACAACTTGATTTGACTCAGACTGAACAAATTTGGCAGGTCTTAAATCACTATCAGCCAACCATTATTGTTAATCCTGCGGCCTACACAGCCGTAGACAAAGCAGAATCGGATAGCGCAACCGCTTATCAAGTGAATCAATATGCACCACAAATCATGGCACAATGGGCAGCCCAATATGATGCGCTATTGATTCATTATTCAACTGATTATGTATTTGACGGCACGAAAGACAGTCCTTATTTAGAGCATGATGTAACAAATCCTCAATCTGTCTATGGTCGTAGTAAGTGTTTAGGTGAAGAAGCGATTCGACAAGCACAGGCCAAATATTTTATTTTGCGTACCAGTTGGGTCTTTGGTGTGCATGGTCATAATTTTATTAAAACCATTTTACGTTTAGCTAAAGAGCGTAGCAGTTTAAATATCGTTGCCGACCAGCATGGCGCACCCACTTCTGCTATGCTGATTGCCGATGTCACAGCACAGATTGTTAGGCATTATATTAACAATCCAAATAACAATAGCGATTATGGCACTTATCATGTGTCTGCATTGGGGCAAACCACATGGTACGACTATGCCTGTTTTATTGTCCAAACTGCTTTGGATAATGAGCAAAAATTGGCTTTGACCGTACAAGATATTCAGCCTATCGCCAGTAGTTCCTATCCTGTCCCTGCTAAACGGCCTACTAATTCACGGCTAAATTGTGATAAATTGCGCCTGTATTTTGATTTAAATTTAGCAAATTGGCAGTTAGATGTGGCACAGGTGATTGCTCGGCTTAAATAATAGGGGAGTAGTATGCAGCGTAAAGGCATTATTTTGGCTGGCGGTTCTGGTACACGACTGTATCCAGCAACATTGGTGGTGAGTAAGCAGTTATTACCTATTTATGATAAGCCGATGATTTATTATCCACTCACTACTTTAATGTTGGCAGGCATTCGGGAAGTTTTAATTATTTCTACTCCTCAAGATACGCCACGTTTTCAGCAATTATTAGGTGATGGCAGTCAATGGGGAATGCAGCTTGAGTATATTGTGCAACCTAGTCCCGATGGTTTAGCACAAGCATTTATTTTGGGCGAGCAGTTTTTGAATGGTGCGGCCAGTGCTTTAGTGTTGGGTGACAATATTTTTTACGGTCACGATTTTAGTAAGTTATTAAAAGACGCTTCTGATAAAGCAACAGGCGCGACGGTGTTTGCTTACCATGTTCAAGATCCTCAACGTTATGGTGTGGTTGAGTTTGATAGTCAGGGAGTTGCCATTTCTTTAGAAGAAAAGCCTAAGCAGCCCAAGTCTAATTATGCGGTAACAGGTTTATATTTCTACGATGAAAAAGTGGTTGAGATTGCTAAATCAATTAAACCTTCGGCACGCGGTGAGTTGGAAATAACCGATGTGAATGTGGCATATCTAAGTGCAGGTAGTTTAGATGTGCAGACTATGGGACGTGGTTATGCGTGGTTAGACACAGGCACGCATGAATCAATGCTCGAAGCCAGTCAGTTTATTGCCACTATAGAAGCGCGGCAAGGTCTAAAAGTTGCGTGTCCCGAAGAAGTGGCGTTTCGTTTAGGTTGGATAAATAAGGAACAACTTATCAATTTAGCCGAACCGTTAAAGAAAAATGCTTATGGCCAGTATTTGTTGGGTATTTTAAAAGAGCGAGTATTTTAAATCGTGAAGATTGTTGATACCACTATTTCTGAAGTCAAAATTATTGAGCCTGCATTATTTGATGATGCTAGAGGCTTTTTCTTTGAAAGTTTTAATCAGGCCAAGTTTGAAGCAGCTATTGGCCGTTCGGTCAATTTTGTGCAAGATAATCATTCACGCTCAGTAAAAAATGTTTTGCGTGGTTTGCATTATCAATTGCCTTCTCATGCACAAGCCAAATTGGTGCGTTGTATTTTAGGTGAAGTGTTTGACGTGGCGGTGGATATTCGCCAAAGCTCACCAACTTTTGGTCAGTGGGTGGGGGTATATTTATCGGCTGAAAATAAACGTCAATTATGGATTCCTGAAGGCTTTGCTCATGGTTTTTTGACGATTTCTGAGCAAGCAGATGTGTTGTATAAAGCAACAGATTATTATTTCCCTGATAACGAACGATGTATTTGTTGGTCTGATTCTGTTATTGCTATTAACTGGAACATGGATTTTAACCCTTTGCTTTCTGATAAAGATAGGCAAGGATTAAAACTAAATGACGCGCAGGTGTTTGAGTAAATCCTGATACAGTGTAATCAGGATCATCTTATGACTTAAGTGGTTATCGCTTATTTGCCCGCCACAAATATAATAACAATGGAACAAAAAAATGAGTCATGTTTATGCCCCTTTAGAACAACGCCAATTATTGGCCAATGCCGCTTTAGTGATTGCGGCAACAGGCGTGGCAGTGCAATCCACTTTATTAAGTCATTTTCCTGCGTATAGTGCCTATATGCCGCACGTTAAAATGGCTTTTGAAGCGGCATTGGTGGGTGGTTTAGCCGATTGGTTTGCCGTCACCGCGATTTTTCGCCGCCCATTTAATTTACCGATACCTCATACGGCCATTATTCCTTCTAACCAAGAACGGATTGCCGCCACAATTGGCGTATTTATTCAGTCTAATTTTTTAACCGAAGAAGCAATCAGACGCAGTGCAAGCCGACACAATTTATCGGGTGAAGTGGCGCAATGGCTAGAAAAAGAAAGTAACGCCAGTAAGTTGTCACACGAAATAGGGGTGATTGCTCCGCGAGTATTACAGTTTTTTCGCCATCATGCGGTAGAAAGTTTTGTGCAGCGTAATGTGGTGGAGTGGGTCAAAGCCTCCGAAACTAATTTGCTTACTGCACAAATGTTGCAGGCTATTTTTAATAATGGCAATCATCAACAAGCCTTTCAATTTGTGTTAGAGCAGTTAGATGACTGGTTGAATAAAAATCCACAGCAAGCCCAAGAGTTATTAGCACCGTTTATTGATGCCATTATTGGCTCTGTATTAAGTAAAGTCCGTTCATCATTAAGTAGTGATAATCAAGGAGTGGCTTCATTAATAGTCGGTGGTATTGCTGCTTTTACCAAACCCGAAGTGCGTAAATCTGCCGACCAATTGATGAGTAATATTGGTAATGCGCTGAATGTTGAACAACGCATTATTGACCGTTTGATTAGTTTGACCCACGAAATTCGCCAAGACCCCAATCATACTTTTAGACGTAAATTAGATGAGTTGGCTAAGCATTATATCGGTGTGTTAAGTGTTGATTCGCCAGAGTCCAAACGCTTTAATGCTTTTAAAGATGAGATGGTGAATAATCCTGATGTCGTTGAGTTTTTTGGCAGTATTGTGGTCAGTATTCGAGAAGCAATTCAAAAAGACTTAAACTCAGCTAATCCTGTGATTTTGGTGTCGGTACGTGATGCGTTAATGATGTTAGGTCGTAATTTGGCACAAGATACGCAACTACAAAAAGATGTTAATCAAGCCATTACCGATGCGGCGTGTTTTATTACCAGTGCCTATAGCGATAACATTATTGATTTTATTGGCCATCAAGTGCGGAGTTGGGACTCCGAAAAAATGGTACGCGAAATTGAAAGGGCAGTGGGTGGCGATTTGCAAATGATTCGTTTAAACGGTACGTTAGTCGGTGGTTTGGTTGGCTTGGTGTTGAGCTTTTTATAGGAATATGAATGATGAGAGTCGCTCGAATAATACTTCTGTTGAGTATTTTTGCCTCTGGTTTTAGTTCGGCACAAGAGTTAATCACGCTCATCAGACAAGATAAAAAAAATGTACCTGTTAAGGTATATAAGCCCAATAATCCTTGTGTGGCTACGGCGATTATTTCGCATGGAGCAGGCGGCTCAGAAAACGGTTATGAATATCTTGCCGAGTTTTTGCGTCAGCAGCAGTTTTTGGTGTTGGTCGTTGGTCATAAACAAAGTGGTAGCGAAGTATTAAACCCTATGATTTTGGAAAAAGGCCTGATTCCCGCATTAAGTGAGTTAATCACCACCGCGAGTGCCTATCAAGCCCGTTTTATGGATATTAGTGCGGCAAAAGAATGGGCAAGTCCGCATTGTGTCGCTCCGTTAAAGGTATTGATAGGCCACTCTATGGGAGCAGCCACCGTCATGCTTGAGGCAGGCGCTGAAAATAAATTGGGTATTACAGGCGTTGATGGTTTTGATGCCTATGTCGCTTTATCACCACAAGGTGTAGGCACTATTTTTGTGGAAGATGCGTGGAAAAGTATTCATAAGCCCGTTTTACTGCTGACAGGCACTCAAGATCACGAGTTAAATGGCACATGGCAAACACGTACAGATGCTTTCGCGAGTTTACCAGTAGGCTGTAAATGGTTAGGAGTAATTAATGGGGCAACGCACATGAATTTTGCTAAACGTGGATTTTCGCGTAAAACCGAAAATTTAGTCACCCAAACAACCTTGTCTTTTTTACAGGGCGTGGCGGCTAACAATTGTGTCACGCCAAAGCGACTTAAGGGGATGCGTTTGCGTGTCAAATAAAAAAGATAGGACTTACGCATTTCGCCGAAATTATCGCGTTTTGTGAACATAAAATCGTTGAAAACGATTGAAATGTGAGCAAATAAGCGATAACCGCGTAAGTCCTAAAAGAGTGTATTTCTACACTCTTTTTAAACTAACAACGCTAAATTAGTTTTTAGCGCGAGATTTAAATTCACCCGTACGAGTATCAATCTCAATGCGCTCACCAATTTCGATAAACGCCGCAACTTGTAATTCATAACCGTTAGGTAATTTGGCCAACTTCATCACTTTACCCGAAGTATCGCCACGCGCTGAAGGTTCGGTGTAAGCGACAGTACGCACGATAGTGGTGGGTAATTCAACCGAAATCGCTTTGCCGTTATAAAATACCGCTTGGCAAGTTTCTTCCATGCCATCTTCAATAAAGTGAATGGAATCACCTAAGTTTTCTTTTTCAATTTCGTATTGTTCGTAATCGCTATCAACAAAAATGTACATTGGGTCAGCAAAATACGAAAAAGTCACGTCTTTGGTTTCTAAAAATACGGGTTCAAATTTTTCGTCAGCTTTGTAAACGGTTTCGGTTTGTTGACCGTTTAATAAGTTACGCAATTTCATTTTAACAACAGCCGCGTTACGGCCAGATTTATTGTATTCAGCTTTGATAACAACGGTTGGCTCAGTGCCAATCATAAAGACATTACCAGCGCGGAGTTCTTGAGCGGTTTTCATGGGATAATCACACAGCAAAATTTGAAAGGCGGTATTTTACCCGATGTGCTTTAAATTGCATCATGCTTTTTTGCACAAAACGCAACAAGTTTGTGGCACAGGCTATCATCTTGCACCAAAAAGTCCCTAAAACATAAATGTTGAGCCTGAACTTGGGCGAGTTGTGGCAAAAGTGTTGCCCATAATGTCTGGTCTGTGTTTTCGGCAACCCATGCCCGTTGTAAGTTTTGCCATTGCGGATGGATAAATTTGGCACTTAGCGCAAGCCAAGCCTCTAATTTATCAAGGTGTGCCTGTTCTTGTTGTGGATAAATATGCCAAAGTAACGCTTTGCCTGCCCAATGCGCTCGAATAAATGAGTCTTCACCGCGTACACAATTGAGGTCACACGCCGATAACAAGCGGTCATATTGTGTAGGTGACAAGAAGTCTAATACCGCTAGAGTGACTGAACCTATGACGAGGTTATCACCCACTTGCAAGGTGGTGTTTGCCCATTGATTGATGCTGCTTAAAACACGGCCTTCGGGAACGGCTATAAAACACGATGGTGTTTGTTGGCTTAAAGCAGTTAATAAACCTGTTACCGCATCATTTTCGTAGGCAAATAATGAGATACGATAATCGGCATCAATCGCCTGTGGCTGTTTGAGTGATTGCCAAAACTCGGCTTGCGCTTGACTATCTTGTTGAAAATTATCATGTTGGCTAATGATGTAGTTTTCGCGTAACAAACCGCCGCCAAGAGGCTCAAAACTTGGAAAAAAAAAGTATTGTTTAATGCCCAATGTGGGATGTGTCGAACTTAAACCATGACAATCAAGAGTCCATGACTCCGCCGATAAATACTCTAAATTTAGCCAAATCGGGTGTGGTTTTTGTTGCGCCATTTCTTGTAAAAAGCTATCTGGCAGACGGCAGCCAAAGCCTTCAATCACCACCTCATAAGGCGTAATTGCGGTAGGGAAGTTGTCTTTTGGCCAATAACAAATGTCAATTTTTTGATGATATTGTTGGTGCTTATGCGGGTTGATAGTAGGTTCAAGTTTGGCAAAGCTGTGTAAGTCATCAATCCATAGACGCACTTTAATGCCATATTCTTGTTGTAATTGTTTGGCCAAACGCCAACACACACCAATATCACCAAGGTTGTCGATAACGGTGCAAAAGATGTCAACATTGTTGAGCATTAATGTTTCCTCAACAACATCAAACTAAAAGCGGCTTGGGTATTAAAGGTTGAGTGTTGTTCTAGCGTGATTCGGCGTTCGGGTTTGGCTTTCCAGACATAAGGAGTCATGGCCAGTAAGTTTTTAAGAGCCTGTTGGGGGAGGTGTAAATCAAAACGTAATTCGTGTTGTTGTACTAATTCAAAATGCGTGGCGAGTTCTTCCAAAAATTTATCAGGTTGATGGGCGTGTACTTCGCCAAATAAGGCTTGGCGTAAATGATATAAATGGGTATCAGCGGCACGAACGACCAACACATAACCTTGTGGTTTGAGTACCCGCGCCATTTCAGCAACAGGAATCGGGCTAAACAAACTACTCACCACATCCATTGTGCCATCAGCGACAGGTAATAACGCGCCACTTGCAACTAACCATGTGATGTTTGGGTGTTTTTTGGCGGCTAATTGTACTGCGGGTTTGGCAATATCTAGGCCAATAATTTGTGTCATAAATTGGCTAAAACTTTGAGTGTAATAGCCTTCGCCACAGCCAATATCTAATAGATATTGTGCATTAAGGGGGGCAAGTAATTGACAGGCGGCTTCAGACAACGGTTGATAATAACCCGCTTGTAAAAAATCGCGCCGTGCTTTAACCATGTCGGGATTGTCACCGGGTTGTTTGCTCTTTTTTTGTTGTACTAACAACAAGTTGGTATAGCCTTCTTTGGCAATATCAAAACTATGGCCATTGGTACAGCGTTGGCTTTTGTTTTCGAGTGTTAAAGGAGCGCGGCACAGGGGGCAGATGAGTACAGACATAAGGTAGCCAAAGGCAAATAAAAGAATGCGTTATTTTATGGTAAAGCTGACAAATTTCCCTATTTTTTTAGATGATTTTACAAATGGCGCAATACGTCAGTTATGAGCTTTTGGTTTACATCAACGCATTAAGTATAAATTGTACAAACAAAATAATTGACCAAGCTGTTTTTTGTTAGTACATTTTGTCTAAAGCAAGGCTTAAACATGATAACTTATGATGAAGAAAAACGACTTAGCAATCTTGAAAAACACGGTTTTGACTTTGTGGGTGCAGCCAGTGTTTTTGAGAGTTTTCACATAACGAGAGAGGACAGTCGCGGTGAATATGGTGAGCAACGCTTTCAAACATTGGGTTTATATGGCAACGTGGTTGTTGTGATGATGATACATACGCCCCGTGACAATGTAGATCACATTATTTCAATTCGTAAGGCAAATAAACATGAACAAAAACGATACTGGCAAAATTACCCCCATTAATCAAACCGATTGGGCAAGAGTCGCTGCTATGCGTGATGAAGAGATTGCCTATGATGCAGATAATCCAATGACCACAGAGGCCGATTGGGAAGGTGCAGTGATGAAAATGGGCGATAAAGTGATTGGTGTGGTGCGTGGACGTGGTAAGCAAAAGAAGCCAACTAAAATTCCAACAACTTTACGTTTATCTCCCGAAGTTATGGCTTATTTTAAAGCCACAGGCGAGGGCTGGCAAACCCGTGTTGATGCAGTTTTGCGTGAATACGTACAGAATCATCCTGTTTCATAGTAGGGCAGGACATAATTTTTACTAAAGCACAATAATATGACTCTATCTCAACTCCCCACTTTAGGTGTAGGTCTTAGCCTAAGTTTAGCCTCAAAGCCCGACCCTGTTGCCTTAGCCACACATCCGCAAGGTGCGTCTTTTATTGAATATGCTGGCTTGGTTGATGTGGACAGTGTATTGCCACACGTTAAGCACATTCATGCCGCAGGTGTACCCGTTTTATACCACCCCTCGTATATCAATTTTTGTGGTTCGTTTGCCAATGACAGCGCATGGTTACAAACCGCAGCCCAACATATCAGCACCGTCAATTCGGCATGGTTTGCCCAAGATTGTGCCTATTGCTTTTGGCAAGGTGGGCAAAGTTACTCTACTCAATTAGGCTATTTTGTTCCCCCCATTTTAAACCAAGCCTCTTTGCAATTAGCCATTGAGCGTGTGCAAGAAGTGCAAGCGTTTATGCCTGTTCCTGTTGCCATTGAACCCCCACCGATGACTTTTGTGGTAGGAACAATGCCTCTTATGACTTTTTTTGGACATTTAGCCACACAAGCAGACTGTGCTATTTTGTTGGACATGGGGCATTTGGTGTCTTATGAAATGGCCAGTAATAAACGCGTGTTGGATGAATGGCTAAACTTTCCTGCCGAACGAGTGATTGAGGTACATATTGCAGGAGGGCGAGTGCGACAAGATGACAATGGTGCGGTGTATGTGGATGCCCATGAATGCGCTATTGTTGAACCGACATGGACAATGTTTAAAGAGATATTGCCTAAATTACCCAATTTAAAAGCGGTATGTTATGAGTGCGAAGGGGTGAGTGATGAACAGCAGATTTTGCAAGTATTAGCCAAAATTAGACAGTTGATTATTGAGCTAAGTAGTAATCCTGAGTTGGTGGCGGTGGTGCAGGGACAGCCATTTATTCAACAAAAACAAGAACTCCCTCTCCCTATAGATGAGGATTGCGGTGAGGGCTTGAATCTCAAAACAAATCATTTTGCCGAACAAGAACGCGCCTTATTTGATTTGTTATTTGATGCCACGTTGCGCGAGCAGTTTAGCCAACATTCGGTCAAAGCCTTACAAGATTATCGCTTAGATCCCCAAGAGTTGGCCGATTTTGCGGTGATTCAAGCTCATGCTTTGGCTTTAGACGCGCGGGTGCGTGTTGATTTGATTTTGGCACAATGGTGTCGTGCTTTTCCTTTAAGTTTTAGTTTGTTATCTTCGGTGCAAGGTGGTTTACTGCTGGTAAAAAGTTTGGTCGATAGTCAAACTATGCGCCAAGCACCGAATGACCGTTTAGTAGTTTTTGGGACACGTTTACGCCAAGCACTGATTGCTCAACCTTTAGTTTCTTTACAAGAATTATCGTTGATAGTGGCGATTTTAGATGCCGAATTAGGCATGGCCAGCACCAGTCGTTTATTAAAGTACAGTGTGTTGCAGGAGCAATATCAAGCCAAACCCTTGTCGATTGACGACCATTGGTTGAATAAGCCTATCAGTTTAGCTGCTTATGTCAGTGCTTCGTTAATACCTGTTTCTTATGCACAACTTAAACAAGCCTTGTGTCCATGTTTGGGCGCGGAGTTATGGCGACAGCTTAATAAAACGCCGTTATCTGCCACAGCACGTCAGTTATTATGGCAAAAAGCAGAGAGTCGTTTGTTGGTGGTGCAGGCTAAGGTCGCGGTGATGTCCTTGTGTGAACCAAGCGTGGAGCATCAAACAGTAGAGTTAGCTGAGGGTTTTGCCTCCTTGTTTGAGTACGTCAACGGAACAATGAGTGTGCAGCAAATTTTGCAGCAACTACAAGCGATGGGTGCACCTCATGCTTTATTACAAAGTATTCAAGCAGGCTTTAAGCAGTTATATCGTGTGGGAATGATAGAACTGGGATAACAATTACTCACATAATTATAATATAATGAGAGTTATTATCATTAACTTTTATGGTTCTATTGTTTGAGGCGGTATGATGAAAAGTCTTTTGTTAAATGTGAGTTTAGTGTTAGCGACCATGAGTGCAAGTTATGTCTCTGCTGCCGAAGTGGTGGTGTATTCGGCGCGTAATGAGCAACTCATCAAACCCTTATTTGATGCCTATAAAGCAGAGACAGGTGTAGAAGTTAAATTTATTACGGATAAAGAAGGCCCGTTGTTGGCGCGGTTACAAAGTGAAGGGGCAAATACGTCTGCCGATATCTTGTTGACGGTTGATGCAGGTAATTTGTGGCAAGCGGCGAATTTGGGTTTGTTGCAACCTGTCAAATCAGCCACTTTACAAAAAAATGTGCCAAGTCATTTACGCGACCCCAAACAACAATGGTTTGGTTTATCGGTGCGTGCGCGAACGATGTTTTATAACCCTAACAAAATTGATGTAAAAGCTTTATCAAGTTATGAAGATTTGGCCAAGCCTGCTTTTAAAGATAAATTGTGTTTACGCACCTCCAAAAAAGTCTATAACCAATCT
>Ga0209599_10000303_pt1 | contig 34716 bp, 37 predicted proteins | sample Shrwel_input2_FT_FD_187534 | JGI IMG/M metagenome (GOLD analysis project Ga0209599, IMG submission 187534) | Subsurface microbial communities from deep shales in Ohio, USA - Utica-3 well 1 S input2 FT (SPAdes) (version 2) ...
ATGATTTTTTATCCAAACCGTTCTTATTTGAGGAAGTCAAAGCCAAGTTAGCTATCTATTGGCAGCAATGTCCTCATCATGACTCGTGATCGTCATGACATAATTTAGAGAGAATCTATTATGACTCACCATACTTTCAACAGCTCATTGTTGCTCTGCGAGAATGAGCTGAAGCGAAGGCCGTATAGAGCCGCTTCACGATAGAAGATATTTACTTTTGTGCTCGCACACACTGCTCACTGTCGGTTCCTGTGCCTAAAAACTGGTAGCCATCAACACAAAGAATACTTTTAAACGTTAACGTCATTTGCCAACAGGTATCAGCGTCATCTTACCATTTTCATCTTTTACCAAGGCGACCTGATCATTTATTTTTAGCCCTTTCATTTTTTCGTTATATTTCACTTCATATACAAACGCTTTGGATATCCCCTTAGGGTCGCCTTTAATGACTTTGACGATGTAGTCATCATCTTGATAAGACTTTTTCAGACGTGTTGGAATTAAGCTAACTAACTCTCCCACAACAATTGAAGCGACAATATTTCCACCCAAATTACCTGCAATATTTGTCGATTGCGCGATTTGTGCGGCGGTATTACTGGCGGCTTGACCATTGCCTATGCGACCTTCTTTATCAATTTTTTGGGCGATGACTGAGTCAGGCTTTAGAAACCCACCTTCATAAAAAGACAAAGACTCTCCCTCTTTGGGAGCAGACACACATCCCGCCAGTAGCACAACCACGCCCACGCTTATCAGTCTCATCATCACTTTTACTCCTAGAAAAAATCATTTACCCATAAATCAGACCAGTAAAATCCCCGCGCTCTGCGTTTTGGTTGTGCTTTCATAAAGCCATAACGCGCCAAAAATGGATTACGACCTGTGAGATATAAATGGTTTACATGGCGTACTGCTTGTTGGCTGATATGCCCTGTCTGGAGCAATGTCGCCAACACACCTTCAAAATCGGATGCCACAAAACCGCGATGTTGGTATTTTTCTACCGCTTGCTCTATGGCAGAAGACGCAGGAATGCTAGGCATACCCCAGACAATTTTTGCCAGTAATTCGCCTTGTTGATCGGCAAGGTACAGAATCTCATTGTTTAAAGCCTCGCCCATTGGCACATTCCATTTAGGAAAACTCTCGAAGATAGTGGCGTTACGATAAAACTCATACATCATGCGTGTACGAATCACCCACGGCCGCAAATCTAAAGCCTGACAACACAAATCGAAAGTTAGTTCGTCGTCGCTGACATCAAAGACAAAGGCGATACTAGCTGCTCGTAATTTCTGATTTTTGGCATGCAAAATCGTGCCTAAATGCTCAGACAAAATATCAAAAGCAGCGGCTTCGGTTTCGTCGAGAAAATGCTCTTCTATGATTCGTGTTCTTGCTGCTCCTCGATTGTCGGTAAGAAAACTGAGCGCGGCTTGATCAAATGCTTCAATATTTCCAAATGCGCGGTCAAAATCCAGTTCATCGCCCACAATATCCAAATCACTGCCTTCTCCATAACCCATAAGAAAGCCTTGATTAAATGCTTGTCCAATAGCCATATTAGTGGCTTGTTTATCGTGGGTATAAGTATCCATATCGCTGATCCAATCAAGAGTGCCAACATCAAAAAACGGGTATCGTCGCCCATTGCCTAGCCCTGCTCGTCAACCTTGTCATTTTTAATGACATCACTGAGCCAACGGTTGATATTTTTGAAAAGATCCAAACCTTTGCGCGCTTGATGGTCGAAATAATTTAATTGCGCTTTACCACACTGCTCACGGAATTCTGGCGTTAAAGTCAGCATTGGCACGCGAATGTTATAAAGTTTGTCTCCGCCAAAACTGACAATACATTGCCCCATATCTAAACTCGCTAACTGGTCGGGATGCACCCGATAGACTTCTTCTTCGCGCTGAGAAATCGTAATCCCTGCACTATCACCCGCCTGTTTAATGGGGGAGCTATCAATTTCTTGGCCACTTTCAGAGCGTCCTGTATTTTCGGCAATCGTCAATGACGCTTTGCGCTCCATGCCGATGATGTTGGCGGCTGTTTCTGCCGATTCAGGTGTGCCAATTTTGAAAAATACTTTAGTCCATGTATTACCAATAATCATCTGTTCTAATTCTTTAGAAATGGCTTCAAAGTTCGCTTGGGTTTGGGTTGCAGGCATTAACCAAATACGCGCACTCCGCGCTTGTTCAAACATACGCGGCCATGATTGACTGACATACGAACCCGCCTCATCAGCAAAGACCATAAACGGAGGATTGGGTCTTTGTGCTTCGGGCAAAGCTTGTACCCACGACAACGCTGTTCTGAGATCACCAATCACCATCTTCCCAAAGTTCTGTGCTTGCTCGTTTTTACCCATCGTCGGCAACATCACATAAATGACTTTATTAGCGCGAATTGCTTCAAAGAGGTTGACATCAGGCGTGTAAGTATTCAAAACCTCGCCAAATGTTCCTGTGCCAAAATCATATAAAAGGCCAGCCATACCCCCTAAAATGTCCTTTAAGCGGTCAACATCAATGGTGGTTACACCTTTATTACTGACAGTTTTATAACGGTCTAGAAATAGGCGATATTGGTTGGTAATGGGGCTATCGGGCTTGTCACGGACTAATAAACTTTCGACATACAGTAATGCCTTGCCATTGAGCAATAAAATCGACAAATCCATGAAGTTGTAGGCAAGCCCTGTTTCTTGAAGGGCAGCAATTAGCGTGGTGATGGCTTGCTTGGTGCTTTGCCGATAAAAGTCGGCACCTGGGCTGTCTTCTGAAGAAGGAATCAGCGATAACAGACGCGAGGCGACCTCGTCAGCATCACCATACAAGATAGGATTGTAACTGTTACTCAACTCAGGCTTGCCAGGATTGATAACCAGTAAATCCTGCTCTCTCCCTGCCCATTTGCAAATTTGATACATCGTTTGCAAGTCGTCGCCGTTCATCTTGCCGTCGATAAACAACAAGCCTCCGCCTTTGACAATCTGTTGAAACATCAGGTTGGTGCCGAGTACCGTCTTGCCAACACCCGACTGCCCCAAAATCCAGACATGGCGCATCAGAAAATCATAGGAAATATACACGGGCTTGCCTTCGTCAGCGGTATAGCCAAACAATAAGGCATTTTGTTGCGCTGTTTTGTCATGTTCACCAATGACTAACTCGGAAGACTTAATGAGGTATTTAGATTTCAGCAGGAATTTTTCACGCAGCAAAAACATCAGTCGTTCATTAAAAATCCACCACGCGCCAATGCCAGAAAAGGTAATAATCAATAAGCGTCGGTAGGGTTCGTGATAATGAAAAAATGGCGAGGTTAGCACTATCGAAATGGCAATCAGTAACACGGCAATCGCGTCAAAAGGCCCAGCAAGGGTTATTTTGCGTATTGTCTCAATTCGCATCGGCAATGCTTTCCATTTGTTCGTAAGGATAGTGGCGAATTAAACACATTCACACACTAATAATTTTACCTTAAAAACAAATGTAATTGCACCGATATTATTACTTCTCGAACAACTAATAACCGATAGTCGTTAAGACTCTGTATTAGTTGACGCAGGCACAGTTAATAACTTCTTGACCAATCGCTCACCAGGGTAAGGCTTGGTATTAGACACTTTATACTCCGTGAGCATATTTTCAATCGTCGTTTTCACCGAGATAAAGCCTCCCGTTTTAATGCGCTCTTCCATCAGACGAATCACGAGGTCATAACGATTGATTGCTTCATCAGTAGGGCGAGAATAATCTTCACGCCAGCGACGCATGGTGAGTTGCGAGATACCGCCTAAAATCAGGCCAATCATATAGAGCGTGCTGTTATCTTCTAGCTTCAAGCCTAACCGTGCCGCCCAATCATCACAGATTTCCGACATTTTCTTGCTACGGTAGCGTTGATAAATTTTGATATCGCCGTCTTGAAAAAGCCTTGCCTGCTTCATCACATCATCGGGCACACTTTTGGTGTTAACGTACAAATACGAGCACAACGCCTCTCTTTGCACCCCCATCTCTGACGCAAAGGCATTCAAGGTCAGTCCTGACGCTTTATAAATGGCAATCAGCTCTTTGTGTTCAGGCGTGCCTCTGTCTTCACGCAAACGCTTAGCACGCGAGTAAGTTTTTGCTTCGGGAGCGGTATCCTCATCCATTTCCAGTAAAAACAACTGAAGTTTGCGCTGGTTTAACGGCGGCGGCTGTATGGCCGATATAGAAATATAGGGGCGGTTAAGATCAAGACTGCTTAATTGCATTGTTTTATCCCCGTTGTGGTGTGAGGCGGCCTTCATATTTATGGCTAAGCCGCCATCGCTATTCGGTTTTTTTAACAGTTCCCTAAGATGCGCTAGGGCGCGATTTTGATCTAATGCTTCGGGGATATAATCCAAGACTTCATGGTCTCGGTTCTCTCCTCCATAAGCCGCTGCATCAAAATCCGTCATATTCGCCAAAGCACGCGCCTTGGATGCCTGATCTGTCAGGCTTTGCGTAATACACTCTTTTATAAACTTGGCAAACCATACCCCTTCCTTGACATGTTTGGCTTTTTTCCATAGTACCATTTCCATTTCTTGCGCCACTTCTTCCATGAGAAAAGGCTCTAAAATATTACTGAACCGCGCTTGATAGACCTGTCGCACTTTTTGCTTGATCGAGGGGCGAACGAGCGTTAAAAATACCTCAAAGGCCATTCTTCCTTGCTGATAATCGGCCAACGCCTCGTTATCTCGCCGAACGTTGTCAAACTCTGGCGAAACTAAGGATGGTTGATCCTTTCTCATTTTTACTTACTCGTAGCCCTACCACTGACGCTTGATGCTTCAATAGCAACGCAATATGTTGAACAGAGACTGGCAGCTACTCGCGCCGCTGATACACATAGCCATTGTTCTTGGCCGTCGTGTAATGTGGCAATCAATGGATGACTCAAGCTCACCAATTGACTCAGCTCGTCATAAATGGCCTTGCGAATTAACTCCAACTCTTTGGGACTTGGCTCAAATTGTAATTTTATTACCCTGTCATCACAACTTTGTTGTGCTTCCGCCTCTTCAATAGCCCACAAATCATCCGAACTTACGACTGCTTGGCGCGAATAAACAATACAGTTAGCAGGCATTACGTCATTTGGTGCATCATCACTTTTTTCTGAAATGTCTTCATCAAGAATACGCGGCACAAACAAACTATCACCGCGACTGGCGAGCAGTGGCATTTTTTTACGCCAAGCAAAAATAATCATGCCGTAATAATTATTGGTTTTTTCCTCATCTTTAATCAAACCGCGAAATTGGACATTAAAATCTTGCTGATTGGTTTTTTGATAAAGCACTCCTTTAGCATCCAAAGCATTAATAATGTCCTGCTTCCGTTCGACATCTTGCTGGCTGTCACCGTCGGGTGTACGCATACTTTCTAGGACTTTCTCCGTAATCAGATAAACATAGTCACCGTGTAATAAGCCTAAACGCAAACTGGCTTTTGAACCGTTTACGCGAAAAGGTTCATGTAGCAACTCGTACAGGATGTTGTAGTAGGCATCATTATCTTTATGTATGACCGTCGTCTGGTGAACCACTTCTTGAGCCGATTTCTCCAGCGTCACAGGGCGCATTTTTACGTCGTCAAATGCTTTTAAAGTGGCGCTTGATGAGTGAGCCTGATTACACGCCATCGCCGTTCTCAGTAATTCCACTAATGCCACAATACGATCATCACGGAGGGTAATGCTGTCCTTGACTCGATTGACGGGTAGTTTCTCAGGGTTCAAATAATGCCCTAAGACTTGATACAGAATATGTTGGTCATTGAAACTTAAGTCTCTCGCTTCTGCCGTGCGCGTTAGCAAACGCACAGACAACAACGCACATTGTGGGTCATCAACAACGATATTATTCCGCATCAAAACACCAAGGTGATGTGCAAACGCAATCACAGGAATAAGATTATCGTTAGCATCTAAACAAAATGAAGGATCAGTGGGCGGAGTCTTTCGGACGAGTAGACCACGATAACTAAATGTTTTAGCCATGTCCTGCATATTGCTACACGTTTGCCAAGCTCGATGCAGCAACGCTTTATCTTGGTCGCTACCTGCGATGTAACCCAGCAAGGCATTGAGCAATGACTGAATATCAGCATTTTGTCGTCCCAACAACCCAGACACCGCAGGCTCTAACTGAGCATTTTTTAGCAGTGATAGAATCTTCCCGTCTCTCCGAGGTGGGTGCTCATCGACAACAGGAAAACGGCCTAGAGTGACATTCACACCCCAATAATGACTTGGCTCAAGAATATGCCGCAAACTTTCCCGTTGATTTAATAAAATCAAACTCGCGGCTAGTCCTACAATGCCAATACCTGCCAACCAGAATAACAGCCGTGGCCATACCTGCGCTAAAACACCATCGGAGTGCATCCATACGAGGCTTAAAGCCACCCACCAGCAAATTGCTAGTATTATCCCCTTTGTTAACAAGCTGAATGGATTTCGCATTAAAGATCATCAAACGAAACTAAGCCAGACTCAGACAATGATCGTTTGGACAGGTCAATGCCCTGTTGGTCATCCCCTGCCTCAGTTATTAGCGAACTATCCGTATCTGCACCCTCTTTATTCACGCCTTCATCACGCATGGTTTGGATTATTTGCTTCAACTCATCACTTTCGGAAGTTTCAATCATAAATTGATATGCCCACGGCGGAATAAACAAGAACTCCGAGCCGCGCTGTGGCACACGAATATCACTGGTCTGGATGAAAGGGACTAAGGTAATTGTCTTCTCTCCATCTTGCCCAACTGCTTCTTCCGCCCGCATTCGTGCTGAGCCTTCAATCATGATCGGCATACCACGCTTCAGTCGTGTACGATAAGCGCGAGCTAACCCACCATACAAACGCACAGGAATTGACTGATCACTTTCCTTATGCTGTTTGATAAGAACAATCAAGCCAGGATTCTTTTGCGAGGGCAAAGGCACGCATACTTCAACCAATCCAGCCAGATGCACCACATTGGAGTTTGGATTCAATTTAGGATTTAGTGTCTTAACGTCTTCAGAAGGAATAACTTGTGAGCTTTGGGCATTGTGTTTTAGGGCAATTTGATAGGCAGAGGCTGGCGGCATATTCAATAGCTTTGGTCGCTCATAGCCCAACACTTTTAAAATGGGTAATCGGTTCAAACCCTGCTTTTGACCAAGAACACGACAAATGATACTCACTGCAGAACCCTGTTTAATGCCTCGTGGTTTGGTCTTGTCATCGAAAAAAACCAACACCGCCGTATTTCTATAGCCATTCTGAGAAATATATAAGCAATTCTCTTTAATCTCCTCAATGTACCCTGTCAGCCATGCTACATTGCGGAATCCGCTCACATAAGCATAATGCCTCATATTGCGTTTTTGCTCTAAACTTAACTGCATCCAGCTGATACTCCGCTCGTTATGGACATAACATTACTAATAAGCGATATTATATATAACAACTTCTAGGAGGCAAGATTGTCTATTAAAGGCCTGGCACTTTTAAATGCCATTAGAGAAAAAGCGGTAGAGAAAAACCAACGATTTACTCAAGCCTGCAAAGAAATGGGAATTAGTCAGACCTATTTGTCTGATCTTTTTTCAGTGGAGTCCGAAAGAACCATTGAGAATCTTGACGTGCGTTCACTGCGCCAAATTGCCAAGTATCTTGAAGTCCCTTTGGGTCAAATCTACATTTTGGCGGACATTCTGACGATTGAGGATTTTATTGTTCACCGCACCATTGATGAAGACTTGGCAACTGTTTACCAGTTAATGAAAAAAGATCGTCTTTGGGCAGATATTTTACCCCCACAAGCGGATTTTTTGACGCTGGATACACGGTTCAAACTGCTTATTGCCTTACTTTACGAAAGAGATGTTGGCAAAACCTTGCTTCACAAGGCCGAACTATTTATTCAAGGCGAAAAAAAAGAGGGGTAACTCCCTCTTTTTCCTCAACTTAACGATATTTACCTGCGGCACTAATAACTTTTTCAATTTCAACTTTCACACTTCCTTCATGTTCAGTCCTCATAATCTCTAGAATCGCACCAAATGCGATATCACAAGCATTATGAGGGTAGCTTTTCATTCATTGAATAGCGGCTTCCGCGATATTATCTCCTAACTCTTCCACGCAATCCATGAAGATCATGCTAGAGAAACTAGCTTGATTTGCACTGCGCCCAATATCAACATTCATTTTCCAAGTCCTTTAACAATAGCGGTCAAATTTTTTAGGGCGTTATCATCTCAACAAAAATCCATATTAGGAGTATTTTTGTTGGATAGTCTGACAAACAGCAAGTGTTAGGGCAGACAAATTAACAGTCAAAGCAACCCTATCTGATATAAGCGTTTGTCATATCGCAGATAAAGTGGCCAATTAGAGTGGCTAGTTAAAGCTTTTTGAGGTTGAAGTTCACGCGACAGAAAATGTGAGCTATTTCACAATTGTAAAATAAAAACCTACGTTAGCCATATGATAATTTCTATGTTTGATAAAAACCAGCTCATTTGTAAAATACAGTCATAAGTTAATAACATACGTTCATTTTTTATTTTTATTCTTATGCCATGAAACACTTTTAACACACGAATGCGTTCATAGCTTTTCAATTTTATTATTATTACATGATATACTTTTTAGAAAATATCCCCCTATCACTTGCCCATCAAATGAAGTTTTCTGGCTCTAGGAGAGCTACTAACTTATGAATTCATCAAAAATTTATAGCCTTTTTGTAACATTATTTTTCATAACAACACCCGTTTCATACGGATTTGAACTTCCCACCTTACCGTCAAACACGCAAAAAGGCATGCAGTCGTTATTTAGCCACGGTAAAGACTACTTTTCTACGTTCGGTAATTTACGGCAACAAATCCTTATTAAAAAAGACAAACACGCCTTATCTGAAATATACAAAATGGCTCAACAAGGCTATATGGATGCCATTATTTTTATTGGCTATTTGTATGATAATGGCGAAGGTGGTGTGGCAAAAAACTCCAGATTAGCAGCGCAGTTTTGGTATGTCGCGGCTAAAAAAGGCGAAGCATTAGCCTGCTATAACCTAGGGATTCTCTACTGGCAAGGTCGAGGGGTTGCAAAAAACGAAGAGACTGCTCGGCAATTATTTGCAGTCGCTTCTGACCACTTTATGTCGCTGTCTGATTTTATTCTTGGGCTAATTGCCGAAGAGCGTGGTGATGTTACTAACGCCTTAAATTACTACAAAGACGCAAACTCACAAAAACACCCAACGATTGCCGCACGTCGAGCGATTTTATTACTGAAATCACAAGGCGCATCGACAACGGATCAAGTTTTTCCTGTGCTGTTACAAGCGGCCGAGCAGTGGGATGCGCTGGCTCAATATCATCTAGCACGTTTTTACGCGAGTGGTATTGGCAATGCTGACAATACCAACAACCCTGTAGAAGCGGCTTATTGGCTACAGATTCTTAAAAATAATCCATACGGGAAATCGTATTGGAAGCAAATTTCAACGACACGCCAAACATTCAACATTAGTGATCAAGATATTGAACAGGCGCAGTCTTCTGCTGCTGAGTGGGTTAAGACTCACCAGACCATTCCCGTGCCATTCGATTATACAAAAACTCTGTATCTTGTTGAGGGTAGTCAATAGCGGTTAAACAAATGTCAATTTAGCATGCTAAATTGACCTAACCTTTTTTAGTCTTCGCTATACAATATTAAAACAACCATCTGCCGAACAACTCACGAACCAATGGTTCGAGAAGCATTAGTTTAGTACCCCACTTTCTAAGTAACCTGCTTTTGCACCGTGTGCGGTGTGACGTTTGAAGGAGCGAAGGTTTTGCCAGAGGCAAAATCACAGTGACTGCAAAACGTCCTATTTGAATTGACTCTACTTTTTGCTTTTACCTAGCCCTGCTTTTCATAAATACCACCCGTTAGGGTGCAGCATTTTTGTATTTAATCCATAAATCTGAATATATTCATTATTTGATTAAGGTCAGACACTTAGCGATTATTTGACCGACACTTAATATCAATAAAAAAGGAATTTCCTCCTGTATCAACACTGCACAACCATAGCTTTATGCTTTTTGATGACGTAGATATGATTGGCGATACTAAGATTTGTACACTCGTAGTTTATTTGCGGCGGAAAACAAAAGGAGGGTTATAGCGGTTCGTTAAATTGACTGCTTTTAGGATATGCGCTGGTTAGATTTGTCACTCACGGTCGCTTGAGGATATGTTGCCACTTATTTCTTTCTTCTTGATTCGCAGCGGCACGAACCTCATTATCAGACCAGGTCGGGTTTTCGCTTTTCAATCGTAATAAATTGAGTTGATACTGCTGCTTTGCATGAGTTAAGGCTGCATCATCACGTTGCTCACGGTCGCCCGTTTTGTGTGATTTATTCGATTTAGGACTTTTTTCGCCTCGGCTAAATTTAGCGACGAGCATCGCCTCAAATGTGGTCTGCTCTGCCGAAAGCATTTTTTTCTCTTTTTTATCAACGGCTTTCTTTTGTGCTAGTTTATGGTCTACATCTATTCGATACTGCTCTATCACGCCTAAAAACTTGAACAACGCCATAGAGACACATTTAACCGCAGCAATGCTTTTATATGCGCCATTTCTGAATGCTTTACGCTCTTTGACTTCAATCAGACCCGCGCTCTTAAGCCACTTAAAGGCACGCTCCATACGTCTGAAGCCAATGCCAGCCTCATTGGCCAGCCATTCAATATCAAGAGCCATAAGGCCATTTTCTGTGGGTATCTCACAACGCTTTGTTAGGATGTTAGTATATTTAAGCAGTATCTTAATGACCAGAATCAAGCACTCTCGCCCTTCACTCCGATGTTTACGACCACTCTTTATCTGTGCATTTCTAGCAATTGCTATTGAGGGGAAGATGTCGTCAGGGGCATAGTAATATTTGTCGGCATTATCCGTTGCCGCGAGGATACTGGGAGGCAAGTTGGTACTAGCTGGCTTTTTAAGCGTCAGCTTAGGATTCGCGGGATCATGTCCGCAACGATTACCACTTTTGTAAGAATGAACAGAATGACTAAAATCCTGCCCGTCCGTGAGAATACATGCACTCATTTTTCGTAGTTCCAACTACTTGCATGAGTGACTAGACACGGATAGAATACCAGCATAACTCGAAAGTAGTGCTGTGTGGCATTGTCTGTTCTTCTCGACCGCCAAGAAGAAAAAGAACATTCAATGTGGTATCTATTTCGTCGAGTCACTATGGCCCACTCTGTGGGCCTTAATTTTTTGTATGTCCGCTATTTATTTCACGAACCCCGTTCACGCTTATTTTCAAATCAATCGCCAGAGCTTTGCTCAGCCGTATAATTCATTACTCTTATTAATAACATAAGCAACGTATCCAAAGCAAAATAGCCAATGTCATGACTAAAACGCGGCGATATTACTACCAACAGATATGTTTTTGCAATCTAAAACACACAGATATTATTAATCTAATGGGCCGTGGTGGATATTTGCGGGCAGATGCCTATACTCTGGCGAAGAAATTTCCGCTACTCGTTGAGCTTCTGCTTTACGTTGCTCATCACACCATGCCATTAACATCTCAGCATGAGTATTAACCGTCGGTGACATCGCTGTTTCCTGACTATAATCAATCACCTGTGACGATACAAGCGGTAAAGTTGTTCCACGGTCACGCCCCACCATCCAGCAAAATCCTAGCCAGACAACGATCCCAACTATAGCAACCCACTCCATCTGTTCAGCTCCTATTTCGGCACTTTCGGTATATGTTGATTATTCGGGTTGTAGTCATCTATCAATTTCTGCGCTGAGTTTCCCGATAATACCGATCTTGATGCGGTACTTGGCTTTTGTTGTTGACATCGGTTTGATTAACTTCATTCGTTCCCTGTACATAGGCCAGCTCTACGGCTTGACCACCGCCCTTTATTTTTCCAGACGCCATTGCCTGAATATGTCGCCCTTGCTGTCTCATATCTTGTTCTGATAACCCTATTCCTTGCAGGTTCCACGCCGCGTTTGCGCTCTCGGCAATCGTTTGATGGCTGGTTGCACTGAGAGTCGTTAAGGGGGTATTCAGTTTGGTATCATCCACCACGCCATCATAATAGGTTGCGGCGATATGTGCAGCCTGTTCAGGTACAGTTTCGCGTAAAGCCATCCAGCGCGCGACAAGACTCTTCGCTTCGGGAGAAAAGCCCCTAGTTTCAAACTGATTCACTTTTTGTTGCCAATTGTCATAATTAGCCGTTTGCTCAACACCTGCGCTGGCTTGAAAAAACTCTCTCTAAAACTGGCATCATTGCCAATGCGTGTTACCAGTTGATTGGCATCAAACTCACCTTGAGTTTGCAGAGTGGACTCTCTTGCTCGCGCCTCTTTTGCTTCCTCACTATACTGAACCACCTGAGATGCAGAGTGATTCAGCGAATCTTCCTGCTTTAAATTTTTGCTATCGGTGACGGTTTTGGCGATGCCAAATAAATCACCAGAACTCAATCTATTTTTAATGGCCGCCTGTGCCGCTTCACTTTTACCCGCCTGAATGTCTGTACCCAGATTTTCTTGTAATGCACCTTTTTGACTAAGGCTGCCAGATTTCTCGTTGCCCTTGGTTTCTTGGAAACCTGTACTCTCATTAGAGTTGGTTGTTTCTGAACCAGATAGTTCAGCGTGAGCATTAACGAGAGCAGCTAGAGATCTTGCTCCAGACAGAGCACTGGCACCACCAAATATAGGCTTACTGCCGCCACTCGTGTCTGCTCCTGATGCGGGAAATTGGCTGGCTGCCGACGTGGAACTACCTCCTCCTAAATTCAATCCTGCGCCCCATGATTTTGTCGCCGCAACTGACTCGATCACATTAGTTGCTTTGGTTGAGTTATCACCTTCGGTTTTCTTTCTATCGGCACCCTGGGTGTTATCTGAAGTCACTCTTGCGCCACTGCCTTCCATGTTTTTCAGATCAGCCATGATTTGTTTGCCGCGTTCCGTATCTTTGAGCGAGCTAAACAGGTTTTCGACACGAGACATACCACCGACGGCATAGGCATCACCGATAGCTTTGACAAAGCCTTGTTCCGCTTTTTCACTTCGGCCAGTGGCACTGGCCAGACTCTCGCTATGACTGTTTTTAAGCGTCTCGCCAACACCCATACTGAGCATTCGTGGCATACCCGTGGCTTGGGTCTGGCCAAATCCCTCCTGCTTAAAAAAGCTACTCACCGAGGCCAATGCCTCTGACCGCACGGGATCAGGCACATTTTGTTTCTCATTATAATAGTCACGACCGCCCCAACGCTGGGCAATCTGCGTCGTGGCATACATGGATCCAGTGAAAATACCCATACAGATTAAAGGCACTGAACCAAGCACATCACCCGCCAATGCCACTTTGGTCGAGAGCTGGTCATAGAATTGAGGGGCGTTATAGACGTTGAGAAAAAACTCCGAACCGCCAGCAGAGTCTACGGAATTACCGATCTGTAGCTGAATAAAGTAATTAACAATGGCGGCAACAGGTAGCCACATTTGTGTGCTCATACCAAATAAAGCAAACGACCCCACGGCTTTTACGCCTTGCATCCCTAATATCACTAAGACCAACGCCATTATCGGTGTTAGCGCATAAAAGAGAAAAATCATGATGTTCATTCCATGAATCATCACTTTCGAGAAGAAGCTACCGCCTGCCGCCGCATCCTCTTTCCACTGCTCACTGGCCGCCGTAAAAGGCATACACCGTGCCATGTCTGCTTCTGTAGCATACTGAGACGCGCAGTACATCGCGCCATTAATATGTGGGCTAAACAGCGTTAGCAGAACAAAATCTTTCGCCTGAGTTGAGCCTCCTTTAACCAATCCAGTGAATGCTTGCTCGTAGTTATCAAATCGGTAGGGTTCATTGCCATTGGCACCACGGCCTTCGCCCATGCCCGCATTCATAAATATCTCTACAGCGTTTAATCCTTTGGGGTTAACTACACCATTGCCTGTCATTTTTTTAATAAAAATATTATCCAGTTCAGTTTGCAGGTTGGATTTAGCGGTTGCACAAGAAACGCCTTCGCCCTGTGGTTTGGCATCGGAGTAGTACATGGTAATACCCGCGATAGCTCCCCCTGCGTCTAATAGATACTGGACTGGCGCACTACTTTTTTTATAGTCGGCCTCATTAAAACTATCACGGCCATTAACACAGTCAATGGCAAACATTTGCATGGACTGGGTGAGAAACGGGAAACTATTAGCGACTTGATTTTGGCCGCTCTTTAATGAGTTGAGCACTTTGAGGGGTGTCATAAAACCCTCGGCAGACATGGAGATGTAATTACCGTCAACTGTCGCAAACACGGTCTCAAAGGCTTTGGTAGTATGGTACATGATGCCGCTAATCACTGTTGCTGGTATCGCAATACCTGCGGGAACATTCGCAACGACGGCAATCTGGCCAGAATAAACATCTTCTATTTGCAGGTCTATTTTCGGGACAAACAACACGACATAAAGCATAAATGGCAACATGAAGTGCTTAACATCGAATTTCTTGGACAGCACACCGTTGTACATGAAGATAAGTAGGCCAACAATCATGCCTAAATACGGGCCATAACCTAGTCCTAAAGGGTTATCGTTAGACACCCATAAGCCTGAAACTTCCTCGTTATCTGTGCTAAATATCATGGCAATAGCGTTAAAGGCAGCTTGGAAGACGTGTAAATCGCCCAGCGTGTACATCGTAAAATCCATGTTCTCGTCCTATTTTTTCTCGCTCGGTGGATTGCCATCACTGCAAATATCAAACTGCACCTTTGTCCAAAAATCACCGACTTGACCATCTAAACGTGGGGTATTCTTGATGGTGGTCGTCGCTTGAATACGGCCGCATTGGTCATCAATCGGATGCACCAATTCCGTGGTAATCATGATTGGCCCTTGGGCGTGTGTTTCTCTTAATATGGTATCGGCATACGAGCCAACCAGTTGTGCGCTCTGTGGCACGGTCAAACGCACTTGTTTTTTGGCTAACTGGTTAATATTGGTGATGGTCAGGGCGTATGATGGCCATGCACTCACCAGCGCAATGACACCCATCACGACGAATTTGAGGTTCAAGGTGTTACTCCTGATTGCGGTGTTGGGTCATAGGAAACGTCGGGCGATTGTGTGGCCGTTGCTTTATCGACACGCGATTTAGCACGCTCCTGCCAATACTCCTCATCCTCATGTACACCTTCACGGCTATATTCATCGGGAATAATGTCTTTAAGAAATTCGGACAGATCCATTTTGCCAAGGTCAAGATTTTGAAACTCTTCTAAATTAAAGCCACCACAATTAGGATTTTCGGCCGTCCCCAAACTGACACCAATCTGTTGTTTGCCTTGATAGTTAATAATTTTGGCGAGTTTGGAGTTAAAACAACAAAAGCCTTTGCTTTCTTCGGTGCAAGCGCCAAGGACTTCTTTAGAGCAATAATCCCCGCCCACTTGAAAACACAAACTATTGCCGCGTTTAACACCTAGCTGTTGCTCTTCGGGTTTACAACTCATGGCCTCCATCACCAACATGACGGCTATGGCTAAGCCAAAAGCGAGAGGATTAAAATAGAAGCCATTGCCCAAGCTAGTCGATTGAACGCCCATCGTTGAGGTTTGAGCGACCGCGCCCGAAGTCCAACCGAAGCCCATAAAGCTAAAATTGAATGCGGGCGCAGCGGCAGCCGCTCCTGTCCCTGCGGCGGCTGTTGACGTTGCAGCGGACGTGGCTTGAGCACCACTGACCATTGCTTTGGCTTGGGCAATCACGTCCTGAACATAGGGGGTAGCTTTGAATTTGGCGTAGTCATAACCATATTTAGCGGTTGTCATAATCGCTTTAAAAGCGACTTGATTTGATGTGCTGGGTCGGCCTGTGCTTGCTTCGGTTTCTATGTCACAGCAACTTTTTAAGCCGCCCCAACCTTCGCGACAATGTTCAGGATTACCGTCGAAAAATACGCCTTTTTCTGGGTCAAAATAACGCCCCGCTTCTCGAACTGCTTCAAGGTTGCCAATCACCTGAGCCATGTCCTTATCTGCGCTATAGCCCGTATCAAAGCAGGTGCCATCCATGCAGAATGTTTTTACCGCACAGGAGCTATGTTCGGTTTTGGCGGGATTGATATCACAACGATAGGTTTTTTTCGCGGCCGCACAATCATCCGTTCCATCTTGCAGACAATCAGATGCCATTTCATAACAGCCTTGTCCTCTGAACGTTGCACAGTCATTTGTTGTGGCAATCACCGATGACTGACACTGATATTGTTTTTCCAATCGCCAACAGTCGCGAAAGACCTCGTAACCGCCAATTTTTTTGATGCCTGCGCCCTCTACACACGTCTGTTGAACGACGTGGCATACTTTTGCCGCATACGAAGCCTGGCTAAAAGAGGCGATAAATAGCGCACTGAGATAATAGAGAACACTAACAAGGGTGAGATTTTTCATAACAGAGCAGACCTTTTATTACAGACTGGGGCAGTTGCCATGCCAGTCATCATGAAAGGTCGGGACTTTAGAAAACATTCTCAGGGTGATTTTATTGGTCCACCGCGCGCCTGCACCATCATGGATATTATGGAAGTTGATATCGCCTGATTTGCCGAAAACCAACTTCACTTTGCAGTTTTGTTGATCCACCTCGGCGACGGAGACCGTGCCCACCGTACAAGGTTTACCATCACATCCACCGCCAGACGCATTGGCCACAACCCGAAAATTCTGGGGGCTAAATAAGGCACAATTAAAATAACTAGGTTTATCAACAGCTTGAAATGCCGTTTTCCCCTGCATTTGAAAGGGATCATCGCGCCATCCCATCAATAAGCCACCATTATCGCGTAACTCTGCATAATTTATGTCAGCCGAGTCATGCTCTAAATCAACCCATAACCAGATATTGGCATCGTCCTCTTCGCCTAACTGAGTAAACTCTTTGAGGAATTGATTCTGAGCGACAATATTGCCTGTCGCTACAGGATTGACGCACTGACACGCTCCATCTCTGGCACAACTAAACCTATCGCAGTGCAGTTCTTCCATATTGCATTGGGCGTGTGCTCCATAAGTATGTGATATATCAATACCGACAAAGCGATAGGCCTTACTGTTGACCATCACTATTTTATTCGGGTCAAAATTCTTGCCATAAAAAGTAAAACGCCCACTGTCGTTATTACACCAAGCGCGATATTTTCGGAGGTCGGTATTGACGATGAAGGTGTAATCAATGTCTTTTGTTTCCGTCGTTAAGCCTACAGCCACGCTCTCACCGCACTTTTCAGGTTTGAACATATTTTCGACGCAACTATGTTCGCTATAAGCATCTGATCGCACCGCCGTAGGTAAATCACAGCTTGAGCTGTTAATGTCTGTCGCTGCTTTTTTCGCATTGACATAGCCAGCGAATATCGGATCTTTGGTTTTATCAAGCGTGAAATGGGAGTCATTTTTGCGTTTAGCCAAGAAATTGATGGCCTCACACTCTTTACGTTCAGCGACACTGAGCGTTGCTAAGTCAGTGCTGGCACAAAAGTCTTTACGCTCATCACCTTTGTTTTTGGGAACGACATTGGGGTCGTAATAGGCCGCCTCTTTAGGTGTGGTTTTGTATTCAGGTACGGCATAGTCTGCTGATTGATTAGAAACCATGCCTTGTGTGGCTGTTTTGGCATCACTAGCAAAACTTTTGCCTGCCTCTAGTACATCCTTTTCCGACAAAACCCTAGACTTTAGGGTAGATGTCGTCAATGGCTGATATGGAAAATCTTCCGCTATCGAAGGTATGGCCAACATGATAGCAAGCAAACATAGAGCAATACGGTACACGCTCACCCACCCTTTTTCAGATATTGGTTGGCAATCCCTGACAGTGTTGGCTCAGCATTTTCTTGGATTTTTTCTAGTGCATAGTCCACAGGAATATCACCATAGACCACGGCAAACAAACTCTGAGGCGCACAACCTGTTTCAGTAATCAGACTGTCACCCACAGGTTGAGCAACAACCAATGCAGGTACTTCGGTAATAGCAAATTGTTTGAAAGCAACAGGATTAATTTGAATTTCAGGATAATGTTCTAACTTAAATGCCAAAATATATTGCCTAAAACTATTCAGGCTTAAAGGTTTGTCACCCATCGCGCCGCGAAAAACGACCGAGACTCCATACTCTTGTGCCTGTGCCAATAACTCTTTGACCGTTTTTTCGGGAATACTGGCACTCAAAAACAGCAACGCAGCGTTTTTCTTGGCATCAACAGAAACGGTTTTTTGGTACTGGTCTAGCCATTTATTGATATCAATGGCACTCCGCACCTGCTCTAGTGGTAGTGCTGTAATGTCAAGATTGGGTATTCGTGCCGTGGCTTGTAGTTCGCCAATCGCCTGTGGCGTTAAGCTCTTTTGCTGGAGATCACGCTCGTTTGTTGGCTTAATTTCTTGCTGTGTGGCGTGTAACTGCTGAATTGTTGGGAACGGCAATTGATGAATACGCTGAATACTGCGCTCATCAGGAAAAATTGCAGGATTAGCATACGCATGGCCACAGACTAGCATCGCCATAAAGCTCCATGTTTTATTCAAAAGCTTATCGCTCCCTGACAACAATCACGTTTACGAAAAATCAGATAGCTAAAATCCTCGCCAATAGCAGGAATCTCTTTCCCTGCGCCCCAAGTAATGGTGGATTTACCAAAGGGCTGGCAGCATTTGCCGTCAATTTTGTCAGTCTGCGGAATGGGAAACGTCATTTGATATTTGTAGGTGGTTTTATCAATAAGAATTTGTGGGTAATAACCACACATACCCGCTGAACCCGTAGAAGCCCACATAATGCCCTCACGGTGCATCTTGGTGATCAGTCGCTGTGTCAGCATTGAGGAGGTCACGACTCCGCCATAATGGTAAATGTTTCGCCCCGATAAGGGATAAATCATGCCATTGCAGCCAGCACACCAATGCAAGGCTTTTAATGGCCAACCTGCCGTTGCGGCAATACAATCGGCACTACACGCGGCGACGGCGATAGGATTGCCATATAAAAAGGCATCGGGATTGAAAATATTGTTCAGCTCATCATCAACCCATGAGGGATCAGCTTCGGTCAAATACGCTAAATCAAAACCCTTACGCTCAATACAAGCATCGTCTAGTAGTAAACCCAAGTAATACATCATCGGGTTGAGGTAATAATGGGCATGGTAAAAAGACTCTACTCGTGTCGAATCCATTGTGTCCTTACTGACCTTACCAGGAGCATCCGCAGGTAATCCTGCACCCGCCTCAATGCCGCCCAAGCCCACCAAGCAGTAGGGCTTTCTGGTAATATCGACTTGACGCACAGGCTCCCAAAAGCCCACAGGCACACCAATGTTGGCATTACACAAGCAGGGCGTGGACGGTGTTGTCGGAATATCTTGTTGTCCACCAAAGTCTAAAGTCTTGCCAAACAACGTAATGGGGAAGGCGCAACTCCAGCACACATCGGTGACTGGATTCATAAATTTTCCTTGGCAGCTATCGCCAGCACCAGCCCCCATCGAGGCCAATACCAAAACACTGATAGCCAAGAACTTAAAGAGCAATTTCATCTATCCTTAACCTCAAACCTTCTTGATACACGCGACTAGGCACGGCTTTTAGATTGAGTTTGGCCGTCATACTGCCCTTTTGATCGAAATACACAGTACGCTGCCATTGCTTTGATAACTCGATATACGAGCCGTTAACCAAAATAGGGACAGCTCTTGGCTCATGTTCCAGCCACGATTTAGCCCATGCAACCTGTTTGGCATCCTCGCCATCAAAAAAGAGCATGGATTTTGTCAGCGGTATTTTTTCAATCGGATTAACAAGCGTACCGACTGGAACAATAAGCCGACCGTCTTGGTCGGCGATATTTTCGGTGACGATAATGGTGGGGTCGAAGTAAAACGTATTATTTTTACTGGCGGTACTCAATCCACTGACGGCAGTAGGATGATTGATTGACTCTAGAGCCTGCTCCTGCATTTCTTTTTGCTTGTTGGCTAGCCAACCACTCTGCTCTAAACCTGCCAATTTTTCATAAATAGCTGCCAACATATCTTTTTCTTGAATAGGATAAGTCTGGCCAAAATGTCCTATTTCCTCCGCTTTTGCCAATGACTGACATAGGCACACAATCATCACCAAGCTAACACTGCGCCCAACAACACGTCTAACGGACATAGAAGAGATGCCTTTATTTACTATCGAGCCAGTAGTCAATTTCACTAGCCTTCAACGCGCCAGCTTGCTGCTTACCATCACCACGCATTAGGGTTGGCGTACCGACAACATTGAGTTTTTCACCCAATGCCAAGTTTTTTGCCAATGGGTTAGGACAATCCAGCTTTGCGGTTGGTTGGATATTATTGATGAGTAAATTACGCCAAGCATTGGCTTGATTAGGGCTACACCACACACTGATCGCTTTATTCAAAGCATCAGGATGCAAGCCTTGAAGGGGATAAGGAAAGACATGAATGGTGACGTTATCCAGCTTGGCAAGCTCAGGTTCGAGTTTTTTACAGTAATGACAGTCGGGGTCAGAAAAGACGAATAACGCTCTACTTCCCCTACCCTGCACAAAGGTAATTGCCGAATCCAAGGGCAACGCGCCGACATCTACTTTGTTCAAGTCTTTTTGCCGTTCTGCGGTTAGATCACGTTGTGTGGCCATATCCATGATATGACCAAAGAGAAAATAGTCTCCTGCGGCATCGGTATAAGCGACATTCTTGCCCATGATGATTTCAAACAAGCCGTTAAATTGGCTCTTCTGAACGCTGGTGAATTGCGTTTTTGGATACTTGGCCTTGAGCCGCTGTAACACCTCACCGTCATCATCCGCCAAGGCATTGCTAACCATTACTACTAATATAATGGCGATAGTCCACTTTATCTTCATTGCCTGCCTTAATAAAATACTATCTGTTATTACTAATATATAATAACAGGCAAGCCTCTTTAACTCAAATACTACTAATAACGGATAGCTTTATTAGCACATTTTGAGCGTAGGTCTCTATCGGCAATTCCAACTAACCCAATACGGAGACGACTATGTCCTCAACGGTAACGCTGCAAATCAACTCTCAACGTCTGATTAAGAACTTGATGTTTTCTTTTACTAACAAGACCACTTTTTTAAGTGAGTTAATGCAAAATGCGCGGCGCGCAGGTGCCACGTTTGTGCGTTTTAGTTTTGATGAAGTGTGGCCTAATACCTTGGTCGTAGAAGATGATGGTGCGGGTATAGCTAACCTTCAAAATTTACTGACTATTGCGGAATCTGGCTGGGATGAAACTATTCAGGCGCAAGAAAATCCGTTTGGCATGGGCTTTATGTCAGCATTGTTCGCCGCGCAACGTATCACTGTGTATAGCAATGGCAAACGCCTGAGTTTTGACCGTGAAGAAGCGTTAGAACAAAAACCACTCTTTGTCGAAGACAACCCAACGGATGACCAGAACGATGTCAGCACTCGTATTGAACTTTATGGTATTGGTTTAACGCTGGCAGAAGTAACATCCGCCATTGAGACCGCTGCTCAAGGCTTTGCCATTAAAGTGTTTTTTAATGGTAAGGAGTGTCGTCGTCCCTTTGCATGGGATAACTTGATGCACCATTTCCCCTCGATATATGACGCAGTATTGTCATTACCGAATCTAGGCGGAATAGCATTCTCAACTCATAACACCGATTTTGAGGTCTATTTATTGGGCATTAAGGTCTATCAAAGTCAGAAGTACAAATACTTTGGCGGCCTATCAACTATCATCCATTTAGACCCAACGCTATTTACGGCAAGGCTGCCTGATAGACAATGTTTAATTGATGAAACCACGGCAGTAGAAACCATTAAACGGGTTATTAAATCGTGGTGGGCTCAACACATTGAACCTCAAGTCGGCGTTATTTCTGACGAGGCGTTAATCAGCAAATATTGGACTGTACTTACTCAATGGGACTTGCCTGATGTTTTGACGCAAATCAAAGCTATTCCAGCAAACTATTTTTGTAAATATACCGATACGCCGATGTGTTATCGCTCCGATGGTGACTCTAGGAACAATAATATGTACGACCTCGACGGTAAGCTCATTACAGAGGAGCAACTGCGTACAGGTGAGTTTATTGCTTGTCACAATACGCCCGACTCCTTGTATGGCTATAACATGATTCCTGCGTTAATTGCCTATTTGAAAGGATGGATTATTCTCAAACAGCATTTGCCATTGAACCATTGGATTCATGATTATGCTCTCGACTTGGCTGAAGGCGAGCCAACAATTAGCTACCATGCAGCGGCAGAAGGTATGTTTTATGGCCGCGTAGATTTGTTGGTCAAAACCTACAAAAAGCCAATCACCTTGTCATGGCAAGGGCATGTTGTTGAGACGAGTGATGTCCCTGTTGTTTTTCATGACAGCCAATCGTACAAGTGCATTGCCCTAGCTCCCGATGTTTTCTTGACTGACAATCTTTTACTGATGGCTGATTCTTATAGCTACGACGAGTTTGAGCTTTTTGATGGTCAATTGGAAGATGACGGTAATCAGTTGTGCTTGGTGATTCAAAGTCTCAACAATACCAGCCCTGCTCGGCTACTGGAAACCATCCTCAATCAAGGTCATTTCAATTTGCCGAATGCCAAAGGTAGTGCGGTATTAGTGGTGACAGATGACAAAGGCAAGCGTAAGGTCGTTAATATGACCCATGTGCTTGCTGCTGATTTTGTGGGCGATATGGCTCATGAATTACAGTCATTGTTAACGGCTAATGCTGCATAATTAACTCGAAATCCCAAAAGTAGCTACTTTTGGGATTTTTCTTTTTTAGGGGGTGTATAAAACACTTAATGCGATGATATGTTTTCTCCTTCATCATTATAAACTTGATCACTACCGCACTCAGAGCAAACCGTTTCCATGTGATCGACTTCTAATGTCAACTCACCATCCTCAATCAAAGTTTTCTTTTCCTCCGAAGTTAAAACGAGTTCATTCTCGCTAATATTTTCATCGGTCAGTGTCACTTGATTTTTATCGCGCGCCTCTTCAACTTGGCCTTCATCTAGGCCAACAAGTAAGGCATTTCTAACTTGCACGTCTGTATTAATTTCATTTTGGCAATTACCATCAACACAACATATACAATAGGTCATGGGCTTCTCCATCTAAAGGCTAAAATCTTGGTATGTATTTCAGTAGTGCGCGCCTGCGCTGGCATGGCACTTTTCTGAGTTGATCTGTGCATGGTAAAACCCTATAAAGAACTGAGTCGAACAGAAATAACAGGCAAGCCTTATATTGGAACGACATGAAAACTCTTCTTTACACAGGTTTATCTGACCACACCAAGCACAATGGCAGCGTAATCGACACCATTAAATAAGTCTCCCCACGGTTGCTGGCTACAACCGTAGGTTGGCAGCATGTGACTTCCACCCTACTGCCATGGAATATTAGATATGGGTCTCGCAACACCTCTTACTTCCCAACTTCAACGAAATCGTGTTGACCGCTTTTTCGTCCAACAGTGTGCCGCACGCAGGTTCAAGCGCGACTACGCTACCCACTACATGACACTACGCGCTATTCGTGCGCTCATTGTCAAACACATCGAAAATGCTGGAATTTTGCCTCAGCTACCATTCTGTGAGTCTGTAGCCGATGTGGCCATTGCACTCATGGGTATTTACGAAACAGCAAAAGGCCGACAAGCATTACGAGACCGCAATATCAGCCAAGTGCGTCATGAGATTGGTAGCTTGATCAGGTTCCCGATGATACTGACATGCGATGAATCGTTGCAGAGTGTGATTGAAGATATGGCCGAGCAATTAGAGGTAATTGAGGAAATTCTGAACAAATACAACATATTCCACTACTTCAGCCTGATTGCTATGACTGCTGTGAGTGAAGGGAAAACGGCCTACAGTTTTTTTGTCAATGCCGCTATGGGCAAAATACCTATCTACGAGGCCATGAAAACTCCAAGCATCGTCCGAGAAGCATACTGGTTTCATACAAGAGTAGAGCCTACAGATCTTGATCTGGCAATTGCCATCAAGGTATGCACCTTGCAGCCATTTTTTTATGCACCGAACATTTCACTGTTTGATGATACACACAATGAGGTATACATAAACGGAAATGCCAGCCGAAACTCTCTATTTCTGTCGATAGATCTTCGCCAAGCGCCCCACAGAATTGACTTTGCTCTTCAACATCTGAAAAAGAGTATTTTCAGTGCCCTTCTTGATAAACACGGCATTCTGGCCAACGTCTCAGGCCTAAACGACTTTTACTCATCGTCATTCATGCATAACGAGACAGTACCATATGTACTTATCGGAAAGTGGACTCAAGTTTTAGGCTCAATGATCGGCTTGTGGTGTTGGGATCTAGTTGAAGTAAAAGGCCTTACTCGCTTTAATGCATGTGGCCATATCGAAGGCTTTGTTGCACAAATCAATTTTGAGTTAGGCTTTTCCCTAACGCCTAATTTTTAAAAAACACGCTGTGTAGATGGCGTACCTAGATGAGTGAAACGGTTTAAAATAGCCACGCGCACTTGCAATTCGGTGACTTGACGATCAAAGTCTCTGGCCATGACACGCTCACCCAACAACTTAAAACAGCGCATCTTTGTTTCGACTAAACTTCGCTGATGATAACCGCTCCATTTCTTCCATATCGTCCGCCCTAGATACTCTGTGGCCGCTAAGGTTTCATTACGTGCTTTTGCCCCTGCGGTATTTTCTTTCCATCGTTTTGCATTCTTTCGTGTCGGGATAATGGCCGCCGCTTGACGCGAACTAATGGCTTCATAACAGGCTTTCGTGTCATAAGCTCCATCCCCACGAACAGATAATAAAGGCTCTGTTGAGGGAATTTGCTTGAGTAACTCAGGCAGCATCGGTGCATCGCCAATGCTATTATCGGTGATTTCAACCGATCTAATCTCTAAAGTGTCGGCATCAATGCCTAAATGGACTTTGCGCCATTGACGACGATACTCTGCGCCATGCTTCTTACGCTTCCATTCGCCTTCACCCAGCATTTTAATCCCTGTGCTATCCACCAATAAGTGCAAGCCTTTTTCGCTAGGGCGATAAGGAATATCAACGGTGATGGTTTTTTGGCGACGGCACAGTGTACTGTAATCAGGAACAGGCCATGATAAACCTGCTAAGCGCAGTAGACTTTCAACAAACCCTGTCGTTTGTCGTAAGGGAAGGCTAAACAAGCCCTTAATAGTCAGACAAAACTGAATGGCGGCATCACTAAACGTCATGATACGGCCTCGCTTTCCTGCCGCCTCACCATGCCAAGACATCTCTTTGTCTATCCAAAGCATCAGTGAGCCGCGAGATTTCAACGCAGCATTGTAAGTTGGCCAATTCGTGGTGCGATATTTCGCTGGGCTATTAGTCGTCATCTCACTATTTTACAGAATTGCTCAACTCACTGCCATTTGTGCAACAAAGCCGTGTGGCCATAGCACAACCGATACGAGCAATACCGTAATTCAATGTGCCTTCGGAATAACCATTAGGGATACGCCCCTGTACCACATCACGAAATACAATTCTGATCGCATCGTCGTAATCACTGGCGGTCGATTCTTTTTTGTCGGCATAACGGATGGGCTTATCAAAAACCAGCGTAATATTTTGTCCAGGCAACGACTGCGGCACTAATGTCAGTGACGCAACCTGACTAGCAGCAGAAATGCTCTCATCTTCGCGGATATAAATGCCGATAGGTTCGGTTTTGCTTGATAGAACATAAATATCCTGACCGACAATCTTGTAATCAATGCCATCAAAACCTAAAACACTCGGCGATTTGAAGGGCGTAGCAATACGATTGGGGAGTTGATTGCTGATATAAACCACTTGGTTTTCATTTTCATCTAAGCGCACCAATTGTGGTTTTAGTTGGCCTGCAACCTTAAATGGCTTGTCGGGTGAACCCAACGCAGGAAGTGCGGGTTTAGCTTTTTTGGGTGCTAACCATTTTGTTTTTGGTTTGTCTGCACCATTATCATTGGCGGGAATAACATGAAGGCTATTCGTGCCTGTTGCCATATTATTGGCCGTATTGCCGACCATAACCGCACCACCTTTTGCAGGGGCTGGAATGTCGGCGGCATTTTTGAATGGCAAACCATCGGCGAATGACAATGAGGGCAGCAATAACAAATATGCTAGGCGTTTATTGGCCATCGTTAGTTCCTCGTGGATTTGTCTCAGCCTCTTGCTCGGCTTTTTTGTCACTGTCGGACATATCCGCCTCCTTCTCTTTACGCAGGCGTAGCCATTTTGCGGTATGGGCATCGTGGCCAGCATACGAGGTGAACCCCGTCACAAAAGGCTTGCCGTCTTGCATGGTCAAGGTGTATTCAAAAACGACTTCCTTGCTGGAAGAGCTGGACATATTGACTTGAGTGTTGATTTCACCCGTGACAAACACTTTGCTGGTCGGTTCTTCCCAAACTACAGAACGGGAAACAAACCATGCCGTCGCATTGGAGGACTCAATGGCTGGGTCAAAGGCATACTCCTGTAATTTTTGCGTGACGGTTTTAGCGATGGCAGGATCCATAAAACGATTGACGACATTGGTGACATAATCAACATTTGAGCGGCTGACTGCCCCCATCGTCCCCGAAAGCCACAACGCGATATCTTTGTAATATTCAGCAGTCGCTCCGTGCCAATCCAGTTCATACCTGTCATTGACGGTAGGCGGCACAATAATGAGTCGCTCGTGAGATTGAGACAGCTTAAAAGACAGCAAGACTACGGTAATCGCCAATCCTGCATTCGCGATCAACAACAACCGATTGCTATAGATGGCACTTTGCCAAGTCGCGTTGAGTTTTTTGAAGTCCATTAGCTGTGGTACTCCAAAATACCGCCATTCGGAAACCATTTATTTAATGGGATAAGACCTGCACGATAAGGCGCATGGACATAAAATCCGCCTAACTTGTCAGCTTTGTAGCGGATATAAAATCTCACAAAGACATAAATAAACAGTAAAGAAATCAACATTTGATGCGCCATCATGCCAACAAAAAACACGCACATGACTACGCCAAATTCATCCATCTCCCAGACTAATATTTGTATGGGGTCATCAACATATTCTGGTATTTCTAAGGTATCGAGCATCAGACTATTCACTCACCACAATCGTCATAAACATTTCTGTACGACGATTAAGTACACGACCTTTTTTGGTCTTGTTGGATGCAATGGGTTCACCTTCTCCCCTACCTTCAATCGTGATGCGCTCAGGGTTAACGCCTTTATTTGTTAGCCATTTGCCGACACTTTTTGCTCTACGCGCTGAAAGTGAAAGGTTGTATGGCGTAGTGCCAATTGAATCGGTGTGCCCAACAATACGAATAGGTTGTTGCGGATTTTTAAGGGCGATGTCGAGAATGTGTTGTAAAGGACTGAGGTCACCAATAATTTGATAACTGTCAAAACTGAACAACTTGGAGTCTAAGGTCTTTTTTATTACTTTCTGCTGAGTGACTGGCGTTGACTGCTTGACTGGGTCTGTCTCCGCATCAGCACGTAAAGATATCCAAAAAACGCGGTCTGAATCAGAGAACGCATTTTCTCGGTCACAGCCTAAACAGACGACTGTTTGATAAGCGGGCTTCAAGCTAACGACATCCGATATGGCATAGTGTTTGCGAATGGCAAAATCAGGCTGCTGCCATTCAATGACATGAACAAGCTCCTGACGAGCACAGCCCATGACCACCAAAGAAAGCACTCCAAGCACTAATAATCTCAACAAGCCTACTTCCTATATATCAATATCACACACTAATAATATGATACACAGAAAAACACCATTCATTCAATCCTTATTAAGTCATTATTACTAATAATAGATATGTTTTTACGGGGTTGTTATTCTTGTAGACGCTTTGAAACTACCGCGTTGGCCAATTGAATAAACGACCCCATGTTGCCTGAGACCGTTTCTGGTGAGATAGCATACCGTCCACCGACAACCACGGTTGGCGTAAGCTGGATTTGATACGTGGAGCTGAGGTGCGCGGCATTCGTAAACATTGACATGACCTGCTCATCACCCCAATGTCGGTAAAATTCCGTCATGTTTAGCTTCGCTGTTTTAGCGGCAAGGAAATAGGTCTCTTTTTTATCAGCAGTAAAGCCCTGTTGATGAATGAGTCGAAACACCGTCGAACAATAACTATTGATGTTTTGGGGGCTGGTGGTCAATGCCGTATAGTAGGCAATTGCTCCCAAGACTGAACTGTCATCCTTAACGACGACAGGTGTTCTTGCGTAAATAAGACTTGCAGGCAGTGTATTACCCCAATCCAGTAAAGCTTTGTCGGCAGAGTGACAGTGTGGGCAAGAAAACATAAAAAACAGCCTGACGACCTTGGCATCAGCACTGACTTCTTGTGTCCGAATATAAGGCATATCTTCATCAGCTAAAGCCGTGGCAACACAAGCCCACAGACACCAGAAGCTAAACAGCCATTTGGTTACGTGCATCATCAATCGCCTCCCTTGCACAAAAATGGTATTCCAGCAAAACATCCTCCAACTCAATGGACGACTGTTGCTGCAATAAAGCCACCTGCTCTAATTGGTAAGGTGTGAGATGGCCAAGCTGTATCAACATCTCCCCTAATGATGACTGTTTTTCATGGTGCGTAGCTGAGCCAATAATGGAACGCACCTCTTCTAAGCTGGTATGTCCTTCCGAAGCGGTACGCACACTGGCCTCGGTCAAGGTTTCATATTGAGGCTGATTGCGTATTAACCGACTAATCAATCGCTCATCCGACTTGGCTATCGCCTCCCTGACTTTATTGTCCGCCATTAACAACTCCATAATAGGAACCATACCATCGTAGAGATTACCTTCAGCTTCTGTACCAAAAGTTTTATCGACATAATTAGCCATTTTATGGTGTTGTAACCAACGTACTTCCGAAGCATCGGGCTTACGTCTAATATGCGGATGACGAAGGCGGCGTACTAACCGTTGCGCGATAATCCCTCGTAACGATATTGCTAATTGCGCAGGATCTAAACCAAAATTCAGCAACCGCCCAATACTGCTCAGTGCATCATTGGTATGTAAGGTCGATAGCACTAAATGGCCTGTCATCGCCGCTTGCACGGCAATTTTTGCTGTCTCTTGGTCACGAATTTCACCGACGAGAATTACGTCAGGATCTTGGCGTAGCGCGGCTCTCAGGGCTAAAGCGAAAGTATTATGCTGGTCAACATTGACCTGTTGCAGTAATGGCAAGCGATACTCAACAGGGTCTTCAATAGTCTGTATTTTGCGGTCATCGGTATTCAATTCATTGAGAATGCTATACAGCGTTGATGTTTTTCCTGAACCTGTCGGCCCTGTCACCAAGAACAGGCCGCTCGGCTCACGAATGATGTTGTCGATACTGGCACGCACGGCGGGAGTCATCATAATGTCACGCAGATTACGCCCTGCATTACGCTGATCGAGTAAACGACAAACGATAGACTGGCCATAAATCGTCGGTTGTATTGAAATTCGTAGATCTAAACCATGCCCATCAAAACGCAAACTGGTACGGCCATCCAACGGCGTTTTTGTTTCTGAGAGCGGCAAATTTGAACGGGAACGGATTTTGGCGTTGATCTCCCTAAACTCATCAGTGCTCACTTTGCGTACAGACTCCATTTTTCCGCGTCTGCGCCAGCGAATGACTCCTCCTGTCGCCTCCGCTTCAATGTGAACGTCACTCACACCAGCACCTGCACCATCCTGAAACAAGGTATTGAGTAAATCGACAACACTTTGGTCATGCCGACCTGTCGAAATAAATAGATTTGGTAAACTCATTTTTACTCATCAATAGTCAAATTTATTCCAGCCACAGACAACGTGTTCATCCATGTAAAACTGCCGTTGTACAAAGTTGGCGACGTTCAATCGGCTTTTTAAGCTATAAAGTTCTATCCGTGCGATAGTTTCAGGGAACGCCCACGGCTTTGCAAAATGACTAATCATCAAGCCTCCCCATTTCACAGGAATGGTCGCTCGCTCAATACGCACACAAGCCTCAGTAGAAATCAGAACATAGCCCGCATAACTCAAAAGCAGTGCGACAAAAATAGAGACGAAAAAGCTTTTCATAACGCTGAAACCTGTTTCAGTTGCTGCCATATTTTTAACGCATATCGTTGGCGCTTGTGCGGTGATCTTGCGTTATAGGCGCCGACTGCTGTCCAGTTGTAGCCATATTGAGAGATGTTGTGAGCCAAAATCCATGCGCCAACATCAATATTTGTGCAGGGGTCAAACAGATCCATTTTAGAAATATTCATCCTTTGTAATTTAGGCAACCAGGAAGAGTTGATTTGCATCACGCCAATATCGAGCGTGCCATTACTGTTTTTACCTATTGCGCCTGCATGAAATTTTGATTCTTGAGAGGCTATTGCCCACAAAATATGTGGATGAATCTGATATTTTTGCGAAGAAGCATAAATACAACCATTCAAAAGAAATTTTTTCATCATATTATTATTAAGCGATAGTGTTATTTTTGCAATGCTAATAACTATTACTACAGTATGATAAAGAGAAATTTAAGCGCAGATGCCATAAATCCACTGGTGAAGTGACTCAAAAGACGTATTTATTGTCGTAAAGACATCTCTAATTAATAATTATTGTTTACTGGCCTCTTTAAATAGAAAATGATGAGGTTTTGCGCCTTACTTGTCTTTAGCTAGGCTATTTCAGTAAGGCATTGAGTTATGAATGGCTAATGCCTAAGAACACTTTTATTCCAATTAGTTATGTTCTTTTTACGAGAGTTTCCAGATAGTGAACGCTTCAAAATTAGGTGATTCCATTTTGGAACTAGTGCATTTTGCTTCTGCTTTTTCTTTAAAATTATTAAAAAATCCCTTTTATATATACTTTTAAAACCTTTTAAAACCTTTTAACGTCCGAAAACTCTATTATAATCAATATATTGCAGAGGTATTAAGGGAGTAAAAAGGACTATTAAGGGAGTAAAAGGTGGCATTAAGGGAGTAAAAGGGACTGAATAAAGGGAGTAAAAGGTGGTATTCGGGGAGTAAAAGGGACTACTAATATGGTGCGTAAAAACACCCTCTTGATGAATAAAATTATACGTTTTTGCAGACAAAACGTTCATTTTTCACCCCAAAAACCCACTATCGTTAGCGGTTAGACGATAGATAAAGGGAGTAAAAGGGACTATAAAATTAGTTTTATTGCTGTCATTTTTTATATTTCTGCATGACTGAGAGCAATAACAAACCAATTCCGATTAGCAATCCATAGATAAAAGGAGAAAAATGGCGTATAAAAGGAATCCTAAAAATATAAGTTCCCTTTATAAATTGGATGCGGCGATGGAACACGAACTGGTAGTGAAGTCAAATAAACTCATTGAGGCAGGTTTCAAATTATCACTCAACGAGCAACGTGTTATTTTGATGGCAATTACCCATGTTCGGCGCGACAGAGCGTTAAGTTCAGACGAGGTTTTTGAGATCAAGGCGACTGACTTTATGACCTTGTTCGGCATGAATCAGAATAAAGCATACGAAGAGTTACAGAATGCTGCCCAACGGTTATTTGAGCGTTTTGTCATTATTGATAATCCAGATCCAGACAACCCTGAGCTCGTTATGACGAAAACTCGGTGGATTTCCTCTATCGACTACATTCCCAACCACGGCAAAATTCGCCTGATGTTTGCTCAAAAAATGATTCCCTACTTGAGTGTGCTTGAAAGAGAGTTTACTAAATACAAATTAGAGTCGATTGCTAAAATGACCAGCACCCACGCGATTCGGCTTTATGAGTTGCTGATGCAATGGGGGTCTGTTGGCGAGCGCGATGTCAGTATTGAATGGCTAAAAAGACAAACGCAGATTGAAGGAAAATATACGGCAATCAAAGACTTTAAGAAAAGTGTCATTGATGTGGCTGTTTCGCAAATTAATGAATATACGGATCTTGAGGTAAGTTATGACCAACGCAAATCGGGACGGACCGTAACACACTTGATTTTTACTTTTAAGCCGAAGCTCTCCCCAAAACTCGATGAGAAAGCCACTAAAAAGGTTAAGCCAGAGGGTCTATTGATCAATGGTGTACCTAAAGTCGATATCGAGCGTTTAGCGCGTCCTGGAGAGTCCTACGAAGATGCGGCAGAACGAATTAAAAAGAGCTGTTTGGCTTGAATGCTGATGGCTGCGAGTTACCCTTCCCTATTGGTATCAAAATTATGGTATTGAATTTAGCATGCTAAATTAGTTTGATGGATTCCACGTTTTGCCATGCGCTATAAATAAAACTAAAGACAAATCTGCATTGACGAGAAATAAGAAAACCCCAAAGCGAGTGCGTTGGGGTTTTGGGTTGGGTTTAAAAGTCGGATAACCGATGCTATTCCGATGCCACAGTACGAATAGCCGCTTGCAAATGCCGCATCAACGAGGCGTGTAATGTACCTAATTTCGGTATTTGTCCGTGTGGTGCAGCAGGCGGAACAGAAAACCAGTCTGAGTTATAAGGCAAATCAATCATTTGCTTTAAATCAAACTTAGTATCGTAGCTTAAACCAGCCGCTCTATAAGCCTCAGCATTTGTTGCTTTAAGAATAGCAAACTCACCCTTATGCAATTCATTAGTCCGTTGGCTCGTGCCGTAGCTAACTTTGACCCAAAACTTAGGGTCATTGTCATCAAAAACCGTGAGAATTAGCGCAGGACGAGGCTTGGGCTTAGGATGGATATTATCAGGAAAATGACACCAGACAATATCCCCCGCCGTTGGCTCTGGCCACCATAATTCCATTATGCTGACTCCTGCTCAAATAAACTTGAACGTACCGACTGTTGCATACCTTGTGGGACAAGCTCTTTGATTTGAGCGATTTGGCGTGCTGATAGAGCAACAGCATTTTCGCTAGTGTGATGCGTCATCGTGAAGGTTTCCTCTCGAATAAATTGAAATTGCAAAAGAGAAAACCTGCGCTCATCCCGTAGTGTTGAGCTTATTTTTGTTGAAGCACTTGGGGTTTATCAATCAAGCAAACTCGAACGAACGGACTTTTGTGTACCTTGCGGAATTTGCTCTTTAATCTGTTCAATGTGCAAGGTGGTGAGACCTGCATCATCCCGTTCATATTGGGGCAATAAGTTGACCGCCAGCAGCCGTAATGCATGATGAAGGGTCTGTGTTTCTGACATATCAAGTAGCTCAGCCAGACGTTTTACTGTTTTGCGACTCACGCCCGTTGCACTGTCATTAGTGCGGTATCGAAAGGCAATTTGATCCGACATAACAGCCTCCAAAAAGATATATTAAAGATATCTTTTGTGGGGGCTGTTGTCAATATAGCTTATTTGTTTTGGCGAGCACCTAACAACCTCAACCCATTAAACACCACCAACAAACTAGCACCCATATCGGCAAACACTGCCATCCATAACGTCGCTTGACCACTCAACGCCAGCACTAAAAATACCGCTTTGATGCCCAATGCCAAGGCAATGTTTTGCTTTAAGATGCCTGCGGTGCGTTGACTAAGCATAATAAAATCGGCAATTTTGCGTGGATCATCATCCATAATGGCTACGTCTGCGGTTTCCAACGCCGTCGCCGTCCCTGCCGCCCCCATTGCAAAACCAATATCAGCACGAGCCAACGCTGGCGCATCGTTGACACCATCCCCTACCATGCCTACCGCACCATAACGCGTGTTCAATTCGGCAATCGCTGCTTGTTTATCTTCGGGCAACAGATTGCCGCGTGCATCCTGAATATCCAGTTGTTCGGCAATGAATCGCGCTGTTGCGGGATTGTCACCTGTGAGCATCACTGGCTCAATCCCTAGAGCTTTGAGCGCAGCAACGGCCTGTATACTTTCAGGACGAATCGTATCAGCGACGGCAAATATTGCTATTGGACGGGTGGCTGAACACAAGATGATTGCCGTTTTACCGATGTTTTCCAATGCCGCCAGTTGTGCTTCCAGTTCGCGTGAGCATAGACCTAGCTCTTCGACCAGACGATGATTACCCAAATGCCAAGGCTGGCCATTGATTGTGCCTTTGACCCCACGACCATTAAGCACAGCAAAATCTTCAACGGATTGGCTCTTAACATTAGATTGACGCTCTTTCCAACCCAAAACCAACGCTTTAGCTACAGGGTGTGTACTGTTTCCATCTAAGCTTGCGGCAATCAATAATGCTTCTTCAATCGCCATATCAGCAACAGCAATCGTGTCAGTGAGTATCGGTTTTCCTTGAGTTAAAGTGCCTGTTTTATCAAGGGCAACAACTTTTAATAACCGTCCACCTTCAAGATGAACACCGCCTTTGATTAAAATACCGTGTTTCGCCGCAGCCGCCAGACCACTAACCACCGTAATCGGCGTTGAGATAACCAAGGCACAAGGACAGGCAATCACCAGTAACACCAATGCTTCATATAGCCATGC
>Ga0209599_10000304_pt1 | contig 34704 bp, 39 predicted proteins | sample Shrwel_input2_FT_FD_187534 | JGI IMG/M metagenome (GOLD analysis project Ga0209599, IMG submission 187534) | Subsurface microbial communities from deep shales in Ohio, USA - Utica-3 well 1 S input2 FT (SPAdes) (version 2) ...
TGGAACTGTTATCTTTGAGAAAAGAGTAACAGCGTACAACTACGGTTTTGCGCCAGTCATGCCTGAAAAAGGCACGACCAGCGCAAAGCCTTGATCGTTGGCAGAAATGCAACCAAAAAACACGAAAAAATAAAAATAACCAAATATTTAATAGTCTCTTTTTATAAAAAATGAAAAAAATAAATCCTTCGATAAACCATCATTTACTAATTGGGATTTTTATCAGTTTTTGGTTTTTCATTTTCGCTTTTTTTATCAAACCATTTGATGATGGAACAATAAGTCCAAAACAATGGATTTTTATAAGTGTTGGATTCAGTATTATTGCATTTCTATGTTATGGTTTAATTGCCGTATTTCAAAAAAGTCTTAATCAAAAAGTCTTAAAATGGAATATTGGTTTTGAAATAATTACACTTTTACTTTTCCATTTCCTTTTTTTAGTAATTACCTATTTATATTATAAATCTCCTATTCTAAATGGAGGATTTGGCTTTTTCGAATTTTTACAAGTAATTATTCTTAAATCTGCTTTGATTTCAACTCCAATTATAGTTTTAGCAAGGATATATTCTGTTAAGTTAATTCCAATACAAGACGAAAATATTGTTATTAGAGGAGAAAATAAGCTAGACATTCTAAAAATAAAAAAAAATGATTTGGTTTGCGTCTCTAATTCACAGAATTATGTCGAAATATTTTATACAGAAGAGAATCAATTAAAAACAAAGTTAATTCGGAGTACACTTAAAAAAGTTCAAAAAGATTTTGATTTTCTAATTCAAATCCATCGTTCGCATTTAATAAATCCAACCCATTTTAAAGCATGGAAAAATCAGGATACCATATTTCTGACTCAAATTGAACTGCCTGTTTCTAAAAATTTTAAGGAACTTTTACTGTCCTTATAATTTTCGTACCTAAAACGACATATTTCATACCTAATCCCTATTTACAGTCGAAATCACGTTTTTTATACTCTTATTTTTGCTTCAAAAATCAAAATAAGATTTATGAAAAAAATAAGATTTAGAAAATTGCTATATGTTGTTATGGCATTATTGAGTATTATTATTTGTGTTTTTATATGGACAGATAATGAATTAAATAAAGTTTTAGGTAAATCGACAAAAGTTATTAACCTTTCTTCAATGGTTACACCAACCAAAATAATTCAAATCAAAAACACAAATGTACTTTCAGAAGATTGTAGCCACTTCATTAAAAATCAAGATGTATTTATTAAAAATGGTAAAATAATTCATTTAGGAGAAAATCAACTTATTGAAAAAACTACTGCTATTATCGATGGTACAAACAAGTATTTAATTCCAGGACTTATTGATTCTCATGTTCATTTAAAAGAAAGTAAAAACGATTTATTTTTATATTTAGTAAATGGTGTAACTTCTGTTAGGGAAATGGCTGGAAGACCAATTACTTTAGAATGGAAGAAATCAATTCAAAAAAAGGGTATTGGACCACAAATGTTTATTGCGTCTCCACCGATATTTAGTGAAAGTGGAATCATGGGATATTACTATCAATGGACTCGACAATCAGTCAATTATTCAACTGTAAATGAAGCTGAAAAAGAGATAAAAAAGTTAAAAGAACAAGGTTATGATGCAGTTAAAATGTACGGTTTTGTTAATCCCGAAATGTTTAAAACTACAATAACTATTGCCAAAAAGTATAATATTCCAGTTATTGGACATATTCCCTTTGTTAATTTAGAAACATTTTATCAATCAGGTCAAAAGGAAATTGCTCACGTTGAAGAAATAACTGTAAAAAATATGGATGATTTTGGCAAATCTATTTCTAAAAACCGAAAAGAATACATTAATTTCTTAAAAGCACATTCAAACCAAATTGCAAAAAAATTAAAAGAAAATAATATCTGTGTAACTTCTACAGTTTCGTTAGTTGAAAGTTTTCCAAAACAAAGATTTGATTTAAAATCTGAACTTAAAAAAATAGAATTAAAATATGCTAATCCTAAAATTATTGAAGGAACACCAATTTACAAATTAGGTTGGTTGCCTAGTAAAAACGGATATGAATATGATGGAGAAGATAATCCAGAAGCGAGAAAATTATCAGTAATATTTTGGGCAACTTATGTAGAAGCAATTCATATTATGACAAAAGCATTAGTTGACAATAATGTTATGATTATGGCTGGAACAGATGCCAATGTCTCAACTATGGTTCCGGGTTTTTCACTTCATAATGAATTACAATCACTATCAAAATCTGGAATGACAAACTCACAAGCACTTTATTCGGCAACAGTTGAGCCGAGCAATTGGATGAAAAGAAATACTGGAAAAATTAAAATTGGATATAATTCAGATTTAGTGTTACTTTCAAAAAATCCATTAGAAAATATGAAAAACACAAAAACAATAGAGTATGTTTTCTTTGGCAAAAATATGATTGATAAAGTTCAAATCGCAGCTATTCTGAAAGCAATAGAAAATGCGAATAATGAAAATAGAAATATAAAAATTGACGAATATATTAAGTGAAAGAATGCACTATCTGCCAACAGTGGTTTTAAGAAATTTGGGGTTTAATCATTAATTTAAACTTTGTTTTGTACTTTTGAAGTTCGTGATTAATGGAAAGTTCCAGCTTACCAAATCCCAACTTCTTAAAGCCACGGGACGTTGGGCGACATTGTTATCGAACGCTCCGTACAGAAGAACAAAAAAAAATGAAAAATGAAAAAACTTATCCTGATAATTTTTATAGTGTTTAGCACAAACAATATTATTGCACAAACGCTCTCTACTGGAAACTACTCTTCTTCTGACATGGGATATACATACACCGTGCTTGTAAAGCATGAAGGCAATGTTATAACCTTAACAGAACCCAATAAAGTGAATCAATATAAAAATACTGGAGGAAACACCTATTATCATACCGAACCCAAATATTCTCATTATTATATAAAAGTAGTGAATAATGACAAATATTATGTTGGCAAGCAAGGCGGTAATGAACAACTTTTTACTCTTTCTGGAAATAATACAACAGAATCAGAAGTTCTATTATCAGGAATTGACAATTGTCCTTTATATGATAAATATCTCAATCTAACTACAAACGACGAAGATGAAGTGCAAGCTTGGGCATTTTGTGGCGCAGCTGCTTTAGCAAAATGTACTTATACTGACATTAGTGATTATTTAAAACCTATAATAAAAGCATTGAAATCTATTGTAGTAGACACATCAAAATGTCCCTGCACCGACGTAATTAACCAAAGTGAATGGAACGCAGTAACAATTGATTAATAACAAAAATTATGAAACTAAAACTATCTTTATTAGCAGGGGTTTTGTTAATTGGAACAACTCTCAACGCGCAACAAAAAGACATTAAACTTGAAAATATTGTCAACGAGCAGTTTGGCACATTATTAGAAAGTTTGCTCAAAGAAGGTAAGATTGACCAAACGAATGCACAATCCTATTTGGAAACCGTTTTTGGTTATGATGATACAGTAAACAATTATTTGCAGACGAATAATTTTTCACAGCAGTTTATGGCTATGAAGCAAAATTATAGCACAAAATTAACCACCGAAGGGCTATTATCTCAATTAAACTCAAGCTTGATTTCGTTTATACCTGCCGATAAACAACAGGCTTTTACGCAACAAATGGAGGCAAATATGCTTACAATTGGCACGATGAATGAACTTTCAAGCGGAACAATTGGAACAAATACAATTTCACTTGCTGCAATGCTTTTAAGAGCGAGTAAAGAATCAAAAGAGGAACGATTAAGAAGAGAAGCTATCGCTCAAAAAATAGCAGCTATTACACCTACATTAACAAAGTTAAGTTCGAATACAAAACCTTATACCAAATTAAAAATCATAGACGAGGTAGACAGCAATACGAATTGGAATACCAATTCAAATCCGCCTGTGCGCGAAGACAGTCAATTTCGCTATACAGGAAATGCTTCATACCTTACTAACGGTGCTTTAAAAATAAGTACGGAAAACTATGTAGCGAAAGTTTTTAATTCGGACAAGGACACAAAATTTGAAACTACAAAATCTTACAAAAATACTGAAAAGTTCGATTTTTCAAAAGATTTCACCATGAGCCTTTATTTCAAATTAGATATAAAACCACATCAATCAGCTGTGATAGAAATTGGAAAAGGTTATAATGTCAAATTACAAAGACAGCAAGGGACTTTTTTAGTAAGCACACCGATAAATTATACAGCAACTGATATATATGGGGTATTGCAAGATGATAATAATAGTTTGAAGAGCGAGGTTCTTGCAAAAGATGAAAAAGGGAGATATTCATTAACGAAAGGTACTTTTAATCGTTATTATATTGGAATTCGAGAAAAAAAGATTCCAGAAATAAACTTTGACGACATCTTAAAACTCACTATCACAAAAAAAGGAAATGTATTTACATGCAAACTTAATGACTTACCCGTTGAAATGACATCAGAGGTTTCTTATTTTCCAAATAAGTACTATTTAGGATTTCTTCTTAAAAACGAAGTTCCTATGGGAGGTAAAAAATCATTTATTGAAATTCATAAATTAGAATTGCAACACTTATAAAACAACAACGATCGCCCAACAGTGGTTTTGCGAAATTTGGGCTTTAAGGCTTAATTTAATTGTTGGTTTTGTATTTGTAAACTTTATCTTAAAATCATACATTTGGGCTAACTATTCCCCAAACTTCGCAAAGCCACGAGACGTTGTGCGTAATTTTGACTCACTTTATGGAAAACTACTTTTTTGAATTACCAATTTATCGTTGTACTCGTGAGAAATATTACGAAGATTTAAAAATACTTGAAAAGAACATCGATAAAAGAATTCCTTATGTTGAAGGACAAGAAAAACTAACTGAAAAAATAAAATTTTTGAGTTATACTGAACAATCCTATAATTATGATTATAATGAAACTATAGGTTGGATAAAACTTTATGTTCTTGGATATCAAATTCGAGGTGAATATCATTTTGAAGTAAATCCATTAAACAGAAAAAAAGACAAAAAACGTTTTGATAAAGGAATACGGAAAAAGCAGTTTGATGAATTTGGAAAAGCTTTTGAAATATCTTTTAATTATGACAATTCTTCGCAGGAAATTTATTCAGAGCTAATAAATGAAATAAAATCTTTAATGAAAAATGAAGAACCATTTAAGAACAGATTTATTGATACTTCTAAACTTGAAAAAATTGCTGAATTTGTTGATTGGAAAAATTTATTATTAAAATTAAACCCACTAAAAAAATAAAAACTACGCACAACAGGCGTTTGGCAAGATTGCGAATTTTGTAGTAAGTACACGTTTACATTTCGCAAGAAATTTTATCTTTAACAGAAAATAATCGGTTCCGAAGTTCGCAACCTCGCCAAGCGCCGGAACGTTAACGGTAATTTTGAGAGCCACAGAAGCCTAAAGACCAAAATGAAATACATATTTTTTTTACTCATTTTTCTTCAAACTACAATTGTAACTTTTGGACAACAAAATAACATTGAGAAACAGATCGACAGTTTAATTTCAGCTAAAACCACAAAACCTTTTAATGGAATAATACTTATTTCTCAAAAAGGACAGACTAAATATTCAAAATTGAATGGCCACTCGGACATTGACAAAAAAGAACCTTTAAAACTAAATGACCAATTTGTAATCGGTTCAATCAGTAAACAATTTACAGCTGTTTTAGTACTTCGAGAATTCGACAAAGGAAACATAGATTTATTTACACCAATTCATAAATATTTACCTGAATTGACACAAAGTTGGGCTGATACAGTGACAGTACATCATTTGTTGACACATATGCACGGTATTTCCCAATTGGACAAACCAACAACTTTTAAAGTTGGAACTCAATATTCTTATTCGCAAATTGGTTATGACTTGTTAGCCAAAATCGTTGAAAAAACAGCTGAAAAATCTTTTGCAAAACTTTCTGAGAACTTATTTGAAGAATGTGGGATGAAAAAAACTTTCCATCCTGACAATAAAAAATACAATAATTTAGCCAAAGGTTATTCTGAAATTGAAAATGGTAAAATAGAATTTGAAACAGAAACATTTCAAAACTATGTTGCTGCGGGGTCATTCATTTCAACAGTTAGCGATTTAAATATTTGGAATGATTTATTTTATAATGGAAAACTATTGAAAAGTAAGACAATGAAGCTGTTAAAAACAAAACAAAAAGATGCGGTTCGTAACCACCCAATATTCGGAATTACGGAATATGGTTACGGGATAACTATTGATACAAAAGAAAATATTTTACAATATGGACAAACTGGTTTCGCTCCAGGGTTTATTTCAATGAACTTTTATTTTCCAAAAACAAAGACAAGTGTAATTGTACTTGAAAATGTTGCATATGAAACTGACGATTTAAAGAAAACATTTTATTATCATACAGAAATTTTGAAAATTATAAGGAACGAAATAAAAAACTACCGTTAACAGCGGTTTGGCAAGATTTGGGTTTTAGTCTTTAATTTAAAGTTGGTTTTGTATCTGAATAATTAGTCTTAAAACGAAAATAAATCTTAATTTAGTCCCAAACCTCGCCAAGCCGGCGGGACGTTAACTGCCATTTTACTACAGAATTCAACGAAAAAATGATAATAAAAGGAGAAATAATCAATCTAACTTATTCAGGAACTTACGAAGAACGGATTTACGATAATGAAAGTGCGTGGAATTCTCAAGATTGGACAACAGTTAAATTCACAAATGACGATTCCTATGAATGGTGCGGAATGTTTCGTGGTGCACCAAAAGAAGTTAAAATTTCAGAAAAACTTAATTCAATTCTAGTTCTGACATCTGACTATTTATATCAATTAGAAATTCAAAGCGGAAAATTAACCGAATTGGAAAATCAACCAGATTATAATATAATGACAGTTGCTCCAAATGGTGAATTTATTTTAGGCTACTATTATTACATTGACAAAATCGACAAAACTATAAAAGAAAAAACAAGAATAGAAAGCCCAATAGAAATGGATATGATTGAATTTAAAGATTGGGTTGGCAACAAACTGAATTTTGTTTGCGATGAATTTATGAATTGGGAAAGACATTTGGAAATGGAACTTGATAGTGAAAATTGGAAAATAAATATCAAAAACGGCAGTTAACAGCGGTTTGGCGCCATTGCTAGTAAATCTTCCGTTGGAAACCTAACGGTTTCCTGAAATTATTTATTTCGCAGAAAAATTTTCGTAAATTGCCGCAACGGACAGCCAAGCCGGCGGGACGTTAGTAGCCATTATAAAACCGAAATGTAAAATGATGTTAGCATCTAAATTTATAAATGCATCTTTAATAATTCTAATTTCATTTGTAACATTCAGTTGTAGAAATGAAATTTCTCCTGAGACAATTAAAATTATTGATCCTTTAAAAAATTACACGGCTTTTTATGCTTTAGATACAATGCCAAAATCAATTACTAAAGAATTAGAAAACAAGGCTACATCTGATGAGCTTAACTTGTTAATTGATAATTATAAAAATCCTTATATAAAAGCAGTAGCTATAAATGCTCTAATTAGCAAAGACAACGATAATGCGTTTGATTTGTTTGAGAAACTCTTATATTCAAAAGATAGTATTATTTTTAGAACAGAATGTTTAAGAGATAAAATTTTATTACCAACTTATATTTTTGACTCAACAATTTTTTCTGACAAAAAGAAACTAGCCGAACAGAAAGAAATTAATAAAGTGAAATTTTTTAAAATATTATTTGATCAAGATGCACTAAATGAGGATTTAGTAGATGAAATGTATTTATGGCTACCTAATTCTGATGAATATTATAAAATTATCAGAGAGAATATAGTAAAAACTAAATCGAAAAAATTATTACGAGCTTTAAGTGTATTTAAAAATAAAAATGATATTGATTTAATTAAAAGTTTTGGCAAAGATTCTTTTATAGCTATTGCAAATTTTAAAGATGATGCTTTTTTGGAAATGTTTGAGAAGTATATCAGTATTAATGATAATTGGGAATATAAATTTGCATTAAATCAATATCCAAAAAGTAAAACCAAAATGATGTATTTGAAAATAGAAAACTATAATAAAGTTAATAAATAACGGCTACTAACAGCGGTTTTAAGAAATTGGGGTTTGAGTGTTTAATGGAACGAGCTTTTTGTATATTTGACTTTAGTCCTAATGGAATGGTTTGGGGATATATAAACCCCAACTTCATAAAGCCACGGGACGTTAGCAGCCAGTTGACCAAAATTACGTAAAAAAAAATCTATGAAAAAAATTCTTTTTATATTCATTTTAATAAACTTAGTTTCTTGTAAAAAAAACAAAATTGAGTATAGCAAACAAGATATTCTTGAGAAAGTCAAAGAAGGAGATACTATACCTGAAATTCCAGAAATTGCAGAAATTGGTCATTGGTATCAACCAGAAATAATGCAACAGGATGAAATTGAAAAAGATGGTGGAAAGAATGATTATCAATATACGTTAACGAATAGTGATTTATTAGATACAGACTTAAAAAACCTAAAAATTCATTCTATAAAAATAGTCCGTAATTATTATAAATTCTTAATTAGAATAAATGTTCCTTTTAATTATGACAAAATTATCGTGAAAATTGTACATAGAAATGGAAATGAGGATATTTTCAAATATTCTGAAAAGGAAATGCAAAATATTATTAAATAAAACAACCGAGCTGCTAACAGCGGTTTGGCTCAATAGCTACATTTAGCTTTAATAACAACGTTCAATTTTCCGCTGGAAAATCTTATATTAGCAAGAAAATAATCGTTCCACGCAGCCGCTACTGCGCCAAGCCGCGGAACGTTAGCAACCATTAAAACTTAAACAATATGAAAAAAACTACTATTATTAAATCATTTATTATTTTAATATTTTGTTGCTCAAAAATAAAGGCTCAAGATATACTTATAATTTATGATGACTCCCCAACGAATATTAATACAGTATCATTAAAGAACGCTCTAACTACTGCTGGCTTCAATGTAATTTTAAGTTCAGTATCAGAGTCTAATTGGAATAATACCAATCCGAGTTTGAATGGAATAGAGACAGTTATTCATTTAAATGGGACAACTTATGCCACTGAAATGCCAATTACAGGTCAAACTGCTCTTAAAGATTTCGTAGAAAACAATAATGGATTATACATTGGATTTGAATGGAATGCATATGAAGTAGACGCGCTAAACAAAATGCAAAATATGGTTGATTTAGTTTTATTCAAGCGTTCTTCTTCTGGTGATGATAGTCCTCGTACATTAGTTGTAGTTCCAGCCCAGTCTAATCATCCAATAATGGCTGGTATAACAACACCTTTTAATGTTAATGGTCCATTAGAGATTGGAGGAATTCGTAATTTTCCATCAAATCCATCCACCGTTATTATGAAACATAATTCGTATGATGTCGTTGCAATTCGAAACTTTGGAACAGGGCATGTTTTAGGATTTAGTCTTGCTCCAAACTGGAGTATTAATTCAACCTCTCTTTCAAATACAAATATTCAACAAATCATTATAAATTTCATTAATGAATATGTAGATAGCGCATTATCAATAGCGGATAATTCCTTTACCCAAAAGATTGAAATTTATCCAAATCCATCATCTGAATATATCCAAATTTCAGGATTAAGTTTAGAAGAAAATTATAGGATTTATAACATTTTAGGTTCTAAAGTAAAAAACGGTATTATTCATGATAATGAACAAATTGACATTAGAGATCTTAATAAAGGAATTTACTTGTTGGAATTTGACAATGGTAGCAGAGTTAAATTTATAAAGGAATAGAAAAAATAACGGTTGCTAACAGCGGTTTCATGAAATTGGGGTTTTAGGCTAAATTTAAAGGTTATTTTATATATTTAACTTCAGTCCTAATGGAATGGTTTGGGAATAAAAGCCCCCAACTTCATGAAGCCGGCGGGACGTTACCAGCAATTATGAAAAAACTGCATCTAATAATATTAATTTTTACTTTCAACTTTGGTTTATCACAAACCAATGCAGAAATTGATTCATTGCTGAATGAAATTGCAAAAATCGAAAACTCGAAAGAAATCATCAATACGAACGAAGGAAAAAAAATTATTGATTATGGCTGGAAATTATTGCCGAATTTATCTGAATTTTTTACTGACAAAACTGAAACTAATGTTAAGTCGGAATGTGTTGGCCGAAACTTAACTAAAGGTGAAATTGCAATAATCTTAGCGGACAGAATTGAAGGAATGCCTTATGCGCAAATCACTGGAATACAAAATTGTTTAGCCACATTTTGCGAAAAGAATATGAACTTCATAGAATATTATATGGACTTTATAAAGAGTGACGGAGTTGAAAATTTTCAAGCAAAATATAACGAATGGTTAAAAAGCGACGCTAATATTGAATGGAAACCAATTTTTGACTTAAAATCAACAAGTGAAAGAAAAAAAATAATCAAAGAGAAAAGAAAAGCTAAACAAAAATAACTGCTGGTAACAGGCGTTTGGCAAGATTGCGAATTTTGTAGTAAATTCACGTTTACTTTTCGCAAGAAATTTTATCTTTGATAGAAAATAATCGGTTCCGAAGCTCGCAACCTCGCCAAGCGCCGGAACGTTACCAGTAATACCTCAATAAGATTGCGCAATAATAACATTGTAATAACAAAAGAATACTATTTTTGAGAAAATTTTATAACAACAAACTATGAAAAGACTATTCTTAATACTGCTAACAACTATATCTTTAAGCTGTTGTAACAAAGACGATGACAAACCTATTTCAGAAATTGACAAATTGCCACCAGCAACACAAACAGGCACTAATACTTTTGGCTGTTTATTAGATGGGAAAGCTTTTTTGCCTGGTAATTTTCAAAATGCAACAAACTGTTATTATCAATTTGTTAATGGGAAATATTATTTTGCTCTAAATACAAGTAAAATAAATGAAAATGATTTCTTAATAAGTATTGGATTAGTTACCAATGAAAAACAAATTGAACAAAATGGTAAATACTCATTGGAAAGTAATATTCCTTCAAAAGCTTATGGCCAATACGGATTGGAAGGAATATTTGCAACAACAAATGGTTCCACATATACAGGAGAATTGACAATAACTAAATTAGATGAAATTAACCATACTGTTTCAGGTACTTTTTGGTTTAATATTATAGATTTTCAAGGAAACTCACATCAAATCCGAGAAGGTCGTTTTGATATGCAGTACACAAATTAGTAACTTTTAAACATAACTATATTATGAACAAATTACTCTTTCATTACAAAGGGGTGTTACTGCTTTGCCTTTTTGCCACCCATTTTACTCAAGCACAAACTGTTAGCACAGCTTATGCCACACAAATCAACGCCACTTTTGCCAATCTTGATAAAACGAAAATTCCACACAACCTTTTAGTAGATTATGCTATGGAATTTGAAGAACTATCAAACTTCAATGGCATTTTAACAAATGAAAATTTAGTAAATATTGGTAATTACAAAGGTATTTACAACACTTTACTTATGTCAAGAGTACAATCAAATGTTACTGGTTTAGTAAATCCAAGTACATTTAAGAACAATTGGGACAATCAACGTCAAGCTAATATAATCGTATTAAGTGGTTTATATTATAAATACAACGAGTTCAAACCCGATGCACCAAACAATACAATTACCATAACTAACGGCAAACTTTATGATAAATATGTAAATGGTGTTTGGCAAAACCCATACGACGAAAAACAAGTTTTTGCCATTGCCTCACCAATTGTTAAATACAATAACTTAACAATGCAAGTGCAGTTACCAAGTTCATTATGGTATACTAATCAAAGTAGTAGTGTCAAAGTTTAGCTATTGATTTTAACGACGGATTAGGCTATCAAACTACAACTTTCGGGCAATTAAAAACAGTGACCTATTCAACCACTGGTTTAAAAGAATGGAAATACAAATTAACACTAACAAATGGGCAAATTTTATACAGCCATAGCAAACTATTTATTGATGCTGAAATACCAGTTACAAACAATAACATACTTCAAAGAACCATAAACCAACCATGCAGTCAAGATGCTTTTGGTATAGATAAAGTAGAATTTTATGGTACAAGATCCTATTTAGGCACTGCAAATCAAGCTGTTTTGGAGATTGATTACGCAGCAAATGATTGTAGACATTACACCTGAAATGGTTGCACAAGCCAAAAAGAATGCAGAGAAAGGAAACTATAAAAATGTAGAATTTAAAGTTGGCGAAATTGAAAATTTGCCAGTTGAAAGTAACAGCATTGATTTAATCATTTCAAATTGTGTAATCAATTTATCCAACCAAAAAGTGCAAGTTTTCAAAGAAGCGTTTAGGGTAGCAAAACCAAATGGCAGAATAATGATTTCAGACATTATATTGCTAAATGATTTACCCGACTATGTAAAAAATTCTGTTGAAGGACATATTGCTTGTTTGGCTGGTGCAGTAAGAAAAGAAGATTACATAAATGCAATTACAAAAGTAGGTTTTACTGAAATCAGTATTGATAAACAAGAACCTTTTCCAATAGAGTTAATGCTAAATGACCCAATAGCAGAAAAAATTGTTAGAGAAAATAATCTAACAGAAAAGGAAATAAAAGACATTGCAAATTCTATTGCAAGTATTTCAATAAGTGCAAAAAAATCCTAATTATGAAAACGAATTATGAGAAATCATTTTTAGGAAGTATTTTGGCTTTCATTTTAGGCACAAGTTGTTGTTGGCTAACTTCATTGGCTGTTTCGTTTGGTGGTGCTACATTTTTAACAGCACTTACGGCTTTTACTGGACGTTTCAACACTATAATTATTATCTTTGCAATGTTACTTTTTGGACTCGGAGTTATTCAACTTTGGATACATAGACGAAAAATACGAAAGCAAAATTGACGAACTGAAAAAGCACAGCAGTAACAGCGGTTTGACGTAATGGGGGCAGTTATTCTTCGTTTGAAAATTGGTACTAGATTTTAACTTTGTACTTCGTATCAAGTTTTGTGCTGAAAAGCCCCCATTACGCCAAGCCGCGAAACGTTAATGGCAAGGCTTCCGTGACGCAATAGAAAAGAGAATATAATATGGCAGAATTTTTAACCTCGAAAGGAACAGCATATCATCTTGAAAATATAATAAAAGGTGCAAAAAAGAAATTAGTATTAGTTTCGCCATATTTACAAATTTCACAAACTTTTATGAACGCTTGAAAGACGCTCTCTTACGAAAGGAATCAAACGAAAATATTTTTACTTCAGGACATTTGATTAACTTTTCATCTAGCGAAAGATTTAGAAAACGATAGTAGGCAAGCGCATCTGGAATTGCTCTATCTAGAAATTCCTGAACATTTGGTGCAATTTCATTTTCTTGTTCAATCTGCATATCCAATACTCCCAATTGAAACTCTCTTTGGTTTTTTCTTGTTTCTTCAATCGTTCTTCCTTTAAGCCGCTGTGTATCTAAATAATGCCTGGCATGTTCAAAAGTCGTTATATACCCTCTTTCTTTCAACATATTGACAGTTGTGGTTTTACCCGAGCTTGGGCCGCCTGTAATGACATACCAATTTGTTTGTCTTTTAGGAGTAATTATGATATTGGTTTCCATAGTTTCATTTTGACTTCTTATTAAAGAGCTACATCTTCATTCCTTCCATAGGATCAGTCCCTTTTCGGAATATATATTCACTGTTTATGGCATAAGCTCCAGTAATTACTACCTTTTTTGAAGCATCAATCTCTGATTTAATTTCTATTAATCCATTGGTTTCCATTCCCGTTTCCACCATAAGGTTTACAAATATGCCCGGACTTTTTTCTATCCAGATGTAAGAGACATCTTGTTCTCTGATGACCGCATCTACCGGAATAAAAATTCCTTTTACATTGGATTGGTTTAGTTTAATGATTGCTTGCATTCCGGGTTTCAATTCCAAATTTTGATTGGGCACCTGCAGTCGGATTAAAAGCAATCGGGTATCGGGATTGATTTCGGGATTGATAAAAGCAACTTTCGCATGGATTGTTTTATCTGGAAAATCTGTAAAAGAAACTTTGGCATTTTGTCCCAATTTAATACTTTTTACATAGTTGACGTTTACTTGTGCTTCGAGCCAAAGGCTGTTTAAATCTGCCAATTTTATTATTGGAGAACCTTCCATCAAATAACTTCCTTCGGTTGCTATTATTTCAGAAATATATCCATTTGCAGTGCTGTAAAAAGTTGTATAAGGTGAAATTTCCTTACTGTTTTTTATTCTTTCGATTTGTGCATTGGACAATCCGAAGAACAAAAGTTTTTGTTTGGCCGCATTCAGCATGTTTTGGGCATTTTTTCCAAAATCACCCGGCATGGAAAGCTGTTGGTAAGCCGTAAAATAATCCTGTATGGCTATGGCTATGTCTTCACTATACAAAGAGTACAAGGCTTCATTTTTACTGACATATTCTCCAATCGTTTTAAAATAGAGCTTTTCAATTCGTCCCATTGCTCTTGCTGAGATGGTATTAATTTTCTCCTGATTGATTGTTAGAACTCCTGTATAACTTTGTTCTAAATTGTTTTGCGTTGCAGCAATAGTTTGCGTGGTAATGTTTCCCAGTTGTATTTGCTGTTTACTCAAACTTATTTCGTTTGCATTGCTATCGTTGTTTTTTATTGGAGTTAATGTCATGTGACAAATAGGACATTTTCCGGGTTTGTCTTCTTTAATTTGTGGATCCATCGAACAGGTGTAGAAAGTAGTTTCTTTCTCCATCTCATGCCCCGAATGGTCTTCTTTATTTTTAGTAGTACAGGCCATTACCATCATAAATAGTAGTACTGTAATACTGAATTTTATTACTTTTTTCATTTTTATTCGGTTTTAATAAAGCTTTCACTATCGATTAAATACTGTGCGCTTTGGGCAATAACATCCTTAACAGAAATTCCGTTGATGACTTGAATATAATCTCCCATTTCAATTCCCGTTTTTATTTCTTTAGCCTTAAAGCCGTTATTCATTTTGACAAAAACTATTTTCTTATTTCCAATACTCACAAATGCTTGTTTGTGCAACCAAGTGCCTTTAATCGGGTTGGTTTTTACACTACCCTGCAAGCGTAAACCAATAGGTAGTTTCAATTTAGCATTATTTAAGTACACCCTGATTCTATTGGATTTATCTGTTGCGCTAAACTGCGTTTCTATGAAATTTATATGGGCGTTGATACTATTATTTTCATCTAACTCTGTTGTAATTGTAATAGGTTGAGTCACTTTTAATAATCCGCTATATCCTTGTAAGACATTAAAAACACCCCAGACTTTATCGGTATTGACTAATTTAAGCACCGTTTCTCCTTTATTTATATAATTTCCTTCCTTAACATTTAAGACTTCAGAAGGAGCATTTGTATTAGACATCGAATTGCTGTTGACATCCATTGTTTGTGTTACGCTAACTATTCCATATGCAGGGCTATAAATTGAAATTACAGGGTTTGCCCTTTTAGTGGCCATTAATGCATTGATTTGACTCCCACTCATGCCATAGAGCTTTAATTTTTGTTTGGAAGCTTCAACGATTGAAGTATTATCGGCATCATTTGAAATTAAATAAATGAAGTTTTGTTGTTCCGTAAGCAATTCGGGACTGTACAAATCAAAAAGTTTTTGTCCTTTATTTACCTTTTGGTATTTGTAATTCACATACATTTTTTCAATTCTTCCGCTTGCTCTTGCCGCAATGTTTACTGCAGCATTTGGATCGTAAGCCACAATACCCGGTAAATTAATTTCACTGCTTACTGCTGTGTCTTTTGCAGTCGTCGTTTGAAAATTTCCGACAATAAAATTATCCGTTGGTTTTAAAACATTTTCAATCGAATTGCTTTCTTCTGTATGACTGTTTGTTATCTTTTTTACTAAAGTCATTCCGCAAATAGGACAATTTCCGGGTTTGTCCCTAATAATCTCCGGGTGCATCGGACAGGTATAAATCGCTGTTTGTTGTTCGTGACTGGAATGATTATCCGATTGGTTTGCAAAATAATAAATCGCAAATCCAATCGTTACAATGACAATGGTTAGTAAACTGTATTTTAAATATCGGTTCATAATCATTTAGTTTCCAGTTGTTTTTCAATTTCAACTTGTGTTACCAAAATGGCCTGTAATTTATCTAACAAATCCATTTGCGCCATATTTAACGCTTCCCAGGCATCGAGTACGACAAACAAATCTCCGGTATTATTCTGCCACGCTATGACTGCCGTATCATAGTTTTTACGCAAGGCGGGAATAATATTTTTCTCGGCAATATCATACTGTTTTTTGAGGGTTGTCAGCTCGGTTTGCATTCCGGAAATCATTCCTGATGCCTCATTCAGTATCATTTGCTTTTGCCAATTAAGACTTTCATTTTTAAATTGAAAACTGCTAATATTGGCTTTATTCATTTTGGTTGACCAAGGCATTGGAATGGTAACCATTCCCATTAAAGAAAATTGCTGTGGTTGTTGCCCAAACGCAAACATATGGTCGTATTTAACTCCAAACTCCGGTAAAAACTTTGTTCTTTCGGCTTCTATTTTCAGCTGATTTAATGCCATTGTTTTTTCAATTGCCTTAATGTCGCTTCTATTTTGGGAAAGCTGTGTTGTATCGGTCTTTATCAGATTGAAATCGGTGAGTTTATAGGCCGTATCAATATCAAATGCGGTGTTTTTATCTCTTCCCATCAGCATATTCAGCATAATCCGTTTTTGTGCTATGTCATTTTGCAGCATAACAATCATACTCTGTAATGCACTGTATTGCGATTTTGCTTTATAATACGTTGGCAATTTATCCATGTTGTATTGATAGCGTATCTCCATACTTTTAATCATGTAATCTAAAAGGAGCAAATTATCATCGGCAATTTTGATTTTCTTATTCAACACAAGCCATTGGAAATAGTTCGTTTTCGCCTGAGCATTGAGCTGATTAATCGTATAGTTTTTGTTCTCCTTTTCGACCGAAGACATTGCGCTCATATACTTAAAATCGGCGTTCAGCTTTTTGGCATTCGGTATCATTTGGGTGACTCCCAACATATATGACCCCATTCCGGGTGACATTTCATCAGCCTTCCACATTTTAGTATTGTAGGGTGTCATAAAGAAACCCGTTTCCACCTGAGGTGGCATCCAACTTTTTGCACCTTTTGCAGTTGCGTCCATACTTTGTATGTCGGCATCATACATTTTTAATTGTGGATTGTTTGTTTCGATTGTTTTCAAAACTTCATCCAACGAAAGGGTTTGAGCGTTACTTGAGGTGAAGCATAAAATCAAACAACCCATTGCTATATAAAACTTACTCTTTAGCATCTAAAATTTCTATTTTACCGTTTGTTTTAAGTTCACGGAGTTTTACGATTTCAAAAACAACTGGTGTTACTAACAAAACATAAATTGTGGAGGTAATTGTACCACCAATAAGCGGAACGGTAATAGGAAGCATCACATCGGCTCCTGTTCCTGTTGCCCACAGAATAGGTATCAAACCAAATAATGAAACCGAAACGGTCATTAGTTTTGGTCGTAATCTTTTTGCTGATCCATCAATGATATATTGTCTCAATATTTCTTCGGTGATAACCTCCTTGCTATTTCCGTATTTTGCTACCATTTTGTTCATCGATTCATTCAAATAAATGGTCATTAGCATTGCCGTTTCTATGGCTATTCCAAACAAGGCAATAAAACCTACAGCCACCGCTACCGACAAATTGATGCCATAAAAATAGACCATGAAGATTCCGCCTATTAATGCAAAGGGAACTGTTATCATCGTGATTAATGCTTCTTTCATGGAACGATAGGTGAAAAACAGAATGAGGAAAATAATAACAACTACTATTGGCAAAATCAGACTCAGTGTTTTGTTGGCTCTGATTTGATTTTCCCATTGCCCACTCCATTCGATATAATATCCTTTAGGCATTTTGGTCATCATGGCGTTTAGTTTTTTCTGTGCCTCTTTTACCGTACTGCCCAAATCACGTTCCCGGACATTAAACAATACGCTTCCTCGAAGCATTGCGTTTTCGCTGTTTATCATGGGAGGTCCGTCGCTTATCTTAACATCGGCAACCGTTTCTAAAGGAATGGGACCATATTGCATGGTTTGTACTTGTAATCTTTTTAAAGCTTCAAGGCTGTTTCTGTATTCCTGAGCATATCTTGCGTTTACAGAGAAGCGTTGTCTTCCTTCAATGGTTGTCGTAAGTTTCATTCCTCCAATAGCCGCTTCGACCACGTTATTGATATCATCAATTGAAAGACCGTATCGGCCAATAACGTCTCGTTTTGCTTCAATGTCTATATATTTTCCTCCTGTTATGGGTTCTGCATATAAATCTTTTACCCCAGAAGTACCTTCCAACGTTTTCTTGATTTTTTGAGATAACACATCGATAGTATCTAAACTTGCCCCGTAAATTTTTATCCCAACATCCGTTCGGATACCGGTAGAAAGCATGTTAATACGATTGATAATAGGCTGCGTAAAACCGTTTGTTACTCCCGGAATTTGGAGTTTGTTATTTATTTCAGTAATAATGTCATTTTTTGTTTTGCCTTCTCTCCATTCTTCTTCAGGTTTTAACAAAATAATGGTTTCAATCATGCTTATGGGACTGTTGTCGGTGGCCGTATTCGCCCTACCCGCTTTTCCTAAAACGTGATCTACTTCGGGCACTGATTTTATCAGTTTATCCTGTACTTGCAGAATCCTTTTTACTTCAGAATTTGACACATCGGGTAATGTTACCGGCATAAATAAAATGGAACCTTCATCTAATGGAGGCATGAATTCTGACCCTAACCGGGTAAACATTAACAATCCAATCAGTAATGCAACAATATTCAAACCCAATATTGTTTTACGCCATTTCAGACAAAAGGTTAGTATGGGTGTGTATATTCTTTCTAATTTGCTATTGATTGGATTTTTTTCTTCCGGACGGAGTTTTCCTTTTAGTAAGAAGCTAATCAGTACCGGCGTTAGCGTGATTGCCAAAAAAGCATCGACGATAAGAATAAAGGATTTTGTGTAGGCTAACGGACTAAAAAGCTTCCCTTCCATTCCCGTGAGAAGAAACACTGGTAAAAAAGAGGCAATTACAATTATGGTTGAATAGAAAACACCCGGACCTACCAATTTAGAGGATGCTTCAATTATCTTGAGTTTTTCTTCTGAAGATAATGGATCCTGTTCTTTTTTGAATATTTTCAGTAGTTTCTCTTTCATCTTAATCCGATTCTTTTCTGTTAACCATTTCTTCCTGTTTCTCTGAAATATTCCGATAAGAATTTTCTACCATTACAATACCATCATCGACAACCACCCCTATAGCCAGAGCGATACCCGTTAATGACATAATATTGGAAGAGATACCGAAAGCCTCAAGTAAAATAAACCCTACAGCTACGGATATTGGAAGCTGTATAAGGATAATTAGAGCACTTCTCCAGTGAAAAAGAAAAATAAGGATAACAAGGGATACGGCTATCATTTCTTCAATTAGCGTCCCTTTAACAGATGCAATGGCTTTTTCTATCAGTTCACTTCTGTCGTAGGAAGTTTTAAAAGAAACGCCTTCCGGTAAGCCTTTTTCGACTTCCTTCATTTTTTCTTTTACAGCATGTATTACTTTATCGGCATTTTCACCGTAACGCATTACTACAATTCCGCCAACAACTTCTCCTTTTCCATTTTCGTCAAAAATTCCCAATCGCAAATCACCACCCATTTGAATTGAGCCAATATCTTTAACTCTTACGGGAACAGCATTATAATTTTTTATTGCAATATTTTCTACATCATTTATATTTTTAATATACCCTAAACCTCTTATGATGTAAGACATATTACTCATTTCAAATTTACGCCCTCCAACATCGTTGTTATTAGATTTTACAGCATTCATTACTTCCATCATGCTGACGTTATAATACTGCATTTTGAGCGGATCTAAGACCAGTTGGTATTGTTTTTCAAAACCACCAAAAGAAGCTACTTCGGCTACACCGGGAACTGTTTGCAGTGCAAATTTCACATACCAGTCTTGTAAGGCTCTTTGCTCTCCCAAGTCCATTCCATTCGTTTCAAAATGATACCAAAAAACATGACCTACTCCTGTACCATCAGGACCTAACGTTGGAACAACATCTTGTGGCAATAAGCGCTGGGCAAAATTTAACCGTTCCAGCACCCGGGTTCTTGCCCAGTAGGTATCTACGTTATCTTCAAAAATGATATAGACAAAGCTCATCCCAAACATGGAAGCTCCTCTTATATTTTTAACTTTTGGTATCCCTTGAAGATTGGAAACCAAAGGATAGGTCACTTGCGCTTCGATTACCTGTGGGCTTCTTCCCATCCATTCCGTAAAAACAATAACTTGATTTTCTGATAAATCAGGGATGGCGTCAATAGGATTTTGCCGGACACTGTATATTCCCCAACTAAATAAACCGGCTGATGCGAGCAACACGATAAATCGGTTTTTCAAGGACAATGAAATCAATTTTTCGACCATATTCTTTTCGTGTTTTCAGTTGGGAAAACCCGAAAATCCCAGAGACTTTTACAGGTTTTATTTAACTAACTGGATTGATCTACAAACTATTTTATGACTTCTTTAGTCAAGTCCATGCCGCATTTTATGCATTTATCACCTTTTTTCCCGGTAACTTCGGGGTGCATTGGACAGGCGTACTTTTTTGAATCGCTTTCCCTTATTTTAGAATCATGATCTACCATTGTAGAGTCGTGATGCATCGTTTCGGAATTATTAGTTTCGGACTCTTTACTTTTTTGGTTGCAAGAAGTCATTACGAATGCCATTAGTATGGCAGAAAAGATTATATTTTTCATATTCTTATTAGTTTTAAATTATGTATTATTTTTATTATTAAAAGTACAAATATTATTTGACAATATAATTGAACAATACTCTGTAAACTAAGTCCTTATAAGACTAACAACTGTAATGTCCAGTTAAAGAATAGCGCACACAAACGTGATTGTTTTACAATTAAAAATAAAGGAGAAATAAGTATTTAAGCAATTTTGCTTATGAATAAGACACACCTAGGGCTGTCAAAAAAAGGTTTTTAGCTTATTTTAGGTATAAGCCATAAAGAATGGAAGCCAGATGAAATATTGACTTCGTTGTGAAAAAAGCTTTGATTTTTATCGCTTACAACACAAAGATTGTTTTTGATTTCAATTTCGTTAAAAGTAATTACACTAAAATGTGCATTTGAAGTGGATGTACAATTTGAGTGACCACATTTGCCTCTGCATTCCTTTTCAGAGTGATCGTTTTTATCGCAGCAGGATTTTTTAAAAAAAACTTATCAATGTTCCGATTACAATTACCTATTTTTGAGTAAATAATTAACAAAAAAAGGTCAACCTATTTCAGGATATGACAAAATCTTCAGATAGTTACCCAAAATTGTATGAGAAAAAAAACCTTAAAGACCATAACCTTTTTTTATATTTTAAGCATAGTTGCTTTATTGATTTTGACTATTTCTTCAATAATCATGATTAATCAAAATGGAATGAATCAAAGACTGCAAGGTTGGGTTAATTTACTTTGGTTACCATTACCTATAGTAACATTAATCATTGACAGAATTTGTGTGCGAAAATTTGGAACGGAAAAATCAAATAAATACGAATTATATGTTTTGGTAGTTTCCATTTCACTCTTTGCAATCAATTGGATCAGATTGCAACTTCAAACATAAAGCAATAAAAAATATCACTTCTTATCATTTTGCCGTTTTATGATTAATTGCAAAGACAAGTCTAACTAAAAAACAACACATTCAGACAATGGAAAACAATAAGAAGTTATCACAGCAACAACAAGAGAAATTACTTAAGTGTCTACAAACTCGTTTTGAAAAAAACAAGAACCGTCATCAAGAATTTGAATGGGATAAAGTGCAAGCAAAACTTAAAACTAACCCCGAAAAACTTTGGTCATTACATGAAATGGAAAGAACCGAAGGCGAACCAGACGTTGTGGGATACGACGACAAAACAAATGAATTTATTTTTTACGATTGCTCGGCTGAAAGTCCAAAAGGTCGTAGAAGTTATTGTTATGACAAAGATGCGTTAGAATCAAGAAAACAAAACAAACCTGAAAATAACGCAGTTGATATAGCACTTTGTATGGGCATCGAAATTTTAAACGAAGAACAATACCGAGCCTTACAACAACTTGGAAATTTTGACACTAAAACCTCCAGTTGGATTAAAACCCCAGACGAAATTAGAAAACGCGGAGGTGCAATCTTTGCAGATTTTAGGTACAACCATGTCTTTGTATATCACAACGGAGCAGAATCTTACTATGCTGCAAGAGGTTTTCGTGGATTATTAAGAATCTAAAAAAACTGTAAGCTAAAACCCATCTCAATAATGAAAATCCACATTATATTCTGTAAACAAGAGGGTTATAGATCAATATTTTTTTGGTTTTCAATAATTTTAGCTTTTGTCACCATTCTTCCAAGAGTGCCAGACCAACCACTTTTATAATGCTTTGCCATTGGAAACAGTTTATGACAACCCCTACAACTGTTTTTATATAGTCTTTTACCCTCTGCTATAGCAAAAGGCAATTCTGTTTGCATCTCTTGGGTAGCTTTAATTCAATACAGCTTAGCTTTTTTATCAAAAAAAAATCCCAATAGAATACCTATTGGGATTAACATTTTTATTTATGCGTGATTATTTCACATCCATTAACTCAACATCAAAAATCAAGGTAGCATTTGGCGGAATAACTCCTCCAGCACCATTAGCTCCGTATCCTAAATAAGCAGGAATCACGAAACGTGCTTTGTCTCCTACTTGCAACAACGCAATACCTTCGTCCCATCCTTCAATAACATTTCCGCGTCCTAATGGAAATTCAATTGGTTTTTTTCTTGGATAAGAACTATCAAACGTTTTTCCGTTTTCTAAAGAACCAGTATAATGTACTGAAACTGTTTTTCCAGCTTCTGCTTTTTTACCATTTCCTTTTTGAATGATTTTATAACGCAATCCGCTTTCTGTTTTTTCAAAACCAGCAGCTAATTTTTCCATAGCTTCTTCCGCTTGACGTTTAGCGTCTTCTAGTCTTTTTAGACGAGAACCTTCAAACGTACGGAACGCTTCAATAGCATTCCAATTTTCAGCTTCTGCTCCTACTCTTATAATTTCAATACTTTCTAAAGCATCACCTTGAGCAACTGCATCCACAATTTCTTGTCCTTCAACCACGTGTCCAAATACTGAATGTTTACCATCTAACCATGGCGTAGGTACGTGAGTAATGAAGAATTGCGTACCATTGGTTCCAGGTCCTGCATTAGCCATAGACAATACTCCTGGTTTGTCATGTTTTAAGGTTGGATGAAATTCATCATCAAACTTGTAACCACCATCACCTGTCCCGGTTCCAAGAGGGCAACCACCTTGAATCATAAAGTCAGGAATCACACGGTGAAATTTCAATCCATCATAATATTTTTGGCCTTGAGGCTTTACTGAGTTTTCTAAATTTCCTTCCGCCAAACCTACAAAGTTCCCAACCGTTCCCGGAGTCAAATCGTGAGTTAATTTCACTAAAATTGAACCTTTTGAAGTATTAAATTTTGCGTAAATACCGTCTTGCATAGTATATTTATTTAAATTTGAAGTGCAAAATTACGATATTAAATTCAAATGGACATTAAAATAATTGGATACGATTCGCAATACAAAAATGATTTCATCCGGTTAAACAAAGCTTGGCTGGAAGAATATTTTTATGTAGAGCCACACGACATCGAAACTTTTGAAAACATTGAAAAGGAGATTATCGAAAAAGAAGGTGAAATCTTTTTTTGCTTGGTAGACAACGAAATTGCTGGAACTGTGGCGATGATAAAAGTCAATCATGAAGTATTTGAATTAGCAAAAATGGCGGTAGATAAGAAGTTTCAAGGAATGAAATTGAGTAACTTATTAATGGAAGCCTCTATCGATTTTGCTAAGAAAAATAACGCTAAAAAAATATTTTTAGTTTCAAACAGAAAGCTTTCAACCGCTTTACATTTATACCGAAAACACTATTTTACAGAAACTCCAATTGATCCAACCGACTATGACAGAGCCGATATTCAAATGGAATTAACCTTATAATTATGAAAACAAACGACTACATAGAAATTAACAAAAAGACCTGGAACAATAAAACCGAAGTCCATGTGACTTCCGATTTTTATGACAACGAAAGTTTTTTAAATGGTAAATCAACTTTAAAGGATATCGAATTACAACTTTTAGGCGATATTACCGGAAAGAAAATACTGCATTTACAGTGCCATTTTGGCCAGGATACACTTTCCTTTGCTCGAATGGGAGCCAAAGCCACAGGCGTTGATTTATCGGACAAAGCCATTGAAAAAGCCAGAGAATTTAACACTCAATTAGGTTTAGAGACACAATTTATCTGTTGTGATTTATACGATTTACCCAATCACCTAAACGAACAATTTGATATTGTATTCACTAGTTACGGTACTATTGGTTGGCTACCCGATTTAGACAAATGGGCCAAAGTAGTTTCACAGTTTTTGAAACCCAATGGTAAATTTGTTTTTGCCGAATTTCATCCTGTCGTTTGGATGTTTGACAATGATTTTAAGGAAGTCTTCTACAGTTATTTCAATGTTGAACCCATTGTTGAAGAAGAAACTGGAACCTATGCCGATAAAAATGCTCCTATTGAAACCAAAACCATCACTTGGAATCATCCGACTTCCGAAGTATTGAATGCCTTAATTCAAAACGGATTGGAACTAAACTCCTTTAATGAATATAATTATTCACCTTACAACTGTTTCAATGAAACAGAAGAATTTGAATCGGGAAAATTCAGAATAAAACATTTAGAAAATAAAATACCGATGGTATTTTCATTGGTAGCAACTAAAAAATAAAAGTATGGCGAGTATTTTCAACACTAATGACAATCAAGATTTAATTTCTAGAATTGAAAAATTAACTCCATCTGCTACTCCGCTTTGGGGAAAAATGACGGTAGACCAAATGCTAAAGCATTCCATTGCTCCTATAGACGTGGTTTTTGGTGATTTAGTCATTAAAATGCCATTTTACATGGGATGGTTGGGACGAATGTTTAAAAAATCAGTCCTGAATAATGAGTTTAAAAAAGGTAGTCCAACTGCAAAAGAATTTATTTTTAAAGAGCGTTATAATTTTGAACAATCAAAACAGGAACTAATTGAAAAAACTCGAAAATTTCAAGACGGCACCAAAGTTATTAAACTAGAAAGACATCCGTTTTGGGGGAAAATGAACCCTCAAGAATGGGATACCTTAATGTGGAAACATTTGGATCATCATTTAAAACAATTTGGTGTTTAATTTTTAGTAGTACCTTTGCCATCTGAAAAAATTGAAATACAAAAAATGAGAATCGATATCATTACTGTTTTACCTGAACTTATGCAAAGCCCGTTTGACGGTTCTATTATGAAAAGAGCTGTTCAAAAAGGATTGGTAGAGGTTCATTTTCACAATTTAAGAGAATACACTACCGATAAACGTCGCAGTATTGACGACTACCAATTTGGCGGTGGTGCCGGAATGGTGATGATGATTCAACCTATAGACGATTGCATTTCAAAATTAAAATCAGAAAGAAATTACGACGAAATCATCTACATGACTCCCGATGGTGAAACACTAAATCAGCCATTAGCCAACAGAATGTCAATGTATGAAAACATTATTATTTTATGTGGCCATTACAAAGGTGTCGATCAAAGAGTACGCGATTTACACATCACCAAAGAGATTTCTATTGGTGATTATGTTTTAAGCGGCGGTGAAATTGGAGCCATCGTTTTGTGTGACGCTTTAATTAGATTAATTCCGGGAGTATTGAGTGACGAGACTTCTGCCCTAACCGATAGCTTTCAAGACAACCTCCTTTCTCACCCAATTTATACACGTCCTGCTGAATATAAAGGGATGAAAGTTCCCGAAGTTTTACTAAGTGGTCATTTTGCCAACATAGAAAAATGGAGAGAAGAAAAAGCTTACGAGCATACGAAAAATAGAAGACCCGATTTATTAGAAGAATGATAAAGTCCTAAAAATAAAAGTCTAAAGATGCCTTTTTAATAAAACTTTCGACTTTTGACTTGTGCCTTTCGACTTTTTTCGTAACTTTGCACCCACATTTGACCAACCTCTGGCGAAAACCGTGAATGTTGCTCAGAATTTAATTTTTTAAAATTTAGTCAAAATGGCAAATTTATTAGATTTCGTTAATAACGAATTATCTGCAAGAAAAGATTTCCCTGCTTTCGGAGCTGGTGATACTATCACAGTTTACTACGAAATTAAAGAGGGTGAAAAAACAAGAACTCAGTTCTTCAAAGGAGTTGTTATCCAAAGAAGAGGTACTGGTGCAACTGAAACTTTTACTATCCGTAAAATGTCAGGTGCTGTAGGTGTAGAGCGTATCTTCCCTGTAAACATGCCAGCGTTACAAAAAATTGAATTGAACCAAAGAGGTAAAGTTCGTAGAGCTCGTATCTACTACTTCAGAGATCTTACTGGTAAAAAAGCAAAAATCAAAGAAAGAAGAAGATAATTCACTTTCTGAAGTTTATAAAATTAGTCCCGAGAATATCGGGACTTTTTTTATGCAAAAAAAATGAGACTGAATTTTAACAATCCTACATTTTTAATCATCCAAATTAGCAATCTCGCAAATCTTCGCTTTCTAGTGAAATCTACCTCTTTTTTGGACTGATTTTCTTATATTTGCTACTCAATTTTTCAAATCAAGATTCACAATGTCAAACAAATCAACGATTCATTACACCCTAACAGATGAAGCGCCTATGTTGGCTACTCATTCGTTCTTACCAATTGTAAAAGCGTTTACTGCTCCTGCAAATATTGATATACAAATACGTGATATTTCCCTAGCGGGCCGAATATTATCTAATTTCCCAGAATATTTAAAAGAAAATCAAAAAGTAGCTGATAATTTGGCCGAATTAGGACAATTGGCTACTACTCCAGAAGCCAACATCATAAAGCTTCCTAATATTTCTGCTTCTGTTATTCAATTAAAAGAAGCTATTGCCGAATTACAATCGCATGGTTTTGCAGTGCCAAACTATCCTGAGGAGCCACAAAATGAGGATGAGAAAAACATCAAGACAAAATATTCAAAAGTATTAGGTTCTGCAGTAAATCCAGTTTTACGCGAAGGAAACTCGGACCGTCGTGCTCCTAAAGCCGTTAAAAACTACGCCAAACAAAATCCTCATAAAATGGGCATTTGGGCTTCCGATAGTAAAACTTCTGTAGCTCACATGAACACGGGTGATTTTTATGGTACTGAGAATTCAACAACCGTTGAAAAAGAAGGTAAATTCAGAATTGTATTTACAGGTAACGATGGTTCATCAAAAGTTTTAAAAGACTTTTCAAATTTAAAAGCCGGTGAAGTTATCGATTCATCTGTAATGAATTTAGTAGCTTTAAAATCATTTGTAAGAGAAACGATCGTTCAAGCGAAAGAAAAAAATGTATTGCTTTCAGCTCACCTAAAAGCGACGATGATGAAAGTTTCTGATCCCATTATTTTTGGTGCTATTGTAGAAACTTTCTTTTCAGATGTTTTTAATAAATATGCCGATTTGTTTAAATCATTGGATATTAATCCGAACAATGGTTTACAAGATTTATACGAAAAACTAGCTGGAAATACTCAAGAAGCTGAAGTAAAAGCGGCAATTGAAGCTGCTTTAGCCAATGGTCCTCGTGTGGCGATGGTAAATTCAGACAAAGGAATTACCAATTTCCACGTTTCTTCCGATGTGATTGTAGATGCTTCTATGGCCGCTTTAGCACGTAACGGTGGTAAAATGTGGAATGCAGCAGGAAAAGAGGAAGATACCGTTTGTATTATTCCAGACCGTACTTATGCAGGCTTTTACCAAGCGGTTGTTGACGATATGATTGCAAACGGTGCATTAGACCCTAAAACCATGGGAACAGTTCCTAACGTTGGTTTGATGGCTCAAAAAGCAGAAGAATATGGTTCACACGACAAAACTTTCCAAGCGGATGCTGCTGGTGTAATAAAAGTAGAAGACGAGAACGAAACTGTTTTATTATCACAAGTTGTGGAAGCAGGTGACATTTTCAGAATGTGTCAAACCAAAGACGCTCCTATTCAAGACTGGGTAAAATTAGCCGTAAACAGAGCTCGTTTATCGGACACTCCAGCTATTTTCTGGTTAGACAAAGGTCGTGCCCACGATAGCCAAATGATCAAAAAAGTAGAGAAATATTTGAAAGATTTTGATACTACTGGTCTTGACATTCGCATCATGGATGTAAAAGATGCCATGGCCGAAACTTTAAAAAGAATCCGCGAAGGAAAAGATACGATTTCTGTTTCAGGAAACGTGCTACGTGATTATTTAACCGATTTATTCCCTATTTTAGAATTAGGAACGTCTGCCAAAATGTTATCTATTGTTCCCTTAATGAATGGCGGTGGATTGTTTGAAACAGGTGCTGGAGGTTCTGCCCCTAAACACGTGGAGCAATTTGTAGAAGAAGGTTATTTACGTTGGGATTCATTAGGTGAATTCTTGGCGCTACAGGCTTCTTTAGAGCATTTGGCACAAACACAAAACAATACAAAAGCACAAATTTTAGCCGATACTTTAGACGAGGCCAATGCTAAATTCTTAGCTAATGATAAATCACCGGCACGTAAAGTTGGTGAAATTGACAACAGAGGTTCGCATTTCTATTTGGCATTATATTGGGCACAAGCTTTGGCCAATCAAACAAAAGATGCCGAATTGCAAGCTAAATTTGCTCCAATTGCTCAAGAAATGACAGCTAATGAAGCTAAAATTGATGCCGAATTAATTGGATCTCAAGGAAAACCACAAAACATAGCAGGTTATTATCATCCATCTGATGAGGCTACCGCAAAAGCGATGCGTCCAAGTATAACTTTCAATACTATTTTAGCACAATTGAATTAATATTCCTTGAAAATAATCAGAAAAAGGCAACCTAAAGGTTGCCTTTTTAATTAACCCTATGTTAACAAATGTTTTGTGTGGTATTTCCGATATTTGTATAACCTATAGTCACTATTATGCGGACGATCAAAAAAAAAATAGCGGTTTTCATCTTCCTGATAACCCATTCATTATTGGCTCAAGAAAAATTTACTATTAGTGGGGTCGTTTCCGATGTAAAATCAAACGAAACATTAATAGGTGCAACCCTTCAAGTGAAAGGTACCTCAATCTATGCTTTTACCAATGAATATGGCTTTTATTCAATTACTTTACCCAAAGGCAATTATTCGCTTTTAGCCAGTTATGTTGGTTTTCAAACTGTAGAAGAAAAAATCAGCCTACTACAAAATACCAAACAAAACTTTAAGCTTTATACAGAAAGCAAACAATTGGAAGAAGTAATACTCACCGATAATAAAACAAAAGCCAATATTCGTAAACCGGAAATGAGTGTCAACAAACTTTCGATTGCCACAATCAAACAAATGCCTGTTGTTTTAGGAGAAGTAGACATCATAAAGGCGTTACTTTTTTTACCAGGTGTAACCAATGCCGGAGAAGGACAATCAGGATTCAATGTGCGTGGTGGTGGTGCCGATCAAAACCTCGTATTATTAGATGAAGCTACCATTTATAACACTTCGCACGTTTTTGGATTATTTTCTGTCTTCAACCCAGATGCTATTAAAGATCTTAAACTATACAAAGGAGGCATTCCAGCTAAATTTGGAGGAAGAGCCTCTTCGGTTTTAGACATTTATCAAAAAGATGGCAATAGCAATGAATTCAATATGAATGGTGGAATAGGATTAATAAGCAGTCGTATTTTAGCAGAAGGTCCCATTGTGAAAGAAAAAGGATCATTTCTTATTGGAGGACGTGGTTCTTATGCCCACTTATTTTTAAAACTCACCGACAACAAAAATGTGGCCTATTTCTACGATTTGAATACCAAAATGAATTACAAACTAGATAAAGACAACAGTTTGTTTCTTTCTGGTTATTTTGGAAGAGATGTATTTTCGCTAAACGAAAGTTTTACCAATACCTACGGCAATACCACCTTAAACCTACGTTGGAACCATTTGTATTCCGATAAATTATTCTCCAACCTCTCACTGATTTATAGTGATTATTACTACGGACTAAAACTTGATTTTATTGGTTTTAATTGGGAATCCGGAATTAAAAATTTCAATATCAAATACGATTTCAAACACTATCTATCCGAAAAACTAAAATTAAATTATGGAGTCAACGCCATATACAACAATTTTAATCCCGGGACAATCGAACCAATTGATGACGAATCATCGATTAATTTTAGACAACTCGACAGAAAGTATGCTTTTGAACCGGCAATATACATGGATGCCGAACAAAAAATGGACGACAAAGTTACCATCGCTTACGGGTTGCGCTACAGTCTTTTTCAGCGTTTGGGACAATCTACGATAAATTATTACGAAAATAATCAAGCAGTTGTTTATGATGAAGAACTCAAAATTTACGACAAAGCTGTCCCTATTTCGACAAAAGATTTCGGTAAAAATAAAAAAATTGCCGAATTCAGCTATTTGGAACCTCGTTTTTCCATGGCCTATGAATTGAACAGCGATCAATCCCTTAAATTAAGCTACAATAGAATGGTGCAGTATTTACAATTGGTTTCAAATACAGCTTCTCCTACTCCACTCGATGTTTGGACACCAAGTGATAATTACATCAAACCGCAAATCGCCGATCAAATTGCGTTGGGATATTACAACAATTTTAAGGACGACGAATACACCCTTGAAGTTGAAACCTATTACAAAGGCATTCAAAATCGAATGGATTATATCGATGGAGCCGATTTAATTGCCAATGAAGCCATTGAACAAGTAATTCTTAACGGACGCATGCGTTCCTATGGTCTGGAAATACTCGCCCGCAAAAATACTGGCAATTTTAATGGTTGGGTTGCTTATACATTATCCAAATCCGAGCAACAAACTCCGGGAAGAACATCCACTGAAATTGGAATCAACAACGGAAACTGGTACCGATCGGCTTATGATAAAACACATAATTTAGCAATAACTGGTGGATATAAACTAAATCAAAAGTGGAATTTTGGTGCGAATTTTACTTTGCAATCAGGTCAACCCGTTACCTATCCATCAGGAAAATACGTCTACGAAGGTGTAGTGGTTCCCAGTTATAATTCCAGAAACAGGAACCGATTGCCTGCATACCATCATTTAGATGTTTCCGCCACATTAACTCCAAGAAAAAACAATAAAAGAAACTGGAAAGCCGAATGGGTTTTTAGCATTTATAATCTATACAGCCGTCAAAATGCGGCTTCCATAAGTTTCAGACAAAATTCAGAGACCGGAGTAAATGAAGCCGTTAAACTTTCCATTTTTGGAATTGTGCCTTCGGTATCGTACAATTTTAAATTTTAACATCATGACAAAAAAACTCAATCATATTGTACTAGTATTATTCGCCATCCTCTTATTTGGTTGCGAAAAAGTTGTTGATATTCCGCTTGAAAATGCCAATCCAAAATTAGTCATCGATGCCAATATTAAATGGCAAAAAGGAACAACTGGCGAAAATCAAACCATCAAATTAAGCTTAACTAATGATTTTTATACTAATGAAATAGCCATTGCTTCTGGCGCAACAGTTACAGTTACGGATAGTGATAACAATATATTTGATTTCATACAGGTTCCTGATACCCCAAATTATGTATGTTCCAATTTTATTCCTGAAATCAATAAGGAGTACACTTTAAACGTAGTTTATCAAGGTGAAAATTATAGTTCTACCTCCAAATTATTAGCGACACCCGACATCATTAATGTGCAACAGGAAACTGTGCCTGGAATAGATGGAAAAGATGAAATACAGCTTAAATTCTTTTTTCAAGACAACGGGAATGAAAACAATTTTTATCTTTTAGGAGTAAACAACCCAAAAAAGAAACTGCCCGAATATGGCGTAGTTAGTGATGAATTTTTTCAAGGCAACGTCATGTTTGGCTTTTACGCCAGCGAAGTAGAACAAGGCAAAATTATTAATCTTAATGTGAGAGGTATAACCAATTCTTATTACAATTACATGGCCAAACTGATTGCCATTTCGAGTACCAATTCAGGCAATCCATTTGCTACGCCGCCAGCGACCTTGCGAGGTAATATTTTAAACCAATCCAATCAAGACAATTACCCATTGGGGTATTTTAGTTTGAGCGAAATTGATTCGAGAAACTATTTAGTCCAATAATTTGTATCTTTGATAAAATCCCTTTTCCTTTTTACACTCAAAATTTAAACCCAAATGTCCTCACATCATATCGTTCGCGACGATCAAGAACCTGCTTTAATTATTGCTAATGGTGCCGAATGCTCTAACGAATTATTAGGTCAATTATTAGAATGGTCCCCTTTTGTGATTGTTTTAGATTCAGCTATCGAACGCGTATTAGATTTAGGAATAAAAATCGATGTCCTTTTGGGTGATTTTGACCGTGGTTTTGATGCCGAATATTATAAAGAAAAGCAATATCCCCTTGAAATTGTTCATACGCCTGACCAGGAAAAAACAGATTTGGAAAAAGCCTTCGATTATCTTGTTCAAAAAGGGCATAAAGCCGTAAATGTAGTTTGGGCCACCGGAAAAAGAGCCGATCATACCATTACCAACATCACCAATATTGTTCGGTTTAGAGAACAATTAAAAATTGTGATTATTGACGACCACTCCAAAATATTTTTACTCCCTCAAAAATTCGAAAAATGGTATACCAAAGACAGTATAATTTCGTTAATTCCCATAGGTGAAGTAACCGGAATATCTTCCGAGAATTTATTTTACGCACTATCTGACGACACTTTAAACATAGGGTACCGCACAGGAAGCAGTAACCATGTCGAAAAAGATGGAATGGTTATTGTATCTCATAAAACAGGTAATTTATTATTAATTGAATCCTTTGATTAACTATGAAAAATATTTTTAAAATCTTAATCTTACTTATAAGTTTTTCGGCAATGGCACAAGAAAAACTGACTTTTGACCAATCGCTAACAAAAGCACAAACCGAACATAAAAATGTCTTGTTGTTCTTTTCGGGTTCCGATTGGTGTGCACCTTGCGTAAAATTCAAGAAGTTTTTTGTCGACAGTGAACAATTTAAAAATTTTAGTACTGAAAAATTGGTAGTGTACAATGCCGATTTTCCACGTCAAAAAAAGAACCAGTTAGCAAAAGAAATAGCCGCCGAAAATGGCAAATTGGCAGAAAAATACAACTCAAAAGGACAATTCCCTATGATTTTACTTTTGAATGAAAAAGGAGATATCCTCAAAAAATGGGAACAACTGCCTAGCGAAACACTAGAACAATTTATTGAAAAGCTGAAGTCCTAATGCTGTTGAAAAAGGTTGAAAAATTAATGGGAAATCGGTTTGAGATTTCCGTTATCGGGCCTGATGACAATTGGTGTTCCGAGAGAATTAATTTGGCAATCGAAGAAATAAAACGTATCGAAAAATTGTTAACCACTTTTTCTACCGATAGTATAACCTATCAGATTAATGAAAATGCGGGTATAAAACCAATTCTTGTTACTGATGAAGTTTTCAACTTGATTAAACGCTGCCAAATGATTTCACAAATGACCCAAGGGGCTTTTGACATCAGTTATGGCGGCATTGATAAAAAATTCTGGAATTTCGATTTAAAAATGACTTCCCTACCCGATTCTGACTCAGCCAAAAAATCGGTAGAATTAATCAATTATCAGAACATCATTCTGGATGAAGAAAAGAAAACGGTTTTCCTAAAATTAAAGGGAATGCGAATTGGTTTTGGAGGAATTGGCAAGGGTTATGCCGCCGAAATGGCTAAAAAAATACTCCTTGAAAATGGGGTTGAAAACGGCATTGTAAATGCTTCTGGCGATTTATCCGCTTGGGGACACCAGGAAAACGGAAAAAATTGGACCATTGGGGTGGCCGACCCTAATCATCGTAACGAAATTTTCTCTACCTTTAATATTACAAACACCGCGGTGGCAACATCGGGCAATTATGAAAAATTCGTAATGATAGGCAATCAAAAATATTCCCACACCATAGATCCTAAAACAGGCTATCCGGTAAGAGGCATAAAAAGTGTCACCATTATTGCTCAAAATGCGGAGATTGCCGATGCTTTAGCCACACCGGTAACCGTAATGGGAATTGAAGTCGGTATGGATTTCATCAACCAATTAAAGCACATTGGCTGCATTATTATAGACGATAACGATAAAAAATATTTTTCTAAAAACATCAACCTAACCTAAACGCTATGAAACCTATTGTTTGCCTTTTCTTTTTACTGGGAGTCAGTTGTACTTCGGTAAAAG
>Ga0209599_10000306_pt1 | contig 34695 bp, 31 predicted proteins | sample Shrwel_input2_FT_FD_187534 | JGI IMG/M metagenome (GOLD analysis project Ga0209599, IMG submission 187534) | Subsurface microbial communities from deep shales in Ohio, USA - Utica-3 well 1 S input2 FT (SPAdes) (version 2) ...
GTGTTACGTTGCAAGGCCGCAGCCTATCCAACTATTTACGCTTAGCTTGGTCAAGTTAAGCCAATTATCACGCCTTTAACGTTGCTGCCAACGCGGTTGCATTTTGTGCAACTAAGCCATAAATAGATAATTGTGGATTAACTCCCAAACTGGTGGGAAACACCGAACCATCAAAAATAGATAAATTCTTGAATTGATGATGACGACCTTGGCTATTAACTACGCCCATTGTTTCGTCTTCACTCATCATACAACCGCCCATTAAATGCGCGGTAAACAAAGCAGTACGAAACTTTTTGTAGGGTAATTGTTCGATTTGTGCTTTGGCTTCTGCCCAAGAGCTTACCCATTTTGCATCTAAATGAGCCGCACGGACTTTAGTTGCGCCTGCGGCAAATTGCGCCTCGGCCATACTTAAATACGCCCGTTTTGCGCCTTCCCAAATAAAATCAGTGACTTCATAGTCCAAAACAGGGTCACCATTGTCATCAATCGACACTTCACCACCTTGGCTATCGTCCACAAAACCATCACGCATCAAGGCCAACATAGCGTTGGTATGGGGTAATAAAGTCATTTCTTCTTTGAGTGTTTGTCCCCATGTACCCAAAATGCCACTGGCAATGGCAGGAAACACAGGCGGTACTTCTAACTTATAGCCCATTGCGCCCGTTGCCCCATTTTTCCATTGAAAAAAGTCTGAGGCAATCGATTGCGGTGCGCCGTGAAAAGGGTTAATTTCTTGCGGCATTTGAGCCAAAGTTAACACCACAGGATGAATACAGGTGCGTTTGCCTACGCGGTCATAAGGGTTGGGCGCATCAGAACGTAACAACAAAGCAGGGGTATTAAGCGCACCACCTGCCAAAATATAATGCTTGGCTTTGATTTGGACTTCGATGCCTGTTTTTTTATGAGTTGAAGCATCTAAGGCTAAAGCCAATAAACCTGTCACTTGATTATCTTTAAACAAAACACGCTCAACGCGCAAATGATGCACTAATTCTGCACCTTGTGCTAAGGCACTTGGAATCGTAGAAACTAACATCGACTGTTTGGCATTGACAGGACAGCCCAAACCACAATAACCACTATTCCAACAACCTTTAACGTTACGCGGAATAACGTGCCATTCCCAGCCTAATTTTTTGCAGCCATCCGTTAATACTTGATTATTAGCGTTAGCAGCCATTGCCCACGGCTCAATATTCAGGCGTTGCTCCATTTTTTCAAACCACGGTTTCATTTCTTCGGGGCTATGACCTTTTACGCCATGTGCCGTTGCCCAATGTTTGAGTGTTTCATCGGGAGTTCTAAAACTGGCTGTCCAATTAACGACCGTTGTGCCACCCACAGAACGCCCTTGTAAAATGGCAATTGCGCCGTCACTGGTGGCACGTCCTGCGGCTTCTTGGTACAACTCACGATAAGCGCGTGATTCATCCATATCTTTAAAGTGAGCCGAAGTTTTAAGTGCACCTTCTTCTATCATTAAGACCTTTAAGCCTGCTTGCGTTAAAATCTCTGCGGCCGTGCCGCCGCCTGCGCCTGTGCCTACAATTACTACATCAGCTTCTAGGGTAATGTTTTTGTTGAGTGTCGCTGCGTCCGTTACTTTCCAACCTGAGGCTATACCTGTGGTGTAAATATCATCAATCGCCATTTTTTATTACTCTTGTTAACTGTTGACGGCTTGGTACATCGAAGCCAAGTGAGTATAACCTGTGTATTGCTGTGCTTCGGGCAAGCTAAAATAAGAGACTGCCACTAATTTGCTTAATACGCGATAACCTGCGTTAAACGGACTAATCGAACTGCTTTCCCAACGCATTAAAAAATGTTTTACCTGCTCGGGTGTGGCTTGTGGCCAACCTGCATAAACGCCTGTGGTGAGCCAACGGGTAATTTTACCGTCTAATAAATCAAGTAGTTTATAAATTTCGGTTTGCGCTTTGCTGCCTAAGTTGGCACAAGCTCCATCTATATTTTTTAAAATATTTACGACTAAAGCCTGATAGTTGTGGCTTTGGCTATGAATCATATCGCCTAAAACCACAGGAATTAAGGCACTAAATAGGCTTAAATCACCGTCACGCAAAAAGCTAAAACCTTTGCTAGCCCTAGGAGGTGCAGAGCTGCAAGCTGTGAGTGCTGCGCCTGAGGTGGTGGCAATGGCGAGTGTTCCCCATGTGCCTAAGCGCAAAAAAGTACGCCGTGATAGCGTATGGGCTTGATAAGTAGACATGATGATAAAACCCTTATTACGTTTTAATTGGAAGTTGAGACTAGCGTTGCGGTGGTTATTGTTGTTGCTTGGTACGTTAGTCTTAAAATAATGCGTTAAATAAACACAGAGTACGATAAGGGTCAATAGTTAAGTGTAAAAGAGAGAGTATCGCAAAACAAAAAATGTGTTTTGCGATATTTTTGGGGCGTGTTATACCCCAATATTAGCAAGCGTTCTAATAATGCTACTAATAACACTAGCTACAATTGGATGCTCTACTTCTAGTTCTGCTTCTGCACTGCGTAATAAATTGATCATACGTTCATAATCAACTTGCTCATGCGATTGTAGATGTAATTCTAAGTCACATAATTGAGCCTGTAGGTTTTCTTGGTGTACAGGAGGGAGTGGATGTAGCTCTAAAATTTGACGGGCTTTGGCGATGTGTTCACCAACGATTTGTTTGGGCATAATGGTTATCCTTTAAAATTTATCTTTAAAAAAGCCCCTTCGACTCCGCTCGGGGAGCGTTGTGATGTTGGCTGAGTGGAGTCGAAGCCACAACTGACAGGCATTTAGAGTGTACGCTAATCTAAAAAAAATCGCTAATAACAAGCTTTATTAAGTGGCTGGCGCATGATTTGTATTGTGGTATGGTTTATACCAAAATCATGGCTTAATTTGTGGGTTAGCTCCTGTAAAAACTCATCATTGTTGGGTGGTGTTGGCATAATTAATTGCACTGTGAGTGCAATTTCGGAGCTGCTTAACGCCCAAATATGTAGATCATGTGCTGCCGTGACCTTAGGCAAAGACAATAAATAGTGTCGAACTTTATCAAGCTCTACGCTTTCTGGCACACCATCTAAACTCAAATGTAACGACTGTTTTAATAAGCCCCATGTTCCTATAATAATGACACCTGCTATTAATAAACTCATGACAGGGTCTAGCCATGCCCAGCCATAAAACACATACAATAAGCCCGTTATAATCACCCCTAAAGAGACTAAAGCATCGGCAGCCATGTGTAAAAATGCCCCTTTGATATTAATGTCGTGCTGGCTGTCGCGCATAAATAGCCAAGCTGTTACGCCATTAATCACTACTCCAATACTGGCAACCCAAATCATCATCATGCCGTTTATAGGGTTGGGTTGATGCAAACGACCAATGGCTTCCCATGCCATTGCCCCCATCGCTATTAGTAGCAACATGGCATTGATTAATGCAGCCAACACCGATGCGCGTCGCCAACCGTAGGTTCGATAGTCATTGCCTTGTTTTTTGCCTAACCACAAGGCCGACCATGCTAATAACAATGCTAAGACATCACTTAAATTATGTCCTGCATCTGCCATTAAAGCCAATGACTGTGCTTGCCAACCTAAAATAGCTTCAATGATTACAAAAGCGATATTTAGGCTAATACCAATAGCAAAAATATGCCCATAATTTGTGGGAGCGTGACTATGATGATGCGTGTGGTTTGATACGTTACAATCGTGGCTGTGATGATGTGAACTCATACGCTGTATCCAAATTTAAGAGACCATAAGCCATGTTACAGTCATTAATTGCAATTAGTATAGGGGCATCCATCGGGGCAATCAGTCGTTGGCTAGTAGGTTTATGGTTAAACACATGGTTGGCACATTTACCTTTAGGGACATTACTGGTTAATTTAGTCGGTGGTTATTTTATTGGTGTAGCTTTGGCACTTTTTGCAGCTCATCCTCAGTGGTCGCCCGAATGGCGTTTGTTAATTGTTACTGGATTTTTAGGGGGATTGACCACATTTTCGACTTTTTCGTTAGAGATGGCACAGTTATTACAACAAGAAAAATGGTTGTGGTTATTTGTAGGCATCAGTAGTCATGTCTTGGGCTCAATTATAATGACATTATTGGGTTTATGGACAGTTGCCACAATCAAAGCCTATTAGGGTAGGAGTGAGTAATATCCTCACTCCTAATAAAAATATTTAAAGTAAGGTGTTGTTGGTAAGAATAATGACACCAATCACTATAAAAATAGCAGCAGCTACGCCATGAATTAAGCGTATGGGAAGCTTTTTGGCAAAATGATTGCCTAAATAAACTGCGGGAACATTAGCCAACATCATGCCACAGGTTGTTCCTAAGATGACCCAAATAAATTCTTGAGCATATTTTGCACTTAAGGCGACAGTTGCAATTTGGGTTTTATCACCCATTTCTGCTAAAAAAAAGGCGATCACTGTTGTCCCAAATACCCCAAAACGAGCATTGTTTAGCTGTTCATCTTCGTCAATTTTATCGGGAATTAAAATCCACGCACCCATGATAATAAACGATAAACCCAGTACCCATTGCATGATGTTTTTGCCAATGAGTTGAGTAATCCACACACCAATAGCTCCTGCAAAGGCGTGATTAACAAGTGTAGCCACCAAAATACCTAAAACAATAGGTACGGGTTGACGAAAGCGAGCAGCTAGTAAAAAAGCAAGGAGTTGGGTTTTATCACCCATTTCGGCAAGTGCAACAAGGGCAGTGGCTAGTAAGAAGGCAGTCATTAAACACTCCCAGTCGGCATATTTAAACCATGACTTAACGCATCTGGCCGACTGAGTGCAGATGGATTAAGTCAATGGTCTCGCCAAACTGTCAGGTATATACCCAATAAGTTATATACACCATGTTCTGTGGAACAAATATGTTGATGTATATGCGTCAGCAAAAAAAGCCAACGAAGACTACTCCCCAAAGACAAGCAGAGTTTAACATAAGTGCATGTTAAATAGGCAAAAAAAAGCCCACAATAAGTGGGCTTGATAAAAAGTCATTAAGCTACGAGAATTAGAGCTATCGCTTTTTATATAAAATTAATTAAGCGGCTTTATTCATAGGAAAGTGCCAGAGTTTCATTAACTCATCACAGGCATCTACAATCATTTCTTCGGTAATAGGAATCTCACGGCCTTGCTCATCAACTAAGGCAGCACCGTAGAAAGCTTGCAAATCAAACACGTTGTTATCCATTTTTTTGCTCATTTCGACGACTTGCATAATAAACCTCACTTGCCTAGCGCATATGCGGGGGTAACGGCTTCTTGATAATGTTAGTATAGAAAAGTAATCTCTTTGTGTATCCCTAAACCTATCCTAATCTGTAACGAACTATGAAACATGAGAATAATTCTTGCTTGCATCCTTTACATATCGGTTTGCTAATTAATCCCATCGCAGGTTTAGGTGGTGAGTTGGCACACAAAGGCAGTGACCATCTACATTTACTGGTTGAGAGTTTGGAACAATCACGCGCCAATCAACGCTGTTATCAAACCTTAAAATTATTACAAATGTATGCACCGCAACTACATTTTTATTGTGCGAGTGGTTTAATGGGTGAAGATGTTTTGTCTTTAGCAGGATTTAAGGCGCAAGTAGTGTATCAGTCTGCTTTAAATAGTACCGCCCAAGATACGATATTGGCTGCGACGGCTTTAATTAATCAGCCTATAGATATTTTATTATTTGTGGGAGGAGATGGCACAGCACGTAATTTATGTCAGGCACAGGTCAATAAACCTGTGTTGGGTTTGCCCGCAGGAGTCAAAATGCACTCTGGCGTTTTTGCTTTAAATCCCGAAAGTGCCGCAGAAGTATTAATTAAATTAATGATGGGCGCAGGTGTAGCGGTAGAACAAGCCGAGGTGCGAGATTTAGATGAATTGGCGTTACAACAAGGTAAAGTCAAAGCTCAATTTTATGGTGAATTGACCATTCCTGTAGATACAAAACTTATACAACAAATGAAGTGTGCCTCGCCCGACAGTGACGAATTAGTACAAACCGAGATTGCGGCATTTGTGTGCGAAAACTTAGAGCAAGATGTTTTATATTTGTTTGGTGTGGGGAGTACCTGTGCGGCAATTATGGCACAATTGGGCTATGAACATACCTTATTAGGCTTTGATGCCATATTAAATGGTGTATTAATTGGCCGAGATTTAAACAGTGAATCTATATGGGCATTAGTACAGCAATACCCCAGCAAAATTCTTTTAACGGTAACAGGTGGGCAGGGCATATTAATTGGGCGTGGCAATCAACAGCTTACGCCGCAAATTTTACAGCACGTAGGACGCGATAGCCTATGGGTAGTGGTTTCACCTAATAAATTACAAGCATTAGGAGGAAGAGGGTTGGTCTTGGATACGGGCGATGTTGAGCTTAATAAAGCATGGCAAGGTTTAATTAATGTGACTACTGGTTACGATCAGCAACAATTATATTATGTTGGGTAGTACAAAATTTCCCTCTCCTTTAAGGAGAGGGAGTTTTAGACTTAACGTTGACCCCACAAAGAGCCATGAGCAGGCACTTCATTAGGAATTTGTAAGGCTTCTAAAGCAGCAATACGGGTTTCAATCGCAGGGTGCGAAGCAAAAAACTTAGCCAAGCTAAACCCTTCTTTTTTGCCTTCGGTAATCGCCAAAGCAGTCATTTCGGCAGGCATTTGGTCTGGCACTTCATGTTCAGCTTGTAGGCGACGCAAGGCGTTAATCATGGATTGTTTGCCTGCTAAACGTGCACCTGCTTCGTCGGCTCTAAACTCACGACGACGTGAAAACCACATTACAATAGTAGAAGCCAAAATACCTAATACGATGTCAGCAATAATACTCGTTACAAAGTAAGCAATACCTGGCCCATCTTCATTTTTAAACACGACGCGGTCAACAAAGTTACCAATAATACGAGAGAAGAACATCACAAAGGTATTAACAACACCTTGAATTAAACTTAGCGTAACCATATCACCATTAGCTACGTGGCCAATTTCGTGGCCTAAAACAGCGCGTACTTCATCACGACTCATACGGTCTAATAAACCGCTAGAGACAGCGACTAAAGCAGCATTTTTGTTCCAACCTGTTGCAAACGCATTGGATTGAAAACTTGGAAAAATACCCACTTCGGGCATTTTAATCCCCGCTTTTTGAGACAATTCAGCAACAGTTTCGACTAACCAACGCTCTTCGGCACTGCGCGGTGTTTCGATAATTTGTGTGCCTGTGGTGCGTTTAGCCATCCACTTAGACATCAATAACGAGATAAACGAACCTACCATACCAAAGACAAAACACATGACCAACAGATTGGATAAATTTAAACCATTACCCACTGTATGTGTCGCACCAACACCCAACACACTCAAAACAATACCTGCGACTAGCACAATCGCTAAGTTGGTGAGCAGGAATAAGAAGATACGAAACATAAATTTAAACTCCAAATAAACGGACTACACCGATTAAGTTTAAGGTAAGGATGTTAAGTCGGGATTACAAGAGTACAGTATTATCAGTTTGTAACGAGCAAGCGTTATTTATACATAAGAGGCTTCGACTCCGCTCAGCCAACGATTAAACGTTCTCTGAGCGGAATTGAAGGTTTTGGCCACTAAGAAGCGTGTTTTTCTTCAAGTAACAAAGGGGCAAACCTTGCACGATATTGAGCTAAAAAACGTGCTAAACGAGTAATGGCTTCTTTTAGTTCATCAATATGCGGCAAAAACACCACTCTAAAATGATCGGTGTGTGGCCAATTAAAACCAGTGCCTTGTACCAGTAACACTTTTTCGGCTTCTAAAAACTCTAAAATAAAGGCTTGGTCATCTTTGATCGGATACATGGTCGGGTCTAACTTAGGAAACAAATACAATGCGCCTTCAGGTTTAACACAACTTACACCGGGAATATCATTTAACATTTGCCATGCAATTTCACGCTGTTCATACAAACGACCTTTAGGGCGAATTAAATCGTTAATACTTTGATAACCACCTAATGCAGTTTGAATGGCAAATTGTGCTTGTACGTTGGCGCATAAACGCATTGACGCTAACATATCTAAACCTTCAATGTAGTCTTTTGCTATGCGTTTGTTGCCACTTACCATGAGCCAACCCGCTCTAAAGCCTGCCACGCGATACGATTTAGATAAACCATTAAAGGTCACGCAAAATAAGTCGTCACATAAAGTGGCAATTGAGATGTGCTGTGCGCCATCGTATAAAATCTTGTCGTAAATCTCATCAGCAAAAATAATCAAATCATGGCGACGTGCAAGGGCAATAATGCCCTCTAAAATATGCTTAGGATATACCGCACCAGTTGGATTATTGGGGTTTATTACCACAATACCGCGTGTTTTTTCGGTGATTTTAGCTTCAATATCGGCTAAATCAGGATACCAGCCATTGTTCTCGTCACATAAATAATGGCTTGGTGCGCCACCTGCTAAGGTAACAGCCGCTGTCCATAACGGATAGTCAGGCGCAGGAATGAGCATCTCGTCGCCATTGTTTAATAAGGCTTGCATTGCCATTACAATCAACTCAGAAGCACCATTGCCAATATAAATATCACCTACATCAACAAATAAACCTTTTTGTTGATAATATTGAACAACGGCTTTACGTGCTGCAAATAAGCCTTTGGAGTCACAATAGCCTACCGCGTTGGGTAGATTGGTGATGACATCCGCTAAAATTTCTTGAGGGGCTTCAAAGCCAAATGGGGCAGGATTACCAATGTTTAATTTGATAATACGGTGTCCTTGTTCTTCCATAGCATTGGCGGCTTTTAATACAGGGCCGCGAATGTCATAGCACACATTTTGTAATTTTGCGGATTTAGCAATTTGCATAGTAACAAACTCGTTGAGGCAACATCTAATTGAGGATGGGATTGACGTAGGTTTTAAATAACTGCGTTACTCCTATAGGGTCTGTTGAGGTTTTGATTGTGTTTGCGAAAGAGACTATTTTTAGAGGATACGAGGCGTAAGTTGCGTGGTTTGGTTATTCCAAATAAGCAACGCACAACAAAGTAGCCTCAAAAATAGTCCTTTCCCTTCGGGTTGCGGTTAAAATTGCCTCATACTGCGTTACAAAACTTGCCAATAGAATAACTATTAGCTGCATTTTGTGCCTTGTCTGAGTCAATTTTACCAAGCAACGCTATTCACACGCAAAACCTCAACAGACCCTAGTATAGATAAAAAAAATATATCTACACTCAAACTGTTTTGTTAACTTACATTTATACCCTTGTTTTTTATAGGCGTATAGACCTTGAAGCTAAAATATTATGTGACAGTTTATGTCTATCATTAATCAAGTTTTTAACCATTGTCGAGCCTATCATCACCCCCATGTGCGTCATTTGGCGTGGGTGTTGTCGTCTCCTGTTTTATTGTCATATTTACCCCACTTTAAACCCGCATTGACGGTGTTAGATGATGATTTTTGGCGCACTCACTACACCGCCTATATCCCTAAATTACAGCAATTAGACATCAATCCACAGCCCTTAGAAGATTTTTTGGCACAACATAAAATTCATCGTTTGGGGTATTATTTTGAGTATTTGTTGCTGTTTTGGCTACAAGATAGAGACTTTCACCACTTTGAATTGATTCAACATCGTGCCACTTTATTTGACGGCAAAATTACCATTGGCGAATTAGATTATTTAGTCAAAAATCATCAAACAGGCCAAATTGAGCATTGGGAAATTGCCATTAAGTTTTATTTAGGTCATCCGCCACTTAATGATAGTTATCGTTGGTTAGGAGCGAATGACCGCGATTCTTTAGGGCGAAAACTGACGCATTTGGCCGAGCAACAATTTCGCTTTGACCACTATAAAAATTACCCCATAGAAAAGCGTTGTTTGTTGGTCAAAGGCCGTTTATTTTATCCGTCTAGCCACAAAACACTGTTAGCACGAGCAACGGGTGAGAGCTTGGCTTGTCTTGCGCCGCAGCATTTACAAGCGAATTGGTTGTTATGGGATGAGTTTGTGAGCAGTCCAGAAGCGCATCCATTGCAGTGGCGACACGTTAGCAAAGACGAATGGTTAGCCGACCAACAGTGCAATAAGCGTTTACCCTTAGCATCTGCCACTTTTTTACCGCCTTTGCCTAGTCCACGCGCCGAATTATTTTTAGGCTTTGATCAGCAACAACAAGAGCAAGCACGTTGTTTCGTTTGTCATGCACCGCGTGATGATTTACCATCGTCCGATTGACGTGTTATGTATCAGTCATCATCTATTTACTAAGGAGAATAATTATGCCTAAGTCAATCACCAAGATTGGTATTTGTGGCGCGGCAGGTCGTATGGGACGTGCCTTGATTCATGCTGTGGTAACGCGTGAAGATGTGAAGTTGGCGGCCGCTATTGAACGTGCAGGTAATACGCTGATTGGTGCTGATGCAGGCGAAATGGCGGCATTGGCTCATTTAAACGTGGCGTTAAATAGTTCTTTAGCGAGTCAAATTGATTTAGTAAATGTAGTGATTGACTTTACCAACCCTGCGGCAACCATGCAAAATGTCGCCTTGTGTCGTCAAGAAGGCAAAGGCATTGTCATCGGTACAACAGGGCTTTCTGAAGAAGAAAAACAGTTTTTAATTGAAGCCAGCCATGATATTCCGATTGTGTATTCGGGCAATTATTCGGTGGGGGTCAATGTTTCGCTCAAATTATTAGAGTTAGCGGCCAAAGCCTTTGGTGATACGGTTGATATTGATGTGTTAGAGGCTCATCACCGTCACAAAGTTGATGCGCCCTCAGGTACGGCGTTGATGATGGGTGAAGCGGTCGCCTCGGCTTTAGGACGCGATTTAAAGCATGTGGCTTGTTTTGCACGTTCTGGCCATACAGGCGCACGCGAACGTCAAACGATTGGTTTTCAGAGCATTCGTGGTGGCGATATTGTGGGTGACCATACGGTGTATTTTATGGGTGAGGGCGAGCGGGTCGAGATTCGTCATGTGGCGACTAATCGGATGAATTTTGCGAATGGTGCTGTGCGTGCGGCGGCATGGATTGGGACTAAAACCGCAGGTTTGTACGATATGCGCGATGTTTTGGGCTTAAAGTAGAGCGAGTTCCCCCTTTGCTAAAGAGTGCTAGGGGGATTGAGTACATAAGCGATAATCTGCCAAGTGCTATCCCCACAGTGCGTATTTTTGAGGTGTATGATGAGTCCTCCTGCTAAAGATTGTTTGTCTCAACAAATGAGCGAACAAGATTACTTGGACTCAGAGCCATATTCGGAGTTTAAGCGTGAATACATAGAAGGTTCTGTGTATGCAATGGCAGGTGCTAGGGTTGGGCATAATCGTATTACCATGAATGTAGCCACAGCATTATCTGTGCATTTAAAAGGTAAACCTTGTCAGCCTTATGCTTCAGATATGAAAGTGAAAGTGGGTAAAAATTATTTTTATCCTGATGTATTAGTCGATTGTTCTCGTCTTGCGGATGACAGTACGTTTACCGAAACACCCACTTTAATTGTTGAAGTGTTATCAAAATCAACACGGCGTATGGACGAAACGACCAAACGCAACACTTATACCCAACTTGAATCTTTGCAGGAATATGTGTTGATTGAGCAAGATTTTGTGCAAGTTGAGGTGATTCGTAAAAGTACGGGTTGGTTGCCAAATCATTATTATTTGGGTGACAGTATTTGCTTTGAGTCGATTGCTTTGACTGTGACCGTTGAGGAAATTTATGAGCGAATCCAAAATGAGGACATGGTGGAGTGGTTGGCCAAAAAAGCCTTAGTTGCAGAACAAGAAGCGGCAGCTTTAGCAGCAGGCGAGCAAATAAGCGATAACCGCGTAAGTGCTAATTAAGGAGTCGTGAATGAACAAAAAACTATTATTCAGTGCTTTGATGTTGTTGATGGTTAAGCCTGTTTGGGCAGCAACACCACCTCAGTATTTGGCTATTGCTGATTTTGAGTTGTGTTTGCATGAGAAAAATAAGGGGACTTATACGGTATGGTGTATGCCTAGCAAAAAAGCAGCCAGTTGCCCTAAAGCATCATGGAAAGCGTTAAAAAAGTTAAAAAATAAAGATAAAGTGGAAAAGTGCTAAGTACGGGTAGCCTGTATGCAGCGCAGCGAAATATGGGATTTTAGTGTTGTAGCGTGTGGTTGACGAAGGAAACCCACAATTTATTAAGCCAATCCATATGATGGGTTTTGCTCCTCAACCCATCTACACTTGCTAATGAACTGATCTTACTAAGCGTAAATACCCGACTAAATGAATATCATCCCTATACTTACCTCTTCCACCAAGAGGACTGACACTCACTACACAGATTTCTTTATGATGGGGTAGAACAGATTTATGTGGTTCAATCCAATGCTCAGCAAATTTTTTTTCTATCTGATCATAAAAATTAAAACCAACTTTTGTAATATAGCCAACTTTCTTACTAATGGCTAATCCTTCCAACTCTTGTTTAGTTGGCAAACGCCAACCCGTATCCTTAAATCGTTCTAAATAAGCCTCCTTTTCATCCCAACTCATTAACTCAGCTTTACCTGTGAGTTGAGCATCTTGCCAATGCTCTCCCATACAACAACGCTGCCAAATTAAATTGGTTTGAGAGTCATACCACTGGTCTGATACAGGAATTAATTCCTCATCGGGATTGAGTTTAAATTGTGTGATGAATTGTTGAACTCTATCTTCTTCTAGACGTTTTTCTGCTTCTTTTAATAACGCATATTGTTGCCAAAAAGTATCAGGATTTATATCTTCACAAAGATATTCAACTAATTTTGGCCATTCTGTAACAAGCTCTTTGTTATACGGTGCTATATTAAATATTTTATCCGCTTCAAAAAAAACTCTTAACTTTTCATAATGCGGATTGTTGGCTAACCTAGCAAGAATTAATTGTTGAGGACAATAGACACCCATACTTTTAAATGTATTAGGTGTGAAAAATCTTTGTTCTGGCGATGGCCGAGGTGGATTTTTTATCGTATCAATATAATTTAAAGGTTGTTTTGATAACCAACTATTTACAAAATCATCTAAACCTATAATGTTTGTTGTTTTCTCAAAAATTGGCTGAATAATATAACTCACTACATCATCAAGATTATGTTGTTCTTGCTCTTCACTGAGTGGAGTGGGGTTTTCTATAGTCAGATTCTTGTAAGCTCCCAATGAAGATAAAAAGACCTTTGATTCTTTTTGATGAAAATCGAATCGATAGTAAATGTCGCTTATCGCAGGGCAAATCATATAAAAGCTTGCACCAACACTACTAAAATAAGGGGCTTCGCCTGCGTGTCTAAATTCTATATATTGTTGGCCACATTCGACTTCTCGACAATACCATGAATCGTACAAGTCATTTGTTCTATTATCTCGCGTTTTAACTAATTTAAAGCCATATTTTTCAAGTCTTTTACTTAATATAGGTCTTACCCATAAAGTGTATTCATATTCTGTGGTTGGCAGTTTAGTTTTTTTATAGGCTAGACGAAGATCATCTTCCTCGGCTAATTCTACTAATAACGCGTGCCATTTGTCTTCGGCACCGTATGGCCTGATTTTTCCTGTTGGCAAAAAAGCCATTGCTATTTCTTCGTCAGCAACAATCAAATTATAATTTTGTGCAAGTTGAACGATGTCACGCAAGAGGCGTTGCCATTCGTCTTCTTCTGGCAATTCGATGATGAGTGCTTTAGTGGTCGTGTGCTTAATCGCATAAGCAACTTCTCTAAAAAAACTACGGCTATAATCAACCGTTTGTTGATGCTGTTGTAAGGCATCGGCAAAGGCTAATAAATTAGCGGAGGGGCTTTGTTCTATCTCGGCATAATCACCCCCACTTTCAAGCAGATCGTTAAAATCTTTGCTTAAATCAGCCTGAGTAGCTTCCCAAATATAAATATCATGACGATTAGCCATTTAAAACTCCTGTTAAATTTTTATAAATGGTAGTGTGGAGTGACGCAGGAAACCCATAATTCACATTTAATGATCGTGGGTTTAGTGCTTCAACCCACGCTTGCTAATCATAGTTCTATGCTATCTGTGCTAATAGCTTCTTCAACTTGTGGCGGATAATTAAGCCACTCGCCCAATACTTGTGCCGCATCTTCTAAGCCTGTTTTTTGCAAAGACGAAAACAACTGCACCGAAGCGTTGATATTTTTAGCTTGGAGTTGTTTTTTCATGTCCTGAATGGCCGTCATTGCAGGGCCACGATTGAGCTTATCCGCTTTGGTGAGCAAAATGTGTACGCGCAACTGGCGTTTTTGCGCCCAGTTAAGCAGCATTTCATCGTATTTTTGCAAGGGATGACGAATATCCATCAACACAATTAAACCTTGCAAACAATCACGTTTAATTAAATAGTTTTCTAGCTCTTTTTGCCATGCCTCTTTGACTGCTAAAGGTACAGCCGCATAACCATAACCTGGTAAGTCAACCAAACAGCGTTGTTCATCTAAGCTAAAATAATTGAGTAACTGTGTTCGGCCTGGTGTTTTAGAAGCCCGCGCTAATTGTCGTTGATTGGTCAGCGCGTTAATGGCACTGGATTTTCCTGCATTGGAGCGACCCGCAAAAGCCACCTCATAACCAATATTGGGAGGACAAGCTGACAAACGCGGTGCGCTGGTCAAAAAAGTCGCTTGGCGAAGTAGGGTTAACATCGAGTGTTGAACAGTCATGGGATTTCCAGTCAGATAATCAAAGCAGATTCGTTGCTCAGGACTTACGCATTGCACTGCAATTAGCGCGTTTTCACCCTCACCCCGACCCTCTCCCTCAGGGAGAGGGAGGAGCGAAGCGGAGGGTGAGGGCGTGAACAAATAAGCGATAACCGCGTAAGTCCTAAGCTAATGATACCGCAAAGCCTCAATCGGGTCTAAACGAGATGCTTTGAGAGCAGGATAAAAACCAAAAAATACGCCTGTTGCTGCTGAAATAACAAAAGCTAAGACGATAGCATCCACAGAAACACCAATTTCGGCATCCCAAATTGAACCTACCAATTGCGCGCCACCCATGCCCACCAATAAACCAATTGCGCCACCCGTCACCGAAATCATCAACGACTCCAACAAAAATTGGCTTAAAACATCGCGTTGTCGTGCGCCAATGGCCATACGAATACCAATCTCGCGTGTACGCTCAGTGACCGATACCAGCATGATATTCATAATGCCAATACCGCCTACCAGTAGCGAAATAGACGCAATCGCACCCAATAATAACGACATAGTTTTGGCAGTTTGCGCGGCAGTTTCGGCAATTGCAGCTAAGTTGTTCAGTGAAAAATCAGCCTCGCCATCGGCAGCAATTTTGTGTCGCTCACGCAATAAAATATCCATTTCATATTCAAGTTGTGGCATCACTTCATTAGCTGTGGCCTGTACCAAAATCATTCTTACCGAACTTCTAAAACGATTTCCCACCAAATAACGTTGCGCGGCGGTGAGTGGCACAATCACCGTATCATCTTGGTCTCGGCCATCCAAACTTTGGCCTTTACTACCCAATACACCGACCACTTCAAAGGGAGTACGACTAATGCGAATGGTTTGGCCAATGGGGTTGTCGTCCCCAAACAGCGTTTCTGCGACCGATGCACCAATAATGGCAACACGCCGCGACTGACGAACATCACTGTCATCAAAAGCATTACCTTGTGCAATCGTCCAGTCACGGGCAATTAAATAATCAGCCGTGCTACCAAAAATTTCGGTATTCCAGTTAATTGAACCATAGACTAATTGTTGACGTGCTTGCACCACAGGCGCGGTGACATTGACCCCATCAAGTTCAGCTATCGCTTTGGCATCATCGGCGGTTAAGGTATTAAGCCCACCACTGCCAGAGCGTAGTCCACCCGAATTGGCCGAACCAGCTAACACAATAAATAAATGACTGCCCATCGAATCAATGGTTTTTTGTACAGCATCACGCGCACTTTGTCCCAACGCTACCATTAACACCACCGAAGCGACACCAATCATCATCCCCAACATGGTTAAAAAAGTGCGTAAACGATTGGCCGCCATTGCCACTAAGGCTTCATAAAGCATGGGAATTAACATGGCCAACTCCTGTTTTGCACGGCTTTATCTTCAATAATCTGGCCATCACTAAAGACCACCAAACGTTTGGCAAAGGCGGCAATATCCAGCTCGTGAGTCACCAAAATCACGGTAATGCCTTCATCATTGAGCTGACAAAATAAAGACATCACCTCATGGCTGGTTTTGCTGTCCAAGTTGCCTGTTGGTTCATCAGCCAAAATTAAGGTCGGTTTGTTGACCAAAGCCCGAGCAATAGCGACACGTTGTTGTTGTCCGCCCGAAATTTGATTGGGACGTTGATGATAAAAACGACTTAAACCCACTTTATCCAGCAAAGCTAAAGCCCGTTGTTGACGTTCTGCTTTGGCTACACCTGCATAAACAAGAGGGAGGGCGACATTATCAGCCAATGACGTTCGCGCCAATAAATTAAAGCCTTGAAACACAAAACCAATCACTTGATTACGCAACTGGGCTAATTGGTCTTTGTTGAGGCTAAAAACATCTTGTTGCGCCAAAAAGTATTGGCCAGCACTGGCTTTATCCAAACAGCCCAAAATGTTCATAAAAGTCGATTTTCCTGAGCCAGACGCGCCCATAATTGCCACAAACTCACCACGCTCAATGCGTAAATTGACATCATGCAACACAGGTAACTCACCTGCTTCGCTGTAGTAGGTTTTGGCAATATGGCTGACTTCAATTAAGGTGTCAGCCATTATAACCTCCGCATCGCATTGTCATTTTTGGTGTTTTTGGCTTGGCTGTCATTAACAATCACCGCGTTGCCTTCTTTTAGCTCATTGGACAAGACTTCGGTAAATTTGCCGTTGCTAATACCCACTTTTACTTTGATTTCTTTGGGTTGGCCTTGCTCTAAAATATAGACTTTGGCCATACCACGATTTTCGCCTGTTCCTTTACGTGGTTTATTTTTGTCGTTATTGGTAGCGGTGTTTTTGTCGCTGCTGGTGTCGGGTTTAAAACGTAATGCCGCATTAGGTAATAACAAAGCATCATTACGTTGTTCTAAAATAATATCAACATAGGCAGTCATACCAGGTAATAATGCCAAATCGGGATTATCAACATTAATCACCACATCATAAGTCACCACATTTTGCTGAGTGGTGGGATTAAGACGAATTTGCCTAATTTGTCCATCAAATTGACGTTGAGCAAAGGCATCTACTCTAAAGGTAGCCGCTTGACCTTCTTTGAGTTTGCCTAAATCGGCTTCGGAAAAATTGGCATTGATTTGCATTTTGCTTAAATCTTGGGCAATTTTAATCAACGTTGGCGTTTGAAAACTGGCAGCTACGGTTTGACCTTCATCAATCTCTCGATTGATAACCACACCCGAGACAGGTGAGCGAATGATGGTATTCTCAAGATTCACCTTATCACTTTGTACTTGAGCTTGAATTTGAGCATATTGAGCGAGGTTAGCCGCTAAGTCGGTTTCGGCTTCGTCTAATTCTTGGCGTGACAAATAACCTTGTTTAAATAAACCGCGTAGGCGTTCGGTTTTACTTTGTGCCAAACTTAATTTAGCTTTGGCACTATTAAGCGATGCTTGGCTTTGCTGCAATTTTGCGTTGAGTAAATCAGGGTCTAACTCCAGTAAAATTTGGCCTTGTTTGACTTCATCATTAAAATCTACATACAGCTTTTTAACAATGCCTGACACTTGAGTACCCACACTCACCACTCGCACAGGATTAAGTGTGCCTGTTGCGGTCACACTTTGCGATAAATCGCCACGACTCAGGGTTTGAGTCCGATAGCGTTGACTGTCATCAGGTTTATGCCATGTTTGATAAGCCCAAACACTCGCAGCAATCATTATTAGTATCAAAACGCCAATAAATGGCGCAGATTTAAAAAATTTCATAAAAATTTTGCCTAAAAAATCCAAGTGAAAATACTTAACAAGAGGCTTCGACTCTGCTCAGCCACCACGAGTCCGTTTGTTCCCTGAGCGGAGTCGAAGGGATTTAAGGTAAAGCAAGTTGTTGGCCGAGGGCATAACTCAAACGATTACGCGCTGCTAAGGCATCAAATTGTGCCGCTAATAATTGCTGCTGTGTGCTTGCGGCTTGGCTTTGGGCATTGAGTACATCTAAGATGGTACTTAAACCCACCTCGTAACGGGCTAAGGCCATTTGTGCGGCACTGTCACTGCTGGCTAAACCTTCTTGACTGGCACTGACGGTTTCGAGTGCGGCTTGTAATTGATAAAATGCTTGCCACACTTGTTGATAAATTTGCTGTTTATTATTTTCAAGACTTAATTGTTGTTGGGCTTTTTGGATTTCATTTTGGCGAATACGGGCGCGTGTGCCGCCACCGATATCAAAGGGAATATCTAGCGAGAGTCCGACACTACGACTGTTGCTCTCGTTGCCGTCACTTTGTTGCCAACCTGTTGCTGCACTAAGGCTGACACTGGGTTTATTAGCGGTTTTAGCGGCAATAATCGCCTGTTCCGCCGCTTGGATATTGGCTTGTGCCGCTTTGACTTCTGGGCGTTGTTGTGCGGCTTGGATTAACCATTGTTGCAGTTCATTTTCGTTAATGTCACTGTTAAGTACCGATAAATTAACCGCCACTAATTCACCCAATTCTGTAGGCATAATCCCCAGTAATAAAGCCAATTGACTCTGTTGATTGGCATACTCACTGTGCGCTTTGACCAAATTTAACCGTGCTTGTGCTAACGCTGATTTGGCTTGTAACACCTCCAACGGTGTACCTGTCCCTACTTTAAATCGGGCTTCAGAACTAGCTAAACTTTTTTGGCTGGCACTCAAACTTTTTTGACTCGCTTGTATTTGTCCTTGGGCTTTCAACACCGACAAATAGGCAGCCGTCACTTGATAACTAAGTTCGGCAAGTGTGCTGTCTTTGTGCCATTGTGCTTGTTGCAACAAAAAATTAGCTTGGGCTTGTTGTGCTTGGCGTTGGCCAAAATCAAATAATAAATAGGATAAACGCGCTTGCACACCCAAACTATCTTGGCTTTGACTTTGGCTATAACTGCTATTAACGCTGCCTTCTAGCGATAACGTAGGATAATTACTGGCTTTACTCAGGTCTAACGCGGCTTGTTGATTGGCAATCTGTAGCCATTGTTGCTGGCTATCTGGATTTTGACACAGGGCATAACTGATGGCTTGGCTCAGCGTTAGCGGTTGTTGGCGATTGATGGTTGGGCAAAGTGTTGAGGCGGTGGCCGCAAATGACATTTGCGTCAGCCCTAACAGCCCAGCGAACAATAAGGGGTTTAACGAAAAAAGACGGCTTGATGCAACAGAACATAAAGACATAAGTCTCAACCTATTATCAACATAAAAAAATCAGCGATTAGGATTAACCTTAATTTGCTGTTATGGAGTAAGTGATGCTGGCGAAGAGCTGGCTGGCTTTACTGTGTTTGGATAAGTATATAACGTACAATCAGTCAGAAAGTTGACAACACGGCAAAGATTTTTTGGTTTTGTGTTAAAATTTAGACAATACTTAACACAGTGAGCCGTTTGTAGCATAGCTTGACCCAATAAACGATAATCGTGTAAGTACCAAGTTGATGATGATACTGGCTTAACTCAAAAATTTTACATCAAAAAAGCGATATTGATTTATTTTTGTACAGTTTAAGCCCAAAGTGATAAGACTCATATTGTATAAGGGTATTACAGTTCGTTACAGATAACGATATAATCGCGCAACGGTTAGACCGTGGGAGAGAATGATGAAGAAGTTCGCCAATTGGCTCGTCTTCTTTGGTATCTTAGTGGCAACACCCGTTTATGCGGCAGACATAGCCAGTAAATATGCTCAATCCTGTGCTACCTGTCATGGAGCAGGGGTTTTAGGTGCGCCCAAAAAAGGCGACAAAGCAGCATGGGAGCCTCGCCTAAAACAAGGCACAGATACCCTTTTATCTCGCGTTCGTAATGGCTACAAAAACATGCCAGCCAAAGGTTTGTGTAACGATTGTAGTGATGATGACTACATCGCCCTGATAAAACTCATGTCTCAATAAGCTATTGGAAGCTGTTATGAAGAAGTCTTTTGCTGCTTTAGTTACTCTTTTGTCTGTTTCTACCGTTTATGCGGCGGGAATGCCCAAAGGAGATGCCGCTGCGGGTCAAGCATTGTCTGCCCAGTGTGCGGCCTGTCATGGTGCTGACGGTAATAGTGCTGCACCTACTTTTCCCAATTTAGCGGGTCAAAATGCTAAGTATATTTATAAACAGCTTCATGATTTTAAATCAGGCCGCCGTAATAACGCCTTGATGATGCCCATGGCGGCTGACAAAACCGACCAACAAATGGCTGACTTGGCCGTGTATTTTTCGCAACAAAAAAGCGGTGTACAACTAGCAGACCCTGCTTTAATCAAAAAAGGTGAGCGTTTGTATCGTGGTGGTAATGCCGCAACAGGTTTGGCAGCTTGTGCAGGTTGTCACGGGCCAGCAGGTAAAGGTAACGCTTTGGCCGCCTTTCCTAAATTGGGCGGTCAACATGCCGATTACATCAAAGTACAGTTAATGGCGTTCCGTGCGGCAGGCCGTGATGACAATACCGACCAAAAACGGGTCAATGATGCCGCCAAAGCAGGCGAGTTAGGTATTATGCAAATGGTTGCTTCTAAGTTATCTGACAAAGAAATTGATGCCTTAGCTAACTATATTTCGGGCTTGCACTAATCACTGCTTGGGACTTACGCATTGCACCGCAATTAGCGCGTTTTGTACCTCCCTCAGTCCCCCCTTCATAAGGGGGGATGTCGAAGGTAGAGGGGTAGGGGGCGAGCAAATAAGTGATAACCGCGTAAGTCCTATAGTGAAGTCGTGTGATGTAAGCTACAAATACCCCAGTTTTTGGGGTATTTTTTTGCCTGACACACAAAAACAGCACACTAACACTGATAGCATTAACACAATTTTGTTTTATGCTAGATTTAATCGATTCTTTTTGCTTTGAGGGTATTATGTTTAAAAAATTAACCGCGATTGCTTTATTAGCCATAGCTCCCGTATTAACGTTTGCTGCCGATTTTGTAGCAGGCAAAGATTACAAAGTATTAGCCTCTCCAACCCTAAACCCAGCAGGCAAACAAATCGAAGTCCGTGAGTTTTTTTGGTATGGCTGCCCACATTGTTATCGTTTAGACCCACATGTGGAAGTGTGGAAAAAAACTAAACCCGCCGATGTGACTTTTGTGCGTACTCCTGCGGCGTTAAATCCTGTTTGGGAAGGTAATGCTCGTGGTTATTACGCGGTAGAAATGATGGGAATGATTGAAAAAGTGCATGTTCCTTTATTTAATACCATTCACGAACGCCAAGCACGTATTTTTGATGAGGCCAGTTTAGCTGCGTTTTATCAAAATTATGGAGTTGATACTGCCAAATTTAAGGGTTTATTTAACTCCTTTGCGGTATCAGGTAAAGTGTCACAAGCTAAAGCCTTGGCACAAAAATACCAACTTGAAGGTGTACCTGCTGTTGTCGTGAATGGTAAGTATTTGATTTCGGGTGAAACAGCAAAAGTGATGCAAGTAGCAGACTTTTTGATTGCCAAAGAACGTGCTGCAAAAAAATAATGTGAGGAGTGATGGCTTCGACTCCGCTCAGCAAGCGTAAACATGCGCCTTGAGCGGAGTCGAAGGGTGTTGTTGCTTTAGGGATAAATAACGATGATGAAATTAATAGCCTCTTTAACCAGTCCTTTTGCACGCAAAGTGCGGATTGTCTTAGCCGAAAAACATATTCCTTATCAGTTAGTGGTTGATATTCCTTGGGATGCTCAAACACATGTACCTGAGTTTAATCCTTTGGGCAAAGTGCCTGTCTTGGTGGTGAATGAAGAACAGCATAGCCTGTTTGATTCACGGGTGATTGTTGAGTATTTAGAGCGTTTAGTGCCTAGTCCTGTCTTAATTCCTGAATCTGCCGAGTTGTTTATTAAAGTCAAACGTCAAGAAGCCTTAGCCGATGGCATTGCCGATGCCGCAGCCACCATTTTTATTGAGCGTAAACGTCCTGCCGCATTACAAAGCTCGGAATGGATAACACGCCAACAGCAAAAAATTGATTTAGGTTTAGCGGCAATGGCGCAAGTTTTGGCCGAAAATAGCTATTTTGTGGGTGATGAATTTACTTTGGCCGATATTGCCAGCATTAGTTGTTTAGGTTATTTGGACTTACGCTTTGCGGAGTTAGATTGGCGTAGGCAATATCCTAATTTAGCCGATTTTATGGCGCGTTTTGCTGAGCGTGATAGCGTTAAACAAACCATAGCCGTTATATGATGTGAAACGTGTAAGCACTATGCTTTTAGCAAGCATGAGCGCAATAGGCTGGATATGTTGCCCAGCCTATTGTTTTTAAAAGGAGTTTTGTAGTCCTTTGCTACGCTGTTGCTACACAATCACTTCTCAAAAGCTGCAACGCCTGTCATATTGGCGGTGCTATTACCAAGTTGTGCTTTAACATCGTAATTTAAGCCAATCATGCTCGCGTTTGACCCCGCAAAAAAACCATTCGCAGCACAGTTATCACACGTTTGGCTGTTTACCGTCAGGTTATGTAAGCTAAAGTTGTTAGCTAAAGCACTTTGCCCTTGAAAATTAATGTTACCTTGACTGCCTGTAGCAAAATTCATATCAAGTTTAATGGCATCATTGGCAGAACTGGCAAAATTAACCACCATTTTGCTGTTATTGGCCACACTCATACCTGTTAATGGGCTAATCGTGTTTGCAGGAGAACCATTGGTTGTAGGTGTGACGACTGTGCCTGTGGGAGTAGTGCTACCCGCATGAAGATAAGTAACTGTGCCTGCTGTTGGTAAACTGGCGGCAGGTACACCGACTATATAATGTACGCTGTCATTGGCAGCCAAGCTAACAGGCTTGCTATTATCACCGACAGAAACCGTACTATTAACCCATCGTCCCCATGATAAGGTTTGTTTGTGATGAGTGACTTCAGTCGCTGAGTTACTATTGACGGCTGAAAGATAGCCATAATCAGGTGCAGCTTGCCTAGAGCCTGTCTCACTGTAGCCCGCTTGCCATGCCAAATTTTGGTTATTAAAACTTGCACTGACACCTTGCGTGCTATGAAGCTGAATGGCAATTTGTGGGTTGTCGTTAATTTGACTACTCAATAAGGCACTGTAAATTGAGGAGTCAGTATTAGCGACTTGAGTGACGGGTAATACCATATTGGCATCTTGTTTAAACGCAGCAACTCCTTGGGCTTGTACAAATAAACCATTGTTAAAGGTGCTATTAACCGCGTTGAGCGAATAACTCAAACCAGCCCATAAACCATTATCACCTGCCAAAAAGCCCGTTGCAGTACCCGAGCAACCTATAGTATTACAGCTATTACCTGAACCTAATTTAATGGTCAGATTGTCAAAATTAAATTGGCCTGTATTGCTTAAATTGGTTGAGCCTGTTGCACTTAATAGTTGGCTACCGCCAGTCGTGGGCAACAGGTTAAGATTAAGTTGTAAACCAATGCTATCAGTCGCAAAATCAATCGCTAAATAGCTGCTATCGGCCACTTGTGCGCTGATGTTTGTTGCGTTATCAAGACTGGGTGTTGTACCCCCTTGAAAACGATATAACACCTGATTACTACTTGCCAAGTCAATAATTGGCGTTGCTGTACCAAGTAAATAATGTACTTGTTGTTGATTATTTAACACATAACTGTTTTGGACGGGGTCGTTAACATCAACAGCACCGTTACTCCATACACCCCATGTTAAGACTTTATCCACATGTTGAATTTGGCTAGTTTGAGCGGCGGTTTGTTGAGCGGTATTGACCGCACCATAGCTATTGCTCAGGTCGTTGGCTTTAAAAGCCAGTTGTAAGCCACCTGTCGTGCTGTTAAAAATGGCCGCTAAGTTACTGACAGGATTAGGACTGATGCTAATGCCTGCATTGTTGCTAAATAAAGCGGTATATTTGTCTGTTAAACTGCTATCAACTTTGGCACTACTAGGGATGACACTATCAATAGTGCTGCTATTGCCACCTGTTAATACTGCGACACCACCGATATTGGCGAGACTATTGGGACGGCCAATCTGGTAAATTGCGCCAATATCTGCTCCCGAAAAAAAGCCTTCGAGCGTGACAGGACAAAGATTATTGTTACATGCACCATTGCTACTGCTGGCAAAAAACAAATCATTAATGCCGTCAATGCTAAAGCTCGCTAGTTTTTGGCTAAGTAAAACATCTAAAGCATGATTTTGCTTAACTGCCGTATAATTAACGTTATCAAGGGTCAACGCCATATCAATACTGATTAACGGTTGTACATTAAGGTCAATATCTAAATTAAGTTTGGTGAGTTGACCTATACTTTGCCCTGCACGCGCAGGACTCGCATGGGTTAAATCGGCCAATCTATAACTAATACGCTGATGATTGCCTAAGTCTTTATTGGCACTGATACCCACAATATAGGGAATAAAGGTATTAGCCCCTAAACTCAAAGTGTTGATATTAACGCTATTGTCGGCAGTGGCCATTTGGCCGTTTGTCCATTCACCAAAAGACAAACTACGCACTTGTTTTACACCGCGAAATTGCATGGGATTGAGATTGTTGCGCGTATCTAATAACAATAAATTGTTAGCAATACCATTGCCAGTAAGTGGACTGCTAATAATACCTACCAAGTTACCTACATTTTGGCCATCAACAGATACAGTATCGTAAGCAGCAAAAATATTTTGCTGTATTAAGCTGTCCGATGCGCCTTGCAATAAACTGGCAAAATGACTTAAACGGGCTTGGCCGTTGACGCTTTGAATAAAGAAGGGAAACACTTGAAAATTAGGTTGACCTAAATTATTGCTTTGATTGGCTTGTTCAAAGTCATTATCTGGTGCAAGCACATCTAAACCTAAGTTGATTTCTTGTTGTGCTAAGGCTTCTCGTATAGGTGTTTCTTTTTTCTCATCTTCACGTTCAGGAGCTTGTGGTGCATTAGCTAACACCTCTGCCATGACGCCTGCTTCGGCGGGTTGTGGGGCTTGCCCGCGCTCAATTTGAAAGGTGTTACCCGCAGGGACATTACGATTACCAAAGTCATTACTAATGTTGACGATACCTTTGTTAACCGTGACTAATAAACGGCCATCAGGCTCTTGGGTGGCGGTGTAAGCTGTGCCTCTAATCCCAATCGTGCCAACGGGTGTTAAGACCTTATAATTAGCACGGTTGACTCGACCAATTGCGCCTGTCACAGTACGAATGCCACCACGGACAAAATTAAAAGCGAGTGAGCCTTCTTGGGGGTTAGCTTGGTTAAACGTGTAGTTGTCTAAGCCAAAGACGGTATTGGGCTGCAAAGAAATTAAACTACCATCAGTAAAACGAATTTGTAATCGGCCTTTGCCTGTTTCTAAACGCTCACCGCTATTGAGTAATTCGCCTTTACTGGCGAGTCGGCGTTGGCCATCGGCACTGATAATGTTGACTTGACCCGCCACAAAAGTCACACGACCTGCTGTTTCGGCGAGTGCTTGGCCACAAAGCAAAGTGGCAACCATTGCAGAGAGTAGTCCTTTGGCCGAAAGTTGAATGGGTTGTTGTACCATGATGTTACTCCCTGTTATAAAGCGATACGTAAGTCAACACCAAATATATGACGGGTATAGTCATTGATGATGTGATTGGCATTGTTATTACTGTAAGTGTAAAAGGGCTGTAAACTATATTGGGGTTTAAAAAGCCATGTTAAACCAAGGGTTAGCCCCGTTTCGCTATCTTCACGTGCGCCAGTAAAACCCAACAACCATGGATTAGCTTTGTCATAATCTCGTTGTTCTAGGCTGAGATGAGCATTTAAGGCAAGGGTTTGGCTGTAAGCCAAGCTGCCACCCACACGTATGCCTGTAAACGATTGACTAAAATAATCAAACTGATCATTTGTTACTTGCTCTTGCCCTTGATACAGACTGGCATAAAACGAGGGGCTAAATCGTGTTTCGAGTGCTTGTGAATAAGCAATACCAAAGGTAGTACGGTCAGCATCGCGTGTTTGTTGACTGTCATAACGTAATTGGCTGAGTTGGGTAAAAGCAGCAATTTGACCGTTTTCACCTATCGGACGTTGTATTTGTAGTAGTCCGCCTAAAACATCACGATAATTTTGGCCATCTAAAGCCATGGTTTGCATTTGTAATTTGCCTTGTACTGACACATTCCCTATATTTTTTAATGCCCCTGCACTCACATCAAGGGTGTAATAATCGAAGTTATTATTGTCAAACAAGCTACGGTATAAAACATTAGCTTCAACAGAAGCCACTAAATCAGGATTAAATTGATAACTAAAGTTTGTTCCTGCATCAAGTTGAGCAAAACTGCTACTTTCTCGGTACGGCACAATTAAAAATACGGGGGCATTAGCAAAAGAGGGCAGAGCAATCCGTGCATTTTCGGTAGCATTGTTAATGTTGGAGTCATAACCTGCACTGAGTTTGAGATAATTGCTCAATTGTCGCTTTTTATTGTCTTCGACCTTTTGGGTGATGCCTAAGTATTGGTCAACCAAACTTTGCACTTCGGGTGGCGGATTGTATTGTTTGATGGTATCTAGTTCTTTACGACTACTGACTGTTTCGCCGAGTGCCAAATGTGTACGCGCCATTTGTACCCGACATGGGCCATTGTTTGGCTCAGTGCCTAAACAACGTTCAAAGGCAAAAGCAGCACGGGTATGTTCGCCTGCTTCTAATAAAGTGAGGCCATATAAATAATCATAATCGGCTTGTCCTGCGCGTACATCTTCAAGAGGGGCAAGTAAATCATAGGCTTGAACAATTTTTTTGAGATTAAGCAGTGCTTGTGCTTGCTCTAAAACGGCATCAGCAAAGACTGGCTGAGCCAATACGCTGAGAGTAATACTTAAATACAGTCGATGAGGACGCATAGGGTCTTTCCCTGAAAGTGATTTTGTCTGATTTTAATGCGCTTTGTGATGTTGTGCTATGTCTGATTTGAATCGTTGTTATTTAATCCCACCACTGAGTATATCAGTAGCGGGAATATGATTAACTTTCTTGATTAGCAATACTCGGATTAGCAAAACCCGCTGCACCATTGACTTGTATCGTTGTGGGTTGGGTGTTTTGTACTGTACCTGAGATACTGTAGGTTACGCCAGCTGCCGTAGGTGCGCTTTGTGTGCTATTGGCAATTGGTGTTACCGAGCCAAAGAATAGGCCGTTAGCACTTGCGCTACAAGCAGTACACTCTATCGCGTTGTTATTGCTATTAAGTGCCGAAACCGTCATGTTGTTAAACGACAAATTATTACTATTGGCGGTGAGTAATCCTGAACCCGAGATATTGACCGCAGACAAGTTACTTGCCTTAGTAAAGCCATTGATACCTAAGGATAGTTGAGTACTAGCTTGATTAAAGTCAACTACTAAATTGCCACTATGTACCGTACCAACATCATTAACAGTGACTAATTGTTGGTTGCTGTTGACGGCGGTAAATGCAGCACTAGACGTACCGCCCACTAAGGCATAACTTACTCTTCCCGACTGGGGTAGGGCACTCGCTGCGCTGGGTAAACCTATTAAATAATGAATGTTATCATTTGCAGTTAAGTTGATTGCGATCTCATCATTACCTGTACCTAAGCGACCATTTGTCCAACGACCCCATGACAACACTTTGGCAGCGTGGCCAACTTCTTGGATTTGAGCGGCATTTTCCGTCGCTGAGCCAATTGCGCCATAAAAGTTTTGTACATTTGCAAAAATGGATGCAGAGGCGGCCATTAAACCTTGCGTTTTACTGTCAAAAATCGCGGATAAATTAATTGCTTTTGTTAAATTGATGGTGTCTCCATCGGTGGTAATAATGGGCATATGTGAAAATAAAGCCGTATAATCACTGTTCAGAGAAGAAGGTAACACATTAGCGATATTGTTGTTTTGAATGGTAGATTCTGTTCCTGTTAATGCAGCTACGCCACCGATGGTATTTAAACCAGCCCGCTCAATTTCATAAACTACGCCCATGTCATTACCTGACAAAAAAGCGGAGAGATTGACGGGGCATTTTTTATCAGCACACAATGCGGCAGTACTGCTACGCGCATAAAAGTCATTAGTAATACCTGACAAAATAAAACCGCTAAATTTTTGGTCAAAGCTAATATCTAACAAAGGCGTGTTGTTGAGTTGCGCGCTGTAAGTGACGTTGGCCAAACTTGCGGCCATATCAATCGACACTAAAGGCATTAGGTTTAAATCAATATCAATATTGAGCTTGGTGAGTGTGCCAACTTGTGTGCCAGCACGAGCTGGGGTTGCGCCCGCTAACACATAACTAAATTTCATATTGTTGCCAAGATTTTTTTCGGCAGTCGTACCAACAATATAGGGCATAAATTGGGAAGCAGTTAAATTAAGCTGTTGCGGTGTACCTATGTAGGGGTCAACAAGAGTGGCTGTGCCGTTAGTCCACTCTCCAAAAGAGAGGCTATTCACTTGTTGCACATTTCTAAATTGTAAGCTGCTGCTAGGGTTGATATTGATATCGAGTAGTTTTTTCCCCTCTGTGTTACCGCTTGTCACGTTCGGCTCTACTAATCGAACGAGATTACCAACGGTTTTACCATCGGTGGATAAAGCATCATACCATGCCTCTACACTTGCATAGATGTTGACCCCAGATTCGCCGTCTAGCAAACTACCAAAACTACTTAAGCGTCGAACGCCATTTGTTGCTTGAATAAAGATTTCTTTCGGCTTATTGGGAGTAATGCTGTCTTCTATTAAAGACTCTACTAAAGATTTACCCTCCTCATTGAGTTGGTCATTGGCAGCGAAATCAGGCTTTTGAGAGTCATCCGCGTTTTCAGCATTTTGTTGGTTTCTGTTTTCGGGTCCGTTGGCGCGGGCATTAACTGATGTGCCAGTAGGAGCAGCGCTAGGGGCTTGTCCTGTTTGTACCTGAAAAGTTTGTCCTGCATTGACGTTGCTGCTACCAAAGTTGTTGCTTAAATTAACAACACCATTACTCACCGACAGCAACAAACGACCATTAGGTTCTTGACTGGCGGCATAACCTGTCCCACGAATACCAATGGTGGCTACTGGCGTTTGTACTTTGTAATTGGCACGATTGGTTTTGCCAATGGCACCACTGACAGTACGCATACTGCCACGAATAAAATTAAATAATAACGAGCCATCTTCGGGTTTGGCTTTGTTAAAAGCATAATTGTCTAAACCAAACACAGTGTTAGGTTGCAAAGAAACAAAACTGCCATCAGTAAAGCGAATTTGCACTCGCCCCTTGTTGGTTTCTAAGCGTTCACCACTATTGACCAGTTCACCTTTAGTCAAAGTACGGCGACTACCATCGGCAGCAATCGCTTCAACTTTGCCCGAAACAAAGTTAACACGTCCTGCAACATCAGCAATGGCTTGTCCTGATAATAGACAGCTGACAAAAACTGCCAGTAAACCACGTGCATTGAGTGTGGGATAATGATAAGGCATGATAAATCTCCTCCTTGTTACAAATCAAAACGTAAATCAATATTGACCACATGACGGGTATAGTCACTTAATGGGATATTGGATTGGTTGTTGTTGTAAGTATAGCTAGGTTGTAGCGAAAGATGTTTATTTATTCGCCAATTTAAATTGATAGCAATAGAGCTTTCGTCATCGGCACGATACAAACCTAAGAGCGGATACTTACCCTGATTATGCTCACGTTGCTCGTAGCTTAATTGACTATTGAGTGATAAAGCATTGTTTAACACCAAACCACCACCCACACGCACACCTTTAAAATTTTGATTGAAATCGGCTCTTTGCACCGAGTCGACTTCTTCATCACCCTGATACACGCTCACATAAAACGAAGGGCTGTAGTTGGCCTCAATCGCTTGAGAATAAGCGATACCAAAAGTAGTGCGGTCGGCATCACGCGTTGATTGAGTGTCATAACTCAATGTGTTGCTTTGAGCAAAAAGTTGCATTTGACCGCTAGCAACAGCACTTTGAATTTGTGCTAAACCACCTGTCACATCACGATAGGCCTGACCATCAAGCCACATTTTTTGAGCTTGTAACTTGGTAACGAGAGTAAAGGTTTCTAAATTGAATCCTGCACCAAGACTGGCATCTAGGGATTGATAATCAAAATTGCTATCCGAAAAAAAGCTACGCGCTTGGGCGTTAATATCGGCTAAAGCAGTCACATCTGCATTCACTTTATACACTAAGCCGCTACCTGCATTGAGACTGGCATACGCTGATTCGTTGGAGGTAATGATGGAGTTAGGCGTAATTTGCGCTCCGCTAATTTTGGGTAAGGCAGCGGCGGTTTTGATGGCATCATTAGGTGCGCTATTGATATTGCTGTCAAAACCTGTTCCCACTTGGGCATAAGCCGTAATACGGCGTTGTTGCTGTTTTTCGAGAGTATTGATAACGCCTAAGTATTCACTAATTACTTGTTGCACTTCAGGCGGTGGATTGTATTCTTGAATCACGGCTAATTCGGCACGAGCATTAGGCGTTTCGCCCATCGCTAAGTGGGTTCTTGCCATTTGTACCCGACAAGGGCCATTTTTAGGCTCAACCTCTAAGCAGCGTTCAAAAGCAAAAATAGCATTTTGTGGCTCGCCTTTTTCGAGTAAAGCGATACCTAGTAAATAGTCATATTGAGGATTGCCTGAGAGTTCTTCTTCGAGTGGGGCTAATAAATCATAGGCTTTATCGGGCGATTGCAGACGAATTAAGGCATCCGCTTGTTGTAATATCGCTTCGGATGCAAAAACAGACGATGTGGCACTCACACTGAGTGCTAAAAAAAACGGGGCTAGACGCATAACAACGGTCCCTGACAAAAATTTAACTTTGGCACTGCAAGTAGGCTGCTAAGTTTAGGGCTTACGCGCTAATTGTGGCGCAAGGCGTAAGTCCTGAGTTTTTAAAAAGTTATGCGCTATTTATACTCCATTCAGTAAATAATGATAAGTGTTTAGCCCAAGTCAGTGGGCTATTTTTAGTTGCTTTTGTTAATGACTTGGCTTTTATCACTACGCCAATGTTTTGCGCCCACAAAAATCAGTCTTAATTGTTTAACCGCACGCATACTCAACTCGTACTGCAAACGGACTTGTTCGGCAGGCAAACACAAAATTTCGCCGCACCAGTTCATTGCAGTATTGATGACTAAGTCGGCAATCATTTGTAAATCTTCGCTAGGTAAATCCTGCATTTCGGGAAATAAGCGAAAATCCGCACTTAAATCGGTAGCAAAATGATTCATCTCGCGTTGAATGGCTTCTCTGATTTTACTTGAGCCGCTCCAACGTTCACGTGCTAAAAAGTCAAAATAACGCGACTCCTGACGCACATACAACAAAAACATCATGACTGAGCCTTTAAGGGCGATATGACCTGCACCTTGCGCTTTAACCCGTTCTTCGCGTAGTAAGCGGCGTAAACTCAAACACACATCATCAACTAAGGCCAAACCCAGCTCGTCCATATCTTTAAAATGCCGATAAAACGCGGTTGGCACAACACCTGCCTCACGGGTGACTTCGCGCAAACTAATACTGACAAAACTCCGACCATCGCTCATTAGCTTAAGTGCAGCGTCTAAAAGGGTATTACGAGTTTGCTGTTTTTTTTCATCACGAAGCGTCATGGCGATGTATTTCAAGACAAGTGTTCACTGATTTTAGCAAAACTTAAGCCTTTTAGCTAATTCAAGATGAATTTGGCTGAGCTTTAGACTCTCAGTTTACAATTTAATATACAAATGTATTTTTTATTATTAATTGTTTTTAATTTAAAAATCAATTGTTTATTCTTGTTTTGGTGTGGGTTATACCCTGAACTGACGAACTTTATTAAAAATTTAAGTGTACAAGTGTTGACTTATTTTTTTTGTGGGTTATATTAAGTGTACAGATGTTCACTTAGACGCTCGGGAGTTACGAACATGTCAGCACTTAATCCAGTTATCGGTCGTTTTTTAGGTAGTGTTAAAGAAGATTGGGTCGATTTTATGTTAGCCCACATCGACCCGATGTTAACGGTAAAACGTGTGCTGGCGCGTGTCGTAGCCATTCACGATGAAACATCCGACATTAAACGTTTTGTTTTGAAACCCAATAAACATTGGCAGGGATTTCAAGCAGGACAATATGTATCGGTTAAAGTGATGATTGACGGTAGCTTTAATGAGCGTTGCTACAGCTTGGTAAACTCACCCACAGACCAAGTATTAGAGTTAGGCATTAAACGTCAGCCTAAAGGTAAAGTGTCGAATTGGATGCACGATAATTTAAGCGTGGGTGATGTGATTGAATTAGGTGATGTCGGTGGTGAGTTTGTATTGCCTGCCGTATTACCTAGCAAAATGTTGTTAATTGCAGGTGGCAGTGGTGTTACCCCTATTTATAGCATCTTAGCCGAAGCCTTGAAGCGTCAAGCCAATTTAGATGTGGCGGTGGTGTACTACGTCAATACTGATAAAGATTTAGCCTTTGCCGATGACATGGTGCAATTGGCAGTTAAACATCCTTCTTTAAAATTGCACTATGTCTTAGCGAGTAGTGGTGAAGCAGGACGTTTTAGCCAACAACAATTAGCCAATGTATGTGCTGATTATGCTGAACGTGACACTTATTTATGCGGCCCTCAAGGTTTGATGGGTGCAGTCGCTAAAGTATGGGCAGAACAAGGTATTAGCAATAAACTGACTCAAGAAGTGTTTGGTTTACCTGCTGTTGACCCTAACAAGCCAGTCAGCGAAATGCCAATCACCTTACGCCGTAGCCAACAATTGTTGCTCAACACTAAGCCAACTTTGTTGGAAAGTGCCGAAGCAGCAGGCGCACGTCCTGTGTATGGTTGCCGTATCGGTATGTGCAAAACCTGTAGCTGTACCAAAGTATCGGGTGTGGTGCGTGATGTGATTACGGGCGCGATTGATGACCAACCCAACACCCAAATTCGGATTTGTGTCACTGAGGCTTTAAGTCCTGTGACCTTAGATATTTAAGCGTAGCTGCCTCGCCCCCTCTCCCTGTGGGAGAGGGTTGGGGTGAGGGCTAATCAGAACGTCAACAGATTATAGAAATTAAGCGAGAATTATCATGTCAACTACTAGCAAAAGCCGTGATTTAAGCCTTGAAGAAATTAACGCCTTTGGTGCTGAATTAGATGCGTTACGCAAAGAAACGATGGCCAGTTTAGGCAAAAAAGAAGCGGATTATATTTATGGTGTGCGTAACTTTGTGCGTTATACCGAAATTGCAGGCCGTACTTCGTTAATGTTAGGTTGGTTGCCTCCTTTTTGGTTGGCAGGTACCGCGTTATTAGGCGTATCCAAAATTGTTGAAAACATGGAACTTGGCCATAACGTTATGCACGGTCAATATGATTGGATGAATGATGCTTCGTTGCGTGGTAGCACTTACGAATGGGACACGGTCTGTACGGCTGACAACTGGCGACATACTCATAACTTTATGCACCATACTTATACCAACGTCCGTGGTATGGACCATGATATTGGTTATGGTGTATTACGTTTGTTTCCAGAACAAAAATGGGAACCCCGCTTTTTGGCTAATCCTGTTGCTGCGGCGATTTTGGCGGTGACTTTTGAGTGGACCTTGGCTTTACAATCCTTAGAGTTAGAAAAGTTAATTAGCAAAGAAAAAACCTTTGCCCAAGTCCGTCAAGAATTTGTACCGATTTTTGCCAAAATGCGTAAGCAATTTACCAAAGATTATGTGTTCTTTCCGTTAATTGCAGGCCCGATGTTTTTGCCTGTGATTACAGGTAACTTTGCCGCCAACTTGATTCGTAACTTCTGGACTTTCTCGATTATTTTCTGTGGTCACTTTACCGAAGATGCCGAGACTTTCCCAATTGAAGTGTTAGAAAATGAGTCGCGTGGTCAATGGTATTTACGTCAATTACGCGGTTCGAGCAACTTAACAGGTGGCAAATTATTGCACTACATGAGCGGTAATTTAAGTCATCAAATCGAACACCACATGTTTCCAGATGTACCAGGTATGCGTTATGCTGAAATGTCGGTTAAAGTGCGTGAAATTTGTGAGCGTTATGGCCAACATTATAATACAGGTGCGTTTACTAAACAGTTTTCAACAGTGGTAAAACGTATCTTTAAATATGCCTTACCGTTTAGCCGTAAAGTAGAAGACCCAAGAGCCGAAACCATTGTTGCTAAAGCCGCCAAAGTGATGCCAATGACCACCACTTCGCGCCAAGTGACAAGTATTGCAGCATAACGTGCAATTCTTTCTCTAACCAAAAGTTAGAGATGATGGTACAAACCTAAAAAAGTATGCCCTGCCAATGTGTGGGGCTTACTGCTTAATGGAGAATGATGATGAGTAAAACCTTAACCCGTTTAGAGGCTCTTAAAGACCTCGTACAACAAGCGATTGATACAGGTGCAAGCTCGG